>FSVW01002560.1_pt1 | contig 13725 bp, 9 predicted proteins | sample 1637551 | NCBI WGS metagenome assembly FSVW01 (sample SAMEA3914814, study PRJEB12502) | metagenome | biome: forest; material: soil | place: USA | collected 2011-09-16 | depth 0.1 m | reverse complement strand
GGCGCCACGCCGAGGATGGACGCCCAGATCACCGGCTTGCGGCCGATGCGGTCGCCGACCGGGCCGCCGAGCACCGTGCCGGCCGCCGACGCCAGCAGGAAATAGAACAGATGGATCTGCGCGGCCTGCACCGAGAGGCCGAACTTGTGGATCAGGTAGAAGGTGTAGAAGCTGCTCAGGCCGGCGATGTAGAAGTACTTGGAGAAGATCAGCAGCAGCAGGATGGACACGGCGCCGATGACCGTCTTGCGCGCATAGGGCGAAGCCGCCACGGCCTTGGCCCGCTTGGCCGCAGCGAGGTGATGCGCGGCATACCAGCGGCTCACGACGGACAGGATCACCGCACCGACGAGAGCCGCGATGCCGAACCAGGCCACGCTGCGTTGGCCGTAAGGCGAGATGACTGCCGCCGCCAGCAGCGGCCCCAGCGCGCTGCCGGCATTGCCGCCGACCTGGAACACCGACTGCGCGAGGCCGTGCTGGCCGCCCGAGGCCAGGCGCGCGATGCGTGAAGACTCGGGATGGAAGATCGCCGAGCCCAGGCCCACGAGGGCCGCCGCCACCAGCACGGTGGCGAAGTTGGGCGCGAAGGCCAGCACCATCAGACCCGTCAGCGTCGAGCACATCGCCACCGGCAATGCGTGGCGCTGCGGATGCTTGTCGGTGGCCCAGCCGATCACCGGCTGCAGGATCGAGGCGGTCAGCTGGTAGGTCAGCGAGATCAGGCCGATCTGGCTGAAGCTCAGCGCGAACTCGCCTTTGAGGATCGGGTACATCGCCAGGATCAGCGACTGCATCATGTCGTTGATGAAGTGGGCGCTGCTGATGAGGCCGAGGATGCGCATGGAGGCGCGCGCGGGCGCTGCGGCAGATGGCAAGGAGGCGGCGGTGGCGGAGGCAGACATGACGATGAAGCGGTCTCACAAGGACGAGCCGGTCAGTCTAGGCATAGCATTAGCGCCTGTCTCGCGCCATCTGGCCATCAAGCCTTTCGAAAAGGACATTCCCCCCGTGCCCAAGCACGCCATCAAGCCGATGCCGCAGATCCTGGACGAGGTGGACCGCGAGCCCGCCGCCGTCAGCTGCCGCGCCACCGACTATCCGGCCGGCTGGCAAGTGCCCGCCCACGCGCATGCCAAGCACCAACTGATCCATGCCGTGCACGGCGTGATGATCGTGCGGGCCGAGGCCGGCCAATGGGTGGTGCCGCCCACGCGCGGCATCTGGATGCCCGCGGGCATGGACCATGCGATCGGCTGCATCGGCGCCGTGCAGATGCGCAGCATCTACGTGCGCCCCGCGGCAGCGCCGCAGCTGCCGCTGGCATCGAGCGCCGTGGCCGTTTCGCCGCTGCTGCGCGAGCTGATCAAGAGCGCCGTCGACGTGCGCCAGCCCCACGCGCCCAACTCGCGTGATGGCCGCCTGATGCGCCTGCTGCTCGACGAGTTGCGCACCCTGCCCGTGCTGCCCCTGCACCTGCCCCTGCCCACCGACCCGCGCCTTGTCACGATCTGCACGCGACTGCAACTGCGACTGGACGACAACTCCACCCTGAGCGACTGGGCCGCGCACCTGCGCGTCGACGTGAAGACCATCCAGCGCCTCTTCGCCAGCCAGACCGGCATGACCTTCGGCCAGTGGCGCCAGCAAGCGCGGCTGCTGCGCGCGCTGGAACTGCTGGCCGGCGGCGAGAAGATCGTCGATATCGCGCTGGCCCTGGGCTACGACAGCCCCAGCGCTTTCGCCACCATGTTCAAGCGCCAGTTCGGGCAGACGCCGAGCCAGTTCTTCAGCTGAGTTTTCTTTGGCTGCGTGGGCGCCGCCGTCACCCGAGGCGGCTTCAAGCAACTCCGTACACGCATCTCCCGATTGAATGGCGGCGCCGCTGGCAACCAGACTCGGCCCACTTCCTTGCTGGAGACGATGCCATGTTGAAAAGAAAACTGCCGATGGCGGCCTGGATCCTGATCGCGATGGTGATCGGCATCCTCTTGGGCTGGATGGTCCACACCAACTTTCCGAACCAGAAGTCGGCGGCCGAGATTGCCGGCTATATCTCGCTGGGCTCGGATGTCTTTCTTCGGCTGATCAAGATGCTGATCGGGCCGCTGGTGTTCTCCACGCTCGTGGTGGGCATTGCGCACATGGGCGACGCGGCCTCGGTGGGGCGCGTGTTCGGCAAGGCGCTGGGCTGGTTCGTCACGGCCTCGCTGGTCTCGCTGGTCCTCGGCCTGATCCTGGCCAATGTGCTGCAGCCGGGGCACAACCTGGGCCTGCCGCTGCCCGACATCGGCGCCTCCGCCAACCTGGCCACGGCCAAGTTCACGGTCAAGGATTTCGTCACTCATCTGGTGCCCAGGTCATTTGCGGAATCGATGGCCAACAACGAGATCCTGCAGATCGTGGTGTTCTCGATGTTCTTCGGCGTGGCCTTGTCCGCGCTGGGCGACAAGGCCAGGACGCTCGTCGAGGCGATCGACCAGCTCTCGCACGCCATGCTCAAGATCACCGGCTATGTGATGAAGGTCGCGCCGCTGGCCGTGCTCGCGGCCATGGCGGCCACGGTGTCGGTGAACGGCCTGGGCATCCTGCTCAAGTTCGCCGTCTTCATGGGCGATTTCTACATCGGCCTCATCCTGCTCTGGAGCCTGCTGACACTGGCCGGCTATGTGTTCCTCGGCAAGCGGGTGTTCAAGTTATTGGTGCTGATCAAGGAAGCCTTTTTGCTGTCCTTCGCCACCGCCAGTTCCGAGGCGGCCTATCCCAAGATCCTCGACGCGCTCGACCGCTTCGGCGTGCGCCGCAAGATCTCGAGCTTCGTCATGCCGATGGGCTACTCCTTCAACCTCGACGGCTCGATGATGTATTGCACGTTTGCCGTGCTCTTCATCGCCCAGGCCTACGACATCCACCTGCCCATCGGCACGCAGATCACCATGCTGCTGATCCTGATGCTCACGTCCAAGGGCATGGCCGGCGTGCCGCGCGCGTCGCTGGTGGTGATCGCGGCCACGCTGAACCAGTTCAACATCCCCGAGGCCGGCCTGCTGCTGATCCTGGGCGTGGATACCTTCCTCGACATGGGCCGCTCGGCCACCAATGCGGTGGGCAATTCGATTGCAGCAGCCGTCGTGGCGAAGTGGGAGGGCGAACTCTTGCCTGAAGACGAGGCCAGCGCCAACGCGAAGTTGCTGGACGCCGGCAACTTCGCGTCTGCCAAGTGAAGGAGGCCCGCATGACGCTTTCCCATCGCTGGATCCTCGCGGGCGCCTTGTTGCTCGCGGGCGCGCAGCAAACCGCCTTCGCGCAAGATGATTTCCAACTGACGGGCACCCTGGCCAAGCTGCGCAGCAGCGGCGTCGTCGCCATCGGCTACCGCGAATCGTCGATCCCGTTTTCCTACCTCTCGACACGCAAGGAGCCGATCGGCTATTCCATCGAGCTGTGCCGCGCGCTGGTAACTGCCATCGAAGACGCGATCAACAAGAGCCTGACGATCCGCTGGGTGCCGGTCACCTCGGCTTCGCGCATCGATGCGGTGGTGAGCGGCCAGGTCGATCTCGAATGCGGCTCCACCACCAGCAACCTCGAGCGCCAGCAGCGCGTGAGCTTCTCGCCGACGATCTTTGTCTCGGGCACCAAGCTGATGGTGAAGAAGGGCTCGCCCGTGCACAGCTATCGCGACCTGGCCGGCAAGACGGTCGTCGTCACCGCCGGCACCACGAACGAGAAAACATTGAACGATCTGAACGTCCGCTTCAAGCTCGGCGCCACCGTCGTCACCACGCCAGACCACGCGCAGTCATTCGACCTCGTCACCCAAGGCAAGGCCGATGCCTTCGCCACCGACGACGTGCTGCTCTACGGCCTGATCGCGCAGGCAGGCGAGGGCAAGAACAACTACGTCGTGCTCGGCGATTTCTTGTCCTACGACCCCTACGCCATCATGTTCCGCAAGGGCGATGCGCAGCTGGCGCGGGTCGTGCACGACGCCTTCCAGGTGCTGGCCGAAGACGGCGAGATCGACCGCCAGTACAAGCGCTGGTTCCTGCGCAAGCTGCCGTCGGGCGCCAGCCTCGACCTGCCCATGAGCGCCCAGCTCGCGACGATTCTGCAGACGATGGCGGTGAAGGCAGACTAGCGGGCCCGCTCGGGGTCCAGCGCCTATCATCCTGCCCTTTCGGCGGAACATCCGCCGCAGAGGACTTCGTTGATGTTGAAGATCGCTGCCGGGGCGTTTGCTGCCCTGGCGCTTGTCACCCTGCTTGCCAGCAGCGCTCAGGCGGAACCCGTCAAGGTGCTGCGTTATGCCGCTCGCGCCGCCGAGACCGGCTTCGACCCCGTGCAGGTCACGGACAAGTACTCGCGGGACATCTGCGCCAACGTCTTCGACACGCCGCTGCGCTACGACCTGATGGACCGGCCGATGCGGCTGGTGCCGGCGGTGCTGGACTCGCTGCCCGAATCGCTGGATGACAGCACGCGCCACATCTTCCGCATCAAGCCGGGCATCTTCTTCGCCGACGACCCGGCCTTCCGAGGCAAGAAGCGCGAGCTGACGGGCGCCGACCTGGCCTACACCCTGCTGCGCCACTTCGACCCGCGCTGGAAGAGCGGCCATCTGTTCAAGCTCGAAGGCATGGACATCCTCGGCCTCAACGCCTATCGCAAGAAGGTGCTGGCGGACAAGTCTGCGTTCGACTACGGGCGCGCTTTCGAAGGCCTTCGCCTCATCGATCGCTACACGGTCGAGATCCGCACCGGCCATGCGGAGCCGCGGCTGGGCCTGTACTTTGCCGATCCGATGATGGGCCTGGTGGCACGCGAGGTGGTGGAGTTCTACGGCGACCGCGTCATGGAGCATCCGGTCGGCACGAACGCCTGGAAGCTCGTCGAATGGCGGCGTTCGTCCTTCATGGCCTTCGAGAAGAACCCGAATTTCCGCGAGGTCTATTACGACGAAAAGCCGCCCGCCAATGATCCGTTGCTCGCGGCTCAGGTGCGCGCGCTGCAGGGCAAGCGCCTGCCCCTGGTCGACCGGGTGGAAGTGGCCGTGATCGACGAGAACCAGCCGCGCTACCTGTCCTTCATCCGCAAGGAATTCGACCTGCTGGAAGAGCTGCCCAACGAATTCGCGCCGCTGGCGATTCCGCACAACCATCCCTCGCCGGCGCTCGCAAAAGCCGGCATCCGCGCCGTGCGTTACTCGCGCAGCGATGTGACCTTCAGCTACTTCAACATGGACGACCCGGTGGTGGGCGGCTACACGCCTGACAAGGTGGCCTTGCGCCGCGCCATCAGCCTGGCCTACGACACGCCCAAGCAGGTGCGACTGGCGCGCCGCGAGCAGGCCGTGCCGGCACAGGGGCTGATCGCCCAGGGGCTCTCGGGCTACGACCCCGCACTTCGCACCGCGAGTTCAGAGCACGACCTGGCCCGCGCGAAGGCGCTGCTGGACGTCTACGGCTACGTGGACCGCGACGGCGACGGCTGGCGCGAGCAGCCCGACGGCAGGCCGCTGCGGCTCGAATACTGGACCCAGCCCGAAGACCAGTACCGCCAGTTGGCCGAGCTGTGGCAGACGACGTACACGGCGCTGGGCGTGAAGGTGGCGTTCCGCTTCGCCAAGTTCCCCGACAACCTCAAGGCCTCCAATGCCGGCCGCCTGCAGATGTGGAACCTGGCCTGGAGCGCCGACGTGCCGGACGGCGAGAACATGCTGGCCCTGGCCTACGGGCCGAGCTTCTCGAACAAGGCCCGTTTCAGGCTGCCGGAATTCGATGCCCTTTTCGAGCAGCTGCACCGCATGCCCGACGGGCCCGAGCGCGTGGCCGCGATGCAGCGCGCGCAGAACCTGGTCGTGGCCTACATGCCTTACAAGACCGAGGTGCACCGCCTCTTCACGGACCTCGTCCAGCCCTGGCTGATCGGCTTTGCGCGCAGCAGCTATGTGCGCGACTATTGGTCCTACGTCGACATCGATCCCGCCGCGCGGGCGAAGAACAAAGCAAAGCAATGAAACGCCGCAGTTTTATCGGATCCTCCGCCGCCGCGTTGGCGCTTCCCTCGATGCAGGCAGCGCAGGCCGCTGATGCGCCCTCCTCCGCCAAGACATTGCGTTATGCCTTCCGCGTGTCGGAAACCGGTTTCGACCCCGCGAAGATCACCGACATCTATTCGCGCATCATCACCGCGCACATCTTTGAAGGCCTGGTCGGCTACGACCATCTCGCGCGGCCGGCCGCCATCAAGCCAGTACTGGCCGAGGCCCTTCCCGAGGTGTCGGAGGACTTCAGGACCTGGACTTTCCGCATCCGCCGCGGCGTGTTCTTTGCCGACGACCCGGTCTTCAAGGGCAAGCCGCGCGAGGTGACGGCCGAGGACTTCGTCTACACCTTCATGCGCGTGGCCGATCCCGCCACGGTCTCCTTGAACTGGGGCGAAATCGAAGACATGGGCATCGTCGGCCTCAAGACCTATCGAGACCAGCTGCGCAAGGGCGCCAAGTTCGATTACGGCCACAAGATCGAGGGCCTGCAGGCGCTGGACCGCTACACCCTGCGCATCACGCTGGACCAGACCCGTCCGCGTTTTTTGCAGATCATTGCCCAGCATGATCTCTACGGCGTCGTCGCGAGCGAGGTGATGGAGGCCTATGCCGACGACCCCGCCGCTCACCCCGTCGGCACCGGGCCGTTCAAGCTCGTGGACTGGCGGCGCAGCTCGCAAATCGTGCTGGAGCGGAACCCCGGCCACCGCCTGCGCCATTACCGCGACGAAGTGCATCCGGCGGCCGATGACGTGGAAGGACAGGCCTGGCTCGCGCGTTTCGGCGACCGGCGCATCCCGATGATCGACCGCATCGAAGTGGCCATCATCGAAGAGGCGCAGCCTCGCTGGCTGTCCTTTCTCGACGGCCAGTTCAACTTCCTGGAGCGCCTGCCTGAGGACTTCGCCAGCCAGGGCATTCCTGGCGGCAAGCTGGCTCCCAATCTGCAGAAGAAGGGCATGCAGGCTTATCGCGTGCCAGCGGCCGACGTGCTTTATCACGTCTTCAATATGGAAGACCCGGTGATCGGCGGCATGGCGCCCGAGAAGGTGGCATTGCGTCGAGCCTTCTCGTTAGCGCTCGATTGCCGGCGCGAGATCGGCAGCGCGCGGCGCGGGCAGGGCGTGGTGGCGCAGTCCTTTCTCGTGCCCCACACCACGGGCTTCGACCCGGCTTTCAAGAGCGAGATGGGCGAGTACGATCCGGCCCGCGCCAAGGCCCTGCTGGACCTGTACGGCTATATCGACCGTGACGGCGACGGCTGGCGCGAGATGCCCGACGGCAGCCCGCTGGAGCTCGAACACCGCACCACGCCCGAGGCCTTCCAGCGCGCCATCGACACGATCTACCAGAAGAACCTCGCCGCCGTGGGCCTGAGGGTGCGCTTCAAGACGGCCCAATGGCCCGACAACCTCAAGGCCATGACGGCGGGCAACTTCCAGATCTGGAACCTGGCGGGCAACGCCTCCATGCCCGACCCGCAGGACCTGATCGCGCCCTACAGCATCGGCCGCATCGGCAGCTACAACTACGCGCGCTTCCGCATGCCCGAACTCGAAGCCCTGTATGAGCGCACCGGCCTCATGGCCGACGGCCCCGAGCGCATCGCGCTGGTCCGCCAGATGCAGCGCATCACGACGGCCTACATGCCCTACAAGTACCGGCTCCATCGCACCATCACCGACGTCGCCGCGGCCGGGGTTTCGGGCTATCGTCGCGGGCCGTTCTGGCTCAACTGGTGGGAATACCTGGACATTGCCTGACCGATCATGAAGAGACGCGAACTACTTGCCGCATCGGCCTTGGGCCTGACGCTGCAACCGAGCGGTGCCAAGGCGGCCACGGCGACCGGGCCGAAGACCCTGCGCTATGCGTTTCGCGTGGCCGAGACCGGCTTCGATCCGATCAAGGTCACCGACCTGTATTCGCGCATCATCATCGGCCACCTGCTCGAAGGCCTCTACACCTACGACCATCTCGCGCGGCCCGTTCGCATGCGGGCGCTCACCGCCGATGGCATGCCCGAGGTGTCGGACGATTTCAAGACCTGGACGCTGAAGGTCAAGCCCGGCATCTTTTTCGCCGATGACGCGGCCTTCAAAGGCAAGAAGCGTGAGCTGACGGCCGAAGATTTCGTCTACAGCTGGAAGCGCGTGGCCGATCCGGCCAACGGCGCATCGAGCTGGGGCGAACTCGAAGGCCTGGGCCTCATCGGCCTCAAGGAATATCGCGACAGCATTCGCAAGAGCGGCGCCGCTTTCGACTACGACAAGCCCGTCGAAGGCATCCGCACGCTGGACCGCTACACGCTGCAATTGCGCCTGGCCGAATCGCGGCCCCGCGCGATCGAAGTGTTTGCGCAGACCGATCTCTACGGCGCCGTGGCGCGTGAGGTCATCGAGGCCTATCCGGGCCGCTCGATGGAGCATCCGGTCGGCACGGGGCCGTTCATGCTCAAGGACTGGCGGCGCAGCTCGCTGATCGTGCTCGAGAAGAACCCCAACCACCGCGAGCGCTACTACCGCGACGAAGTGCAGCCGGCCGCCGATGACGCGGAGGGCCAGGCCCTGCTGGCCCGCTTCAAGGACCGCCGCCTGCCGATGGTGGACCGCGTGGAGGTGGCCATCATCGAAGAGGACCAGCCGCGCTGGCTGTCCTTCCTGAACAAGGAGTTCAACTTCATCGAGCGCGTGGCGCCCACCTACATGACCGTGGCCATGCCCAAAGGCAAGATGGCCCCAAACCTGACCAAGCAGGGCATCCGTGGCTATCGCCGGCTGGCCTCGGACATCTACTACTCGGTCTTCAACATGGACGACCCGGTGGTGGGCGGCTACACGCCCGAGAAGGTGGCGCTGCGCCGCGCCATCGCCCTGGCCATCGACGTTCGTGGGGAGATCCTCCGGGTGCGCAACGGCGAGGCCATTCCGGCCCAGCAGCCCTACATGCCCTACACCTACGGCTTCGATCCCAAGCTCGAATCCGAAATGGGCGAGCAGGATCCGGCCCGCGCCAAGGCCCTGCTCGATCTCTACGGCTATGTGGACCGCAATGGCGACGGCTGGCGCGAGCTGCCCGACGGCAGCCCGCTGGTGCTCACCAGCCTGACGACGCCCGACGGCTTCCAGCGCGAGCGCGACCAGGTCTTCCAGAAGAGCCTGGCCGCGGTGGGCATCAGGATCGAATACAAGGTCGGCAAGTGGCCCGACAACCTGAAAACCATGCGCTCGGGCAAGTTCCAGATGTGGGAGCTGGCCGGCACCGCATCGCTGCCCGATGGGCAGGACACGCTGGCGCGCTTCCAGACCACACGCATCGGCAGCTACAACTACGCGCGCTTCTCGATGCCGGCCTTCGACGAGCTGCTGGGGCGCATGTCCCACCTGCCCAATGGCTCCGAGCGCCTCGCGCTGCTGGCCGAAGCCACGCGCCTGGCCACGGCCTACATGCCCTACAAATACCGCGGCCACCGCTACATCACCGACATGGCGCACAGGCAAGTCGTCGGCTACCGCCGGCCCGCGCTGTGGGTGAACTGGTGGGAATACGTGGACATCGTGCCGGAGGCCCGAGAAGCATGAAGAGACGCGAGCTGTTGGCGGCGCCCGGCGCCCTGCTCCTGCCGCTGGCTGCGGCCCCTGCAACCACAGCGGCCGCAGCGGCCGCAGCCCCGCAAAGCGTGCTGCGCTATGCGATGCCGGCCGCCGAGCGCGGCTTCGATCCGGCCCTGTTGACGGACCTGTATTCGCGCGTCATCGTCGCCCACATCTTCGAAGGCCTCTATGGCTACGACCATCTCGCGCGTCCGCCGCGCGTGAAGCCGGTGACGGCGGCCGGCATGCCCGAGGTCTCGGAGGATTTTCGCGTCTGGACCTTTCACGTGCGGCCCGGCATCTTCTTTGCCGACGACCCGCTCTTCAAAGGCCGCCCGCGTGAGCTGATCGCCCAGGACTACGCCTACAGCCTCCGGCGCATCGCCGATCCGGGCACCGGCTCGCCGCTGTGGAGCGACCTGGCCGAAACCCACATCAAGGGCCTGGGCGAGTACCGCGACGCGCTGCGCAAGAGCGGTGCCGCCTTCGACTACGACAAGCCCATCGCAGGCCTGCTCGTGCTGGACCGCTACACCCTGCGCATCGAGCTGGACCGCCCGGCACCGACCCTGCTGCTCGACAGCCTCGCCCAGGGCGCCGTGTATGGCGCCGTGGCGCGCGAGATCATCGAGGCCTATCCGGGCCGCAGCATGGAGCATCCGGTCGGCACCGGGCCCTACCGGCTCAAGGAATGGCGGCGCAGCTCGTTCATCGCTCTGGAGCGCAATCCCGGACACCGCGAACGCTTCTACCGCGACGAGGTGCAGCCCGCAGCCGACGATGCCGAGGGCCAGGCCTGGCTCGCGCAATTCGGCGCGCGGCGCATCCCGATGATCGACCGCGTGGAGGTGTCCATCATCGAGGAGGAGCAGCCGCGCTGGCTGGCCTTCCTGGCCGGCGAGTTCAACTTCATCGAGCGCATGACCGCGGCCTATCTGCGCCAGGCCGCGCCGGCGGGCAGGATCGCGCCGGGCCTTGCGCGCCAGGGCATGCACGCCTACCGCATGCAGGGCTCCGACGTGACCCTCACCGTCTTCAATATGGAAGATCCGGTCGTGGGCGGCTACACGCCCGAGAAAGTGGCCTTGCGCCGCGCCATCGGCTTGGCCTCGGACGTGCGCGGCGAGATCCGCAAGGTGCGCGATGGCAATGCCTTGCCGGCGCAGTCGCTCTTCATGCCGGGCACCACGGGCTACGCGCCGGCACGCCATACCGAGATGGGCGAACAGGACCTGGCCCGCGCCAAGGCCCTGCTCGACCTCTACGGCTACGTGGACCGCGACGGCGACGGCTGGCGCGAGCTGCCCGATGGCCGCCCCTTCGCCATCGAGGCGCGCACCTTCCCGGGCGATGTCTATCGCCAGATGGACGCGGTCTGGCAGAAGGGCCTGGCCGCCGCCGGACTGCGCTTCGAGTTCCGCTCCGCGCCCTATGCCGACAACGAGCAGGCCGCGCGCGCCGGCAACTTCCAGGTCTGGACCCTGGGCTGGTCGGCCGGCAGCCCCGACGGCCTGGACGTGCTGGGCCTCGCACTGAGCAGCAATATCGGCGGCACGAATTTCGCGCGCTTCAAGATGCCCGCCTTCGACGCGCTGTACCGGCGCTGCAGCGAGCTCCCGCACGGCCCCGAGCGCAGCGCGCTGCTCGACCAGATGAGCCGCATCCTGCTGGCCTACATGCCCTACAAGGCCAAGGTCCACCGCATCATCAGCGACCTCACGGGCCCCGGCGTGCAGGGCTACCGCCGCCCGCCGTTCTGGCAGAACTGGTGGGAATACATCGCCGTCTTGTAGGACAAAGAAGGGTTGAGGCGTTAGAGTTGCTCCGCATAACTAACTCGTTACTTCAACGGGACGCGGAGGGAGTTTCATGGACGTCGAAACGGTGGGCATTGCTGTGGGGAGCGTCTTTGTCGGAGGCCTGGCCGCGGCCAGCGTGGGCGCCTGGTGGTGGGGCCGCAAGCTCAAGGGATCGGACGTACGCAACTCCAGGCTCGACCACGCCCGCCAGTTCGCTGAAGCGCAGGGCGGGCAGGTGAGGAAGCAGGTCGAGCAGCTGCAAAAGGAAGTGGCCGAGCTGCGCCAGCAACTGGCCCGCGCCAAGCCGCGCCAGGAAGTGCATGTGTCGCCGCCACCGCCGAGCCGCGAAGAGCTGGAGAACATGCTGTTGCGCGCGCCGGCCTCGCAGACGCCCGAGGCCTTCCCCGATACGCAGATCATTCCGCGCAAGCGCTGAGCTTCACACGGCATTCAGCATTTCCTAACGCCTTCCTGCTGCCGGTATTGCTACGCTGCCGGCCATGCATGTTGTCTACATTCCCTGGCTCATCGGCGCGGCGCTCGCGGTGCTGGCGCTGACGCTGTTTCGGCGCCTGCACGCCCAGGCCGAGCGCGCCGAGCGCCATGCCTTCGAGGCCGAGCAGCTGCGGCTGCTGGCCGAGGAGCTGCGCGGCCTGTCCGAGCACGCGGCCATGGCCGGCGCCCTGGCCGCGGCGCTCAAGCCGATCGCCGCGGCCGCGCCCATCGTCATGCTGCTGCGCGACCAGCTTCCCACCGGCAACGCCACCGAGGCCGTGCACCTGCTCGGCGAGACCGACGCCAACCAGTGGGAAGGTTTATGGCTGAGCCTGCGCCGCGGCGTGGCCTTCGGGCCCGGCACCTTGCGACACGAGGAACAGAACGCCTGGTACCTGCCGCTGCGCAGCAGCACGGACGCACGCGGCGCGGCCCTGCTGCCGCTGGACCTGGCGCCCGTCCTCGGCCAGCGCGCGCATGCGCAAGCGCTGTGCGACCAACTGGGCTTGGCGCTTGAGCGCGCCGCCACCGAGCGCGCCGCCCGCCGTTCCCGCGAGGCAGCCAAGGCGCAAGGCCTTCGCAACACGCTGCTGGCCACCATCTCGCACGACTACCGCACGCCGCTGGCCACCATCATGGGCGCGGCGTCCAGCTTGCTGGCGCAAGACGAAAAGCTTGACGCGCGCCAGCGCGAGCGCCTGGCCCGCTCGATCGTGGAAGAGGCCCGCTCGCTCTCGCGCATGACCGACAACACGCTGCAACTCGCGCGGCTCGACGGCCCCGACGTGCGCCTGGCCTGCGACTGGGAATCGGTGGAGGAGGTCATCGGCGCGGTGATTGCGCGGCTGCGTTTGCGGGATGCCCATGTGCGTGTGAAATGGCGGTTAGGCCCCGACCTGCCCCTGCTGCGCTGCGACGCGCAACTGCTCACGCAGGCGATCGACAACCTCGTGGACAACGCGCTGAAGTATGCCGATGGCGGCGCGGTGGAGATCCTGGCCAAACGTGAAGAGGAAGCCGTGCTGATCGCCGTGCGCGACCGCGGCCCCGGCGTGCCGCCGGCCTGGCGCGATCGCATCTTCGATGTCTTCCGCCGCGGCCCCGAGAATGAGCGCCCCGACGGCAGCCGCGGCGCCGGCGTGGGCCTGGCGGCCTGTCGCGCCATCGCCATGGCCCATGGCGGCCAGCTGGCCTATCGCGCGCGCAGCCATGGCGGCGCGGCATTCGAGATGCGTCTCCCGATAGAAGAGGTTCCGCAATGACGATTGAAGTTTTGTTGGTCGAGGATGACCGCGAACTGCGCACGACGCTGGCCGATGCGCTGCGCGTGGAAGGCTACGAGGTCCATGCCGCCGCCAGTCTGGCCGACGGCCTGGCCCTGCTGGCCCATTCCGACATCGACCTCGTGCTGCTCGACCTCGGCCTGCCCGATGGCGAGGGCGAGGAGCTGCTGCACAAGTTGCGCAAGCAAAAGGGCAACACGCCGCTGCTCGTGATCTCGGCGCGCGAGCAGGACGGACTCAAGGTGCGCTTGCTAGACGCCGGCGCGGACGACTACCTCGTCAAGCCCTTCTCCATCGTCGAGCTGCTGGCCCGCATGCGCGTGGCGCTGCGCCACCGCGGCCAGCACGTGGCCGCCGCCGTCACGCGCTACGAACAGGACGGCCTGCTCGTGGACCTGGCCGCGCACCGCGTCTGCCTGAACGGCGCGGACGTGCACCTCACGCCCACCGAGTTCAAGCTGCTCGCACGCCTGCTGCGCTCGGCCGGCCAGGTCGTCACGCACCGC
>FSVW01000608.1_pt1 | contig 13813 bp, 10 predicted proteins | sample 1637551 | NCBI WGS metagenome assembly FSVW01 (sample SAMEA3914814, study PRJEB12502) | metagenome | biome: forest; material: soil | place: USA | collected 2011-09-16 | depth 0.1 m | reverse complement strand
GTGATGGAGCTGATGCGCACGGCGCCCTTGGCCACGCCGCACCAGGACTCGGCCTCCTGGCCACGGTAGGCGAGGGTGGTGCCATCGGGCACACGGCGCACGCCGGCGCAGCCCAGGATGTCGGCACGCAGGCCTGCGGACAGCTTGGAGAACCAGGAGCCGGCCTCGATGTTGCGGCGCTCTTCGGCGCTCAGTTCGGTGTCGTTCATGCTCATGGTTCCAGTGCTGCGCGCCAGATTGTGCCGCAGCACTTCACCTCGTTCTGAAGCGCCCGCGCTATGCGTGCAAGTGACGCGTTTCTTCGACTGACAGTAATGCACAACACCACCGATGGGCGGGGGTAGTTCCCGCCTTGGATGGCGAGGGTGCCGTGCTAGAGTCGCCGCAAACATTCCTTCCGCGACGCCCGGCATGGTTCGAGACTCACGCGTGACCCCAATAGCTCAGAGTCCTTTGCGCCCCAGTGCCGCCATGGCTGGCGTTCTTGGCCTGTTGATGGCCTTGTCGGGCAACAGCGCGCAAGCGCTTGGCGTGAACGCGCCGCAGACCCGCTCCAACCTCGGCCAGCCGCTCGACCTCGTCTTTCCCATCAGCCTGGCTCCCGGCGAGGCGCTGACGAGCGAGTGCGTGCATGCCGACGTGATGGCCGGCGATACCCGCGTGCCGCCTGCCTTGGTGAACATCGTGCTCGACGGGCCTAACGAGGCCAGCGTGCGCGCGGTGCGCATCACCAGCCTCACGCAGATCAACGAGCCCATCGTGACTGTCAATCTGTCTTTGGGCTGCCCGGCGCGCATGACGCGTCAGTACGTGGCCCTGATCGACCCGATCAGCAACGCGCCGATGGCCGACGTGCCGGCCGTGGACACGGTGGCACAGCAGCCCGCCTCGCAAGGCTATTCGCCAGCCTTGCGTGCGGCCCTGGCGACGTCGGAAAGCAAGCCTGAGCAGTTGCTGGCACGGCCGCCGGTCAGCACGGCGGCGACCGGCCCAGCTTCTGCAGCGTCTTCATCAGCTTCGGCGCCGCAACGTTTGGCCGCGGCGCCTTCGCAAGGACCGGCAAACGGCCCGTACAGCGCCAAGCCCGCTGGCGCCAAGAAGCGAGCCGCCAAGCCGCGCCAGACCGACACACTGGTGGCCGCCGCGCAATCGACCCATGCCACCGCAAGCGCCCCGGTCTCGCGGCTGCGGCTCGACGCGCCCGAGAACCCCGAAGCCAAGTCGCCCGTGGCTGCTTCGGCGCCGCAGAACGCAGCCTCCGAAGTGGCTACCGCCGCGCTGGCTGCGATTGCAGCCTCCGAGGTCACGCAGTCGCGCCTCTCGGCGATGGAAGAGAACATCAACAAGCTGCAGCGCGAGAACCAGGCGCAGATGGCGCGCATGCTGGAGTTGCAAGGCAAGCTCAATGCCGCACAGTCCGGCGGCAACGCCGGCACCTTGACCTGGATGCTCGGCCTGATGGCGCTGGGCCTGGGGGCCTTCAGCGTCTACCAGTGGCGCGTGCGTCAACAGCGTGAAGAGTGGTGGGCCACTGAATCGGCCCGTCGACCTCCGCGCCCCGACACGCCGATCACACGCAAGGCCATGCCGGACGAACCGGCCTCCACATTGCAGATCGCGCCGCACACCGCGCCGATCCCCGTCGTCGACGCGCCGGTGTCCGATCTGGACCATTTCATGGCTGCGCCTGCGGGGCCGAGCCTGTCGCCCGATACCGTCACCTTCCACGCCGAGACGCAGCCGATTCCGTTCATGGACTCGCAGATCCCGCCGAGTGAAGTCAGGATGGGGCATCAGCCCGCCGACGGCCCGATGGTGACGGTGGAAGAGCTGCTGGACATGGAACAGCAGGTCGAGTTCTTCCTCGTGCTGGGCCAGACCGATGCCGCCATCAGCCTGCTGAGCAGTCGGGTCGACACGGGCACGTCCAGCGCTTTGCCTTATCTGAAGCTGCTCGAGATCCATCAGATGCACGGCGACGTGGCGGCCTTCACCGAGTTGGCCCAGCGCTTTGCGCAGCGCTTCAACGCGCTGCCCCCGGCTTGGGGCGGCATGGCGGGCGAGGGCCTGGGGCTCGAGACCTCTGCGGCGGCACTGCGTCAGGTGCAGGCCGTCTGGATGGATCCGGCCGCGAGCATGGAACTGCTGCAAAAGCTGCTGACGTACGGCGAAGATGGCAGCGCCGGCCCCGAGGCTTTCGACCTGCCGGCTTACCGCGATCTGCTGCTGCTCTACAGCGTGGCGCGTGATCTGTCGGAGCACGATGTGCGCGGCGCGGACATCGACCTGTTCCTGCCATTGGACGTGAACAGCACGTCCATGATGGCGACCATGCCCATGCAGCGTCCAGGCGCGCCGGCGCCGATGGGCGGCGTGGTCGTGGACATCTCGCTGGATCCGATGGATCCGAGGCCCTGATCGCTTCTTAGATCGCCTTCAGCTTCGCCAGCGCCTGCTTCAGCGTGGCGTCCTTCTTGGCGAAGCAAAAGCGTGCGATGCCTTGCTCGGGCCCACCCGCCTGGAAGGCCGAAAGCGGAATCGCGGCAACGCCAATCTCCTTCGTCAGCCACTCGCAGAATTCGAGTTCGGACAGGCTGCTGACGGCGCTGTAATCCACGCATTGAAAGTAGCTGCCCTCGCAGGGCAAAAGCTTCAGCCGCGTGTGTTCCAGGCCGGCGCGGAACAGGTCGCGCTTGGCTTGATAAAAGCGCGGCAGTTCCAGGATGGGCCGCATGTCTGCCATGTAGGTGGCCAGGCCCTGCTGCATCGGCGTGTTGACCGAGAAGACATTGAACTGATGGATCTTGCGGAACTCGGCCATCAGCGCCGCGGGCGCGGCCACGTAGCCGACTTTCCAGCCGGTGACGTGATAGGTCTTGCCGAAGCTCGAGATCACGAAACTCCGCTCAGCCAGCTCGTTATTCCGGGCGACCGACTGGTGCGGCGCGCCGTCGAAAACCATGTGCTCGTAGACCTCGTCGCTGATGACGAGCACCTCGGTGCCGTGCAGCAGGCTGGCCAGCTTGCGCATCTCGGCCGACGACCAGACGCGGCCCGAAGGGTTGTGCGGCGTGTTGATGATCAGGGCGCGGGTCTTGGGGCTCAGTGCCGCGGCGATGGCGCCGAAATCGGGCTTGAAGCTCAGAGGTGTCAGCGGCACGCGAACGGCCACGCCACCTGCCATTTCGATGGCAGGCACATAGCTGTCGTAGCAGGGGTCGAGCACGATCACTTCGTCGCCCGGATGCACGATGGCCAGCAAGGCGGTGAGGATGGCTTGGGTGGCGCCGGCGGTGACGGTGACTTCCGTCGCAGGGTCGTAGCGATGGCCGTAGAGCGTGGCGAGCTTGGTGGCGATGGCTTCGCGCAGCGGCGCGACGCCCGTCATGGGTGCGTACTGGTTGTGGCCGGCGCGCATGGCATGGCCTACGGCGTCGCGCAGGGCCGGGTCGCAGCTGAAGTCGGGGAAGCCTTGGCCGAGGTTGACCGCGCCATGCGCTTCGGCCAGGGCCGACATGGTCGTGAAGATGGTCGTGCCGACGTGGGGCAGGCGGCTTTTCAGCGCTTGAAGCGGGATGAAGGTCATAGTTCGAAATCCGAGGCTGTTCCGTTCATGGCGCGTTCCAGTAGTTTGCGATTCAGCCGGTCTGACAACAGTTCCGCGAAACTGTAGACGTAGTTGCGAAGGTAGGCACCGCGTTTGAAGGCGATGCGGGCCACGTTCTGTCCGAAGAAGTGGCCCAGCGGCCGGGCGACGAGGTCGCCGTCGGCGGGCTCCTCACGCATGGCCATCTCGGCGACTATCCCTAACCCCATGCCCAAGCGCACATAGGTCTTGATCACGTCGGAGTCGATCGCTTCGAGCACGATATTGGGCTGGAGCTGGCGCGCGGCGAAGGCCTTGTCGATGCGCGTGCGGCCCGTGAAACTGGCGTGGTAGGTGATGATCGGTTCGGCCGCGAGCTGTTCGAGCGTGACGCGTTCGACGCTGGCCAGCGGATGCCCGACCGGCACCACCAGCACATGCTGCCATTCGTAGCAGGGCAGGGTGACGAGTTCTTCGTACTGCGACAGCGACTCGGTGGCCAGGCCGAGGTCGGCGCTGTCGTCCAGCAGCATGCGCGCCACCTGCTCGGGGTTGCCTTGGTGCAGGCTGACCCGCACGTTCGGCAACTGCTTGCGCAACTGCGCCACTGGCCCGGGCAACACATAGCGCGCCTGCGTGTGGGTGGTGGCAATCGAGAGCGTGCCGCTGTCCTGCTTGGAATACTCCTCGCCAATGCGCTTCAGATTGGCCACCTCGCGCATGATGATTTCGATGGCCGCCAGCACCTGCTGGCCCGGCTCAGTGATGCGGCGCAGGCGCTTGCCATGGCGGCTGAAGATGTCGATGCCCAGCTCTTCTTCAAGCTCCAGAATGGCCTTGGACACCCCGGGCTGCGAGGTGAACAAGGCCTTGGCGGTCTCGGTCAGGTTGAGGTTGCGGCGCGCCGCTTCCTGGACGAATCGGAACTGGTGCAGGTTCATGGGTTCAGCAGGGTCATCAACGCAACTTGGGCCATGGCGCGGCTGACCGGTTCGGCATCGCCGATCGGTTCATGCAGCCGCCATTCGATCTGCGAGCCATGGGCCTCACGCAGGCGCTCGACCAGGGCCGGCACGTCCTTGCGAACATGGCCTCCGCTGCCGAGGAAAAGAGGCAAAACGTGAACGCGCCGGCAACCGGCGGCTACGAGTTCATGCGCTGCCTCTTCGAACGAGGGTGTCATGAATTCGAGGTAAGCCAGGGCCAAGGGCGTGGCTGGCTTCGCGCTTTTGATGCGGGCTGCCACCGCCTCGAAAGGCCGCGCCCAGGCGGGGTCGCGGGCACCATGGGCGAAGAGCAGCAGGCCGTCCATCAGCGGTACCTCACCAGCCAGAAGAAAGCGCCCATCGACAGGCCCATGTAGACCAGGCTCGGTGAGGCGGCAACGGCCCAAGGCGTCCAGCCCTTGAGCAGGCCCACGTGGCCGGCCACGTTGTTCAAGAGCACGAAGCTGGAGCCCAGCATGATGCCGCCGAAGACCTTGAGGCTCAGGCCGCCGGCCCGCGCGCTCAGGTAGGCGAAGGGCAGTGCCAGCGCCACCATCACGAAGCAGGCGAAGGGGTAGATCGCCTTGCGCCAGAACTGGATGCTGTAGGCCTGAGACGATTGCTCCTGGGCAGACAGGTGCTGCGTAAAACGGTAGAGCTCCAACGTGGACATCGACCACGGCGGCAGCACGGCCGCAGCCACCACGCCGGCATGCAGCGTGCTCTGCCAGTCGAGCGTGGGCAATGCTTCCTCGCTGACGATAACGCTGCGCCGCTGCGGGCCGCTGAGCGCACCGTTGGGCGGTTCGGCCAGCCAGTTGGTGCGTTGCACGCCGGTGAGCCGCCACAAGCCCTGCGCGTCCACGCTGGCCTGCTTGGCCTCGATGCGGGAGAGCAGGGCACCATGAGTGTCGAAGCTGAAGATCAGCACGTCCTGCAATCGGCCCGAGGGACTGCCCTTTCCGACCTTGACGGAATAGCTGCGCTCCTGGCCATCGATCAGCATGCGGTCTTTGAGCCAGGCGCCTTTGCGCGCCGATGCGGCGTCGCCAACGAAACCGGCGCGCACCGTGTCGCTCTGGCGCTCGAACCAGGGCGAGACGAAGTCGCCGACGGTGAAGGTCAGCACGGCGAACACCGCCGCCAGGCTGGCCAGCAGGCCCAGCGCCCGCCAGGGCCCGAGGCCGCCGGTGCGCAGGATCGTGAACTCGCTGCTCTGCGCCATGCGGGCCATCGAGAAGATGGTGCCGATCAGCACGGCGCTGGGGAAGAGTTCGTAGAAATGCTCGGGCACTTCCATCAGCGCCATCAGGGCCGCAGCCGCGGTGCCGGCGCCCGCACGGCTCATGCGCTCGATCTCGTCCACGAAGTCGAAGAAGTAGAAGAGCAGCAGAAAGGCCAAGGTGACGAAGAGCACCGAGCCGACGATGTCGCGGTAGAGCAGGCGGCGGACTGTTCTCATTGATGCCCCCTTCGGCCTTCGGCCTGTCCCCCCGAGAGGGAGCGAGCTTGCTTGGGGCGGCCCTGCGCGGCGCTCATGCCGTCGCTCCTGCTGGTGCAGCGGCGCCCCGCCAACCAAGGCGAATGCGGTTGTCACGCCACCAGATCATCATGAAGCCCAGCACGAAGGCGCTGCCGTGCACGGCCAGCAGGGCTGGCGGCATGTGCAGGCGGCCGTTGCCGACCCAGCTCTGCGACAGGATGATCATGTTGAAGTAGATGGCGAAGCTCAGCAGGGCGAAAAGCATGTTCCAGCTGTTGGGCCGGCGCGGGTTGGTGTGGGCCAGGGGCAGGGCCAGCAACGCCATGTTGACGGCACCGAGGATCCAGCCGAAGCGCCAGGCCAGCTCGCCTTGCTGGCGCGGTTCGACGGACTTCAGCAGGTCGACCGTCGACATGGCCTTCGGCGGCAGCTTGGCCCCGGTGGACAGCACCTGGCTGTCGGCCAACACTTCGTAGCGCTCGAAGCGCGAAAGCGTCTTCTCTTTCGTGGCACTGTTTTCTTCGTTGCGCTGGCCCTTGTCGAGCACGAGAAAGCGGTCGTCGCCCTGGATCTCCACATGGCCCTTGGCCGAAGTGGTCACGGCCTCGGTGTGCGCTGTGTGCGAGAGGATGAAGACGTTGCGGCCGGTGGCGCCGTCGGCGCTGTCGCGCTCGATGAAGAAGACGCGGCTGCCGTCGCGCGAGCTCTGGAACTGGCCCGGCGCCACGCGCGAGAGGTCGCCGCGCTTCTCGTAGCTTTCCTTCAGTGCGGTGCTGTTCTGGTTGCTCCAGGGCCAGACCAGCAGTTCCAGCAGCAGCACCAGGGCCAGGATTGGCGCGGCCATGCGGAACACCGGCCGAGCGAAGCGCATCAAGGGCACGCCGCTGGCAAACCAGATGGTCATTTCCGACTCGCGGTACATGCGGCCCAGCGTGGCGACGATGGCGATGAACAACGACAGCGCGAGCACGGTCGGCAGGTAGGCCAGCGAGGCATAACCCATCAGCAGCAGCACGTCTTGCGGCGCCACATTGCCGCCCGCGGCCTGACGCAAGGTGCCGATCAACATGGACGTTAGGACGATCGTCAGGATGACCACGAGGGTCACGCCGAAGCTCCGGGTCAGCTCTTTTCTTACTGTGGAATCGAATAACATTCGAGGACTTTATCTACTTAGAGACATTATGGACTTCCGTACTCAAGCTGCGTCCTTCGACGCGGTCGCCAGCGTGGCGGCCGACGCACTGTTGGTCGTGATTGCCGGCAATGCGTTGCCGAAGAATCTCGACAAGGCTGTGGCCGCGGTTGCGCAAGACGCTATCAAGCTTGGCGACTTTGAGTTGAAGGCCGGCCAGGTGTTGACGGTGCAGCGCCCGCAAGGCGTGAAGGCGCCTCGCCTGGTGCTCGCCGCCAGCGGCGCCGGTACGGTCAAGGCAGCGCGAGCCGCGCTCGCTTCAGCGCTGGGCCAAATCAAGGGCCGCGGCGTGAGTCATGCAGTGGTGGCGTTCGTCGGCTTCGAAGGCCTGAGCGCTTCTCTGGCCGAGCACGTCGTGCTGGCCGCGCGCGATGCGTCCTACGTCTATCGCCACACCAAGGCGAGCGCAGCAGTGGCCAAGTTGACCAAGCTGACGCTGCTGACGGACAAGGGCGACCTGGAAGCTGCGGGCGCGGCAAAGGCCGGCCTGGCCCTCGGCGGTGCCATCGCCAATGGCATCGAGCTGGCTCGCGAGTGCGCCAACCTGCCGGGCAATATCGCCACGCCTAGCTATCTTGGCGAGCAGGTCAAGCAGCTGGGCAAGACCTACGGCTTCAAGGTCGAAGTGCTGGACCGCAAGGCGGTCGAGAAGCTCGGCATGAACACTTTCATCTCGGTGGCCCAGGGCTCGGACGAACCGCTGCGTTTCATCGTGGCCCGCTACGACGGTGCGGCCAAGACCGAGGCGCCCGTGGTGCTGGTAGGCAAGGGCATAACTTTCGATTCAGGCGGCATCTCGATCAAGCCGGGCGCCGGCATGGACGAGATGAAGTTCGACATGGGCGGTGCGGCCAGCGTGATCGGCACGCTGCGCGCTGTGGGCGAACTCAAGCCCAAGCTGAACCTGGTGGTGCTCGTGCCCTCGTGCGAGAACATGCCCAGCGGCAAGGCCGTCAAGCCCGGCGACGTGGTCACCTCCATGTCGGGCCTGACGATCGAAAACCTGAACACCGACGCCGAAGGTCGCCTGGTCTTGTGCGACGCACTGACCTACGCCGAGCGCTTCAAACCGGCCGTGGTCGTGGATGTGGCCACGCTGACCGGCGCCTGCGTGATCGCCCTGGGCGGCGTGCGCAGCGGCATGTACGCGTCCGACGACGAACTGGCCACTTCGCTGCTCTCGGCCGGCGACTCGGCGCTTGACCTTTGCTGGCGCATGCCGCTCGACGACGAGTACGAGGAAGGCCTGAAGACCAACTTCGCTGACCTGGCCAACGTGGCAGGCCGTGAAGGCGGCTCGATCACCGCGGCCAAGTTCCTGCAGCGCTTTGCCAAGTACCGCTGGGCGCATCTGGACATCGCCGGCACCGCCTGGAAGAGCGGCTCGGCCAAGGGCGCCACAGGCCGTCCTGTGGGCCTGCTGACGCACTTCCTGCTCGAGCAGGTGACCAAGGCTGCTGCGAAGGCATCCAAGCCCGTCAAGGCAGTCAAGGTGGCAAAGGCCAAGGCTTGATGGCGCAGGTCAGCTTCCATACCGGGGTGCCGGAGAGGCTGGCCTATCTGTGCCGGCTGCTACGCAAGGCGCAACTCGCGGGCGCGCGCATCGGCGTGGTGGGGCCGGGCGCCATGCTCGACCGGCTCGACCGGGAGCTTTGGGTCTTCGGCAGCACGGAGTTCGTTCCCCATGTCCGATTGCGTCCAGGCAGGGCGTTAGCGCCTCGTCTGGCCGCAACGCCGATCCAGCTCGGCGAGCACGCCGATGACCTGCCGCACCGGGAGGTGCTGCTCAATATCGGCCCGGAGCTGCCAGAAGGCTTCGAGGCCTTTCAGCGCGTGCTGGAGGTCGTGTCTGCCGATGCCGAACAGGCGCAGCGTGGGCGGCAGCGCTATCGCCAATATGTGGAGCTGGGCCATCCGGTCGAGCATCACAAGGTCGGCGAACAGTAGCTTCGCGGCCGTGTTCGCATCGGGGCCGCATCAGCGACTTCCCCGGTGGAGGCACCCCCTGTTTTGGGGTATGGTCCGGCGATACTTTTGTGTTCGCTTTTTGTCCATTTCCTCACTGGAGATCCCAGCCCATGAAGAACAAGATGTCCCTCCTCGCCGCCGCCAGCTTTGCGATGCTCGCAGCTGCCGCCAACGCCCAGGACCTCGTCGTCAAGATCGGCCACGTGGCCCCGACCAGCGGCAACCAGGCGCATCTGGGCAAAGACAATGAACTCGGCGCCAAGATGGCCATCGAGGAGCTCAACGCCAAGGGCGTGAAGATCGGCGGCAAGAAGGCCAAATTCGAACTGCTGGCCGAAGACGATGCGGCCGATCCGAAGCAGGGCACGGCGGCGGCCCAGAAGCTCGTGGACGCCAAGGTCAACGGCGTGATCGGACACCTGAATTCGGGCACGACGATTCCGGCTTCCAAGATTTACAACGATGCCGGCATTCCGCAGATCTCGCCTTCGGCCACCAATCCCGACTACACGCACAACGGCTACAAGACGGCCTTCCGCGTCGTGGCCAACGACATCCATCTGGGAAGCACGCTCGGCAAATACGCGGTCACAGAGCTCAAGGGCAAGGCGATTGCCGTGATCGATGATCGCTCGGCCTACGGTGAAGGCGTCGCCAAGCAATTCGAGAAAGCCGTCAAGGATTCGGGCGGCACTGTGGTCGGCCACGTTTTCACCAACGACAAGGCCACGGACTTTTCTGCCATCCTGACCAACCTGAAGGGCAAGAAGCCCGACATCATCTTCTTCGGCGGCATGGATGCCGTGGCCGGCCCGATGCTTCGCCAGATGAAGTCGCTGGGTATCACGGCCAAGTTCATGGGCGGCGACGGTATCTGCACCGCCAATCTGCCTTCGCTGAGCTCGAACACCATGGGCGACAGCCAAGTCGTCTGTGCCGAGGCTGGCGGTGTAGACGGCGCCGGCAAGGTGGGCATGGACAAGTTCAAGGCCGACTTCAAGCAGAAGTACGGCGTGGAAGTGCAGATCTACGCGCCCTATGTCTATGACGCGGTCAAGGTCATGGTGGCGGCCATGGAAAAGGCCGGCTCAGCCGAACCGGCCAAGTACCTGCCGGTGCTGGCCAAGATGGAAGGCTACAAGGGCGTGACGGGCACGATCGGCTTCGATTCCTTCGGCGACATCAAGAATGGTTCGTTGACCTTGTACACCTACAAGGCTGGCAAGCGCGAGCAGATCGCCGTCGTTCGCTAAGCTTTTTGCAAACAACCGGCGCCGGGAGGCGTCGGTCGGGCGGGCAGCGTGCACGGCCCTAACGTCCAAATTCAGCGGCACCCATTCGCGGTGTTGTAAATATCTCCCCTTGATGCTTCTCGAGGCTCAATCGCCTTGGATGGGCGTGCATTAGGGCACGCCCATCCGACCGATGGAGGATTCACTCTCCCCGTGGCTGAGGTCTACTGCGCTCTCGCAAGCGATGCGGCAAGAGGCCTGAGATATCCGGCCTAAAGCGCCAAGATTCACGCTCCTCACCCCTGCAAACGGGGGGCTTTCAAGGGGCTGCGTCAAAGGCATCATCGCTCGCACTCATACAAGGTCCTTGCGCCGCCTCCGCGGTGCGCAGTCGGGATCGACATGGCGCGCAAGGTGTACTGCCTGACATTGGTCAGTTACAGCCTCCTCGTAGCGCCGGGCATCAGCAAGAAGTAAGACTTGCATCGGGGAAGAGCATGATTCGCATTTTTAATCACTATCTGCATCGACAGACGCTGTTGCAAGCGTTCTTCGATCTTGGCCTGATCCTGTTCGCTGTTGTGGCCGTTGTCATGGCGCAGGGGGGCGGGCATCTGTTGTCCTTTGCCGCGTCGCAAGGCCTGTCTCTGGCCGGCGGCATGTTCGTGATCAACACGGCCACGGGCTTCTATCAGCACGCACACAACCGCTCGGTGACCGAATCCTGCGCTCGTGCCCTGCTGGGCATGATGTTCGGCTTGCCTCTTGCCTACGTCATCTTCAGCCTGCTGCCCTCAGACGCTGCACACCGCGAACTGATCACCCAGGTGGCGATGGCTTCGGTAGCCATGGTCATGGTGCATCGCGTCTACGCGGCTCATGTGGGACCTCAATCGCGCCTGCGTTCGCGAATTCTGATTTTCGGTTCGGGTCATGCGGCCAAGGCTGTTGGCGCCACGCTGCGTGCCGCCGATCCCCACGCCCACGTGGTGGGCTATGTGGCCGGCCCCAATGAAGAGCACCCGGAAGTCTCGCGCGAGCAGCTGATCGAGTCTCGTGGCACGCTGACCGAAACCGCTCGCGCCCTCGGCGTGGACGAGATCGTGATTGCCATAACGGAACGTCGTGGCGGCAGCATGCCGATGCGCGAGTTGCTCGACTGCAAGCTGAACGGCGTCCGTGTGGTCGACATTGCCACTTACTTCGAGAAGACGCTGGCCCAGATCAAGATCAGCCACGTCAACGCCGGCTGGCTGATCTTCGGCGACGGTTTCAACCAAGGCTGGTTGCGTTCCTTCGTGAAGCGCGCCTTCGACATCTTCTCGGCTCTGTTCATCTTGGCGCTGACCTGGCCGATCATGCTGGTCGCGGTTTTGGTGATCAAGCTCGAATCGCCGGGTCGCGCGCTGTATCTGCAGGAACGCGTGGGCCAGAACGGCAAGGTCTTCAAGGTCATCAAGTTCCGCAGCATGTGCTCGGACGCCGAAAAAGATGGCAAGCCGCGCTGGGCCAGCCAGAACGACAGCCGCGTGACGCGCGTCGGCCGTTTCATCCGCAAGGTGCGCATCGACGAGCTGCCACAGCTCTTCAACGTGCTGTGGGGCGACATGAGCCTCGTCGGCCCACGTCCTGAGCGTCAGTACTTCGTCAATGAACTCGTCAGCCAGATCCCTTTCTACGCCGTGCGGCACAGCGTCAAGCCGGGCGTGACCGGTTGGGCTCAGGTGCGCTACGAATACGGCTCGACGATCGAAGACTCGGTCGAGAAGCTGCAGTACGACCTGTACTACGTCAAGAACCACACCCTGTTCCTTGACCTGCTGATCATGCTTGAGACCGTTGCCGTGGTGTTGACCGGCAAGGGCGCGCGCTGATCGCAAGCGCCCGGAGCGCTCTTCAATCTCGCGCGCGCTGCGTCGACGTCGTGCGACGTCAGGGCACGCATTGATTCGAAGCGCGCCAGGGCATGCTTGAATAGCCTATGTTCAGCGGCGCCCCCAATTTCGCCTTGCTAGGCGGTGTGTTGGCCTTTCTGGCCTATCTGGGTCTGGGTTTCCAATTCAGCCTGAACCTGGTGCGCCATAAGATCCAGTTCCGCACCGTCTCGGCCCTATTTCTTGGCTCCCTGGCCTGCTCGGCCTTGTGGGGCCTGCTGATCGGCCTGGGCGAATTGCCCAGCACACCGGCGAGCCTGCGCTCGTTCTGGGCGCCGCTGTTCAGCAACTTGCGATACGCGCTGCTGCTAGCGTTTCTTCTCAGTCTTCTGAGGCCCGGTCTCAAAGCCGCTCGGCATTCGGAATTCCTGATCTTCGTGCTTGGGGCGCTGCTGTGTGTCGTCGCCGGGTTGGCCTTGCTGACCGGCACGGCGCTGCATTGGCCGGGCTTCGATGCGAACGGCCGGGGCGCTGCGCTTCTGGTACTTGCCCAAGCCGTGCTCGGCTTGATGCTTGTTGAACAGCTGCTACGCAACTTGCCCGCCGACAGCCGCTGGAATGCCAAGCCGGTCTGCCTCGGCCTGGGCCTGGTCTTTGGCTTCGATCTTTTCCTGTATTCGCAGGCGGCTTTGTTCCGCAGCTTCGACATCGACGGCATGAGCGTGCGAACCGTGGTGCACAGCCTGGCCGTTCCCTTGTTGTGGGTGGCTTCCCGCCGTCAGGTGGATTGGATGGGGCGGCTGCACGTTTCGCGCGCCGCCGTCTTCCAATCGGCAGCGCTGCTGCTGGTGGGCAGCTACCTTCTGCTCGTTGCCGGCCTGGGCTACTACGTGCGCTACACGGGCGGCGAGTGGGGCAGGGCATTGCAACTCGTGCTGACCAGCATGGGGCTTGTGGCCCTGATCGCCCTGGCCCTGTCTGAATCGGTGCGTGCGCGACTTCGCGTCTACATCAGCAAAAACTTCTTCAACTACCGCTACGACTACCGTCAAGAGTGGCTGCGCTTCACCGCGGTGCTGTCCGGTGGTGGTGAGGCGCAAATGGGCGTGACGGTGATTCAGGCGCTGGCCAATTTGCTGGAAGCCGGCTCGGGATTGCTGCTGCTCAAGCGAGGAAGCCAACTACAAGGCGCGGCGCGGTGGAACCAGGAGACCGCGAGCGTCCACGAAAGTCTCGATTCGCCCTTCTGCGACTTCCTGCGCACCAAGGGCTGGATCGTGGACCTTGACGAGGTTCGGTCAAATCAGAACGCCATGCCCGTAGCTGTGCCGGAATGGCTGCTGGCTGAGCAGCGCTACTGGCTGGTGGTCCCGCTGCTGGTGGGCACTGAGCTGATCGGCATGGTCGTGCTCGGTCGGGCGCGCACGCCGGTAGACATCAACTGGGAAGTGCGCGATCTGCTCAAGACCGGCGCCTCGCAGGCCTCGAG
>FSVW01001538.1_pt1 | contig 13830 bp, 12 predicted proteins | sample 1637551 | NCBI WGS metagenome assembly FSVW01 (sample SAMEA3914814, study PRJEB12502) | metagenome | biome: forest; material: soil | place: USA | collected 2011-09-16 | depth 0.1 m | reverse complement strand
GTGCTCGACAGCTATTCAAGCGGCGCCGTGTCGGGTACGACGAACACGGGCGGGCTGATCGGCCGGTTCAACACCAGCCCCTCCGCCCTCGTGACCGGCTCCTTCTGGAACGTCCAGACCAGCGGGCAGGTGGCCAGCGCGGGCGGGGCGGGTGCCATCGGGCTGACAAGCGCGCAGATGAACTCGAAGGCCAATTTCGCGTCGGCCACCGCGGCCAACGGTCATCTCAATCCGGCCTGGGATTTCGCCAGTGCCTGGGCGATGTACGACGGCCTGAGCACGCCCCTGCTGCGCGCCTTCCTGACGCCGCTGGTGGTGAGCGCCAGCAGCGCCACCAAGACCTACGACGGACAGGCCTACGCGGGCGCCAACAGCGTGAGCTATTCGGTCACGCCAGGCGGCAATCTGTTCGGCACGGTCAGCTATGTCGGCACCGCGCAGGGCGCCGTGAATGCCGGCACGTATGCGGTCACGCCGGGCGGCCTCTACTCCAATCAGCAGGGCTATGCGATCAGCTACGCCACGGGTGGGCTGACCGTCGAGCCGGCCACGCTGACGGTCACCGCGAACGCGGCTGGCCGTTTGTACGGGGCCACCGATCCGGCCTTCTCGGGCCATGTGAGCGGCTTCGTCGGCGGCGACACGCTGGCCAGCGCCACCACCGGCCAGGAGGTGTTCAGCACTGGCGCTCAGACGCACAGCAATGTCGGCGCCTACGGGATCAGCGGCGCCGGCCTCAGCGCCAACAATGGCAACTACGTCTTCGTGCAGGCGCCGGGCAATGCCAGCGCGCTGACGATCAGCCCGGCCACGCTCACCGTCACCGCCAACGCCGCCAGCCGTCTCTACGGTGCGGCCGAGCCGGGCTTCTCGGGCAGCGTGAGCGGCTTCGTGGCCGGCGACACACTGGCCAGCGCAACCACCGGCAGCGAGGCCTATGCGACCAATGCGCTGCTCAACAGCAAGGTCGGCGCCTACGGCATCAGCGGCAGCGGCCTGATCGCCAACCATGGCAACTACGTGTTCGTGCAGGCGCCGGGCAATGCGGCGGCGCTGACGATCAACCCGGCGACGCTGAGCTATGTCGCGGACGCGGCGAGCCGCGTGTACGGCGCCGCCGATCCGGTGTTCTCCGGCAGTGTGAGCGGCTTTGTGGCCGGTGACACGCAGGCCAGCGCAACCACGGGCAGCGCGGTCTACACGAGCAGCGGCACGACGCTGCACAGCAATGTCGGCAGCTACGGCATCACTGGCTCCGGGCTGAGCGCAAACAACGGCAACTACGTCTTCGCGCAGGCACCGGGCAATGCCAACGCGTTGACGATCACGCCGGTCACGCTGGTCTACACGGCGGCTGCGGCAAGCCGCCTGTACGGGGCCGCTGATCCGATTTTCTCGGGCAGCGTGACGGGCTTCGTCGCGGGCGACACGCTGGGCACGGCCACCACGGGCAGCGCAAGCTATGCGAGCGGTACGGTCAACAACAGCAACGTCGGCAGCTACGCCGTCATCGGCTCCGGCCTGAGCGCCAACAACGGCAACTACGTGTTCGTGCAGGCGTCGGGCAATGCCACGGCGCTGACGATCAACCCGGCAACGCTGAGCTATGTCTCGAATGCAGCCAGTCGCGTGTATGGAGCGGCCGACCCGGCGTTCTCCGGCAGCGTGACCGGCTTTGTGACTGGCGACACGCTGAGCAGCGCGACGACGGGCAGCGCGGTCTACACCAGCACCGGCACGACGCTGAACAGCAATGTTGGCGCTTACGGCATCACTGGCTCCGGGCTGAGCGCGAACAACGGCAACTACGTCTTCGCGCAGGCACCGGGCAATGCCAACGCGTTGACGATCACGCCGGCCACGCTGGTCTACGCCGCGGCTGCGGCAAGCCGGCTGTACGGCGCGGCCGATCCGGCTTTCTCGGGCAGCGTGAGCGGCTTCGTCGCGGGCGACACGCTGGGCACGGCCACCACGGGCAGCGCAAGCTATGCGAGCAGCACGGTCAACAACAGCAACGTCGGCAGCTACGCCGTCATCGGCTCGGGCCTGAGCGCCAACAACGGCAACTACGTGTTCGCGCAGGCGCCCGGCAATGCCACGGCCCTGACGATCACGCCCGCGACGCTGAGCTATGTCGCGGATGCGGCGAGCCGCGTATTTGGCGCCGCCGACCCGGTGTTCTCCGGCAGCGTGACGGGCTTCGTCGCCGGCGACACGCTGGCCACGGCCACGACGGGCAGCCTTGCCTATTCGACCGACGCGCTCGCCGCCAGTGCCCCGGGCCGCTACGCCATCAACGGCGGCGGGCTGAGCGCGAACCAGGGCAATTATGTTTTCGCCCAGGCCGCGTCGAACGCGACCGCGCTGACCGTGGGCGCCGCGCCGCCACCACCGCCACCGCCACCGCCACCGCCACCGCCGCCGCCGCCGCCGCCGCCAGCAGACCCGGCAGGCGCGGTCGGCTCCTTGTCCAGAGAGGCATTCCAGGCCTTGCTCGCTTCCCTGGGCGAGACCAGCGAAGACAGTCTCTCGCCCGCGGCTCGCCCCGGCCCGGCCACCCAGGTTCGGCCACGCATCGCACCGGCGCCGCTCCCGGCATCGCAGATCCTCCAGGGCGGTCTGCGCCTGCCCGAAGACGTGCTCGTAGCCCAGCCATGAGCCCGCTTTCCTGCAAGAAGCGGCCGCTCGCGGCCCTGCTGCTCGCTGCGTCCTTTTCATCCCCGCTGCTGGCGCAGACTGCTGCAGCGCCCGCCGTGCCGGACGCAGGTTCGATCCTGCAACAGCTGCAGCCGCCCGTACCGATGCCGCGGCCGTCAAGCGGCACCGGCCTGCGCATCGAGCAGCAGGCCCCGGCCGCGCCCGTGCCGCCCGGCACCGCCTTCGAAGTGAAAACGCTGCAGATCTCGGGCAACACGGTCTTCGACACGCCGACGCTGCAGGCGCTGGTGGCTGACGCGCAAGGCAGGAAGCTCACGCTCGCGCAGCTGCTTGATGTCGTCGCACGCGTCACCGATTTCTACCGCAGCCATGGCTATCCGCTGGCGCGCGCCATCATCCGGGCCCAGGTGATCCGCAACGGCGCCGTCAGCGTCGAAGTGCTGGAAGCGCGCTACGGCCGGATCGAGCTCGACAACCAGAGCCCCGTGAGCGGCGCGCTGCTCCAGGCCACGCTGGCCTCGCTGCAAGGCGGCCAGCTCGTCAGCCAGGCGGCGCTGGACCGCGCGCTGCTGCTGCTCTCGGACATCCCCGGCGTGCGGCTCGACGCCACGCTGAAGCCGGGCGAGGCAGTCGGCAGCTCGGACCTGCGGGTCGATGCCGCGCCCGCCGCCACCGTGGCCGGCAGCGTCGTTGCCGACGACTTCGGCAGTCGCTACACCGGCCGCGCGCGCATCGGCGCCAACGTCGACCTCATCAACCCGCTGCACCACGGCGACGTGCTGAGCGCCAGCGTGCTCGATTCAGGCCCGGGCCTGGCCTACGGGCGCCTCGGCTACGAAGTGCTGCTCGACGGCGGCGGCACGCGCGTGGGCGCTGCCTATTCGCTGCTGCGCTACCAGCTCGGCGGCGCGCTCGATGCGCTCGATGCGCAGGGCACGGCCGCTGTTGCCAGCCTGTGGGCCCGGCGCCCGCTGCTGCGCTCTCGCGAAGCCAACGTCTACGGCCAGGTCCGCATCGAGCGGCTGCTGCTGCGCGACCGGATCGACAGCGCGTCGGTCCGCACCGACCGCGATCTGGACACCGTCGAGGCCAGCCTCGCGGGTGATGCGCGGGATGCGTGGCTGCTCCAGGGCGACGCGCTCAATTCCTGGAGCGTGGGCTGGACCGGCGGCAAGGCGAGCTTCCGCAACGATGCCGCCCGGGCCGCCGATGCGGCGAGCGCCGGCGCGCAGGGTGGGTTCTCAAGCTGGCACGCGAGCCTGGCCCGCCTGCAAAAGCTGGGCGCGGCGGACGGCCTGTACCTCGCGGTGGCCGGCCAGTGGGCCGCCGCCAACCTCGACTCCTCGCAGAAGATGAGCGCGGGCGGTCCGTCCTCGGTGCGCGCCTACGATGTGGGCGCCCTGTCCGGCGATGCCGGCATCCAGGCCACGGCCGAGCTGCGCCATGAGTTCGGCTCCGACAGCGGCCTGTGGCAGTTGATCGCCTTCGTCGACAGCGCGGCCCTGCGCATCAACGCATCGCCGTGGGCCGCCGGGCCCAACCATGCAAGGCTGAGCGGCGCGGGCGCGGGCTTCAACTGGGCCGGGCCGGGCCAGTGGCAGGTCAAGACCAGCCTCGCCACCTCGATCGGCCCGAAACCCGCGCTGCTCGACGGCAGGGGCTCGACGCGCGCGTGGGTCGAGGTCCGCAAGTCGTATTGAAGCCCGCTCAGGGCCGGCTTGGCCGGCTCGTCCACGCATCGAACCAGTCCGCGTGCTCGCCAACATAGCGCGAGCTCCAGATGTCTTCGCGCGGATGCGGCGTTCCGGGGGCTGCCAATCTGACGCTGATGGACGGCTTGCGCGGCTTGCTTGTTGCTGCCGGCGCTGACTTCTGCTTGCTGCGGTGCATGAGCTTCTTCTCCAGTCTGATGACGCCCGCGCAGCTCACTGGGTCGCGCTGCTTGGCGTGGAATCACTCTAAGCAGCGCGGCGTAAGGATTGCATCAAGACTCGGCGCGGCCGGCTCATGCGGGCATCAAGATCGCGCAACTTCGGCCCGTCTTGATACGTTCTTGCTGCCCGTGATCCCAGGCTTTGCACGGCCCTGAGACGCTCGACTCTAGATTGGAGGCATCGCAACAAAAGGCCCGCCAAAGATGCCGGCCCGCTTGTCTATGAATCCGGTCGCCATCCTCCAGCATGAGCCCAGCCAGGGGCCCGGCTACCTGACGGAGTTCATGCGCCATCAAGACATCCCCATCACCGTGTTCCAGGCTTCGCAGCGCGATCTGCCGCGGCTGGCCGGCGACTACAGCGGCATCGTGGTGCTGGGCAGCAACCGCAGCGTCAACGACGCGCAGCCCTGGATCGACGCCGAACTGGCCCTGCTTGAACAAGCCATCGCACGGGATGTGCCGGTGCTGGGGCATTGCTTCGGCGGCCAGCTGCTGGCACGCGCGCTCGGTGCCCGGGTGCACCGCAACGCCTGGCCCAATATCGGCTGGAGCCGCCTGTCGGTGACGCCCGCGGCGCGCCATCTGTTTGACGGATCCGCGCATGCCGAGATGTTCAACTGGCACTACGACACCTTCGAGATTCCCAGCGGTGCCACGCGAGCCCTGTTCGGCATGCACTGCCTCAACAAGGGCTTCGTGATGGGCAAGCACCTGGGCCTTCAATCGCACCTGGAGGTCACCGAGGAGAGCGTGCGCGCATGGTGTCGCGAGTCGCGGCACGAATTCGACCGGGCGCAGGGGCCGGCGGTCCAGCCCGAAGCGGAAGTGCTGCGTTGCCTGCCGGAGAGAACGGCGCGGCTGCACCATGTGGCGCATGGTGTGTACCGGCAGTGGATCCATGGCCTGAAGAGGCCGAGCGCCGTGCATCTGCACGGCGCTCGCTAGCGCGCAGCTTTGCGGTGGTCGCGGCGAGCTGCGGCGACTTGCCGGGCGAACTGCTACCCTCTCGCGCGAAACACCTGCAACGGGCCATTGCCGAGCCCCCGGGGAAGCCATCAGCGAGGGAGCCGCCATGAGCCCGCAAGCCAAGGAAAACCGTGCCTTTTTGGGGGCGCACACGCTCTTGCTGTGCATCGTGCTGATCGGCTTTGCGCGCAGTTTTTATCTGCGCGGCCTGTTCTTCACGACACATCCGCTGCCCCTGCTGCTGCAACTGCACGGCGTGGCGCTGACGTGCTGGTTCGGCCTCACCACCGTGCAGGCCTGGCTGGCCCAGTCCGCTCGCAAAGGCTGGCACCGGCGCCTCGCATGGCTGGCCGTGCCGGTGATCATGGCCCTCGTGGTCACAGCGGCGCAAGTCAACAACGGCGTGGCCCTGCAACTCGTCTCGGCCAGCGACCCGGAGAACATGTTCGTGTGGGCCAACTACATGAGCCTGCTGTCCTTTGTCGTGCTGGTCGCGCTGGCCGTGCGCTTCAGGCGCCGGCTGGCCGTGCATCGCCGGCTGATGCTGTTTGCCTCGATCTCCATCATCGGCCCCGCCTTTGCGCGCGTGGCCTTCTGGCCCTGGGTCGGGCTGGGCCTGGGGTTGGCGCCGGCCTTGGCGCTCGGCGGCATGCTGCTGCTCGTCATCGTGGCGGTGGGCTACGACTTGCTGGTGCTGCGGCGCGTGCAAGCCGCCACCTGGGGCGGCCTGGCCGGGCTCTTCCTGCCCCTGATCGCGGGCATGGCGGTGGCGATATCCGGCCTGGGCTTTGCGCTCATACATCACTAGCATCGGCCCGCACTTCCTTGAGGAATCGACATGCGCAAACTGAGCCTTCTTGCAGTCATCGCCCTGGCCCTCAGCGCACCCGGCTGGGCGCAGCAGCCAGGCAGCCCCTGGCCCGCCGGCCAGAAAGCCGCCATCGCGCTGACCTACGACGACGCGCTGCCCTCGCAGCTCGACATCGCCATCCCGCAGCTCGAAGCCGCCGGCTTCAAGGGCACGTTCTTTTTGATCGGCCGCGAGATCAAGGGCAAGCTCACGCGCTGGCAGGCCGTGGCGGCCAAGGGGCATGAGCTGGGCAACCACACGGTCCTGCATGCCTGCCCGAAGGCGATGTTCGAGATGCCGCCGCAGTACATGAGCGAGAACTCCAGCGTGCCCGTGCTGCTGACCGAGATCCAGACCATGAACAACCTGCTGCAGGCCATCGATGGCCGCAGCGACCACGCCTACGCCACGCCCTGCGGCCAGACGCTGATGGGCGGCCAGGACTACATGCCGGCGCTGCGCACCGCTGGGCTAACCCGTTACGTGCGCGCAGCCGGCGAGCCCGCCGGGCCCGGCCAGGCCATCGACCCCTTCAACGTGCCCAGCCACTTCTTCGGCGTGGGCGACAGCGGCGCGAAGATGATTGCCTATGTCGAATCGATACGCCAGCGCGGCGGCGTGGCGGTGATCGGCTTTCACGGCGTGGGCGGCGACTATCTTGAAGTGACGGCCGAGGCGCACCAGGAGCTGCTGACGTACCTGAAGGCGCACCAGGGCGAGATCTGGGTGGGCAGCTTCACACAGGTGATGGATCGGGCGCTGCAGGGCGCGAACAAGCGCTAGCAAACCATCGATTGGGCGCGCCTGGCCTGAACCGGCTACGCTCACGGTCCACGACGCAAGCAAGCACTCATCACCGAAGGGGAAAGCCGTGAATCGACCCGACATGACCCGACCGACGCGCCTGGCCTGCACGCTCCTGCTGGGCGCGAGCGCGCTGCTGGCGCATGCGGCTGACCGCGGCGCGCCGGCGGCCCCCGCCGTGCCCGTCACCGACAGCTACGGCAGCGGCATCACCGTCAGCGATCCCTACCGCTGGCTGGAAAAGGCCGACGATCCGAAGGTGAAGCAATGGAGCGCCGCGCAAGACCAGCGCACGCGCGCCTACCTCGACAAGCTGCCCTCTCGCGGCCGCATGTTCGATCGGCTGATGCAGCAGGCCTCCGCCAGCTCCAGCGCCTATTACGACCTGCAGCCCGCAGGCGGCCAGCTGTTCGCGCTGTACAACCAGCCGCCCAAGCAGCAGCCGATGATCGCGCTGCTCGGGCCGGACGCCGACCCGACCCGTGCGCGCATCGTGCTGGACCCGAACACGCTGAACCCCAAGGGCACGACGGCCATCGACTGGTTCGTGCCCTCGCCCACGGGCAAGCTGATGGCCGTCTCGATGTCGGAGAACGGCAGCGAGGACGGTTCGCTGCACGTCATCGACGTGGCCAGCGGCAAGACGGTGGATGCGGTCATCCCGCGCGTGCAGTACCCCACCGGCGGCGGCAGCGTGGCCTGGCGCGATGACGGCTCGGGCTTCTGGTACACGCGCTACCCCGAGCCCGGCGAGCCGGCCGAGCGCCAGCATTTCTATCAGCAGATCTATTACCACCGCATCGGCGAGGACCCCGCCAAGGACCGTTACGTGGTGGGCAAGGATTTCCCCAAGGTGGCGGAGATCTCGCTGAAGGCCGGGCCGGGCAGCAGCGCCGTGGTCGCGACGGTGGCCAATGGCGATGGTGGCGAGTACGCGCACTACCTGCTGGGCCTGGACGGCTCGATCCGGCAGATCACGCGCTTCGAGGATCACGTCGTCGCTGCGGAGCTGGGTGCCGATGCGCTCTACCTGGTGTCTCGCCAGGGCGCGCCCAAGGGCAAGCTGCTCAGGCTGAAGCTGGACGACCTGGTGCTGGCGCACGCGCAGACGCTCGTGCCGGAATCGGAAGCGGTGATGCAGCCGGGCGGTGAATCCAGCGGCCCCACCATCACGATCACCAAGACGGCGCTCTATGTGCGCGAGATCGTCGGCGGCCCCTCGCAGATTGCGGTGTTCGACCACGAGGGCAAGTCCAAAGGCCGCCTGCCCCTGCCCGAGGTGGCCACCGTCGACGAGCTGGCGGCGATGGACGATGGCAGCCTGCTCGTCGCGGTGAAGACCTATCTCGAGCCGCCACTGTTCGTGCGCTATGACGAGGCCAGCGGCAAGAGCAGCCCGGGCCAACTGCGCCAGACCAGCCCCATCACCTTCGCCGACGTGGAAGTGCTGCGCGAGTTCGCCGTCTCCAAGGACGGCACGCGCGTGCCGCTCAACATCGTGCGCAGGAAGGGCCTCAAGCTCGACGGCAGCCACCCGCTGCTGCTCACCGGCTATGGCGGTTTCAGCGTGAACATGGAGCCGCGCTTCCTCGGCGCGGCGACGCGGCTGTGGCTCGATGCGGGCGGCGTGTACGTGATCGCCAACCTGCGCGGCGGCGGCGAATTCGGCGAGGCCTGGCATGCGCAGGGCGCGCTGACGCACAAGCAGAACGTCTTCGACGATTTCGCAGCCGCGGCCCAGTACCTGGTCGACCAGCGCTACACCAGCCACGCGCGCATGGCCGCCCTGGGCGGCAGCAACGGCGGCCTGCTGATGGGCGCGGTCCTCACCCAGCATCCTGAGCTGTTCCGCGCCGTGGTCTCGCAGGTCGGCATCTACGACATGCTGCGCGTGGAGCTCGATCCCAACGGCGCCTTCAACATCACCGAGTACGGCAGCGTGAAGGACCCGGAGCAGCTGAAGGCCTTGTATGCCTACTCGCCGTACCACCACGTGCAGGAGGGCGCCAGGTACCCGGCCATCCTGATGGCCACCGGTGAGACCGACGGCCGCGTGAACCCCATGCACTCACGCAAGATGATCGCGCGGCTGCAGGCGGCCACGGGTTCGGGCAAGCCGATCTATCTGAGCATCAATGCGCATGCGGGGCACGGCATCGGCAGCGCCTTGTCGATCAAGGTCGGGCAGACGGCCGATCTGTATGCGTTCCTGTTTGATAAGTTGGGGATGAAGTTTCCGGTGCGCTGAGGGCTGAGGTCAGGCCCCCTCGCACTTACTTCCGGTCAATCTGGATGTTCTCTTTGGTGCCGCTGTGGCTGACAGCGACCATGAGACCGATGCCCACCAGGATCGCCACGGCGATGACGATCCACGTCGTGCCCACTTGCTGCAGCAGGCCGAGCTTCCAGAGCGCGGCAAGAACCCCACCGATCACGATGGCGAATCCGAGGAAATACATACCGGCCCATTTCATGATGACGTTCTCCAGATGAGCTCAGCGTCCAGGCTGGCCGAGTGACCGCGACATCCCCTCCGTCTGGTGGCGTGTTGCGCGGAGGGAGCTATACGCAAAGCATGGACGAATGCGGGTGCGTGTTTTGTAGGGCGGCGCAGCTGGCGTTTGTAGGACCTTGCTGAAACTCGGTTGCGCGGCTTCGCTCGCTACTGTTGCATCGCTGAGCTGGGGCGGCCTTATCTGCCCTGCCGGACGTAGACCCCGTCAAAGCTCACGTTGGCGCCGCCGCATTTGCGGTTGTCGCTGACGACCAGCAGGGGGCCGACGAGGCTGAGCCGGACCTGGCAGCGAAATTCGGCGGGCGCGTCCTTGTTTTCAAGCACGAGGAGATTGCGCTCAGGCCTGGCGCTGCCTGTCACCTCACCCGAGTGAAACGGTGGCAGGTTGCGCGCTGGCCAGTAGGCTCGGCCCTTCACGCGCAGGGATTCGCCGTCGGCATCGCGCTGCAAAGTGAGCGTGTCGTCCCAGTACTTCCATGTGCCGATCCACGCCTTGATCGGCGGGTGCTGGTCCGGCTCGATCACCTCGATGTCGGACAGCGGCAGCCAGCCCACGGTTTCGTGCCCGTGCCTGGGCTGGTACCAGGCGCATGCAAAGCCCCTCAGGGTCTTGGACAGAATCACCTCGTCTCCGGGCACCAGATAGCTGTTGCCGAGGCATTGCGCGTTCTCCGAACTGGGGCAGCCGGGTTGGCTTTCATTGGCGGCGTAGTCTTTGAGGAAATGAACTTGCGCGCCGCCCTTCCTTGCCGTGACGCGGGCCCGCTTGAACACCGGGTGTTCGCCCGCGTATTCGCCACCGCCGGGAAACGCGCCGTTGCGGCAGAAATAGTCCGGGTTGCCAAACACCAGCGCCTCCTGCGCCGCCACGGACGTCGAGGCCAGAACGGCCAGGGCCGCAGCACCTGCCAGGCCACGCCGTGCGAGGCCGAAACGAATGTTCTGAAAAGCGTTCACAAGCAACCCTCCACATAGGCGACTGAACTGGCGCGCCCGGCAATGATGGAAGTGACCCGCCCCTCACGGGTGCCGAATCGCAGGGCTTGGCGGCCATCCGTGCTCGTGACGGTGAAGTCCGGCAAGTCCTTGTCGTAGAAGTTCGGCGTCTCCACCACCGCCGCGCCATAGGCCTTCTTGATCTTCAGGATCGAATCACCGACGGAGACGCCCTGGCTCGTCTTGACGCCGGGCTCGAGCACGTCGATGCGGGTCAGCTTCTCGTCCTCGATCATCATGCTGAAGCGCGGGCCGTTGCGTGCAGACACATAGAAGCAGCTTCCCGATTCCGCGTACATCGTCCTCTCGATGGGCTCCTTCAAGGGAACGGGGATCTCGGCCAGCGGCATACCGATCCGGATCGGGTCCAGGCCCGATCCGTCGAGCAGCATCGCGTCTGCGGCATTGGCAGCATCAGCAGCCGCGATGGGCAGCAACAAGGCCAGCGCAGTGACCAGCCCGAAAAGGCGACGTCGTTCTTCAGTCATTCCTGGCCCTGCTTTCAAGTTGGGAACCGGACTCGCACCATTCAACGCCCTTGCGCATGACGAGTGGCGCGCAACTGGAAAACGGAGCCGGTGGGATCGGCAATGCTTCCCCCTTCTTCCAGACCCCGAAGCGCCGCAGGATTTCCGGCATCTCGGAATCGATGACCGGCAGCAGATCGCCATCGTTGTAAGCGGTGCGGCCTCGATATTTCAAGACGCGGGCGTAGTCTCCTGCGGCATTGGGCTTGTAGACCTCCACGTAGTACGTGAACGGCGCGTTGTCGCTCGGGTAGGCGGCGATCACATCGCCGAGCAGCGGGCCGCTTTCGACAAAACGCGTGGCCTGGTTGTTGTTGCGGCCCGTGAAGTTGAAGAAGGCCATGCGGAAGGCGTCCGACTTTCGATCGTAGGCAAACAGGAAGGTGGAGATGCCGCAACTGCCATTGCCGCCGTGGAGCGTGCAGGTCTTGAGATACAGCAGCGGAGCCTTGCCGCCCGGCCTTGAAAACACCACCTGGCTGGCGAGCAATTCGTAGAAGGGCCGGTCGCCGGGCTCGAGTGCGATCTTGTGCTCACGGTATTTCTCCAGGAACGCCGCGTCCGAGCAGTCCGCGTCGGTGTTCCTGACGAAGCAGACCGAGACGGCACCCTCTTTTTCGTACGGACCGTGAAGCGTCTGGATCACCTCGTCCGGCTGCTTGGCGATGACGAGGGTCCACCGGAATTTTGCTGAAAAGGGCTGCGTCAGATCGACATGGGCGACGACGCTCGAATGGATGCCGTAAAGAGACGAGATTTTCGAGATCGCGGCCTGATCGATGTCGGCATCGCCCGCCAACTCCCGGGCGCCGATGCTGGCGCAAACGAATCCGAGAATCGGCCCAAGGATCGCGGCCACCCATTTGCCTTGCATTGCTTTCTCCGTGCGCCATTTCGATCGACGGATGATCCGCGCGCCCCTGCGGAAGAAGCGAGACCTCGTGCGGCAGTCTTTGCTCACAGCCCGGAAGAAATCTTCGTTGGCCTGCGTCTTGCGGGCCGACGGCATTCCGCCTTCCCTCCGAGGCGATCAGGCCCCGTTGCTCGCCCAGCGCGCCGAACCAGCCAGCTCAGGCGTGGGTATCCACATGCCGCCCAAGACTGCCTTCCGTGGCCAGGGCAGGCTGCTGCGGCAGGGCGGCGATCAGCGCGGCGGCGCCGGCTTCCTGGGCGTCCAGGGCCTTGCGGAGCACCAACAAGCCGGCTGCGTTGCCGACCGGGCCAGTCGATGCATTGCTGATGACCGCGGCGTCGACGCCGGTGGAATTGGTGAGGTCCATCCAGGCCCTATCGGCAATTCCTGCGCAAGCTTGAGTGAAAAAAACTCAAATCACGGTCACTGCGCCGGCTTCCTGAAACGGAACACGAAGCGGTCCGTCTTGCCGCGAATCGCCGGATCGAACACCTTCAGGCTGTGGTCGTCCTCAGGATTGGCCAGCACCTTGATCTCGCCATCGAAGACGAAGCCGGCCTTCTCGACTTCAGCCTTCACCTCTTGGGGGTCGATGCGATGCAGGTCTTCCGTGTTCTTGAGCTTGGACCCCGCCGCGGCGGCGTGGTCGCCGACGAGGTAGTAGCCGCCGGGCTTCAGCATCTTGAAGACCGCCAGGTTGAACGCGCCCACGTCGGCGCCCTTCATGAAGCTATCGTGGAAGTCGTGATAGTTCTCGAAGGTCCAGACGACGTCGACCGTGCTGTACGCCGAAGTCGGCTGTTGCTGCGCGAGCGGGAAGGACGTCTGTTCGACATTGCCGTGGCCCGCTTCCGACGCGATGGCCTTGGCCACCGCGACAGGATCGGACTTGAAGCCTGCCAGCTCGGCCGGAACGTACGCATAGACCTTGCCTTTCGGCCCCACGAGCGTGGAAAAGATGCGCGTCCAGTAGCCGCCCCCTGGCACCACGTCCACGACGGCGTCGCCCGCCTTCACCTTGGAGAAGGCGACCAGCTCGGCCGGGTGGCGCAGCTTGTCTTGCTGGGTGTCCTTTTCGGGTCGCGTCTGATCACTGACCGCGGCGGTGATGGCTGGCGACAGCGGCTGCGCCATGAGTTGCGCAGACAGCAGGGCCGCGACGGCTGCGATGGCAAGAGTAGTGGTGGTGCAATGTTTCATGGACCCGATCCTTTGTTGAGTGGTGGTGTTGCGAATCTAAGGCCCGCCCGCCGCAAACAACCGAAGCTGGCCGAAATCAGGCCGCCATTTACACGGCAGAGATCATCTGGAAGCCGCCGTAGATCATCCGCTTGCCGTCGAACGGCGGCACCGCCCCGGACTGCATGCGCGGATCGGCCATGACCTTCTTCCAGGATTCGTCGCGCACCTCGCGCGAGGGCCAGGTGATCCAGCCGAAGACGACCGTCTCGTCCGGCTTGCACTGAACGGCCATCGGAAAGGACGTCAACTTGCCTTCCGGCACATCGTCGCCCCAGCAGTCGATCACGCTGAGCGCCCCGTGTTCCTTGAAGACCTTGCCCATGGCCTGCACGTGTTCCAGGTAGTCCGCGCGCTTGGCTGTGGGAACGGAAGCGACGAATCCATCGACGTAATTCATTGCAGTTCTCCGGTGAGTTTTCTGGG
>FSVW01000634.1_pt1 | contig 13836 bp, 20 predicted proteins | sample 1637551 | NCBI WGS metagenome assembly FSVW01 (sample SAMEA3914814, study PRJEB12502) | metagenome | biome: forest; material: soil | place: USA | collected 2011-09-16 | depth 0.1 m | reverse complement strand
ATGCTGAATGGTCAGTTCACATTTAACTAGTGTTTACCCTAGGGTTGGAGGACTAAAGTTCAGTCCATGGATGAAGCAACGCAAAAGAAGCCGAGTCCACCAACCCGAGCCGCGAACCAAACGACGCGACTCAAATAATGAGGGATCTCATCATGAAGACGCTTACCACTTTCGCCGCCGCTGCCGCCCTGTTCACCGTTGCCGCTGCTGCCCACGCTGACACCAGCTATGACCAGTACCGCCGTGTGGTTCTGGGCGACACGACGATCGCCGCTCCGGCCGCAGCTACCCGCACGACCTTCGTTCCGGGCAGCTATGCGCAATACCTGATCATCAATGGCACCTCGAAGTCCGAAGCCCTGGTCGCTGCTGCACGCATCGGCGAGCACGGCCAAGTTCAGACCGTGGCCGCTCAAGCACCGCAACGCCAGCTGACTCCGGCTCAAGCCTACGCCAAGTACCTCGGCAACGACGGTCTGGGCAACAGCTCGAACGAAGCAGTCAACAGCGCCGAGTAATCCGGCGGCATAAAGACGCACGCCAGGCCGCAAGGGCCTTGGCATGCGCACCGATCAACTCGAAGCCGCGGCAAACGCCGCTGGCCATAACGGCGATCGTCAGCAGCATCGCCGCGCCGTGAAGCGCGACCGCCATAAGCGCCAGGGCCATTGAGCCCGAGGCGCTTATTTCACGTGCGGCCGGCGCATTCCCGATGCAGACCGGGACCAGCGCCGGCACCAGCATCAGGCCTGCACCGTGTGCGGTCGCCATGATGAAGGACCAGAGACCGGTGCCCAGGCCCCTCATGCGGGCCGTCGCATGGCATCCGCGCAGGCGGCCGAAAAGATGCAGTGCCAGCACCAAGAGCAGCAGCCCGGTCGCCAGGACCTGCAACACGGCCCGGCTTTCACCCGCAAAGCCCAATGCAACGGCCCCGGCCACCAGCACGATGGACGCAGAGTGGCCGGCCACCAGCGGCAGCAGGCTCCGCCAAGCGAGGCTGCGATCGCCCGAATGCACACCCGCAGCCGCAACGAACGCCCAGCCGGTCGCGGGGTTGAGCCCGTGCAAAGCGCCGACGCCTGCAACCGCCAGCCAGGGCCAGATGTCCGCAGTCATCGGATGCTCCAGTCTCTCAGCGCTTGCCGCCGCGGGCGAATATCACCGTCCGCAGCATGAGCCGGCATCGGTGTTGCCCGCAGACGCCGCCGCAGCCGGCGCTGCTTCATACCGATCGTGATGGCGCACCCACTCCATCCCGTAGCTGAGTTCGTCCTCGTCACGCCCCATCGGCGTCAGGTCGAGCAGGTGATAAGTGCCCATCATCACTTCCACGCCGCGGCCGAAGCGCGAGTAGGTGTGGAATACATCGCCGGAATCGTCCATCACGAAGATGCTGATGCCGGGCGCTTCCTCATGCGGGAAGGGCTGGCGCTTGTAGTTGTAGAGCACCGGCCCGGCGGCCATGTCCTGTGCGCTGAAGCTGACGCCGAAGTCATGGTTGAAATCGCTGGGCGCGGAAGACACCCAGCGGAACTTCCAGCCCATGCGCTGGCGAAATTGCTCGATCTCGGCTAACGGTGCACGCGAGATCGCGATGAAGCTCACGTCGCGCTGAGCCAGGTGCACGGTCATGCCGTCGTTGTGGTCGGCCATGAAGGAGCAGCTCTTGCAGCCCTGCTCCCAGCCCGGCGCGAACATGAAGTGCTGGACCAGCAGTTGGCGACGGCCTTCGAACAGCTCGGCCAGGTTGCGCCTGCCGTTCGGCGTATCGAATGCATAGCCCTTTTCCATACGCACCCAGGGAAGCGCACGGCGCTCGCGGGCGATCTGGTCTTCCAGGCGCGTCAGCTCCTTCTCGCGCGCCAGCAGCTTCTTGCGCTCGGCCAGCCAGAGGGCGGGCGAGACGATGGCATGGTTCAGGGTCTCGGGGGCATAACTCGTTATCGCAGCGGTGTTCATGTTGTTTCGCTCCTTGTTGAAGGTGGTGAATGGGGGGGTGACCGGCGGGTGAATCGCCTGCAGCTATTTGTTCAGGCCGTGACGGATTTCGGGCGGCGCACCGCGCGGACCTTGCCGCTGCTGCCACCGCCCGCGTAGAAGATGTCGGCGCCGTCGGATTCAAGGCCGCTGACGCCGGTGCCGCCGGGCATCGCCAGGCGCTCGATCGTCGCGCCGCTGGACGGGTCAATGCGGCGGATCTCGCTCTCGTCGCCCTCCCAGGTGCCGTGCCAGAGTTCGCCGTCCACCCACGTGACGCCGGTGACGAAGCGGTTGGACTCGATCGAGCGGATCAGCGCGCCGGTCTCGGGATTGATCTGGTGGATCTTGCGGCTGCGGTACTCGCCGACCCAGAGGCTGCCCTCGGCCCAGGCCATGCCCGAATCGCCGCCATGGCCGGGAGCGGGGATCGAAGCCAGCACCTTGCCGCTGGCCGGGTCGATCTTGTCGATCCGCGATTCGACGATCTGGTAGAGATGGCGGCCGTCGAAGGCCGTGCCGGCGTGGCACTCGCAGGCCAGGCTCCGATCAGGCTCGCCGTTAGCAGGATCGAAGGCGACCAGCGCGGCGCCGGTCGCGGCCCAGACCCTGTGGCCGTCGTGGGTCACGCCATTGATCTTGTCGGCGCCGGGGAACGGGCCGTATTCGCGCAGGATTTCGGCCGGGCGGGCGACCGGCTCGGTGGACTGCTTCTTCTCGTGGACTGTTGTCGTATTCATCGTTGGCTCCTTGAACGCTCGCTGTGTTGCAGCGGCTGGAGCCAACTCTAGTCATTCGGCAAGGCAGCGGGGAGTAACAAGATCGTCGTGAATCCGGCCAGCGTCGGCGCCAGCCAGCGCTGCGCGCGCGCTCGGCCGATCGCGCGCACCTTGTCCTCGGCCTCCAGTTCCGCAAGGGCGCGCTGAACCGTGCGCTGGCTGTCGCCCAGCGCCAGCGCCAGGGCGGAGGTCGACCAGGCCAGGCCATCGGAGAGCAGCGCCAGCAGCGCGGCCTGGTCTCCGCCGATCGGTGGCTCGATGACCACGACTGGCCGGCCCTCGTGCGAACGCAGGATGAAGCCGGCCGCCGTGGCCTCGATTCGGGCCAGCGGCTTGAGCAAGGCGCGCAGGCGGCCGACCTCGACCCGCAGCCGCGCCCGGTGCGATTCATCGGGCCGCGTCGTGCGGAAGACGGTGGCGATCAAGGCCTCGCGATCGACATCGCCGGGCCAGGCCGAAGCCAGCGTGCGAGCCAGCGCGAACAGCACCGGCCGGCGCGCCAGCGGCCGCCACGCCGAGCCGGCGCTGAGGCCGCGGCGACAGGCGTCGACGACCAGCGCGTCCGAGTTGAGCAGGGCTTCCACTTCATGCAGGCGCAGCGACTTCTCGCCCTCGGCCGTGAGGCGTCGCGCGGCGGGGCGGTCGAGCACGGTGCGGGCTTCGATCACTTCGGCCCTCAGCGCCGGGATCTGCGCGAGCTCGGCGGCTTCGAACGCGCGTGTCAGCGCGGCTTGCGCAACGGCGGTATTCAACGATCGCAAGGCCAGCTCCGCGGCAGCCAGCTCGGCCACGGCTTTCAGCGCAGCAGGCAAGACCTGACCCTCGATGGAAACCAACGCAGCCGCCGCTTCATCGAGCCGCCCGAGCAGCAGCGCGCGGCGGATCGCCACCAGCCGCGCCTGCAGGGCATTGCCTCGATCGCCGCGGTCCTCCAGCGTTTCGACCGCGAGGCCGAGCGCGCGCGTCGAGCCGCCGAGATCCCGCATCGCCAGCGCCACTTCGGCCTCGGCCACGACGCAGCGTGCCCGCGCCAACTCCTCATGGCTGCCAAAGCCTCGACCGGCGCGCCGCAGCAGCTCACGAGCTTTCGCGTGCTCGCCCAGTTGCGCCATTGCGATGCCGCGCAAGGCCAGCGCCGGCGGGTCTTCGCGCAGGGCCACGCGCTTGAGCGCGCCGAGCGGATCGCCCAGCGCGAGAGCACGCGCCGAGGCGGCGATCAGGGAATCCATGGCGCAGCAGCAGACTGCGCCGCGTTCATGCAGCGGGTGCGGATACGACCGTCAGCCGAAGATACTTGGCCATCAGGGTTTCGCGGTTTTCCACATGATCCGGATTGACCGGAATGCAGGCCACCGGGCACAGCGCCACGCATTGCGGCTCATCGAAATGGCCGACGCACTCGGTGCATTTGTCGTGCGCGATCTGGTAAAACTCCTCGCCCATCGAGATCGCGTTGTTCGGGCACTCGGGCTCGCAGACGTCGCAGTTGATGCATTCGTCGGTGATCATCAGTGCCATTGCGCCACCTCCATATGACCGACGAATACGACCAGCGCATGCATGCGCAGGTCACGCCCAGCAGAGCAAGGCACGCCTTGCCGATTCCCGCTGGTCGTGTCAGCAATCATCAGCGCCATCAGTTCCGCTCCGTTCCAATCTTGTCTTTCAGCCGTTCAAGCACCAAGGGTGACACGAACTGGGAAACATCACCGTCGAGCCGGGCAATCTCGCGCACGAAGGTGCTGGAGATGAACTGGTAGTGGTCGGAAGGCGTGAGGAACAGCGTCTCCACATCGGGCATCAGCTTGCGGTTCATGCCGGCCATCTGGAACTCGTACTCGAAGTCGCTGACCGCGCGCAGGCCGCGCACGACGACCTTGCCACCCCGCTCAACGATGAAGTTACGTAGCAGGCCCTCGAAAGGGACCACGTCCACGTTGGGATACGCAGCCACCAGCGCCTTGGCCATCTCCAGGCGCTCGTCGATCGTGAACATCGTCTTCTTGTGATGCCCGGCGGCGACCGCGACGATCAGGCGCTCGAACAGGCCGCTGGCGCGGCGCACCAGGTCCTCGTGCCCGAGGGTCATCGGGTCGAAGGTACCGGGATAGACGGCGGTGAGAACGGTCGTGGAAGTCATTCAGGCTCCTGCGGGGTAAGGCGGATTATCTGCTGGCGGCAACCTTCCAGCCCCGCACGGGTACTCACGAGCGCCGCGTGTGGAGATGCGCGCATCAAGCTTCGCCCGCGGCATCCACAAACAAGGAGACTCCTCATGAAACTGAGTTTGATTGTTGCGGCCGCCGCCGCGAGCCTGCTGCTGGGTAGCGTGGCAGTAGCCCACACCGTCGTCTACGACGCCGTCCTGAGTTCGATCCTGCCCGGCTCGCTCGGCACCGGATTCGCCGAAGTGACGGTCGACTACGACCTCGGCACGATGGACGTCGAAGCCAGCTTCAGCGGCCTGACCGGCACCGTCACCGCGTCGCACATCCATTGCTGTACCGCGGTGGCCGGCGTCACCACGGCGGGTGTGGCAACGACGACGCCGACCTTCCCCGGCTTCCCGCTCGGCGGCACCAGCGGCACCTACAGCCACGTCTTCAACCTCTTGGACGCCGGCAGCTACAACCCGGCCTTCGTCACCGCCAACACCAACGTTAACGGCGCCTATGCGGCGCTGGGCGTCGGCATGGACACCGACCACGCCTACTTCAACATCCACACGAGCGCCGCGCCGGGCGGCGAGATCCAGGGCTTCCTGATTGCCCAGGCCGTGCCAGAGGCGAGCACCAGCCTGATGCTGGGCCTGGGCCTTATTGGCCTGGGCGGCTGGGCGCGTCGTCGTCGCGGCTGAGGGCGAATTCAGCCTGCCTGCGTGCCGTCCAGCTTTCGCAGCAGTTGATAGTGGACGGCGCCGGCGCGACCGGACTTCCAGGCCTCCAGGCCCAGTTCGGTCGGCGCAGAGATCAGTTCCGGCGCCTCCAGGTAGACCAAGCCCCCGGGCACCAGCAAGGGCACAGCGGCCTTCAGGGCAGACAGGAACAGGTCTTGAGCAAACGGCGGATCGAGCATCACCAGCTCGAAACGGGCCGGCGTCGAGCGCGCCATCCAGGCCAGCGAGTCGGTGCACTGAATCTCGACGTTGGCGGCCTTCAATCGTTCGGCGCTGGCTTTCAGGCTGCGCGCAAGTTGGGCGTCACGTTCGAGCAGCAGCACCTCGGCCGCGCCGCGCGATGCGGCCTCGAAACCGAGCGCACCGCTGCCGGCGAAGGCATCGAGCACGCGCCAGCCGTCGAGGTCCTGGCCGAGCCAGTTGAACAGGGTTTCGCGGACGCGGTCCGGTGTGGGCCGCAGCCCGGGCTTGTCGGCAACCGGGAGCTTGGAGCGCTTCCACTGCCCGCCGATGATGCGTACTTCTGAAGCCATTCCCTATTGGCGGATGGGGATGCCGCGTGCCGCCATCAAGGCCTTCGCCTGGCCGACCGTGAACTGGCCGTAATGGAAGATGCTCGCCGCCAGCACCGCATCGGCGCCGCCCTTTTGCACACCGTCGGCCAGATCTTCGAGCGAGCCGACGCCGCCGGAAGCGATCACCGGCACGCTGACCGCATCGCTGACCGCGCGGGTCAGCGCCAGGTCGAAGCCGCTCTTGGTGCCGTCGCGGTCCATGCTGGTCAGCAGGATCTCGCCGGCGCCGTAGGCCGCCATCTGCTTCGCCCAGGCCACCGCGTCGATGCCGACGTTTTTGCGGCCGCCGTGGGTGTAGATGTCCCAGCCTTCGCCGCGTGCCGCCAGGTCGTCACCGGTGCGGCGCTTGGCATCGATCGCCACGACGATGCACTGCGCGCCGTATTTGTCGGACGAAGCGCGGATCACGTCCGGATTGGCCACCGCGGCCGAGTTGAAACTGACCTTGTCGGCACCGGCGTTCAGCAGGCGTCGCACGTCCGCCACCTCGCGCACGCCGCCGCCGACCGTCAGCGGGATGAAGACCTGCGAAGCCACTGCTTCGATGATCGGCAGGATCAGGTCGCGTCCGTCGGACGTGGCCGTTATGTCAAGGAAGGTCAGCTCGTCCGCACCCTGCTCGTTGTATCGCGCCGCGATCTCCACCGGGTCGCCGGCATCGCGCAACTCGGTGAAGTTGATGCCCTTGACGACCCGGCCGCCGGTGACGTCGAGGCAGGGAATGATGCGTTTGGCGAGCATGATCGGGGTACTTCCGGAAGAATGAAAAAGGCCGTGGATCCGTCACCGGCACGGCCTCGCGCGGGCAAGGAAACAGCGAACGGCTCAGCCGTTCAACTCGTCGGCGCGTGCCTGCGCAGCCGTCAGGTCCAAGTCGCCGGTGTAGATCGCCCGGCCGCAGATGACGCCTTCGACGCCTTCGCTCTCGACAGCGCAGAGCGCTTCGATATCAGCCATGTTCGACAGGCCGCCCGAGGCGATCACGGGAATAGACAGCGCGCGGGCCAGCTTGACGGTGGCCTCGATGTTGATGCCCGTCAGCATGCCGTCGCGGCCGATGTCGGTGTAGATCACGCCTTCGATGCCGTAGCCTTCGAACTTCTTGGCCAGGTCGATCACCTCGTGGCCGGTCAGCTTGCTCCAGCCGTCGGTCGCGACCTTGCCGTCCTTGGCGTCGAGGCCGACGAGGATGTGCCCGCCAAAGGCCGTCGCTGCGTCCTGCAGGAAGCCCGGGTTCTTGACCGCGGCGGTGCCGACGATGATGAAGGACAGGCCGTCGTCGAGGTAGCGCTCGATCGTGTCGAGGTCGCGGATGCCGCCGCCGAGCTGCACCGGGATCTCGCTGCCGACCTCGCGCAGGATCGCCTTGATCGCCGCCTCGTTGACCGGCTTGCCGGCGAAGGCGCCGTTCAGGTCGACCAAGTGCAGACGCCGCGCGCCGGCATCGACCCAACGTCTCGCCATCGCGGCGGGGTCTTCGCCAAAGGTGGTGGAGTCGTTCATATCGCCTTGTTTCAGGCGGACGCAGCGACCATCTTTCAGGTCAATCGCAGGGATCAGCAGCATGGCCGAGTGGAGTCAGTCGAGAAGAGGAGTTAGGTGGGAGGGGCTGAAAGTGGCGTGCGCGGCTTGAGGCGAGGTGTCCTCAAGGCTTCCAATGCAGGAAGTTTCGATACAGGGCGAGCCCCAGCGCAGCACTTTTTTCAGGATGGAATTGGGTAGCGAAAATGTTATCCCGCGCCACCGCGCAGGTAAAGCGCTCGCCGTACTCGGCCTCGCCCGCGCTGTGGTGCGCTTCCGACGGTTGCGCGTAGTAGCTGTGCACGAAATAGAACCAGGATTCATCGGGTACGCCGGCCCAGATCGGGTGCGGCAGGGTTTGGTGAACGCGGTTCCAGCCCATCTGTGGCACCTTGTAGCGACTGCCGTCCGGTTGCAGCCGGCCTTCGAGCTGGAAGCGCTTCACGCGGCCGGGGATCAGGCCGAGGGCCGGCGTGTCCTGCTCCTCGCTGTGGTCCAGCAGCATCTGCATGCCGACGCAGACGCCCATCAAAGGCTTGTTCGCGGCCGCATCCAGCACGGCCTCCTTCAAGCCTGAATCGCTCAGTTCCCGCATGCAATCGCGGATGCCGCCCTGGCCGGGCAGCACGATGCGCTCGGCGGCAAAGACCTCTTCAGGCCTGGAGGTGACGATCACCTCGACCTCGTCCGAGCCGGCTGCCACATGCATCACCGCCTGCGAGACAGAGCGCAGATTGCCCATGCCGTAGTCGACGACGGCGACAGTTCTCTTTGCCATGTCAGAGCGATCCCTTGGTGGATGGGATAACGCCGAGACTGCGCGGATCCAGCGTCATCGCCATTCGCAGCGCCCGGCCGAAGGCCTTGAACATCGTCTCTGCCTGATGGTGGGCGTTGTGGCCCTTCAGGTTGTCGATGTGCAGGCTGACCAGCGCATGGTTGACGAAGCCCTGGAAGAACTCGTGGGTCAGCTGCGTGTCGAACGCGCCGATCGAACCGGCGGTGAACTTGCAGTCCAGCTCCAGGCCGGGCCGGCCGGAGAAATCGATGACGACGCGCGAGAGCGCTTCATCCAGCGGCACGTAGGCATGGCCGTAGCGGGTCAGGCCCTTCTTGTCGCCAACAGCCTGCGCAACGGCCATGCCGAGCGTGATGCCGACGTCTTCGACCGTGTGGTGGCCGTCGATGTGCAGGTCGCCCTTGGCTTCGATGTCCAGGTCGATCAGGCCGTGGCGGGCGATCTGGTCGAGCATGTGGTCGAAGAAGCCGATGCCAGTGTTGAGCTTGGCCTCACCCGTGCCGTCGAGATTCACGCGGACGCGGATCTGGGTTTCCTTGGTGTTGCGGCTGACTTCAGCGATTCGGGCTGACTCGGGGGCGTTCATTTCAGACTTTCCTTCAGAGCGGCCAGCATGGCCGCGTTTTCCTCGGCCGTGCCGATCGTGATGCGCAGGCAATTGACCAGCGCCTGATGCGCGGCCGACGAGTTCTTGATCAGCACGCCGCGGGCCTTCATGGCGGTGAAGGTCTTCGTCGCATCCTCGACCTTCACCAGAATCATATTGCCCTGGCTCGGGAACGGCTGGATGCCGGGAATCTTCTTCAGCGCGGCGAACACGATCTCGCGCTGCGCGCGCAGTTCGGCCGCCTGAGCGGCATACACATCGGCGTGCTCCAGTGCGAACAGCCCGGCCTCGGCGTTCAACACGCCGATATTGAACGGCGGCCTCACCTTTTCGACCTCGTCGATCAACTCGGCCCGGCCGATGAGGTAGCCGATGCGAACGCCAGCCAGGCCGAACTTGCTCATCGTACGCATGATGAGCACATGCGGATGACGCGCCAGCAGCGGCATCGAATCGGCATCGGCGAACGGCTGATAAGCCTCGTCCATGACGACCAGACCCGGCGCAGCCTCGACGATCTGCTCGATCACATCCGCGTCCCAGAGATTGCCGGTCGGGTTGTTCGGATAGGACAGGTAGATGATGGCCGGCTGGTGCTTTTCAATCGCAGCCAGCATCGCCGGGCCGTCCAGCTCGAAGTCCGCGCGCAGCGGCACGCCGACGAACTGCTGGGCCTGGTAGCGGGCCGAGATCTCGTACATCACGAAGGTTGGCGTCGGCGCCATCACCGTCGCGCCGGCGCGGCCGGTGGCCATCGAGAGCATCGTGATCAGTTCGTCCGAGCCATTGCCCAGGGTGATCGCGCAGCCTTCGGGCAGGCCCGCATGCGCGGCCAGAGCCGCGGCCAGCTCGCGCGTGCTCTGCGCGGGATAACGGTTGATCGCAACGGCGCCGAGACGCTCGCCGAGCTGACGTTGAAGTTCAGCTGACAGGCGGAACGGGTTCTCCATCACGTCGAGCTTGACCATGCCATCGCTCGATTGCACCGGGTACGCATGGGTGGCGCGCACGTCATCGCGGAAGCAGGCCAGGCCTCGATCGATTCTTGAATCCTCTGTGTTCATCGCTTACTTCTCCAGCAGTTCAACGCCGGCCATCAAGGGGTTCAGCACCTTGACGCTGTCCAGCACCAGTTCGTGCGGCAACTCCAGGCTCAGCAGCAAGGTGCAGCCCTGCGCCTTGGCCGCGGCGACGATCAGCGCATCCGCATAAGCGAGGCCGAAACGGCTCTCGATCGACCAAGCGCTCTCCACCGTCGCGTGGTCGATCGCCCAGGGATTCCAGCGCTGGTAACGCCGCACCTCGGCGCGGGCGTCGCCGTTGGGCATCGCCGGCTCGATGCGCTTGGTCACCGTCTTGTAGAAGTCGTTCAGCACCTGCGTGGACACGCGGCCCAGGCGCCTCTGCCACAAGGCCCGCAACCATTCCAGCACCTGCTCGCGTTGCTCGGCGTGTGCGCCGTCTTCGCTGAGGATCAGCACCGAGGTGTCGACGAAGACACTCACAGCTCGCTCCGCTTGGGATAGGCGTTACCGCCCGAGGCCCAGGAACGCTCGCGGTGCAGCCAATCCTGCATCGCCCGCTCGTAGGCATCGTCGCTGCGCATCTTTTCGGCCAGCATCTCGCCGACCAGACGCGAGACGCTGGTATTGCGCCGCGCTGCCTCCAGCCGAGCCCACTCGGCCACGCTGTCTTCCATCGAGATGGTGACGTTCTTCATGAGCCCGAATTTAACACGAAGTTCGTGTTGCACGAAGTTCGTGTGATTTTCGGAAATCTCGAAGCGAGCCCAAAATGACGCCGGTGGGGCGGTGCTTGTTCGAAGACGCCTCGGGCCCTGACGGATCCCATGCGACATAACGCCTTGCGTCAGCGCATACGTCGGCTAAGATTCGGCAGCGATTCAGTTCATGAGTTGCCGTAAGCGTTTACGTCAATCAACGCGCCAACCGCCGCCGGCCATGTCCGGGGCAGTGATCTTCGGGCCCTCACCGGTTCTTGAAGATGGCGCCTTGCTTGTCCGGCTTATGGAACTTCGATGAACCTGTCCAATCGTCCCAAAAGAACCTTCCTCGGCCTCCCGAAACTCCCGGCCCGTTCCGCCAGCTGGGTCATGCCGTTGCTGCTGTCCGTCCTGATGACTTTCATCGTCTCGATGATCAGCACGCTTCGCGGCATCGGCATCTCTGCCGAGATGCCAAGGGTCTGGCTCAGCGCGTGGGGGCTATCGTGGGTATTTGCCTTTCCCACCTTGCTTCTGGTCCTGCCGCTGGTCCGCAAGGCGACGGCGGCCTTGGTGGACATGGCCTGAAGCTGCTTCGGCGGACTGCCTTGGCAGTTTGCCGAGGCAATCGGGCGGTCAGCGCTTGAGCCGCATCTCCGCGGCCCGGGCGTGGCCTTGCAGTCCCTCGCCATAGGCCAGCTCGGCCGCGATCGGGCCGAGCTTCTGGGCGCCGGCTTCGCTGACCTCGATCAGGCTCGAACGCTTCTGGAAGTCGTAGACACCCAATGGCGAGGAGAAGCGCGCGGTGCCGGAGGTCGGCAACACATGGTTCGGCCCGGCGCAGTAGTCGCCCAGGCTCTCGCTCGTATAGGCGCCCAGAAATATCGCGCCCGCATGACGTAACTTCGCTTCCCAGCGGTGTGGATCGGCGCTGCTGACTTCCAGATGCTCGGGCGCGATGCGGTTGGAAATCTCGCAGGCTTCGTCCATCGAACGCGTGTGGATCAGCGCGCCGCGGCCTTCCAGCGAGGCGCGGATCACAGCCTGGCGCGGCATCGTCGGCAGCAGGCGCTCGATCGCTTCGCGGACTTGCGCGATGTAGCCGGCATCGGGGCTGAGCAGGATGCTCTGCGCCATTTCGTCGTGCTCGGCCTGGCTGAACAGGTCCATCGCCACCCAGTCGGGCGGCGTCGTGCCGTCGGCCAGCACCAGGATCTCGCTGGGGCCGGCGATCATGTCGATGCCGACCTGGCCGAAGACGTGTTTTTTGGCACTGGCCACATAGGCATTGCCGGGGCCGGTGATCTTGTCGACCTTCGGGATCGTCGCCGTGCCGTAGGCCAGAGCGCCAACCGCCTGCGCGCCGCCGATCGTGAACGCGCGATGCACGCCGGCCACATAGGCGGCGGCCAGCACCAGCGGGTTCTTCTCACCGCGCGGCGTGGGCACGACCATCACGATCTCGCCGACGCCGGCCACCTGCGCCGGTACCGCGTTCATCAGCACGCTCGACGGATACGCCGCCTTGCCGCCCGGCACGTAGATGCCGACACGATCCAGCGGCGTGACCTTCTGGCCGAGCAAGGTCCCGTCTTCGTCGCGATAGCTCCAGCTGAGGCCGCAAGCCTCCTTCTGGCGCTCGTGATAACTGCGAACCCGAGCGGCAGCGGCTTCGAGTGCCGCGCGCTGAGCCGGCGTGATCGCGTCAAAGGCCGCCTTCAGTTCTTCGCGCGTCAGCTCGAGATCGCCAACGCTCAGACTCGACAGATGATCGAAGCGCGCCGTGTACTCCAGCACCGCAGCATCGCCTCGCGAACGCACATCGGCCAGGATCTCGGCGACCCGCGATTCGATCGCCGAATCGGTCTCGGCCGACCAATGCAGCACGCGCTGGAATTCGGCTTCGAAGTCAGCGGCGGCGGTATCGAGCTGGCGGAGATTCAGGGTCATGGCAATGAAACGGACGGTTACTTCGGCGTGGCGGCGGCAAAGGCTTCGATCAGCGCGCGCAGCGGCTCGCGCTTGAGCTTCAGCGCGGCCTGGTTGACGACCAGGCGCGAGGAGATGTCCATGATCCGCTCGACCTCGACCAGGCGGTTGGCCTTCAAGGTGCTGCCGGTCGACACCAGGTCGACGATGGCCTCGGCCAGGCCGGTCAGCGGCGCCAATTCCATCGAGCCGTAGAGCTTGATCAGGTCGACGTGCACGCCCTTGTCGGCAAAGTGCTGGCGCGCGATCTCGGTGTACTTGGTGGCGACGCGGATGCGCGAGCCTTGCTTGATGGCGGCGGCGTAGTCGAAGTCGTCGCGCACGGCCACGCTCATGCGGCACTTGGCGATGTTCAGGTCCAGCGGCTGGTACATGCCTTCCAGGCCGTGCTCGATCAGCACGTCGCGCCCGGCCACGCCGAGATCGGCGCCGCCGTACTGCACATAGGTCGGCACGTCGCTGGCGCGGACCAGCACAACGCGGACGTCAGGCTGGTTGGTCGTCAGGATCAGCTTGCGCGACTTCTCGGGATCTTCGAGGACCTCGATGCCGGCCGCGCGCAGCAGCGGCAAGGTCTCTTCGAAGATCCGGCCTTTGGACAGCGCAAGCGTAATGCTCATGTTCAGCTGACCCGTTCGATGTCGGCGCCGAGCAGGCGCAGCTTGTCTTCCATCCGGTCGTACCCGCGGTCCAGGTGGTAGATGCGGTCGACGGTCGTCTCGCCGTCGGCCACCAGGCCGGCGATCACCAGGCTCGCGGAGGCCCGCAGGTCGGTCGCCATCACATTGGCGCCGGAGAGCTTCGGCGTGCCGGTCACCACCGCCGTGTGCCCGTCGACTTCGATCTGGGCGCCCAGGCGAACCAGTTCGTTGACATGCATGAAGCGGTTCTCGAAGATCGTCTCGCTGATCTTGGCCGAGCCTTCGGCGATGCAGTTGACGGCCATGAACTGGGCCTGCATGTCGGT
>FSVW01000722.1_pt1 | contig 13862 bp, 14 predicted proteins | sample 1637551 | NCBI WGS metagenome assembly FSVW01 (sample SAMEA3914814, study PRJEB12502) | metagenome | biome: forest; material: soil | place: USA | collected 2011-09-16 | depth 0.1 m | reverse complement strand
GCCACGAGCTGCTCGAACGCATGGCCAGCGAGACGCGCGGCTCCTTCCCGCCGGTGATCGTCTACACCGGCCGCAACCTGACGCGTGCCGAGGAGGCGCAGCTCAACAAGTACTCGCGCTCGATCATCATCAAGGGCGCGCGTTCGCCCGAGCGGCTGCTGGACGAGGTGACGCTGTTCCTGCACAAGATCGAGTCGCAGCTCTCGGCCGAGCGCCAGACCCTGCTGCGCACCGCCCGCAACCGCGAGAACCTGTTCGAGGGCCGCAAGGTGCTGCTGGTGGACGACGACGTGCGCAATGTCTTCGCGCTCAGCGCCGCACTCGAGCAGCGCGGCCTGACGGTCGAGATCGGCCGCAATGGTGTGGAGGCCATCGAGCGGCTCAACGAGATCCCCGACATCGACCTCGTGCTGATGGACGTGATGATGCCGGTGATGGACGGCCTGGAGGCGACCCGCCGCATCCGCGCCGACGGGCGCTTCAAGAAGCTGCCCATCATCGCGATCACCGCCAAGGCGATGAAGGACGACCAGGAGCAATGCCGCCGCGCCGGTGCCAACGATTACCTGGCCAAGCCGATCGAGCTGGATCGCCTGATCTCGCTGCTGCGCGTCTGGATCCCGAGCATGGAACGTCTTTGAGATGCCGCATCGCCTTGCCGAGATCGAGATCCGCCTGCTGATGGAGGCGATCTACGCGCAGTACAGCCATGATTTCCGCGACTACTCCGGCGCCTCGCAGCGCCGCCGCGTGGCCTATGCGATGCAGCAGTTCGAATGCGAGACGGTCTCGGCGCTGCAGGGCAAGGTGCTGCGCGAGCCGGAGACTTTCGCCCGCCTGCTGGAGATCCTGACCATCCCGTTTTCCGAGATGTTCCGCGACCCGAGCTTCTTCCTCGCACTGCGCGAGCAGGTGGTGCCGGTGCTCAGGACCTACCCGTCACTGAAGATCTGGATCGCCGGCTGCAGCACGGGCGAGGAGGTCTATTCGCTGGCCATCCTGCTGCACGAGGAAGGGCTGCTCGAGCGCAGCATCGTCTACGCCACCGACATCAATCCGGTCTCGCTGGAGAAGGCGCGCCAGGGCATCTTTCCGCTGGCCAGCGTGCGCAACTACACGGCCAACTACCAGGCGGCGGGCGGCACGCGGGCGTTTTCGGACTACTACACCGCGGCCTACAACGCCGCGCGCTTCGACCGCGAGCTGTGCCGCAACGTGACCTTCGCCGACCACAGCCTGGCCACCGATCACGTCTTCTCGGAAGCGCACCTGATCCTCTGCCGCAATGTGCTGATCTATTTCAACCGCGAGCTGCAGGACCGCGCGCTCGGCCTGTTCCACGCATCGCTGTGCCACAAGGGCTTCCTCGGCCTGGGCTCGAAGGAGAGCCTGGATTTTTCGGCCCACACCGCGCTGTTCGAGCCGGTGATCAAGCGCGAACGCCTGTTCCGCAAGGTCGAGCCCTCATGACGACGAGGCCGCGCATCGAAGCCTGCGTGATCGGCGCGTCTGCCGGCGGCGTGGGCGCGCTGCTCAAGCTGCTGCCGGGCCTGCCCGCGCGCTTCCACCCGGCCATCCTGGTCGTGCTGCACCTGCCGCCGCAGCACGAGAGCCGGCTCGGCACGCTGCTGCAGCCGCGCGTGCAGCTGCGCGTGCGGGAGGCGCGGGACAAGGAGCCCATCGAGGCCTCGACGATCTACGTGGCGGTGCCCGATCTCCATCTCTCGGTGGAAAGCGACCGCAGCCTGTCCTTCAGCGGCGAGGAGTTGGTCAGCTTCGCGCGGCCCTCCATCGACGTGCTGATGGTCTCGGCCGCCCATGCCTACGGGCCGGCGCTGGCCGGCGTGCTGCTGACCGGCGCCAACATGGATGGCGCACAAGGCATGGCGATCATCAAGGCCCTCGGTGGCGTCACGATCGTGCAGGACCCGGCCGAGGCCGAGGTGGCGGCCATGCCGCTGGCGGCCATCGACATGATGACTCCCGATTTCGTCCTGCCGCTGGCGGGCATCCATGATTTGCTCTTGACGCTCGGAAAAGAGGATGGACAAGAGCCCGGAGAAGAACACCGAGGAATGCCATGACGGCCGACATCCCCAAGCTGCTGATCGTCGACGATCTGCCCGAGAACCTGTTCGCGCTGGAGTCGCTGATCGGCGAGGACGGCGTCCAGGTGCACCGCGCGTCCTCGGGTGACGAGGCGCTGTCCCTGCTGCTGGAGCACGAGTTCGCGCTGGCCATCATCGACGTGCAGATGCCCGGCATGACGGGCTTCGAGCTCGGCGAGCTGATCCGCGGCTCCTCGCGCACGCGCCACCTGCCCATCGTCTTCGTCAGCGCCGCCGGCCGCGAGCTCAACTACGCCTTCAAGGGCTACGAGAACGGCGCGGTCGACTTCCTGCACAAGCCGCTCGACGGCTTTGCCGTGAAGAGCAAAGTGCGCGTGTTCACCGACCTGTATCGCAAGAAGCTGGAGCTGCGCCGCCAGCTGTCCGAGCTGGTGGCTGCACGCGAACGCCAAGAGGTGCTGCTGGACGAGCTGCGCGCCACCAAGACCGAGCTGCAGCGCACCCTCACCATGCGCGACGAGTTCATGTCCATGGTGGCGCACGAGCTGCGCACGCCGCTGCAGGTGATGTCGCTGGAGACCACCATGCGCCAGCGCCGACTCGACAAGGACGACACGGCCTATTTCAATGCCGCGCAGCTGGCCGCCATGTTCGCCAAGGACACGCGCCACATCCGCAGCATGACGCGACTGATCGAGGACATGCTGGACATCTCGCGCATCCAGAACGGCAAGCTCTCGATCCGCCTGGCCAGCACCGATCTCTGCGAACTCGTGCGCCGCGTGGCCGGCGACTTCGCCGGGCAGGGCCACGAGAACCAGATCAGCGTGGACGTGCAGCCCGATATCGTCGGCCGCTGGGATGCGTTCCGCATCGAACAGGTGCTGAACAACCTGCTCAGCAACGCCATCCGCTACGGCCAGGGCCGGCCGATCGCCGTGGGCCTGGCCCGCGTGGGCGACGATGCGCGCCTGACCGTCCGCGACCGCGGCATGGGCATCGCCACCCAGGACAGGCAGCGCATCTTCGAGCAGTTCGTGCGCCTGGACGACCAGTCGGGCTCGCCCGGCATGGGCCTGGGCCTGTACATTACCCGGCACTTCGTCGAGGCGCATGGCGGCAGCATCGGCGTGGAGAGCGAGCCGGGGCAGGGCGCCACCTTCACGGTCAGCCTACCCATCGTCGCCGGCTAACGCCCGGATCAGGCAGACAAACGCGCCTCGATTTCGGCCTCCACGGGGAGCAGCAGACGCTCCAGGATCCGCGCCTCGATGGCCGCCACGCGCGCATCGCCGCGCCGACGTGGATGCGGCAGCGGCACGGCTTCGTCCAGCGCCACGCGTCCGTCCTCGATCAGCAGCACGCGGTCAGCCAGCGCCACGGCCTCGCTCACGTCGTGCGTGACGAGCAGGGCGGTGAAGCCCTGGCGGCGCCACAGCGATTCGATCAAGGCGTGCATCTCCAGCCGCGTGAGCGCATCGAGCGCACCGAGTGGTTCATCCAGCAGCAGGAGGCGCGGCGAATGCACCAGCGCGCGCGCCAGGGCAACGCGCTGGCGCTGGCCGCCTGAGAGCACGGCGGGCCAGTCGTGCGCGCGGTCGGCCAGGCCCACCTGTGCGAGGGCATCGCGGGCGCGTTCGCGTGCGTCACTGCCGGTGAGGCCGAGCGCCACGTTGTCGAGCACGCGCTTCCAGGGCAGCAGGCGCGCCTCCTGGTACATGATGCGGACCTCTTCGCGGTGCGACTGCAGCGTCTGGTTGCCCGCGCGCAGGCTGCCGCTGCTGGCTTCATCCAGCCCGGCCAGCAGGCGCAGCAAGGTGCTCTTGCCGCAGCCGCTGCGGCCCACCACGGCGACGAACTCGCCCGGGCGGATGCGCAGCTCGATGTCGCGCAGCACCTCGCGCGCGCCGAAGGCCTTGCCCAGGCCCTCGATCTCGACGCCAAGGCCGGCAACAGGCCCGCTCTTGCGGCGCGAGCCCGGCCCTTCGTCGACCTGCGTGGTCTCGCGGAAATAGCCGTGGGCGACGGCATCGATGTCGGTGAACATCAGCATCTTGAAGTCTCCTGTTTCAAGCGGTGCGATAAGCCGCGTGCCACTGCAGCAGGCCGCGTTCAAGCAGCCGCGCGACCACATCGGCCAGCTTGCCCAGCAGCGCATAAAGCAGGATGCCGACCAGCACGACATCGGTCTGCAAAAACTCGCGCGCGTTCATCGTCAGGTAGCCGATGCCTGATTGCGCCGACAGCGTCTCGGCCACGATCAGCAGCACCCACATGAGCCCGAGCGCAAAGCGCAGGCCAACCAGGATCGAAGGCAGAGCGCCCGGCAGGATCACCTGCCGGTACAGCTGCCAGCCGCTGAGCCCGTAGCTGCGCGCCATCTCGATCAGCCCGGCGTCCACCGTGCGGATGCCGTGGAAGGTGTTGAGGTAGATCGGGAAGAACACACCCACCGCGACGAGAAAAAGCTTGGCGCCTTCATCGATGCCGAACCACAGGATGACGAGCGGGATCAGCGCCAGTGCGGGGATGTTGCGCAGCATCTGCAGGCTGGTGTCGAGCAGGGTTTCTGCCGCGCGCAGGCTGCCGGTCAGCAGGCCCAGAGCCAAGCCGAGGCCGCCGCCGATGGCCAGCCCCGCCAGCGCGCGGCCGGTGCTGACGAGCACATGCTGAGCCAGCTCGCCCGAGCGCAAGAGCCGCTCGAAAGCCCGCAGCACCGACAGCGGTTCGGGCAGCACGCGTGTGGACAGCCAGCCCTCGCGCGATGCCAGCTCCCAGGCGACGAGCACGGCAAACGGCAGCAGCCAGGGCAGCAGCTTGCGTGCGAATGGAGCGTTAGCGTTGTTCGCCATGCTCAGCTCGCCGCGGCTTTGGGGATGTAGGTGTTGGCCACCACTTCACCAAACGGACCCGTCAGCTGGCGGCCCGACAGTTTCTTCTGCACGTCCAGCGGCAGCAGCGGGAAGACCAGCTCGGCAAAGCGATGCGCCTCTTCCAGATGCGGATAGCCCGAAAGCACGAAGTATTCGAGCCCGAGCGCCGCGTATTCCTTGATCCGATCGGCCACCTGCTGCGGGCTGCCCACCAGTGCCGTGCCTGCGCCGCCGCGCACCAGGCCCACGCCGGCCCACAGGTTGGGCGCGATCTCCAGGCCTTCGCGCACATTGGCCTTGTTGAACTTGCCGCCATTCAGCTCGGCCATGCGGCGCTGGCCGGCGGAATCCATGCTCGCGAACTTGCGCTGTGCGGCTTCCACCGTCGCTTCGTCCAGTTCCGAGACCAGCTCGGCCGCGGCGCGCCAGGCCTCATCCTCGGTCTCGCGCACGATCACGTGCAGGCGGATGCCGAAGCTCAAGGATCGACCGTGCTTGGCGGCACGCGTGCGGATGTCGGCGACCTTCTCGGCCACGGCGGCGGGCGGCTCGCCCCAGGTGAGATAGGTGTCCACCTGCTCGGCCGCCAGCTCGTGCGCGGGCCCCGAAGAACCGCCGAAGAAGACCTGCGGATAGGGCCGGCTGACCGGTGGATAGAGCAGCTTGGCGCCCTTGACCTGCAGGTGGTCGCCGTCGAAATCGAAGCCTTCGCCCGTCCCTTCGTGCGCATGCGAACGCGCGATCACCTCGCGCCAGATGCGGATGAACTCGGCACTCTGCGCATAGCGCTCGGTGTGCGGCAGAAACTGCCCGTCGCCGGCCAGTTCTTCGGCATCGCCGCCGGTGACGAGGTTGACCAGCAGGCGCCCGCCCGAGAGCCGGTCCAGCGTGGCCGCCATGCGTGCCGACTGCGAAGGCTGCACGAGGCCCGGCCGCAGCGCGACGAGGAACTTCAACTGGCGCGTCGCGTCGATCAGGCTGGCGGCAACGATCCACGAGTCCTCGCAGGAGCGGCCAGTGGGCAGCAGCACGCCTTCGTAGCCGAGGCTGTCGGCGGCAATCGCCACCTGCTTGAAGTAGTCGAAGTTGGCGGCGCGCGCGCCCTTGGTCGTGCCGAGGTAGCGTGAGTCGCCGTGGGTGGGGATGAACCAGAGGATCTTCATGATGAGCGTGTCTCTCCAGGTAATGAGTTACTTCAGCGCAGCGACGACTTGGCCGGGGCGCCAGACGATCTCGGCCACCTGCGGCGCCTTGGGGATCAGGCCCAGTTGGGTGAAGGCATCGGCCACCTGCTGCTGATCGTTGATGAGCGCTGGCGTGAGCGGGCCCACGGGCGAGGGCGGGCGGCGCTCCAGCACGCGGTGCACGGTGGCCAGGCCCAGGCCCGAGAACTGCGCGAAGCGCTCGGCGGCTTCCTTGCGGTTCTTCTGCAGATAGCCGTCGGCCTCGGTCAGCGCGACGAAGATCGCGCGCAGCGCCGCTTCATTGCCGGCCAGCTTGCGCGAGGCCAGGTAGAAGCTGTTGTTGCTGCTCAGGCCGCGGCTGGTGGCCAGCACGCGCACGTTGCCGTCGATTTCGGCGGCGGCGTAGTAGGGGTCCCAGATCACCCAGGCATCGACGGACCCGCGCTCGAAGGCCGCGCGCGCATCGGCCGGGGCCAAATAGACGGGCTGGATGTCGCTCCATTGCAGGCCGCCTTTTTTGACCGCCTGCACGAGCTGGAAATGTGCGCTCGAACCCTTTTGCAAGGCCACGCGCCGACCCTTCAGATCGGCCAGGGTCTTGAGCGGCGAATCGGGCTTGACGAGCAGGGCCGAGCTGTCGGGCTTGGGCGGCTCAGCACCGACATAGACCACGTCCTTGCCGGCCGCCTGGGCGAAGACTGGCGGCGAGTCGCCGGTGGCGCCGAGGTCCACGCTGCCCACGGCCAGCGCCTCCAGCAACTGCGGGCCGGCGGGGAATTCGATCCAGCTGACCTTGGCTTCAGGGAAGCGCTCTTCGAGCAGGCCCAGGCTCTTGGTCAGGACCAGGCTGATGGAGCCTTTCTGGAAACCGATGCGAAGTTGCTGGAGCGGCGCGGCATCGCTCTGCGCCTTGGCTTGCGCGCCCGCGCCCCACCAGCTCGCGGCCGTCAGTGCCAGCATGCGCAGCGCCGCGCGCCGATCGGCAGAGTGCGGGAACTCAATGATCTTGCTCATCAGGACCTCCTCACTGCGCGGGCAGCGCATCGGTGATGCGAATGGGCTTGGGGATCAGCCCCAGGCCCGCGAAGGCATCGGCGATCTGCTGCTGCTCGGCGGCCACGGCCGGCGTCAACGGCTTGACGCCGAACTGGTAGCGCTGCAGCGCGCGCTCGACCACATCGGTCTCCAGGCCCTGCAGCGGCGCGATCACGGCGGCGGCCTGCGGCACGTGGCTCTTGAGCCATTGCGCCTGCGTCGTCGTGTCTTCGAACAGCGCACGGATCACCTGCGGGTTCTTCGCCGCGTAGCCGCGTTCGGCCAGGTAGTAGGCGTAGTTGCGAACCAGCTCGCGGCCGTCCGTCAGCTGGCGGGCGTGGCTCTGCTTTTCCACCGCGGCGAGGAAGGGGTCCCAGATCGCCCAGGCATCCACCGCGCCGCGCTCGAAGGCCGCGCGCGCATCGGCCGGCGGCAGGAAGACCGGCTGGATGTCGCTGTACTTCAGCCCCGCGCGCTCCAGCGCCTTGACGAGCAGGAAGTGCACATTGCTGCCCTTGTTGAGCGCGACCTTCTTGCCCTTCAGATCGGCCACGCTCTTGATCAATGAGTCCTGCGGCACCACGATGGCCTCGGCCTGCGGCGCGGCCGGGTCGAAGCCCACGTAGACGAACTGCGCACCCGCGGCCTGCGCAAAGATGGGCGGCGCTTCGCCGACATAGCCCACATCGACGGCGCCGACGTTGAGCCCTTCCAGCAGTTGCGGGCCGGCCGGGAACTCGACCCATTTCACGGTCACGCCCAGCGGCGCGAGGCGCTTCTCCAGCGTGCCCTGGGACTTCTGCAGCGTGAGCAGGCTGGCGGACTTCTGGAAGCCGATGCGCAGCTGCTTGCTGTCTTCGGCGTGAGCACTCGTGAATGCGGTGAGCAGCACGGCCAGGGCGGCGATGAAAGTACGTTTGTTCATGGACGGCTTTCTTGCGGAATTTTGGAAAGGAAAAAGCGTCCCCGGCGGCTCCAAGGCATGGAGTCGCATTGCAGTCGCCGGGGACCAAGTCACCCCTAGGAGGGTGAGGAGACAAACTTGAAATGGGGTGGGCTAACGCCGTGGGTCAGCGCATCAAGGCGGCGCTGACGATGGCCGGCCGACATCGCGGCACCGGCGCCTCGTCCAGGCCTTGCAGCGCGCGGTCGAGCCGCTGCAGCAGTGCCGCGTCGGGCACGTAGCTGCCAGTCTCGTGCGCCTGCAGCTGTGCATCGGTGGCGAACACGCCATCGAGGATGTGGCGCGCGCCCAGGGCCATCAGCACGGGCTTGAGCGTGTAGTCCAGCGCCAGCAGGTGCGCAGCACTGCCGCCCGTGGCCAGCGGCAGCACGGTCTTGCCGCGCAGCGCGTCCTGCGGCAGCAGGTCGAGGAAAGTCTTGAGCAGGCCGCTGTAGGCCGCCTTGTAGATCGGCGTGGCCACGATCACCAGTTCGGCCGCCTCCACGGCCGCAATGGCTGCGCGGATCTGCGGCGCCTGCGTGTCGGCCGAGAGCAGGGCGGCCGGCGGCAGCTCGCGCGCATGGACCGTGTGCTGCGCGGCATCGGCAGATTCCAGCCGCATCAGCGCCAGCTGCAAGAGCGCCGTGGAGCGCGAACGGGCCGAGGGGCTGCCCGAGATGGCGACGATGGAAGTGGCTGTTGTCTTTTGCGTTGGCATGGCTGCACGATAGCCAGCCGATGCGGCAGGACCAAGGAAGAAAAACGTGCATCGATATGCGCATGCGGCGCGGGAAGCCCCGGGCGTAAAGTCGGACCTCTGCGCCGAATCCGTTTCTTTGGGATCGCAGGCGCGCCTGTCAGCGAGAGGACCGTGCCATGGAAATCAAGATCGGCAAGAAGCCTGCAGCCTGGATGCCGGCGCTCATGTCGCTGGGCGCCATCGTGGTGGTTGCCTTGCAGCTGGCGATCAAGGGGATCGGGCCTGATGCCGCGGAAGGCGCGCTGGCGCATCTCTGGCAACTGCTGATGCTGGCCCAGCTCCCGCTGATCGCATTCTTTGCCTATCGATGGCTGCGCCGCGCGCCGCGACAGGCGCTGACGATTCTGGCGGCTCAGGGCCTCGCCCTGATGACGGCTGCCCTGCCCGTCTTCGTGCTGGGCTGGTAGGCGCCGCGGCCGCTACTTCTTGTTCTTGCTGGGCCGGACCCAGCCGCTGATCGCCATCTGCTTGCCACGCGCCACCGCCAGCGTGCCGGCTTCCACCGGCTTGGTGATGGTGGAGCCGCCGCCGATGGTGGCGCCGGCACCGATCTCGACCGGCGCGACGAGCACGCAGTTGCTGCCCACATGCACATCGTTGCCGATCACGGTGCGGTGCTTGTTGGCGCCGTCGTAATTGGCCGTGATGGAGCCGGCGCCGTAGTTCACGCGCTCGCCCACGGTGGCGTCGCCCAGGTAGGCGAGGTGGTTGGCCTTGGCGCCCTTGGCGAGCGTGGAATTCTTGACCTCGACGAAGTTGCCGATGTGCACCTCAGGCCCGAGCTGCGCGCCGGGGCGCAGGCGCGCGAAGGGGCCGATCAGTGCGCCTTCACCGACCGTCGCGCCCTGGGCTTCGCCGTCGATGTGCGTGAACTCATGGATGCGCGCGCCGGCCCTGATCTCGGCATTGCGGATCACGCAGTTGGCGCCGATGCGCACGCCGTCGCCAAGCGTGACCCGGCCTTCGAACACGCAGTTGACGTCGATCTCGACATCGCTGCCGCATGTCAGCGTGCCGCGCAGGTCGAAGCGCGTCGGGTCGGTCAGGCGCACGCCGGCTTGCTCCATCAGCGCGTCGGCCTGGCTGCGCTGGAAGCGGCGCTCCAGGTCGGCCAGCTGAAGCGGGCTGTTGACGCCCAGTACTTCGGTCTCGTTGGTGGTCTTCAGGCCAACCACCGGCAGGCCTTCGGCCACGGCCATGGCGACGATGTCGGTCAGGTAGAACTCACCCTGGACGTTGTTGTTCTTCAGCGCCATGACCCAGCGCTTCAGGGCCTGCGTGGGCGCGGCCATGATGCCGGTGTAGCACTCGCGGATCTGGCGCTGCTCGGGGCTCGCATCCTTGTGCTCGACGATGGCTTTCACGGCATCGCCTTCGCGGACGACGCGGCCATAACCCGTTGGATCGGCGTACTCGATGTTGAGCAGCACGAGCTTCCCGTCGGCGCAGGCGTCCACCAACGCACGCGCCGTGGCAGTGCTGATCAGCGGCGTGTCGCCGTTGAGGATCAGCGTGGTGCCGGATGCTTCATCGCCGAGCACGGGCACGGTCTGCTGGATGGCGTGGCCGGTGCCGAGCTGGGGCATCTGGCGCACGTACTGCGCGGCGCTGCCGAGCGCGGCCTCGACGGCCTCGGCGCCATGGCCGGTGATGACGATTCGGCGGTCTGCCGCCAGCGGCGCGGTGGCGCCCAGCACGTGCTGCACGAGCGCGCGGCCGCCGATCTTGTGCAGCACCTTGGGCAGGCTCGACTTCATGCGGGTGCCCTTGCCCGCGGCCATGATGACAATGTTCAGCGCCATATGTGAGAAACCCGGCTGGGCCGGGTTTTCTTGATCAGTGATGGCGTGATTATGGTCCCGTCACCTGGCCGGTTTGGGGTCGGCGCCGGGCATCATCACGCTCACGCGGTGCGGCTTGCCTTCCGTCTTCGGGAACTCGGCCATGGCGGCCAGGAAGAGCGCCTTAGGCAGCTCGCTGTCGCCCAGCGTGAGGCCGTCGTTGCTGGCGTGCGATTCGTAGAGCGGCTTGCCGCTCTTGTTGTCGCGCAGCAGCACGGCCGCCTCGCGGTAGTAGCGCTGGTCGCGCATGCCCCAGGGGTAGGGGCCCGGGCCGCCCCACCAGATGCCGCCGCGGCGCCAGTAGCCGAAGCCGCCGGCACGCCAGCGCCACCATAGCGGGTCGTCCCAGATGGCGGGTTCGGCAAAGCTGTAGCGCATGCCGATGGAGACCATGATGTCGGGCTCGACGCCCTCGCCCGCGAGCTGCAGGCCGGCGCGCTGCAGCGCCTCGTGGGCGGCTTCTTCCAACTCGGCCTGGCCCTTGGCCTCCTTCTGCGAAGGCAGGCGCTCGAAGGCGTAGGTGCCGCCTTTGCGGTCTGTGGGCCACTCGCCGAAGCTCGACACCTCGGCATACACGTTATACGGGCCGGTGCAGGCGCCCAGGCCCAGCAGGGGCACGGTGCCCAGGGCCAGAATCAGTTGACGACGTTCCATGACAGCCTCCTCGAAAGGTGTGTGCGGTCATTGTGGCCCGAGCTTGTTGCGCTCGTGCAAAGGGGTTTACTCGTCGCGTTGTAGGCGGATGACGGATTGCGTCGTCGGCGTCGCGCAGGACTCGTCATCGTCGAACGCAATGTCGCCGCCCTCGACCGGCGCGCCTGTCGCCTTGATCGTGGTGAAGGGGAAGAGCTCGCGGTCCATCATGTGCGAGGTGACGATATTGCCCATGGCGGTGAACATGTTCTCGATGCGGCCGGGGAAGCGCTTGTCCCAGTCGTTGAGCATGGCCTTGACCTGCACGCGCTGCAGGTTCTCCTGGCTGCCGCAGAGGTTGCACGGAATGATCGGGAACTCGCGGTGCTCGGCCCAGCGCACGAGATCGGGCTCGCGCACATAGGCCAGCGGCCGGATGATCACGTTCTTGCCGTCGTCGCTGACCAGCTTGGGCGGCATGCCTTTCATGCGGCTGCCGAAGAACATGTTCAAAAACAGCGTCGTGACGATGTCGTCGCGGTGGTGGCCTAGCGCGATCTTGGTGGCGCCCAGATCACCGGCCACGCGGTAGAGGATGCCGCGGCGCAGGCGCGAGCACAGGCTGCAGGTGGTCTTGCCTTCGGGGATCAGGCGCTTGACGATGCTGTAGGTGTCCTGGTTCTCGATGTGGAAATCCACGCCACGGCTCTTCAGGTAGGCGGGCAGGACTTCTTCAGGGAAGCCCGGCTGCTTCTGGTCGAGGTTGACGGCAATGATGTCGAACTTGATCGGTGCGCGCTGTTTCAAGTTGATCAGGATGTCCAGCATCGCGTAGCTGTCCTTGCCACCCGAAAGGCAGACCATGACCTTGTCGCCGTCCTCGATCATGTTGAAGTCGGTGATGGCCTGGCCGACCTGGCGGTGCAGGCGCTTGCTGAGCTTGTTGATCTCGTGCTCCGCCTTCTTTTGCGCGGCCTTGGCTTCGTCGATTTCAGGGGTTAGGGTGGCGATGTTCATGAGGTTCACCATGCGCCCAGTTCGGCGCTGATTGCGACTTGGCAGTCGGGAAAGATTTCGAGCTTGTTCACCTTGACGCGCACGCCCACCACGCCGGGCAGCTTCATCAGCCGGGTGCAGAGCTTGGCCACGAGTGCTTCGAGAATGTCGGTGTGCTCGGCCGTGCATTCGTCGATGATGATTTGCCGGATGCGGCGGTAGTCCAGCACATGGCCGATGTCGGCGTCGCTGGAGACCAGCGCCTGCGGGCCAAGGTTGATCTCGGCGTCGACCTGGATCGGCTGCGGGCCGGTGCGTTCGAAGTCGAGGATGCCCAGGTTCGCGCCGAAGCGCAGGCCGCTGATGTGGATGACCTGGCGCTCGTTGCGCAGCTTGGGGGCCGGCTTGGCTTCAGGCCCATTCCGCAGAAAGCTCTCGATGCGTTTGGAGGCCGTCACGCCATCCCCCAGCGCAGTCTGCACGCAGGGGTGATGGCGCTGGCTCGCATCGCCGGCCAGGAAGAGGCCGTGCTGCGGGTCTTCGGTGAAGCGCTGGGTGTTGATGCCGGCGCGTTGCAGCGCATCGGCCGCGAGCTGCCAGGCCGAGGGCTCGGGCTCGTAGCCGAGCAGCACGGCGACATGGTCGAATTCTTCGACGCCGAATTCAGTGGACTCGACGCGCACGCCATCGCCGGCCGCCTGCACGCTGCGTGGCAGCGGCGCGGCTGCGCGTTGGACGATGTTCGCGTCGTTCTTCAGGGCCTCGGTGAAGTGCGTCTGCGCACGCCAGTCCGAGCGCGACCAGATCGTCACCTGATGCCCGAGCCGGCTCAGGTGCAGGGCGTTCTCCACCGCGTTGTCGCCGCCGCCCAGCAGCAGGATGCGGCCCGGCGTCAGCTGCGCACGCCGGGCGGTCAGCGTGAGCGCATCCAGCACGCGGCCGGAATGCTCGGTGGGGAAGAACATGGCCGGCCGGCGCGGGCGCAGGCCGGTGGCGATCAAAAGGCTGCGGGCCTGGATCTGTTCGGCGCCGAGCTGCAGGTGCCAGAGCCCATCCTGCCAGTCGATGGCGCTGGCGTTCTGGCCGGCGCGGACCTGCACCGCACGCTCCTGCGCGACGTGGGCGGCATAACGGCGTCCCAGCGCTGACAAGGATTGGCCCGGTTCGCCGAGCAGCCAGCCCTGCGCATAGTCCAGCGGCGCGAGGCTGGCGCACAGCTCGGGCGCCCGCTCGATCAGCGCGACCGACTGGCCCAACTGCGCCAGCCAGCTCGCCGCCGAGCAGCCCGCGGGGCCGCCGCCGAGGATGGCGCAGTCGAAGCGGGTGGAAGGGTTGGCAGGCATGGGCAGGGATCAACGAGGGCAAACCCCGATTATCCCTTGCCCAGCTTGTGGACCACGCGCCAGCCCAGCAGCAGCGCTATGACGGCGCCGTAAATGGCCGGCTCGGCGAAGTTGTTCTTGCCCGCCCGCATCCAGATGAAATGCATGAGCCCGACGATGATGACGGCGTAGACGAGCTTGTGCAG
>FSVW01004195.1_pt1 | contig 13883 bp, 15 predicted proteins | sample 1637551 | NCBI WGS metagenome assembly FSVW01 (sample SAMEA3914814, study PRJEB12502) | metagenome | biome: forest; material: soil | place: USA | collected 2011-09-16 | depth 0.1 m | reverse complement strand
GTCCCCACCCTCGACGCCCAGGCCTGCTACCCGGCCCTGCTGGCCCGCGATGCGCGCTTCGACGGCCGCTTCTTCGTCGGCGTCACGTCCACCGGCGTCTATTGCCGGCCGATCTGCCGCGTGCGCACGCCCAAGCTCGCCAACTGCAGATTCTTCGGCTCTGCGGCGCTGGCCGAGGCCGCGCGCTTTCGCCCGTGCATGAAGTGCCGGCCTGAGCTGGCACCGCTCGAAGGCGAAGCCTGGACAGTGATGGATGCCTCGCGCACGCTGGCGCGCCAGGCGGCTGGCTTGCTGGAGTCGGGCGAGGACGAGTCCATCGCCCAGATCGCCGCGCGCATGGGCCTCAGCGACCGCCACCTGCGCCGCATCTTTGCCGCTGAATATGGCGTGACACCGCTGCAATACCTGCAGACGCGCCGCCTCCTGCTGGCCAAGCATCTGCTGACCGACAGCGTGCTGCCCGTGGCCGAGATCGCCCATGCGGCCGGCTTTGCGAGCTTGCGCCGCTTCAACGCGGCCTTCCTGGAGCATTACCGCATGCAGCCCACCGCGCTGCGCAAAGAGGGCCGCGGCGTCGAGGCTGCTAACTCAGCGCTCAAGCTGACCGTGCGCGAACCGTATGACGTGGACGGCGTGCTCAACTTCCTGCTGCCGCGCGCGGTGGCGGGTGTGGAGCAGGTGGACGTGGCACACGCCCGCGTGCAGCGCAGCGTGAGCCTCATGCATGCGGGCGAACTGCGCCGCGGCTGGCTGAGCGTGCAGTTCCTGCCGGCGGGGCGCATTGAGGTGGCCTTGTCGAGCAGCCTCTGGCCCGCCGTGGCCACCTTGCTGCCGCTGCTGCGCCGCTGGCTCGACCTCGATGCCGATCCCGAGGCGATCGCCGCGGCGCTGGGCGAGGGCGCCGTGCCCGGCCAGCGCCTGCCGGGTTGCGTGGACCGCTTCGAGCTGGCCGTGCGCGCGGTGCTGGGCCAGCAGGTCACGGTCGCTGCGGCGCGCACGCTCGGCGGGCGTTTTGTCGAACGCTTCGGCGACGTGCTGGATGGTGCACCGGCCGGCATCATGCATACCTTCCCGCGGCCCGAGGTCATTGCTGCGGCGCCGGTCGAGCGCATTGCGGAACTGGGCCTGTTCCGCCAGCGCGCGGGCGCCTTGCTCGCGCTGGCACAGGCCTGGCCGACGCTCGCCTTCGCACGCGGCCCGAGCCCGGGCGGCATCGACGAAGCGCTGGCCGAGCTGCAGGCCCTGCCGGGCATCGGCCCCTGGACCGCGCACTACATGCTGATGCGCGGCTGGAGCTGGCCCGATGCCTTCCCGCCCGGCGACATCGCGCTCAAGAACGCCCTTGGTGGCGACCTCAACCCCAAGGCCTACCTCGCGGCGGCCGAGAAATACCGCCCCTACCGCAGCTACGCTGTCCTTCATCTGTGGAGATCGCTCGCATGAACAACACGCATCACACCTTGCAGACCCGCATCGATACGCCGCTCGGCCCGATGACGGCCACGCGCAGCGCCAAGGGGCTTTCGGGCCTGTGGTTCGAGAGCCAGAAGCACTATCCCGACCTGTCCGGCGTGCCGAGCGGCAAGGACCCGCTGTTCGAGCAGCTTGCCGCCGGCCTGACGCGTTACTTCGACGGCGGTGAGCTGCCGGACCTGCCGCTGGACCCGCAGGGCACGGCCTTCCAGCAGGACGTGTGGAAGGCCTTGCTCGACATCGGCGCGGGCGGGGTCGACAGCTACGGCGCGCTGGCCAGGCGCATCGGCCGGCCCAAGGCCGTGCGGGCGCTGGGCGCCGCGGTGGGACGCAATCCGATCTCGCTGCTGATACCCTGCCACCGGGTGCTTGGTGCCACCGGCGAGCTAACGGGTTATGCCGGCGGCATCGAACGAAAGAAGTCCCTCCTGCAATTGGAGAAGCATGAAGCCGCGTGACATCCGTGACCTGATCCTCCTGGCCGCCATCTGGGGCGGCTCTTTTTTGTTCATGCGCCTGGGCGCACATGATTTCGGGCCGATCCCGATGACGGCGCTGCGCGTCGGCATTGCCAGCCTCGTGCTGCTGCCCGTGCTGGCCTGGCGCGGCGGTCTGGCCGAGGTGCGGCAAGCGTGGCGGCCCTTGCTCTTGCTGGGCCTGATCAACAACGCGCTGCCGTTTGCCTGCTTCGTGTTTGCGGCGCTGTCGATCACGGCCGGCATGTCGAGCATCCTCAACGCGACGACGCCGCTGTGGGGCGCGCTGGTGGCCGCGCTGTGGTTGGGCGAGGCGCTCTCGCTGTGGCGCGGCGTGGGCCTCTTGATCGGCTTTGGGGGCGTGATCTTCCTGGCCTGGGACCATGCGGAGTTCAAGCCCGGCGGCACGGGCTGGGCGATTGCGGCCTGCCTGGCGGCGGCCTTCTTCTACGCGGTGGCGGCCACGTACACCAAGCGTCGCATCAAGGGCGTGGGGCCGCTGGCGATTGCCACGGGCAGCCTGATCTCGGCCACGCTGTGGCTGATCGTGCCGGCCGTGTGGCTGTGGCCGGCCGAGCCGCCGCGGCCCGCGGCCTGGGCCAGCCTGGCCGCATTGGCGCTCGTGTGCACGGCCGTGGCCTACATCATCTACTTCCGCCTGATGCTGCGCGTGGGGCCGACCAACGCGATCGCCGTGACCTTCCTGAACCCGGTGTTCGCGGTGCTGTGGGGCTGGCTGTTCCTGGCCGAACCGCTCACGGGCCGGCTGGGCATCGGCTGCGCGGTGGTGCTGCTCGGCACGGCCTTCGCCACCGGCATCATCAGCCCCCGGGCGCGCCCGCGTCCTTGATCTTGCGGTAGAGCGTGCTGCGGCCGATGCCGAGCTGGCGCGCGGCCATCGAGAGATTGCCGGCGCAGGACTGCACGGCCGCCTGGATGGCGCGCAGCTCGGCCTCGCGCAAGGTGGTGGCGCGGTCCGAGGCGTTGTGCAGGCTGCTGGCGCCGGGCAGGGTGGCAGGGAAGCTGAACTGCGCGGAGTCGTCCAGGCCTTGCGGCTCGTCGCTGCTGTCTGCGAAGTCATGGAAAGGCATGGGCGCCGACGAGGGCTGTTCGGCAGACGGCGCGAGGCTCAGCCGCGCAAACACGGCTTGCGGGCCATCGGAGCCATGCAGCTGGAGCAGCAGGGCCTGATCGGGCTGCTCGAGCGCATGCTCGTGCATCTGCGCCAGGCCCAGGCCGAAGAGCGCCGCCAGGCCCTGGCGGCGCAAGGGGCCGATCTGCTCGCCGAGCAGTTCCAGCGCGCGGCGGTTGGCGCCGATGGCGTGGCCCTCGCTGTCCAGCGCCAGCACGGCCTCGCTGAGCGTGCCGAGATTGGCCGCCTGCGGATGGAAGTGCAGGCGCGGGCTGTGGCGGAAGCGGTCGGCAAACCATTGGCTCTCGATCAGCCGCGCCGCCATGCTGGCCAGGGCCAGGGTGTGCGGGTGGTAGGAGCGGCGATCGCCCGACACGTCGATGACGCCGAGCAGCGCGCCCTTGTGGTCGCAGATCGGCGCGGCCGCGCAGGTGAGGAATTGCATGGCGCGCAGGAAGTGCTCCTGGCCGTGGACGAGGGTCGGGCGCTCGGTCATCAGCGCGGTGCCGATGGCGTTCGTGCCCATGCTCGCCTCGGCCCAATGCGCGCCGGGCTCCAGCGAGACGCGCTGCGCGCGTTCCAGCGCATTGCCTTCGCCGGCCACATGCAGGATGACGCCGCTGGCATCGCTGAGCACGACCACGCTTTGCGTGTGCGCGAGCTGTTCAAGCACCATGTCCATCACCGGCTGGGCCTGGGCGACGAGGCGGGCGTGGCGTGTCTTCAGTTCCTGCAGCTGGGCGGCGCTGAGGCGGCTCAGGTCGGGTGGCGCGTTGGGGTTGAGGCCAAAGGCTGCGCTGCGCTCGTGCGCGCTGCTGATGACCTGTGCATGCTTCCCGTCTGCGATCAGGCGCCTTGCTGCGCCACCCTGCGGCACGCTCGGCGGCGCGCCCTGCGAAGAACCCATATTGCCTCCCGGCGCCGGGGCTATCGCCGGCGCACTGTGGCCCCACTATCGCTGAGCCGGGGCCACGTGACAATCAAGGGCTGACCCGTACACGCGCGCTGAAACTCCTTGAAACCGATGCAGCCGTGCGGGTCCTTGTCGGCAATCTTGCAGGCAGCCGTTGGCAGACGCCGCAGCCCTCGGGCTCCTGCCGGCGCGGCGCCGTCAAAGGTCAGCTGCTTTCGATCGTTATGCGTCCGAGGCTGCGTCGCCGCCGGGGCCAGGTTTCGGGGCCGGCATTCAGCGGCCGAAGCCCTGGCCCAGGGTCTTCATGCGACGGCGCGCGACCATGCCGCCACCCAGGATCCCGACGCAGAGCAAGGCGCCGGAAGGCAGCTCCGGGACCGGGCTGATCCGCGCGACGAAGCCCTCGGTGAAGCCGGACGGATCGATGCCCGTGCCGACGATCGTGAGTCCGTCGTCGGAGACGCCGTTGGCCAGGCGCAGATCCCAGCCGGCCACGGCGGTGTTGCCCTGGCTGAGCAGGTAGTCCTTGAGGTTGAACTCGACGCCGCCGACCCAGAACATCGCGGTGGTGTTGCCGCTGCCCGGCAGGTAGTCGAAGCCGACGATGACGCCGCCATTGCCGTTGGCATCGAGCGCCGAGCGCCGGCTGCTGATGCCGCTCAGCAGCGTCATGCCACCCGCCTCGGTCCACATGAAGCTGCCGCGTTCCAGCGAGTTGCCGACGATGACCTTGCCGTCGGTGGAGATGCCGTTGGCGATGTAGTTGGAGGTGTCGCCGGCCAGCCGCCCGATGTCGGTCATGCCGCCGGCCACGGTGTAGCGGAAGGCCGAATGCCCGGCGCTGGAGGAGCTGAAGCCGACGATGACGCTGCCGTCGCCGGAGACATCGCGGGCTTCGCTCAGGTAGCTGATGCCGTTGTTGTTGGTGGAGCCGAGGAAGCCCAGCGGCACGAGGCCGGTGGTGGCGGTGTAGCGGAACGCCTGTTCGCCCGAGGTGGAGGCCGGCGAAGCGACCGAGCCGACGGTGACCGAGGCGTCGCTGGAGAGGGCCCAGGAGCGGCCCTGGTTGGGCGGACTGCCCGCCGGGTTCAGGCCGCCGAGATAGACCGGCGCGCTGGTGACCACTTGGCGGAAGGCCCGCGCACCGTTGCCGCCGTCGCGGCCGGCGACGATCTTGCCGTCGCTGCTGGCCTTGTAGGCGATGCCGTTGACGGTCGTGCTGTACAGCGTCTTGATGCCGGTGGCGGCGGTCCAGATGACGGCCAGGTTCACGCCGTTGGCGCCTTGGCCTTGCCCGACCACCGTGAGGCCGTCGGCCGACACGCCCTGGGCCAGGGAGGCGAAGCTCCCGCCGGCGACGTCGCCGATGCCCGTGAAGGAGGTGGTGTCGGCGTTGGCATCGCTGGCGAAACAGGCGCAGGTCAGCGCGGTCAGCGCAGTCAGCGCGACAAGGGGGCGAAGGGTGGCAGGCATGGCAGGCTCCGGCAAAGAGGTGGGATCAGGACGGATGAAGCGGCACTCGCAGCTCGGCTGCTTGTGTGTGTACGCAAGTTCATCGCCCCGAAAGGCTCACCGACCTCCTCAGTCCGTCGCCAAAGCCTGCGAGAGGAACTGGCGCCGCTGAAATCAGGCGTTACTGGTGGCGCGGACTTCTTCGATGGTCGTGACGCCGGAGAGCACCTTGGCGATGCCGTCCTGGCGCAGCGTGCGCATGCCCTCCAGCAGCGCAGCCTGGGCCAGTTCTTCGGCGCGGGCGCCGGTCTGGATCATGCGGCGCAGGCTCTTGGAGATGACCATCAGCTCGTGCAGGCCGGCGCGGCCCTTGAAGCCCGAGTTCTCGCACTTGGCGCAGCCGGGGCTGCGGTAGCGCATGAGCTTGCCGTCCTCGCCGTATTGCGCGGCCCAGCCCGAGAGCACGGCCTCGCGGTCGGGCTTGTGATCGCCGTGGAAGACGTGCAGGTAGTCGTCCAGCCATTCCTGCGCCAGCGCGTCGGGCAGGGGCTCGGACACGCGGCAGGCGGAACAGATGCGGCGCACCAGGCGCTGGGCCAGGATGGCGAGCAGGGAATCCGCGAAGTTGAAGGGATCCAGGCCCATGTCCAGCAGGCGCGTGACGGTCTCGGGCGCGCTGTTGGTGTGCAGGGTGGACATCACCAGGTGGCCGGTCAGCGAGGCCTCGACGGCGATCTCGGCCGTCTCCTCGTCGCGGATTTCGCCGACCATGATCACGTCCGGATCGGCACGCAGGAAGGAGCGCAGCGCCCGGGCGAAGGTCCAGTCGATCTTCGGATTCATCTGCACCTGGCGCAGGCCCGGCTGGGTGATTTCCACCGGGTCCTCGGCCGTCCAGATCTTGCGCTCGGGCGTGTTGATGAAGCCCAGCGCCGAGTGCAGCGTGGTGGTCTTGCCCGAACCCGTCGGGCCCACGCACAGCACCATGCCGTAAGGGCGCGCCACGGCGTCCTTCAGGTTCTTGAGGTTCTCGGGCGAGAGGCCGATCTTGTCCAGCGGGATGGGCTTGCTGGAGGCCAGCAGGCGCATCACCACGTCCTCCAGGCCGTTGTTGGTGGGGATGGTGGCCACGCGCAGCTCCAGCCGGTGCTGGGGCGAGAACTTGGCGAAGTTGATCTTGCCGTCCTGCGGCTTGCGGCGCTCGGAGATGTCGAGGTCGCACATGATCTTGATGCGGGCGATCAGCGCGCTGCGGTAGGTGTGGGGCAGCTCCAGATAGGGCTGCATCACGCCGTCGCGGCGGAAGCGCACGCGCAGTTTTTCCTTGCCCGGCTGCGTCTCGATGTGGATGTCGGACGCGCCCATGTTGTGCGCCTCGATGATCATGGTGTTGATCAGGCGCACCAGCGAGTTGTCGCTCTGCTCGATGGATGCGTCGTCGCCGCCCGTGTCGGCGTCGACGTGCTCGCGCTCCAGCGTCTCCATCAGCTTGCCCGAGCTCTCGGCGCCGAGGTCCAGGTTCAGGCTCGGCAGGGTCAGGTCGCTGCGCGACACCGTCTCGCCGCCGAAGCGCTCGAAGGCGCTGGGGATCGCAAACTGCAGCGTGCCGATCTTGGCCAGCGTGGGCGTGACCTTGAGCTGCGTGATGAACTCGACCTCGTCCAGCGCGTCGCGCCGGGTCGGGTCTTCCATCGCCACCATCAGCCGGCCGTCGCGCAGCACCAGCGGCAGCACCTCCAGCCGCTTGGCCACTGCATAAGGCAGCTTGTTGACGGCGTCGGGCTCCACCGGGAAAGCCTCGGCATCCACCAGCGGATAGCCCATCTTGCGCGCCAGCGCCGATTGCAGCGCCAGCCGGCTGACCACGCCCTTGCGCACCAGCAGTTCGCCCAGCGGCACCGAGCGGTCCAGCCGCTGCTGGGCCAGGGCCTCGTCGAGCTGCTCCTGCGTGATCAGCTCCATGCCCAGCAGGGCCTCGCCGATGCGGATCATCGGCATCTTGGCCTGCGCCTCGATGGCGTGCATCAGCTGGTCGGCGCTGACGATCTGCTTGGCCACGAGGATGTCGCCCACGCGGCGCGAGCGCATGTCGGACTGCTCGTGCGCGGCCGCCTCGATCTGCGCGGTGGTGGCGGCCTTGTCCTTGACCAGCAGGTCGCCGATGCGCTCGCCGATCTCGTAGTGTTCCAGCACCTCGGCGGGGATGAACACCCGCAGCACCGAGTCATCGGTGGCAGAGACCGGCGGGAACAGGAACAGCCCGAGCTCGTCGCGCAGGTGGCCGATGGTGGTGCCGCGCATTTCTCCGCCGCCCATGAAATGCAGCTTGAACTCGCTGCGCGGACGGTCGTCGAGATTGAATGACGAGGAGGATGAAGAAGAGGTTTCGGAGCCGCCTGCCGGGCGCGTGCCCACGGCCACCGGCCGCAGCAGCTTGAGCGCACGGAACTGGGTGAAGCGCAGCGGCATGGCGCCGCGTGCCGGCGGGATGTTGATCTGGGCCAGCCGCTCGTGCGTCGCCATCAGGATCACGCGGCCGGTGCTGCGGCTGTTGTTCAGGCCGAGGATTTCACACGGCTCCGGCGCAGACTGCGCGGAGGCCGTCGGATAGGCCGCGTACGGCGGCGTCGGCCATTTGAAATCGGCCGGCGGTTCACGGGTCACCGTCTTGGTGGCACCCTTGGCGGCAACAGCTGCAACCGGCGGCTCATCGGACCAAGTCAAAGGGGACAGTTCGGGCATCAAGGTCTCCGGGGCGCGTCTCCCTCCCAAGGTCAGACACGCTCTAGCGCATCGTAAATGCAAAAACCATCCCCACGAGAGAGGGCGTTAGCATGCTGAGCATGAACAACCACACAGGACGCCGGCAAATCTGGATGGGCCGTGGCGGCGCGTTCACAGGGGTGGTCGGTATGCGGCCGGCGGGCGGATTGCGAACTTGCCAGCTGCCGCCGGCGGGCTGCGATGTTCCTGTCGGTGCCAAAACGCCGGGCGGCGAAGGGAATGCGCAATGACGGCGCTGAAGACGATTCTCCTGACGGGCTTCGAGCCTTTCGGCGGCGAGGCCATCAACCCGAGCTGGGAGGTCGCCCGCGCATTGCACGGCGAAATGATCGGTGGCGCGCGGGTCGAGGCCCTGCAGCTGCCCTGCGTGTTCGGCGAGTCGATCCAGGTGCTGGGCGAGACGATGAGGCAGCGCCAGCCCGGTCTCGTGCTGGCGCTGGGGCAGGCCACGGGCCGCTCGGCGCTTTCGCTGGAACGCGTGGCCATCAACCTGATCGATGCGCGCATTGCCGACAACGCCGGCCGGCAGCCCATCGACGAGCCGGTGATTGCCGGCGCGCCCGCGGCCCATTTCACCAAACTGCCCGTCAAGGCCATGGTGGCGGGCTTGCGCGCCGCCGGCTATCCGGCCGAGCTGTCTTTCACGGCGGGCAGCTTTGTCTGCAACGAGGTCTTCTTCGGCCTGATGCAGCTGCTGTCCGGCAAGGCGATCCGCGGCGGCTTCATGCACCTGCCCTGCCTGCCCGAGCAGGCGGCGCACAAGCCGGCGCCCAGCATGGCGCTGGTGACGATGGTGGGCGGCGTGCGCCTGGCCCTGGAGCTGGCGATGAATACGCAGGCCGACATCCGCGAAGCGGGCGGCACGATTTCCTGAGCCGCTCGCTATTCCTCTGAGTAGTTGTCGGAATACCGGCGCCAGCGCGCACTGGCCTTCTTCATGAAGGCCAGTTGGTCGCGGAAATTGCTGCAGGCCGTGCAGATCGCCCAGTGCATGCGCACCACCACGCGCCGGCCCAGCGGCAGGCGCTGGTCTTGCGCCAGCAGCACCAGTCGGGTGATCTCTCGGCAATGCGGCAACAGTCTCACGGGGTACTTCCTTCTTCTTCGGCAAACCAGTTCAGCTGCATGCAGTCGCGCAAGCGCAGACGGGCGCGGTGCAGCATCACCCACAGGTTGGTCGGGCTGATGGCCAAAGCCTTACAGATCTCGTCCGTTTCCAGTTCCAGCCACTCGCGCATCATGAACAGCCGACCCTGCTGGCCCGGAAGTTTTTCCACGCAGGCCTCCAGCACGCGCATGAAATCGGCCTGGCGCAGCGCATGCTCGGGGTCGCCCCAGTCCTGCGGCGGGTCGCGCCAATGGCCGTTGGGCAGGAAGAGATCGTCGTCGAAGTCCTCGCCATCCTCGGGCGTGAGCGACATCTCGCGGCTGTTGCGGCGGATCTGGTCCACCAGCTTGTGCTTGAGGATGCCGATCAGCCAGGTCTTGAGCTGCGAGCGGCCGGCAAAGTCCTGCGGTTTTTCGAGTGCCGCCAGCAGGGTCTCGGACACCGCATCCTCGGCCCAGGCGCTGTTGCGCAGTTGCAGCTGCGCGTACTTCAGCAGGGCCGGGCGCAGGGCTTCGAGCTGGGCTGCAGGCTGGGTGGCAGGCGTCGTCATCGGCCGTGAGTGTAAGGACTGGGCCGGCTCTTGCGACCGAGGTGTGCCGAGCGCATGATGCGCCGCACCCTCAACCCCTGAATCAGCCCTGATTCATCCCCTGAAGGAGATCCTTATGCAAACCAAGCAAGTCGTCACATCCGCCCTCGCCGCAGCGCTGGCCCTGGGCCTGGCCGGCCCCACGTTTGCGGCCGAAGCGGCCAAGGAGAAATGCTACGGCGTCGCCAAGGCCGGCAAGAACGATTGCTCCAACCTCAGCGGCACGCATTCCTGCGCCGGCCAGTCCACCAAGGACGGCGCCGTGGACGACTGGAACTTCGTGGCCAAGGGCAGCTGCGCCAAGGCTGGCGGGCTGACGGCCGAGCAGGCCAAGGCCAAGATGAAGAAGTAAATGGACGGGCGCGCTCGATGAGATATCCCTGGTCTGCGTCCTTTTGGGCCGAGCGCCGGGCCGTTCCCAAGCCGGCCCATTTGGCGATGTGCTTGCCGGTCCATCCGGCAAGCATCGCCGTCCCCTCGGGGGACCGCCCAGCGTGCTCGCTGGGCGAGGGGCATCTATGGTAGGGATCGGCTGGCGGCAGCCTCACTACCAAGCCCTGCTGGAGCAGCCGCCGGCGATCGATTTCATCGAGGTGCATTCCGAGAATTTCTTCGCCGAGGGCGGCGGCGCGCCGGCCGTGCTGATGCAGGGACGTGAGCGTTATGCCGTCAGCCTGCACGGCGTGGGCCTCTCGCTCGGCTCGGCCTCGGGGCTCGATCCGGCCCATCTGGAGCGGCTCGCGCGGCTGGTCGAACGCGTGCAGCCGATGCAGGTCTCTGACCACGCGAGCTTTGCCCGCGTCGGTTCGGGCCTGCATGCCAACGACCTGCTGCCGATCGCCTTCGACGACGAAAGCCTCGCGCTGATGGTCCGCCATGTGCAGCAGGTGCAGGAGCGCCTGCGCCGGCCGCTGCTGGTGGAGAACATCAGCGCCTACCTGGGCTGGGGCCGCGACGTGCTGGCCGAGCCCGAGTTCTTCAACGCACTGTGCAAGCGCAGCGGCTGCGGCCTGCTGCTCGACGTGAACAACCTCGTGGTCAATGCGCGCAATGAAGGCCTGCACGCCGAGGCGGCGGCCGATGCCGCATGCCGCTGGGTTGACGCGTTAGCCCCCGGCATCGTTGGCGAGATCCATCTGGCCGGGCATGTGGAATTGCCCGGCATCGTGATCGACGACCATGGCAGCGTGGTGCCCGACGAAGTCTGGCGCGTCTATGCCCACGCCGTGGCGCGCATCGGCAAGGTGCCCAGCCTGATCGAGTGGGACACCGACATTCCGCCGCTCGAAGTGCTGCTGGCGCAGGCCGAACGTGCGCGCGGCCTGCAGATGGGCCGGGCGGCATGAGCCTGCTCGCCGAACAGCAGGCCCTGCTGGATGCGATCCTGAACCGCGGCGCGCTGAAGGGCACCCGCGGCCTGGCCGGCATCGAAGGCGGCCCCGCGCGCGGCCTGCAGGCCTACCGCGGCAACGCGCAGGGCCTGGCGGCGCGCACGCTGGCCAGCGTGTTCCCGCGCATGCAGGAGGCCATCGAAGATTTCGATGCCATGGCCTGGACCTTCTGGCGCCGGCATCCGCCCGCGGCCGGCGACCTCGGGCGCTGGGGCGCCGAGCTGGCCCGGTTCCTGGCCGAGCAAGCGGGCATGGATCAGGCGCTGGTCGAGCTCGCGCGCCTCGAATGGGCGCTGCACGAGGCGGAATCCGCTGCCGAGGAAGTACCGGACGCGGCGAGCCTGGCCTTGCTCGGCACGCAGGCGCCCGAAGCCTTGCGCCTGCGCTTCATGCCGGGGCTCGCATTGCTCGACCGGACCCTCGTCTGGCGCCAAGGCTGGCGGGCGGTTTCGCTGGATCTGGGCGGCCCTAACGCCGTATTCATGCGCAGCCTGATGCAGGGCCAAAGCCTGCACGACGCGCTGCTGGCTGCGGGCGCGGATTTCGATTTCTCAATCTGGCTGCAACAAGCCTTGCGCGAGCCTTGGCTCTTGCGCGTGGAGGAGATGAGATGAAAGCACTGCTTTGCATGGCGTGGCGCACGCTGACCGACCCGGGCCTCGTGCCCTATCAGCCCACGCGCATGCCGGCGTGGCTGGCACGCGTGGCCAGCCATGTGCAGTCGCTGGCGCTGCTCGGCGCACGGCTCTTCGTGGCCCAGGTGTTCTGGCTCTCGGGCCTGACCAAGCTGCACGACTGGGGCACCACGCTGGCCCTGTTCGAGAGCGAGTACCACGTGCCCGTGCTGCCGCCCGAACTGGCCGCCTACATGGGCACCGGCGGCGAGCTGGGCTTGTCCGTCCTGCTCGTGCTCGGCCTGGGCGGACGCTTTGCGGCGGCCGGGCTGTTCATCCTGAACATCGTGGCCGCGATGAGCCTGGAAGACATCGCGCCGGCAGCGCTGATGGGGCACCAGCTGTGGGGCACGCTGCTGGCGGTGATCCTGGTCTGGGGCGCGGGGCGCTGGTCTGTGGATGGCTGGCTGGGCCGAAGCCGCTTGAGCTGATCGCTCGATCAGTCGCGCGGCCTGAACGTCAGCACCATCAAGGACTGCACGCTGCCATCGGTATCGCGCGGCAGGATCTCGGTCTTGTCCAGCGCGCGCAGCACGGCCTTGTCCCAGTCCGGGTCGCCGCTGGGCTTGACGAGCTTGCGGCCGATGATGGTGCCGTCGGGCGCCACGCGCACCTCGACCTCGGCCGGCGGGTTGCCTACCGGGCTGCCGTCGTAAATGATGTTGGGCTTGACGCGGGCGATGATGCGGCCGGCATAGCTGGACGACGGGCCCGAGCTCTTCAGCGCCGTGCCCGTTGAAGTCGGCCCGCCACTGGCTCCGGCCTGGCCCATGATGCGCTTGAGGTTGTCCTGGCGCATCGCCTCGCGCTTGGCGTCGGCGTCCTTCACGGCCTTGTCGGCCTTGAGCTTTTCCTGCTTCAGGCGGTCGGCTTCCTTGCGCTTGTCGTCGGCGGCCTGCTTGTCCTGCTTCTCCTTGAGCGCCTGCTGCTTCTTGCGCTCGGCCTCGGCGTCATCGCGCTTCTTCTTCTCGTCCTTGGCCTTGGCGATGGCAATCTCGGCGTCGCGCTGGGCCTGCAGATCTTCGGGCGCGGCTTGGGGCGGCTTGGGCGTCGGCTTGACGGCCTCGGGCTCCGGCTCGGGCGGCGGCTCCACGGCCTTGGGCGCGGCGGCCTGCGGCACGGCCGACCACAGCTCGGCCTCGAAGGCCGGCGGGCTCTGCGTGCGCCAATGCACGCCCAGGCTCAGCGCGATCACCAGCAGCACATGCGCCAGCACGGCAAAGGCCACGCCGCGGCCCAGGCCCGGCGCCTCCGGCGGGCGCAGCCGGTCCTGGAGCTGGCTGAGTGCGAAACCCGTTGTGCTCATTGACCTGTATTGCGTACGGCCAGGCCCACGCGCTGGATGCCCGCGCGCTGCAGCGTGTCCATCAGCTTGACCACGGCCTCGTACTTGACGGCCTTGTCGGCGGAGATGACGACGGGCGTGTTGGCGTCGCCCGCCTGCGAGAGCTTGACGGTGTCGGCCACCATCGCCAGCGTGAGCGGCTTCTCCTCGCCCTGGTCGATCTGGAACTTGATCTTCTCGTCCGTGCCCATGGTCAGGTGGATCACGTGGTCGGGCTGGGTCTTGGCCTTGCCCACGCTGGGCAGGTCGACCACGCCGGTGGTGATCAGCGGCGCGCTGACCATGAAGATGATCAACAGCACCAGCATCACGTCGATGAACGGGACCATGTTGATCTCGTTCATGGTGCGGCGGCGGCGGCCGCCCCGCGAGCCGATGGAGGAGGCCATCTCAGTGCCCCTGCGCCGTCGGGGCGCCGGCGTTGCGCTGCAGGATGTTGGAGAACTCCTCGATGAAGGTCTCCATGTGGATGGCGACGCGGTCGATGTCGCGCGCGAAGCGGTTGTAGGCGACGACGGCCGGGATGGCCGAGAACAGGCCGATGGC
>FSVW01001301.1_pt1 | contig 13987 bp, 10 predicted proteins | sample 1637551 | NCBI WGS metagenome assembly FSVW01 (sample SAMEA3914814, study PRJEB12502) | metagenome | biome: forest; material: soil | place: USA | collected 2011-09-16 | depth 0.1 m | reverse complement strand
GGCCACCGTGCGCAAGTTCATGGTCGGCTTCGAGATGCTGGCCGAGGCCCAGCGAGACCTGACCCCCGAGCAGGCGGCCGCGCAGCTGCGTGCCGTCAGCGATGTGCATTACCGTGAATCTTCTCCTCAGCATGAATAACCCGTTAGCCGAGCGCACTGCCGGCGCGTTCAAGGCCGCTTTTTCCGCCGAACCCGAACTGCTCGTCCACGCGCCCGGCCGGGTCAACCTGATCGGCGAGCACACCGACTACAACGATGGCTTCGTGCTGCCCTGCGCGATCGACTACGGCACCGTGATCGCCGTGCGACGGCGCGACGATGCGCTGGTGCGGGTCGTCGCTGCCGACTACGGCTCGGCTCTCGATGAATTCCGGCTCGACCAGCCGATCACCTCGCGCGGCGACACGCTGTGGGCCAACTACATCCGCGGCGTCGTCAAGATGATGCTGCAGCGCGGCTTGCCGCTGCGTGGCCTGGACCTGGCCGTGGCCGGCGACGTGCCGCAAGGCGCCGGGCTGTCGTCCTCGGCCTCGCTGGAAGTCTGCGTGGCGCAGGCCTTCAAGTCGGCGCTGGGATTGAGCGAGACCGAACTGAGCCCCAACGAGATGGCGCTGCTGAGCCAGGAGGCCGAGAACAAGTTCGTCGGCTGCAACTGCGGCATCATGGACCAACTGATCTCCGCCCGCGGCCACGAAGGCCATGCGCTGCTGATCGACTGCCGCTCGCTCGACGCGGAGCCGGTGCCGATGCCGTCGAACCTGGTCGTCCTGATCATCAACTCGAACGTCAAGCGCGGCCTGGTCGAGAGCGAATACAACACGCGCCGCCAGCAGTGCGAGGCGGCGGCAAAACACTACGGCGTGAAAGCGCTGCGCGACGTGGACGTGGCCGGCCTTGCAGCCGGTGCGGCTGGCCTGGATGCGGTGACTTTCAAGCGCGCCCGCCACATCGTCACCGAGAACCAGCGCACGCTCGACGCCGCCGCCGCGCTGGCCGCGAACGACATCACGACCCTGGGCCGCCTGATGGCCGAATCGCACGCCTCGATGCGCGATGACTTCGAGATCACCGTGCCGCCGATCGACCATCTGGTCGAGATCGTCAAGGCCGTGATCGGCGCCAGCGGCGGCGTGCGCATGACCGGCGGCGGCTTCGGCGGCTGCGTGGTCGCGCTGTTGCCTGAAGCGTCCGTCGAGGCTGCCCGCTCAGCCATTCACCAGCAATACCGCGCGCCCAACGGCGAGCCGGCCACCCTCTACGTCTGCCATGCGTCGCAAGGCGCGTCCCTGCTGAAATGACCATGTCCTCCACACCCTTCACGCCTTACGTCGCCGCCGAATCCCGCTACGAGACGATGCCTTACCGCCGCTGCGGCCGCAGTGGCCTGCAACTGCCAGCCGTCTCGCTGGGCCTGTGGCACAACTTCGGTCATGTGGACCGTTTCGAGACCGCGCAGTCGCTGGTGCGGCATGCCTTCGACCAGGGCATCACCCACTTCGACCTGGCCAACAACTACGGCCCGCCACCGGGCTCGGCCGAGAGCGTGTTCGGCGAAATCCTGCGCCAAGGTGTTGGTGCCTATCGCGACGAACTGATCATCTCCAGCAAGGCCGGCTACACGATGTGGCCGGGTCCGTACGGCGACTGGGGTTCGCGCAAGTACCTGGTGTCGAGCCTCGACCAGAGCCTCAGGCGCATGGGGCTGGACTACGTGGACATCTTCTACCACCACCGCCCCGATCCGAACACGCCTCTAGAAGAGACGATGGGCGCGCTGGACCACATCGTGCGCAGTGGCAAGGCCTTGTACGCCGGCGTGTCGAACTACCCCGCGCCGCTGCTGCGCGAGGCCACGGCCATCCTGCGCCGGCTCGGCACGCCCTGCGTGATCCACCAGCCGCGCTACAACATGCTCGATCGCCACATCGAGCCCGAGCTGCTGGCCGCGCTGGCTGAAGAAGGCGTCGGCTGCATCGCCTTCTCGCCACTGGCCCAGGGCATGCTGACCGACAAGTATCTGGCTGGTGACATTCCGGCCGATTCGCGTGCGGCCAAGGCCCAGGCCCATCTGAAGGCCAGCGACGTCACGCCGCAGAAGCTGGCCACCGTCGCCCGCCTGAACGAACTGGCCCTGGCCCGCGGCCAGTCGCTCGCGCGCATGGCATTGGCCTGGGTGCTGCGCCATCCGGGCATGACTTCGGTGCTGATCGGCGCTAGCCGCATTTCGCAGATCGACGATGCGGTCGAGGCGCTGAAGAACCTCGATTTCAGCGCTGCCGAGCTGGCAGCGATCGACGCGGCCTTGAAGGGCTGATTAGAGCAGGCCCTTCAGGCGCAGCACGCCGAAGGCCGCGACGGTCGTCACGTCCATGATCGTCCCGCCGACGATCATGGCCTCCACCTCGGCAATGTCGAAAGGCCGTGCGATCAGGCCCTGTTCTTCGGCATCCAGTTCAGTCTCGCCCTGCGTCAGCCCGGTCGCCAGGAACAGGTTGAAGGCCTGAGTCGAATAACCGTAGGCTTGAAAGAAGCGGCCTGCATGGACCATCTCGGCGGCCGCCAGGCCGGTCTCCTCGCGCAGCTCGGCGCGGGCCAATGCCAGCGGGTCGACGTCCTGGTCTTCCCAGGAGCCCTGCGGCAACTCCCAGAAGCGCCGGCCGACCGGATAGCGGTATTGCTCGACCAGCCAGATCTGGCCGTCCTGCACCGCCGCGATCGTCGCGAAATCGCGCTTCTCGACGACGCCGTAGATGCCGGCCTGGCCGTTGGCGCGCAGGATGCGGTCCTCGCGCACGCTCATCCAGCGATTGCTGTAGACGACTGTGCTGGCGGTGGTTTCGATCTCGGGCTTGTTGGTCATGGCGGTGGGCGGTGATGCTGGCGGACGATGCCCCAGTTTCACACCGTTCAGCCAGGGCGTTATTCCCTTGTTGCGCCAGCGGGCGCCGCCGAAACTGCGGGACAGACGGCGAGCGCCGCCGCCCTTAGAGTCCGCCGGCCTCGCTCATCGTTCGCCAACACACCACCGCCAGGAGCGCTCATGCCTGCCACCGTTCAACGTACCACGCTCGCCATCGCCTCGCTCGCGCTGCTCGGCCTTGCCGGCCTGCCAGCCGCGGCCGCCAACAAGGCCGACCAATACGCCGCGCTCACGGCCGCGCTGATCAAGAGCTATGACGCCGACAAGGACGGCATGCTGGATCTCGCCGAGATCAAGCAGGCCGCCGAGGCGTATTTCGATCACCTCGAAAAAGACAAGGACGGCACGCTCGACCGCAAGGAGATCAAGGGCCTGGGCATCGCCTGAAGGCGGCCGACCCGGACAAGGACGGCACGCTGGACAAGCCCGAGTACCTGCGCATCGTCGAGCAGCGTTTCCAGTCCGCCGACGCGGACCATGACGGCAAGCTCAATGCGAAGGAACTGAAGACCAGCGCGGGCCGAAAGCTGCTTCGCCTGCTGAAATAGCGGCGTCGGGACCGCGCAGCGCTCAGGCTGTTTTCTCCGTGCCGCCAAGCTGCTGCGCGAGCCGTCCTGCCGCCCAGCGCAGCAGGCAGTACACAGCCGCGCTGACCAGGATCGAATCCAGCGCCGCCACCGGCGTCAGGCTCCAGCCCCAGCGCGGCGAGAGCGCGGCCCAGCCGCTGCCGATCAACCATGAGGCCAGTGCCTCCCAGCGCCAGGCCACCGCGCGGTCGGCCATGCCCAGCTTGACGTTGACCAGGTAGATGCCGGCGATCGGAGGGATCGTGATGCTGAGCCAGAGCAGGTAGGGCAGCAGCAGTTCGCTGATGCCGCCCAGGCCCATCGCCGTGCCGATCGCGCCGGCGATCAGGGCGAGGCGCCAGGACGGCTGGCGCGGCGCTAGCGTGGCGCCGATCAGGGTGGCCGCGTAGAGATTGAAGGTGTTGGTGGACCAAGCGGTGAGCACGATGGTCAGCATGGCCGGCAGGCCCAGGCCGAGCGCCAGCATGATCCTGATCATGTCCTTCTCGCCGCTGATCAGGCTGGGCAGGCCCGACAGGATCAACACCAACGGGAAGCCGATGCCGTAGGCCAGGCCCGCACCCAGCGCCGCGCGCCGCGGCGAGATCGCGAAGCGGCACACATCCGGCGCCAGCACCGCGCCGACGACCAGTCCACCGACGACCATCGAGACGCCCATGCCCAGCGGCGTCGCGCTGGCCGGCACGAAGCTCCACATCGCCCCGGTGCCGCCTTTTACCGCAGCGCCGAAGGTCCAGGCCAGCAGCCCAATCTTCAGCGGCGTGGTCAGTGTGGATAACCAGTTAAGCGCACGGAATCCTGCCATCGCCGTGCCGGTCGTCAGCGCGCAGCCGGCCAGCGCGAGCAGCCAGACCGGCTGAGCGGCAAAACCTGACCCCATCGAGGCCAGCGCGTGGCCCAGCATCGTCGCCATCACGCCGTACCAGCCCAGCACGCTGATGCCCAGCACGCCATTGGCGACCTTCGCGCCCTGCGTGCCGAAGGCCTGGCCGATCAGCTCGTAGGTGGTGCAGCGGCGCAGCGCGCCGGCCGAGCCGGTCAGCGCCGCCAGGCAGCCGAGCAGCGCACCGCCCGTCAGGCAGACGGCGAAGGCCGGCTTCGCGCCGAAGGCATGGCTGATCTCCGCGCCCATCACGAAGGCGGGCAGGGCGATCATCACCGCCAGCACGATCAGGATGATGCGCCAGGCACCAACGAGCTGGTCCTTGTTCATTGCATTGCCTTCTGCAGCGAGGCAAAGCCGCCGATGGGTTTGCGCGCCGGGGCGCTCCAGCCACGCTTGCTGTGCGCGAGGCCGCTCTCGACGAAGGCCGCCGCCATGTTCACCGCCAGCGGGATCGGATCGATCACCGGCACCGAAAGCCCTTCGCGCGCTAGCTCGGCCTTGACGATCTCCGCGCAGCCGAGGAAGCCGGTGCAGCCGAGCACGATCACGTCGGCACCGTCCTCGCGCACCGCGCGGCAGGCCTGTTCGCCCATCGCCTTCTGCAGGCTTGTCGCGTCGTTGTGCAGCGCCAGCACCGGGATGTCGATCAGGCGGATCGAGGCCAGCTTGTCGGCCACGCCATAACGGTGAGCCAGCTCCGACAGCATGGCCACCACGCCCGACACGACGGTGACGATCGAGAAGCGCTGGCCCAGCATCGCCGCCGCATGCATGCTGCACTCGCCAGGCCCGAAAACAGGCATCTCGACCATCTCACGCGCCGCCTGCAAGCCCGGATCGCCGAAGCAGTCGATCAGCACCGCGTCGCAGCCTTCGGCCTGGGCGCGCAGCGCCTCGGTGACGACGCCCGGCGCGGCCAGCATCTCCTCGAAGACCGACTCGATCGACGACGGGCCTTCCTCGATCAGCGTGTGCTGGATCGTCAGGGCCGCGTGCTCCAGCGCGCGAAGGTCGGCGATGTCGCGCACGCCCTCGCTGATGATCGGCGTGATGACGCGGATGGTTTTCATGGCTGCTCCATGGCGAGTTGTTCGACGGCCTGGTATTCATGCTCGTAGCCGAAGGCGCGCGGGCCGACCAGGGCCAGCGCCGCGGCCGTGCGCCACTCGGGCACGCAGGGCAGTCCCAGCACGGCCACCCTCAGGCCATAACGCACTTGTTCAGCGGTGATCGGCTCGCCGGTTTCGAGGTCGACGGTGGCGATCAGGTCGGGCGTGCTGCACAGCACGCGGTCGCCACCGGGGCCTGAGATCCTGGCCATCAGGAATTCGTTCTGGTAGTTCAGCTCGGCGCTGCTGCCCTCGAAGTCATCCAGGCCGGCGATGGCCGCCAGGCCTTTGCTCCAGCGGCCGTCGATCTTGCGCTGCAGGTCAGTCACCTTGCCCTTGAACAGGCAATGGCCGTTGCTGACCCTCACCAGCGCCGCCACCGGATCCAGGTGCCGCGCGCGGGCGTCGAACAGTGCCTGGCCGGCGCGATGCGTCATCGAGATCGAGCCTTGCACCAGGCTGGCTTTGGCCTGGCGCACCGTCATCGAATACAGCGCCGAATAGCAGGAGCCGCCCATGTCCATCGTGATCGATCGGGCGAAGCGTTCGAGGTGAGCGTTGTCGATGGTGTTCATCAACATGCTGTTGCCCTTTTCGTCGGCCAGCGCCAGCGGCCAGGCGTTGATGCCCTGCAGGGTGCACAGCGTCATGTCGAGCTGCGGAAAGGCGCGGCCCATGGTGTCGCCATCGACCAGCGGCAGGCCGAGTTCGGTGGCCACGCTGAAGGGGATCACCGAGTTGAGCCCGCCGACCTCGGCCGAGAACAGCGCGCTCGCCTTGCGGCCCAGCCGAGCCTCCAGTTCGCGCAGCGCGGTGATCAGCGGCCCGGTCTCGGCCAGGCGCTCCAGCATCACCGCGGGCGCGCCGATCATGGCGACGGAGACGATCAGATCGTCGTCATCCAACTCGTCCAGGGTGATCAGCCGGGTGGGCCCGTGCAAGCGGATCGACCGCTGCGCCAGCAGCTTGCCGATGTGCGGATCACCGCCGCCGCCGGTGCCGTAGAGCGCGGCGCCGATGGCAATCGCGTCGAGGTCTTTCACGCCAATCAGAGTGGTGCTCATGCTTTGTTCACTTCCGTTTCGTTCAGGTCGCCCACCACACGGACCCGGATGCGCGTGGCGTTGCCGCTGATGTAGGCCAGCGGCACGTCTTCGATGTCAATCACCGCCAGCGTTTCAGCCTTGGCGCCTGCGGCCACCGCGCGGGCTTCGGCCTCGGCGCGAACCTGGGCGATCGCCTGTTCGCGCGGCGTGTCGTCCAGGCGCATGACGCGGTCCTGCTCGCCGCTGACCTGGGCCATGGCCGCACCCACGGCGTTGGCGCATCCGAAGTGCGGCGGGATGGTGATGGCCATGCCTTGCAGCTCCTGGCGCAGTAGGATCGAGCCGCCACCGACGACGATGACGGGCAATAGCTCCGCCGAGGTCCGCATCCGCTCGACCGCTCCGAACACCATCTGCTGCAAGCGTGCATGGCAACGCCTGACTCCGTCTTCGGGCAGATGCGCGACCTTGGCCGCATCGCCGAGCGTGGCGACGCCGGCGGCCACCGCGATGTCTGTTGCCGTCACCGTCTTGCCGCCGAAGACCAGCGCCTCGGTGTGGATCGCGTAGCCGACGCTTTGCGGCCCGATCTGATTGAAATCGGCGCTGACCCGCGAGCCGCCGCCCAGGCCCATGCTGTAGACATCGGGCATGCGGAAATTCGTCCGCACGCCGCCGACCTCGACCACCACGCCGGCCTGGCGCGGGAAGCCGGCCTGCAGCACGCCCACGTCGGAAGTCGTGCCGCCGATGTCGACGACGATCGCGTCCTTCAGGCCGGAAAGGAAGGCCGCGCCGCGCATCGAATTGGTCGGACCGGAGGCGACCGTCAGGATCGGGAAGCGCGCCGCCTGTTCGGCCGCCATCAGCGTGCCATCGTTCTGCGTCAGGTAGAACGGTGCGGTGATGCCGCTGTCGGCCAAGGCCTGGCGAAACGCCGCGATGACTTCGAGACCGAGTGGGCCCAGGCAGGCATTCAGGATCGCTGCGTTTTCGCGCTCCAGCAGGCCGAGGCGGCCGATCTGCGATGACAGCGTGATGCGCGCTTGCGGGAGCACCTCGCGAACCAGCGCGGCAGCCCTGGTTTCCTGCTCGTCGTTGAGGATCGAGAAGGCGCAGGAGATGGCGATGTCCTGCAGGCCGGCCGCCTTGAACTCCTGCGCATAACGCCGGATTTCATCGGGGTCCAGTTCGCCCAGGTTCCGCCCGTCGTATTCATAGCCGCCCTTGGCCAGGCGCCATTGCAGCTTGACGGCGGCGATCATCTCCTCAGGCCAGTCGCAGCTCGGCGGCAGGCCGCTGGTGGCCGGCAGGCCCAGGCGGATGATGCCGACCGGCGCCAGCTTGCGCCGTTCGACCAGCGCGTTGGTGAAATGCGTGGTACCGATCATCACCGCGCCGATGTCGTGCTTCGGCACGCCCGCGCCGATCACGACATCACGCAAGGCGTTGACCACGCCGCCCATCACATCCGCCGTGGTGGCGGTCTTCAATCCATGCAGGACCTCTCGGCCCCGCATCACGACGGCGTCGGTGTTGGTGCCACCGACGTCAATGCCGACTCGAATCATCTTCACTTCCCTTCTTCAAAATGTTGCTCACTCCATAGAGTCGGAGCAAACGTTGCGGTCGCCCGGCGGGATCCGAGCGGCACCCGTGGAACTGGCTCTGCCAGGCCACTGGGTGCGCCCCCTTGAGGGGGAGACGCGAAGCGTCTACGGGGGTGGGCTAGTCAAAGCGGTACTTGGCTTCGAGGCCGTAGAAGCGGCCGGGTGCCAGCGAGCCCAGGTCATAGGGCAGGCCGCCGTACTTGCCGGCGTTGTAGTCGGCGTAGTAGCGCTTGTTGGCGAGGTTCTTGCCGACCAGCGTCAGCGACCAGCGGTCGCGCGCATCGCGCACGCCCACGCGCAGGCCGAGCAGGTCCAGCGAGGGCGAGACGTTTGCGTTGTCCGGGTGCCAGTACTTCTTGTCGCGGTGCTCGTAGTCGAGGCGGATCATGCCCATCAGGCCGTCGGCCACCGCTTGCGAATATTGCGCGCCGAGGTTGACCTTGAAGGGCACGTTCTTTGGCGTGTGGTTGCCGATGTCGGCGGGGCTGATGGCGTCCCGGGCGATCTTGCTGTCGGTGATGCCGAGGCCGCCGTCGAACTCCAGGCCGCGGATCGGCAGGTAGCGGAAGTCGAGGTCCAGGCCGCGGATGTTGACCTTGTCGATGTTCGCGATCACCTGCGAGCCGGAGCCCACGTCCACGTAGAAATACTGGAAGTCCTTCGAGCGCGAGGCGAAGGCGGCGGCATTGAAGAGCAGCCGGCCGTCCAGAAGCACGCTCTTCATGCCGACCTCGGCATTGCTCAGCGATTCGGGCTTGAAGCCGTCCAGCCCGGGCGCGTTGAAGCCGCCCGAACGGAAGCCGGTGCTCAAGGTGCCGTAGACCAGTTCGTCGCGATTGAGCTTCTGCGTCAAGGTGAACTTCGGCTGCCACTTCGAGAAGGTAGCCTCGCGCACGCCGCCACCGATCAGGTCGACCTGGTGGCGCTCGTCGCGGTCATAGCGCAGAGCGCTGGAGAGCGTCAGGCTCTTGGTGAAGTCGTAGTCCAGCTGGCCGAACAGCGCCGAGGCCTTGTTGTGGTTGCTCTCGTTGTTGTCGACGATGACCTTGCTCTGGTCTTCCCACTGGTCGCGCGAGCCGTCGGTGTCGATGAAGACACGGGTCTCCAGCGTGCGCTTGGTGTCGAGGTAGTACAGGCCGCCGATCCAGCGCAGCGGCTGGTTGGCCGGCGAGGTCAGGCGCAGTTCCTGGCTCGTCATCTTCACGCCCAGGTTCTGGCCCTGGCCGGCCTGGAAGCCGAAGCCGAGGAAGCCGCCGGGCAGGTCGGTCGGGTTGCTGAAATCGATGTCGCTGCGGTAGCTCTCGGTCAGGTGCGTGTACGAGGTGATCGAGGTCAACGTGCCGATGGCGAGGTCAGCTTCGACCTTGGCGCTGAAGTCGTTCGTCTTGCCCTGGGTCTTGCCGAGGATGTTCTCCCGCGGCATCACGATGTCGGCCGGATTGCCGCTGCGGACGATGCTGTCCCAGGTGGCCGGGGCGAGGAAATCGATGGTGCTGGCGCGCAGGTCGATCTGGACGTTCTCGTTCGGCTTGAGCAGCAGCTTGGCGCGCAGCGAGTTGTCGTGGTCGATGCCGTCGACCTTTTCGTTCAGGTAGGTGTTGGTCAGCTGGCCGTCGCTGTGCTTGGTCTGCCCGACGATCCGGAACAGCGCCACGTCCTCTTTCAGGGCACCGCTGATTCCTGCGGTTAGCTCACGCGAGTTGCCGCTGCCCAGGTCGAGGCCGACGAAGCCTTCCAGCTTGTTGGTCGGCGCCTTCGTCTCGATATTGATCGCGCCGCCGATCGCGTTGCGCCCGTACAGCGCGCCTTGCGGGCCTTTCAGCACCTCAATGCGTTCGATGTCGAACAGGTTCATCTTCAGCTGCTTCTGGTTGTTCTGCGGCACGCCGTCCACCACCACCGCCACCGGCGAGTCGGCGTTGTTGATCTGGGTCACGCCGCGCAGCACCACGAAGGAATTTCCGTAGGTGAAGCTGTTGTCGAAGGACATGTTCGGCGTCAGGTTGATGAAGTCCTGCGTGCTGGTGATGCCCATGTTCTCGATCTGCTTCGCCGAGAAGGCCTTCACCGCCACCGGCACATCCTGCAGCCGCTCCATGCGGCGCTGGGCGCTGACGACGACGGTTTCGAGCTTGGTGCCGCCGGCGCTGTCATCGGTGGCGGCGGCTGGCGCGGCATCGGCCTGGGCAAGGGCCGGCGCCATTGAACAGGCGGACAGCACGGCGGCGGCAAGAGGTAGCAAACGTGGACGGCGGTTCATGCGAAGACTCCGGGGCTGGATGGGTTGAACGAAGTCTCATCGCCGGGGCCTTTCGCCACAACGCAGGTGGCGGGGGACCCTGCCGCGAAAAACGGGTGATGGGGCAAACCCATCCCGGAAACGCGAGGCGCCGCGCGCGGTCTAACGTGGAGAATGGACGCACATGACCGCCGAGACTTCCCTGCGCTTCCAACCGATCGTCCACGTGGACGAGGCCTTGTGGCGGCAGCGCGTGATGGACCAGCTGAACGCCACGTCGCCCGTCTCGGCCCGGCTGACCCTGCTCAGCGCTCCGGCCGGCTTTGGCAAGACCACAGTGCTGGCGCAGATCGCCGCGCAGGCCCGCTCGCTGGGTGAACAGGTGGCCTGGCTGAACTGCGACGAGCGCGACAAGGAGCCGGCGATGTTCGCCGCCAACCTGGCCGAGGCGCTGGCCCGTTGCGAACTCGGGCCCGGCGAGGTTGGCGCCGCCTTGACCGAGCGGTTGGCCGCTTCGAGCGTGCCGCTGCTGGTGTGCATCGACGATTTCGAGCGCGCCTCGGGGGCCGAGGTCGACAGCATCGTCGAGCAACTGGCCCGGGTCGCGCCCGTCAACCTGCGCATCGTGCTAGCCAGCCGCGAGGCGCCGCAGCATCACCTGACCCGGCTGCAGCTGGCCGGCAAGGTGCGCCTGGTCGATGCCGAGCTGCTGCGCTTCAACCGCCAGGAGGCGATGCACCTGCTGGGCGATGCCTTGTCCGAGCGGGCTGCCGCTCAAATGGCCAGTTATGCCGACGGCTGGCCCTTCGCGCTGCAGCTGGCGCGCCTGAGCGCCGGCGCGGGCAGTGGCAGCGCCGGTGCCGGCATGCCCGCGCCGCCAGGGCTGGATGCGGCCCAGGTCAAGATCCCGCGCCGGCAGATCTTCGACTACCTGGCCAACGAGGTGCTGGCCGCCTTGCCGGCGCCGCTGCTGGATTTCCTCGGCGATGTGGCCGTGCTCGAACGGCTTGACGTGCCATCGGCCAACTTCCTGCGCGAGCGCGACGACAGCCTCGCGCTGATACGCCAGCTCGCGCGGATCCGGCCGGTGGTGGTGGTGGACGAGCAGAACTGGTCGGCGCGGCTGCACCCGCTGCTGCGCGATTACCTGCTCGACGCGCTGGAAGTTTCCGCCCCGGGCCGCGCCGCAGCGTTGCACCTGCGCGCCGCCCGCCACCTGGCCGCGCTGGGCCAGTTGCATGAGGCCGTGGCGCATGCCGTGGCCGGCGGTCGGCTGGACCTGGGCGCCGACCTGATCGAGGCGGCCGGCGCCTTCCGCCTGATCGCCACCGAGGGCGAGGTGCGCCTGCGCCTGATGCTGGAGCAGTTGCCCGATGCGACGATCCGCCGCCGCCCGCGCCTGCGCCTGATCCAGATGATGCAGATGGCGCTGGAGGGCGGCTCGCCGGGCCTGCAGCCGGAGTTCGAGCGGCTGGAGCAGCAGATCCGCGATGCCGACACCGCCGCCGGCGACCCGGCCCGCTTCGACCTGGAGATCGTCCGCTGCACGATGCAGATCCAGGCCTCGGCGCAGCAGCTGCGCTTCTCGCCCTGGTCGGTGCTGGATCAGGGCACGCGGTTGGCACGCGCGCATGCCGCCGATGACGAACGCCTGCTCGCCTGCACCGTGCCGATCGAGATCTACTTCCTGCATCGCTACGGCCCGATCGACCGCTGCGATCGCCGCGTGCGCGAGATGGAATCGGTGTTCGCCCATGGTGCCTATGGCGGCAACAGCCCCTGGATGTCGCTGTACCACGCGCGCACCGCGCTGGCCCGGGGCGAGCTGGCGCGGGCCGATCGGCACATCCGCTTGTCGCTGCAGCAGGACGCGAACTTCCTCAACTACCGCCAGGGTTCGCTGAACCAACTGGTGCTGGTGCTGCTGGCCCATGTGGCCTATCTGCGCGGCGAGTTGGAGGCCGCGCGCGAACACTTCAGCTCGATCCCGGCCTCGCCGATCCGACTGCTCGAAGTGCTGCAGGGCAGCCACGTCGAGTCGGCCTTCTGCGAGTTCGCGCTGGGCCATGCGGAGCGGGCGATGGCCCAGCTGCAGGAGGCGCGCCAACTGGCCTTCGAGGAAAACCTGCCGCAGCTCGAGGCGCTGGCCGGTGTGGCCGAACTGGAACTGCTGGGGCGGCTGGGCGATCAGCGCAGCATGCAGGCGATGGCCGAGCGCATCAAGCTCGACGAGCTGTGGCAGCTCGCGCAAGAACCGTTCGCCTTGCCTTGGGTGCTCGTCGAGGGCGTGGCCCGCGCGTGCTTCCTACTGCACCTGGCAAGCGGCGAGACGGCCCGGGCGGCGGACGTGGCGCGGGTGCTGGCCACGCTGGCGCAGGGCAGCGGCCATCGCCTGTCGGAGCTGTGCGCGGCCTTGATGCTGGCACGGGCGACGCACGACGAAGCGGCGCTGAGGCAAGCCCTGACCCTCGGCGAGGCGGCGGGCGTGGTGCAGGTCTTCATCGATGCCGGCGCCGAGCTGATGGCGCAGATGCGCGGCTGGCTCCAGCCCCAGGCCGATCCCGGCTCGGCTTCATCGCGCTGGGCCGGTCATCTGCTGGAGATCTGGGAACAGCGCTTCCGCGCACGCGCCCAGGGCGCCGTGGCCAGCCTGCTGACGCCGCGCGAGGTCGACGTGCTCTGCGAGCTGGCCAAGGATCACGCGACCAAGCAGATTGCCAAGAACCTGCTGCTCTCGCCGGAGACGGTCAAGCACCACTTGAAGGCAATCTTCGCCAAACTCGGCGTCAAGAGCCGCGAGGATGCGATCCTGGAAGCGAGGAAGCGAGCCTTGATGCCGTAGATTTAATGCGTTACGTGAATGCGGCGAGCAACCGTTCCAGCGCCACCATGAACGGCGTCTGCATCAGCGGCAAGGTGGCTACCATGCCGATCAGCCCGATGCTGACCGTCAGCGGGAAGCCAACCGAGAACACGCCGATCTGCGGCGCCACGCGAGAGATCACGCCCAGCACCAGGTTGACGAACATCAGCATCGTGATCAGCGGCAGCGCGATCCACAGCCCGATGCTGAAGATCTCCGCGCCCCAGGCCTGCGGCTGCGCGGCGCGCAGGAACCGGAACGGTTCCTCGCCGACAGGAAACACCTGGAAGCTCTGGATCAGCGCGTTGATCAACAGCAGGTGGCCATTCACCGCGATGAACAGAAAGGCCACCATGCTGCCGAAGAACTGCGAGCTGGCCGTGCCCTGGCTGCCGGTCTGCGGGTCGAAGAAGCCGGCGAAGTTCAGGCCCATCTGCAGGCCGATCAGCTCGCCGGCGAATTCCAGCGAAGCGAACACGACGCGGACCGCGAAGCCCATCGCCAGGCCGATCAGCATCTGCTGGGCCAGCAGCAACAGCAGCATCGGCAATGAATCCAGCGGCGTGACCGGCATTGCCGGCAGCGAAGGCTGGGCGCAGACCGAGATGAACAGCGCCAGGCCGATGCGCACCTGCGCCGGCGCGGCGCGCTGGCTGAAGGTGGGCATGCCCTGGAACAGGAACAGCGTGCGCAGGAAGGGCCAGAGCAGCGGGTTCAGCCAGGCGAG
>FSVW01001726.1_pt1 | contig 14011 bp, 12 predicted proteins | sample 1637551 | NCBI WGS metagenome assembly FSVW01 (sample SAMEA3914814, study PRJEB12502) | metagenome | biome: forest; material: soil | place: USA | collected 2011-09-16 | depth 0.1 m | reverse complement strand
CCCCAGCAGGGGATGGCCGCCCGATCGCGCGGGGACTTCTTCGCCCGCCTCAACCTCCGCTTCCTCCGCTGCAGTCGGTCAAGCTGCTTGACCAGCTTCGCGAGCGGATCCGCTACCTGCACTACAGCCGCCGCACCGAGAGTGCGTATGTGCACTGGTGTCGAGCATTCATCAGATTCCATGGCATCCGACACCCCGCCGAAATGGGAGGCGCCGAAGTCGAGACCTACCTCAGTTGGCTCTCGAACGATCGCGGTGTCGCCGTCTCCACACATCGTCAGGCCTTGTCAGCCTTGCTGTTCCTGTATGGCAAGGTGCTGGGTGTGTCCTTGCCGTGGATGAACGACATCGGTCGTCCACAAGTCAAGCGGCGCCTGCCGGTTGTCATGAGCCAGGAAGAGGTCCTGGCGGTCCTGGACCACATGGAGGGAACCCACCACCTGTTGGCCAAGTTGCTCTACGGTACGGGCCTGCGAATCAATGAGGCGCTGCAGCTGCGGGTCAAGGACCTGGACTTCGGGCACGGAACGGTCATCGTTAGGGAGGGTAAAGGCGGCAAAGACCGCCTGGTCATGTTGCCGCAGAGCCTGGTGCAGGACCTGCACTCCCAACTCAACGCCGCCCGCTCGCTATGGATGCGCGACCAGGCGGCCGGTCGTGGCGGCGTGTTCATGCCTGATGCATTGGAACGGAAGTATCCGCGGGCCGGCGCATCGTGGACATGGTTCTGGGTATTCCCTCAGGCTGAACATTCCACCGATCCCCGCAGCGGCGTGGTCAGGCGTCACCACCTATACGACCAGACTTTCCAGCGCGCTTTTAAGCGTGCGGTGTTGGCCTCGGGACTAACCAAACCCGCTACGCCACACGTGCTGCGCCACGCCTTTGCGACCCACCTGCTGCAGGCCGGCTACGACATACGCACTGTGCAGGATCTCCTGGGTCATGTCGACGTGGCGACCACCATGATCTATACCCATGTACTGAAGGTCGGCGGCGGCGCGGTTCGCAGTCCGATGGACTCGCTAGCAGCACGACTGCGGGACTGAGCTGTGCACGAGCTTCTGCAAAGCTGCCGACCGGCAGCGTCCGTTTGTGGCCGGTCGGAAACACTCAGCGTCCCGCATCGAATACCCGGTTTCGCTGCATAGCGGCAATTGAGCAGTTGTCTGTACCGTCGCGGCCAGGCGCCCACCACTGAGGCGGCCTCCGTCAGCCACGCACCTCTCCCCGGCTATAGCGATCCGGCGCGCTTTGCTCCGTATGCCGGTCGCTGCCCCGAGTACCAACTTGAACGCGAACAGTTCCAAATTGAGTGAGAACCGACACCCTTCGAAAAGTTCAGAGCTGAATGAACAAAGTTCAGAGTTGAATGGTTTTCGACATCAGCCCCGCAGTTTTCGCAGCCACGCTTGACAGGTCACCCCATGTGTACTACTGTACTAGTACACATTGAGCCATGAGCAGCGACCCTCCCTTCTTCAGCATCAACACCGGGTCGACCGAGCCGATCTACCGGCAACTGGTCGAGCAGCTGCGCCGCCGCGTGGCCAGCGGGCAACTGGTAGCGGGGCAGGAGATTCCTTCGGTGCGTGAGCTGGCGCAGGCGTTGGCCGTGCACCCGATGACGATCTCCAAAGCCTTCGGGCTGATGGAGGCCGAGGGCCTGCTGGAGCGGCGCCGCGGCCTGTCGATGGTGGTGGCGGCCCAGCACCGGCGGGCGCAGCCCTCGGCCTCGCGGGTCGAGCTGCTGCGGCCCAGTCTCGAACGCGCCGCGGCCGAGGTGCGACAGCTGGAGCTGCCATCGGCGCATGTGCTGGCGCTCTTTGAAAAGATCCTGAGGGAAGGAGGCTCCGAATGACTGCCGTGCTGATGACGAACCCATCGATCGCCCTGCATGCCGGATCGCTGCCCAGCGCGTCGGCCGTGGTGCGCGGCCTGCGCCTTGACTACGGCGGTCAGCCGGTGCTGAACGGCCTCGACTGGCAACTGCTGCCAGGCCAGGTGGTCGGCCTGCTGGGCCGCAACGGCGCGGGAAAGACCAGCCTGCTGGAAGCGCTGTTGGGCCTGCGCGAGCCGAGCGGCGGCAGCGTCGAGCTGTTCGGCCAGCCGGTGGACCAGCTGGACGATGCCAGCCGCGCGCGCATCGGCTACGTGCCGCAGCAGAGCGACCTGTTCACCGGATTCACTGCCGCTCAACTAATGCGTTACTTCTGCAGCTTCTACCCGCGCTGGAATGAGGCCAAGGTCGAGGGCCTGATGTCGCGCTGGCAGATCGACCGCGACAGGCCGATCGGCCGGCTCAGCGGCGGCCAGCAGCAGCGCCTATCCATCATCCGCGCGCTGGCCCACGAGCCGGATCTGCTGGTGCTGGACGAGCCGGTCGCCAGCCTCGACCCAGCCGGCCGCCGCGACTTCCTGCGCGAGCTGGTCGAGCAGGTGCTGGACCGCAGCACGACGGTCGTGTTCTCCACGCACATCCTGTCGGACCTGGAGCGCGTAGCCTTCAACGTCGCCTTCATGAACGGCGGAAAAATCGCACTGCAAGCGCCGCTCGATGAGCTGATCGAAGGCTCACGGCTGCTGACCGGGCCCGCTGCTGCGCTGCAGGCGCTGGGCATCGCGCCTTTGAGCCGCCGCGCGCTCGATGCCGGCCGCGAACGCTGGCTGCTCCGCTCGGATAACCCGTTAGGCACTTTGCCAGGCATCGACAGCCAGCCCGTCAATCTGGAAGACCTGTTCCTGGAGTTGACGCAGTGAACGCGGGCTCTGCGCTTCCTGCATTGCTGCCGGGTCGGCACTCGCAGGTGCTGGCCACGGCATGGCGGCAACAGCGCAACCCGAATCCGCGCCGATGGGCCTGGCTGATAGCCCTGCTCATCGTGGTCTGTTGCCTGCCCACCGTCTTGGTCGCATGGCTGAACCCCTCGATGCGGACCGCGGACGTCGCCGCGATCACCGTTGCCGGCCTGCTGCAGATGCTATGGGTGATGCAGTTCTCCAGCCTCTTGCAGCAGAACCATCCGAATGCGGCGCGCCTGGTGCCCGGCCACCTCCGGGTGCTGCGCGAAAGCATGCTCGGCCTGTGGCTGCTGCTCGCCGCGCTGACGGCCCTCCTAGGCGGCGCGAGCCTGGCCTGGGGCTGTCAGGCTGCGCTGGCCATGGTGCTCTCGGCGTTGACCGTGCGGTTGCCGGTCTTCCGGCTGCCGATCGGCTTTGCGCCGCTGGGCTTCGGGCTCGCGTTTCGGCACGCCGACTGGCAGACGCTGCGCGACTCGCTGTCGAGCTTGGCGCCGGCTTCGCAGCTCACGCTGCTGTGCGGCGCAGGTTTGCTGCTCGCGAGCCTGCTGTGCCTGCTGCTGCAGGACGGCGGCACCGCTCATATTCGTAGTTATGCCAGTGCCGAACGGATGCGCAGTTCACTCAGGCAAGGCATGGGCGGGCGCGATGCCATCTGCCAGTCGCGTGGGCCGTGGCGGCTGTTGGGCCTCATCGCGATGAGGCCACAACGGCTCTGGACCCGCCGGCTGCTGGCCCGCGCGCAGCCCGGCCCGCGCAGCGTAATGGCCCGCGCCGAGCTGGCGCTGGGCGCGCACTGGAGCGGGCGCGTTGGCTCGGCGCTGCTGTGCGCCACGCTCTTCATGCTCGCCGCCGGCTTCGTCCGTTTTGGCTTCGGTGAGCACGACTGGAATCGGCAGGCGGCTTCAGTCTTCGCCTTTGCGATCGCGACGATGAGCCTGGCGGTCAACCTGCCACTGACGCAGCTGGTGGCCTTCCACAACAGCCGCCGCGAGCAGGCATTGTTGATGCTGCTGCCGGGCATGCCGCGCGGTGCGGCGCTGAACCGGCGACTGGCCCGGCGCCAGGGCTTACAGCTGTTGATCGGATGGAGCCTGGCAATGGGCTTCCTGTGCGCCTGGACGGCTGGCACGTATCTGCTCGGCTCGGTGATCGCCTGCGGCTGCGCCGAGCTGGCCGGCGCCCTGCTGCTGTGGCGTGACTGGTCGCGACTCCAGGCGCCATCGAGCAGCACGCAAGTCCTGCAGGCGCTGGTGACCGTGGGAGCAGGAGCGGCTGCGTGGTGCGTGGTGCTGCTGGATCCGGCGCGCCTTGCCGTGCCGGTTATCGCCGCGCTGCTGCTGCTGACCCTGCTAATCGGCCTGTGGCGCTGGCGGCGGCTGGCCGCTTACCCGCAAGCCTTCCCGGCCGGCCGTCTCGCAAAGTAGTGATTCCCGGCCCTGCGCTGATGCGTTCCTGACACGACGCCTGCTACCGTGCAGGCCATGCAAATCCGTCGCTTCGAATCCTTGCTGCGCCGCGCCGGACCGCCGGCAGCGATCTGGGCGCTGGCCTCGGCGCTGATGGCCTGGGTAGACCACCAGCCCGACCTCGCCCATCTCGGCAACCTGGCGATGCTGCTGGTGCTGGCCTCGGCGCTGTCCAGCCCCTGGCTCAGCTTTGCGCGCGCGCTGGCGATCAACCTGCTGGCGGTGCTGGTCTTCAACTGGGCCTTCGTCGAACCGCGCTACAGTTTTGGCATCGATCTGCGCCAGCATGCCTGGCTGATGGCGACGATGCTGGGCGTCAGCTGGAGCTGCGCCGGCCTGACCGCACGGCTGCGCAGTCAGGCGGAGCTGGCGCGGCGGCATGCACGCGAGGCCGAGCAGCTGCGCGCGTTCAGCGAAGCGGTGCGCGATGCCGGCGACCCTCAATCGCAGGCCCACGCGCTGATCCAGGCCTTGCAGGAATTGCTCGATGCGCCGGTGCGGCTGCTGATGCTCAAGGATGCGCTGTCCGCGACTGACGACCCGGATGCCGCGCTGCTGCTCGGCACGACAGTCCCCGACCTGAACGCCGATCAACGAACGGGCCTGTGGCTGAGCCTGCGCCGCTCGATGGCCTTCGGTCCCGACACCGGCCGGCATGAGGAATTGAGCGAGTGGTACCTGCCGCTGAGGGGAAGGGTGGGCAGCCTCGGCGCGGCGCTGATCAGCCTGCCGGCCCGCGGGACTGCCGACCCGGCGATGCTGGCCAGTACGCGCGGCCAGGCCCAGCTGCTGTGCGACCAGATGGGCCAGGCGCTGGAGCGCAACGCTGCCGAGTGTGCTGCGTTGCGAGCCCGCGACGCGGCCGATGAACAGGCCTTGCGCAATGCGCTGCTGGCGGCCGTGTCGCACGACTACCGCACGCCGCTGGCCACCATCATGGGTGCCGCGTCGTCGCTTCAGGAGCAGGACGAACGGCTGAGCCCGGCACAGCGCCGCAAGCTGGCCGCCGCCATCGTCGACGAGACCGCATCCCTTGCGCGGATGACCGACAACACCCTGCAACTCGCCCGGCTGGATGCGCCTGGCGTGGTACTGAAGACCGACTGGGAATCGGCCGAGGAGCTGGTCGGCGCGGCGCTGCGTCGCGTGCGCCAGCGCCATCCCGAGGCGAAGGTGCGCGCGCGGCTCGACCCCGATCTGCCGCTGCTACGCTGCGATGCGGTGCTGCTGTTGCAGCTAATCGACAACCTGCTGGACAACGCCCTGAAGTACGGAGGCCTGAACGAACAAGGCAGCGGCGCGGAAATCCGCGTTACGCGCTCGGACAGTCAGCTGATCCTGGCCGTCAGGGACCGCGGGCCAGGCGTCACGCCGGCCTGGCGCGAGCGTATCTTCGACGTGTTCCAGCGCGGCAGCGAGGCGCACCCAAGCCGGCCGGATTCGGCCGAACGGCGCGGCGCAGGCGTGGGCCTGGCAGCCTGCCGCGCGATCGCCCGCGCGCATGGCGGCGAGATGCGCTACCGTGCGCGCAGCCATGGCGGCGCGAGCTTTGAATGCGGTTTGCCGCTGCCGTCGGAACAAGTCGTTATGGAAACCGAATCGCGATGAGCCTCAAGGTATTGCTGGTCGAAGATGAGCGCGAACTGCGCGCGACGCTGGCCGACAGCCTGCGCGTGGAGGGCTATGAGGTCCACACGGCCGCGAGCCTGAGCGAAGGCCTGGCGCTGCTGGCGCATGCGATGGTCGACCTGGTGCTGCTCGACCTCGGCCTGCCCGATGGCGAGGGCGAGCAGCTGCTGGTCCGGCTCAGGCAGGAGCGTTCGACCCCGCTCCTGGTGATCTCTGCCCGCGAGCAGGATGGGCTGAAGGTGCGGCTGCTCGATGCCGGCGCCGACGACTACCTGGTCAAGCCCTTCAGCGTCAGCGAGCTGCTGGCCCGCATGCGCGTGGCGCTGCGCCACCGCGGCCGTCTGCTGCAGCCGGCGGTGACCCGCTACGAGCAGGACGGCCTGATAGTCGACCTGGCCGCGCACCGCGTCTGCCTCCAAGGCCAGGAGCAGCACCTGACCCCGACCGAATTCAAGCTACTGGCACGCCTGGTGCGCAGCGCCGGCCAGGTGGTCACGCACCGCACCTTGCTGAGCGATGTCTGGGGGCCGGAGTTCACCGAGCACACGCACTACCTGCGCCTCTACATGGGCCAGCTGCGCGCCAAGCTGGAGGCGGAGCCGGCGGATCCGCAACGCTTGCTGACGGAACCGGGCGTCGGTTACCGGCTGGCCTGACAGCGGGTGAAGTCGCTGGATTGGCGGTCAGTTGATCGTCGACGTTATGTGGCGCGCCCGAGACGACGGTCGGGCGCTTACGGCGCACTTATGCGTTCCTGATGCCGGCCAGCTCAGGCTGCGAAGCTCCTTCTTGCCGAGCTTTGCAGTCCATGTCCCGACATCAAGACAAACCCGCCGATTCCTCCGGCCATCTGCCCAGGCACGGCCTGGGCGCGCTGACACTCGGCGCCATCGGCGTCGTCTATGGAGACATCGGCACCAGTCCGCTCTACACGGTCACCGAGATCTTCCTGCCAGCCACCGGCGTGACCCTGGACGCACACAACCTGATCGGCGCGGTGTCGGTGATCCTGTGGGCGCTGATGCTGGTCGTCACGCTCAAGTACATCGTGCTGATCCTGCGGGCGGACAACCGCGGAGAGGGCGGCGGCTTGGCGCTGACGGCGCTGGCGACCAAGGCGGTGCAGCAGAAACCGCGGCTGCGCATGGCGCTGCTGCTGATGGGCGTGTTCGGCGCGACGCTGTTCTACGGCGACAGCGTGATCACGCCGGCGATCTCGGTGATGGGCGCGATCGAGGGGCTCGAGGTCATCGCGCCTCATTTACAGCTCTACGTGCTGCCGATCTCACTGGGGGTGCTGCTGGGCCTGTTCCTGATCCAGCGTTTCGGCACGGCCACAGTGGGCAAGGTCTTCGGGCCGGTCATCACCGTCTGGTTCGGCGTGCTGGCGGTCACCGGCGTGCACCAGATCATCCAGCAGCCGGCGATCCTGGCCGCGTTGAATCCGTACCACGCCTGGCAGTTCCTGACCGAGCGCGGCTGGCATCTGTTTGCCGCGCTGGGCGCGATCGTGCTGGCGCTGACCGGCGCGGAGGCGCTGTATGCGGACATGGGCCACTTCGGGCGCCAACCGATCCGGCTGGCCTGGAGCCTGCTCGTGTTCCCCTCGCTGGCGCTGAACTACATGGGCCAGGGCGCGCTGCTGATGCGCGACCCGTCGGCAATCCAGAACCCCTTCTTCCGCCTGTTCCCCGAGAGTCTGGTGCTTCCGGCGATCGTGCTGGCCGCACTGGCCGCGGTGATCGCCTCGCAGGCGGTGATTTCGGGCGCCTACTCGATGACCAAGCAGGCGATCCAGCTCGGCTTCCTGCCGCGCATGACGGTGCGCTACACCTCGGCGCGAGAGGCGGGCCAGATCTACGTGCCGGCGGTCAACTGGGCCCTGCTGGCCGGCGTGATCGGCGCGGTGCTGCTGTTCCGCTCATCTTCGGCGTTAGCAGGTGCCTACGGCATCGCCGTGACCCTGACGATGATGATCACGACGATCCTGACCTGGTTCGTCATCCGCGACGGCTGGCGCGTGCCGCGCCGCTGGGCCCTGCCCGCGACGGTCGGCTTCCTGGCGCTGGATGCACTGCTGGTGGCCGGTTGCGCGATCAAGTTCCTCGATGGCGGCTGGTTTCCGCTGCTGCTGGGCCTGCTGCTGTTCGTCGTGATGAGCACCTGGGCCAAGGGCCGCCAGCTGCTGTTCTCGAGCATCCAGCGCGATGGTCTCGAACTGGAACCCTTCATCGAGAGCCTGGCGCTGGGCGGCGCTCATCGTGCGGCCCGCACGGCCGTCTACGCGGTGGCCAATTTCGACACGGTGCCGCAGGCGATGCTGCACAACCTGAAGCACAACCAGGTGCTGCACGAGACCAATGTGATCCTGAACGTGGTCTTCGAGGACCGGCCCTTCGTGCCGGACAGCGATCGCATCGAGCTGAGATCGCTGGCGCCGAGCTTCTGGCGCGTGGCCGTCCACTATGGCTTCATGGACCAGCCGGATGTGCCCAAGGCGCTGGCGCTGTGCGAGCCCAAGGGCCTGCGCATCCCGGTCTTCGAGACCAGCTATTTCCTCAGCCGCGAGACGGTGGTGCCGACTCCCGGCGCCGGCATGGCCAACTGGCGCGAGAGGCTGTTCGCGACGATGAGCCGCAACGCCGGCGGCGTGGCCGAATTTTTCCGCCTGCCGGACAACGCGGTGGTGGAGCTGGGCACGCGGGTGCAGATCTGAGCCTGTCGGCGCGGCCGCGCCGTTGCCCTCAGCTCAGCAACAGGGGCGTCCAGGCGCCCGGCCGGGTTGAGCGAGGCATTGAAGCAGCGTGGCAACCGCCTAGTTCAGTGCTGCGTCCGGCCGGAACAGGCGCCGGCGCGTCGAGCGTGGCGCGCGTGACGAGGTTGAGGTAGTCAAGCCGGCGTCGTGCGTTGCCGCTGCGCTCGACGAAATCGATGCCGTTGCGGTGGTCGAAGACTTCGAGCAGGGCCACCACGCCAATCAGCGAATGGCCTTCGGCGGTCGCGTGCAAGCCAACGGCGGCGATCGACTCCAGCGCGTCAGGCCAGCTGCCCGCGCCGCCGATGCAGACAGTCGCATTGGCCGCACGGACCACCTTCAGCGCGCCCATCGCCATCGAATCGTTCGCGGCCCAGATCGCGTTCATCTGTGGGTAGCGGCGCAGCAGCACCTCGGTCTTGCTCTGGCCTTCGGCATAGGTCAAGAAGGCCGACACGTTCTGCAGGATGCGGCCCCGACCGGCCTTGTCCAGACTCTGCTGGATGCCGCCGGCGCGTTCGACGTCGACCGCCGTGTCAGGGTCCCCCATCAGGCCGACGACCAGCGGCTCGTCTGGCGAGAGATGGGTTGCCAGCTCGTTCATCATGCGGCCACGAAAGTGCCGATCCAGTTGGTATGGCGGCCACGTTCGTCGCCGGCCTTCTTGCGCTGCGCGTCGGTCAGTTCGCTGTGGATCAACACGACCGGCGCGCTGCTGCGATCGAACAGGTCGAGCATGCGGGGCGCATGGCCGCGCTCGTTGACGATGAAGACGTAGTCCGGCTGGCGCGCTCGCGCGGCGAGCAAATCGGCCTGGTGGAGCATGCGGGCCATGTCGCGCTCGGCGAACAGGATCTCCAGCTCGATGCCCAGCGCCTGCGTACAGCGCTGCATGTGCTGCGCGGTCCAGCGCCAGAACGCGCCGGTGCCCCTCTCGCTCGATTCGTCCGGATTGAGGAAGGCGATGCGCGGGGCTGAAGGCAGGGCACGCACCGGGAAGCCCATGCCGGCGAACATGGGACAGCCCACTTCGCGGCGGCTGAGTTTCCCAATATGGCTTTTTTGCTTGCTTTGACGGCGGCTTTTTTCCGCCCTGGAAGCCCGAGCCGGCAAGTAGAGGATGCGGGCTGCTAACGCGTTATTTGAGCGGTAGCTCGGTGTAGTAGCGGCCACCGTGGAACAGCAGCGGATGGGCGCCGTCGCGCGAGGCGCAGCACTCGACTTCGCCGACGAAGATGACGTGGTCGCCCTCCTCGTACTGGCTGCGGTTGGCGCACTCGAAGGTGGCCGCCGCGCCTTCGAGCACCGGCGCGCCGCCCGCGCCCTCGCGCCAGGAAGCGCCGGCAAAGCGGTCGACGTCGCGCATCGCGAAGCGGCGCGCCAGTTCGATCTGCTCGGCCGCGAGGATGTTGATCGCGTAGTGGGAGCCGCGGCTGAACACCGGCATCGAGCCGGCTTGGCGGGCCAGGCTCCACAGCACCAGCGGTGGCGCCAGCGAGACCGAATTGAAGGAGTTGGCCGTCAGGCCGACCAGGCTGCCGTCCGGCGCGCGGGCGGTGATGATCGTGACGCCGGTGGCGAACATGCCAAGCGCGGCGCGGAACTGCTGGCTGTCGAAACCGGTGGACTTTGGGGTCGGAGGCATGAGCGCATTGTCATGCCTGAGAATCGTTCTTTCGCGGCGCCGGCCTTTTCGCTTGCCCGGTTCGTGCAGCTTCCTGATGCAGTGATCCCGATCCATGCCCTTCGACTTCGATCCCCATGCCGAACCAGTCCTCGCGTTGCCGCACGGCGTCGCGGCCTGTAATTGCCACGAGGGCCGCCGCCGCGTGCTGTTTTCCGGCCTGCTCGCGCTGGGCACGGTGGCGACGCCCAGCCTGGCGCAGACGCGCGAAGGCGTCGACGTGGGCGAGAAGAGCCGCTTCACGAAGCTGGTGCCCGCCGAACAACTGGAGGCAGCCGGCGCCCAGCAGTACCAGGAGATGCTGCGGCAGGCCGCGGCGCAGCGTGCGCTGGCGCCGGCCAACCATCCGCAGCTGGTCCGTCTGCGCGAGATCGCCAAGCGCCTGATCGCGCAATCGCAGACCTGGAATCCGCGGGTGCAGCAATGGCGCTGGGAAGTGAACCTGATCGCCAGCCCGCAGCTCAACGCCTTCTGCATGCCGGGCGGCAAGATTGCCTTCTTCTACGGCATCCTCGACAAGCTCCAGCTGAGCGACGACGAGGTGGCGATGGTCATGGGCCACGAGATCGCACACGCACTGCGCGAGCACGCACGCGAGCGTGTCGGCAAGAACATGAGCACCTCGATGCTGGTGAACGGGATCTCGGCATTGCTGGGCCTGGGCAATGTAGGCGACACTCTGCTTCGCATGGGCGGGCAGCTGGCGACCTTGACCTTCAGCCGCGAGGACGAGAGCGAAGCCGACCTCGTCGGCATGGAACTGGCCGCCCGCGCCGGCTACGACCCGCGTGCCGCCGTCAGGCTCTGGCAGAAGATGGGCGCGGCTTCCAAGGGTGCGCCGCCACAGTGGTTGTCAACGCACCCAGCCGGGCCGACGCGCATCCGCGACCTGCAGGCCAACTTGCCGAGGGTGATGCCGCTGTATGAGAAGGCGGCAAAGCCGCCACAGCGATTCGAGCCGGCGCCTCCGCTGAAACCGAGCGTTAGCAAATGAGCCGAAGGCTCACCACCGTGCGGGCAGGTCGCGCAAACGGCGGTAGCGGCCGTTGGTAACGCGAAGCAGGTAGGCGCCGGATTCCAAATCTTTGATCAGTTTCGACACCATCTCGCGCGAGCAGCCCAGGCGCTGGGCCATCGCCTGATGGGTCAGTGCCAGTTCTTCGCCGATCTGCGTTTCCTGCTGCAGCAGCGACTTCAGCCGGCCGTAGACGTCGTTGAGCGCCAGTTGCTTGGTCGACATCGTGGCGGCGCGGGCGCGGCGGATCACCTTGGTCAGCAGTTCCAGCGCGAACTCCGGGTGCTGTGCGATATGGGCCAGCAGACTGGACCGTGTCAGCATCACGCAGCGCGCGGCCGATTCGGTGATCACGCTGGCTGAACGGGGGCCGCCGTCCAGGCTCATCTCGCCCACATATTCGCCAGGCCCGTAAACGCCATAGGTGATCTCGCGGCCGCGTGCGTCGCAGGAGTAAGCCCGAAGGCTGCCGGCAAGGATCAGGTAGATGCTGTCGCCCTGAGTGCCTTCCTCGATCAGCACGGTGCCGCGGCGATAGCTGCGCGCAATGCCGCTGGCTGCCAGGGACTGCAGGCTGGGAGGCAGGTCGGTGATGCCGGGCTCGACCGGCAGGGTGATGCTGTTGGCGTGAATGTCCATGGTCCTGGCAAGCGCGTGGCCGGCAGCGTCATCGGAGACAGAGCGCGATGCCCTCCCCCTAATTCGCATATTGACAGCCAGCTTTAGTTCAAGCGGCACCTGCCGCTACCAAGACCGGATATTACGAGAGCCGCGCCCGCTTGCGGGAAACGCGGTGCGACATCTTCATCAATCGAGACGTTGGACTTTGCGACCGGAACTGCTAGGCCGCAGCCTCAGTTCAATTCCATCCGCAAGGCAGACATCAGTGGCGGCAGCATTGCCAGTTGGCGCAGCAGCTCGCCGATGCTGTCGGCACCCGATTTGGCACGGATGCTCTGGATCTGCGTGCGAACGGTCGATATCGCAACGCCCTGGCGGGCCGCCACATCGCTCGGCCGCGCGCCGGCGGAAAGCGCCTTCAGTACCTCGGTTTCGGTCGGCGTCAAGCCATAGCGCAGCGCGAACCACTGTGCGGCCAGTTCGCCGCAAAGCTGCCGGCGCTCCAGCACGAGCAACACGGCAGCCTGGGCCACGTCGCGGTTCAGCGGCACGACGACGACGTTCGCCTTGGCCGCGCCTTCGCCCAGGCGAAGAAGGCAGCGGCGGCCGTCCTGCTGGGCGCCGTGAAGCGCCTCGGCCAGCGCCGGGGCGTCCTTCACGTCGCGGCTGCGCACCTGGTTGTCGACCAGTTCCAGCGGATGATCTGCGTCGAGGTTGCGGCGGGCGGCGAGGTTGCAGTGGATCACGTGGCCATCGGCGGTCAGCAGCAGCACGCCGTAATCCAGTTCCTCCAGCACCAGGCTCATCCAGTGGCTGGTCAGCGAGCCGGCTTGGCGCCTTTCAGAGCGCGGCCGGATGTGCAGCACCGACGCCGGCGCGGCGACGGGACCTTCGCCGTCCTCTCCGTCAGCGCGGGCCTTGGCAACTGCCGCAGCAAGCCTGGCAACGTCCGCCGCATTGAGTTTCGCAGTCCACATATTCGAACTCCCGGTACGTGTTTGAACCCGCACAATGGGCAGAGCGTAGGCTGGATGCCCCCCCCAGTTTCGTAAATTGTCCGTTACCTTCTTGTGAAAAATTCACTAATCTTTTCCGAACTTACCGTGCAGAAATTAACACTTTAAGGCGCGTGAGGCCATCTGTGGGGCGGAATTTCGTGCGCGCAGCAAGCCCGGCATTGCGTAGAAATCGGGTGCGAAATTCGCACCACATCGGGAAGGCGGGGCTCGCGGGCGGGGTAAGTGCACGCTCCGGATCGATTCCCCGGTGCTCAAGCCCGCCGTTTGGGTCGGTACCTTCAGCGCAGCGCCAGATCCGCCGCCGTGCCCGCGAACACGGCGAAGCCCAGCCAGTGGTTCAGCCGGAACGCCTTGAAGCAGCCTTCGCGGCCGCGCCCGCGGATCAGCGTGAAATGCCACAGCACCTGCGCCGCAGCCGCGGCAACGCCCAGCCGGAAATAGATACCCAAGCCGAAGCGCAGGCCTAACGCGGTCCAACTGGCGAGGTAGATCCCGTAGAAGGCGATCACGGCCGCCACATCGAAGCGGCCAAGGGTCAGCGCCGAGGTCTTGATGCCGATGCGGATGTCGTCGTCCCGGTCGACCATCGCGTATTCGGTGTCATAGGCCAGCACCCAGAAGAGATTGGAGGCCAGCAGGGCCCACGCCGACCAGGGTGCCGCGTTGTAGACGGCGCTCAAGCTCCATTCCGCGCCGCCCAGTGCAGCGGAAAAAGCCATCGGGATGCCGAAGCTGAAGCCCACGCCTAGCACCGCCTGCGGCATCGACACCAGGCGCTTGGCATATGGATAGGCAATCGCCACGGCCAGCGCAAGGAAGGAGAGCAGGATGGTCGGGCCGTTGGTCGTCAGCACCAGGCCGAAGGCGGCCAGGGCAAGACCTGCCCCCAGCAGCAGCGCCTCCTTGACCGACACGGCGCCCGAGGTCACCGGCCGATTGGCGGTGCGCTTGACGTGCTTGTCGAACTCGCGGTCGGCCACGTCGTTGACGCAGCAGCCGGCGCTGCGCATCAGCACCGTG
>FSVW01000657.1_pt1 | contig 14055 bp, 13 predicted proteins | sample 1637551 | NCBI WGS metagenome assembly FSVW01 (sample SAMEA3914814, study PRJEB12502) | metagenome | biome: forest; material: soil | place: USA | collected 2011-09-16 | depth 0.1 m | reverse complement strand
GTTCCGCTCGGCCAACTGCACCGGCACGAACGTCGGCACCAGTGCCGGCGGCTCGTCGGATGAAGTGGTCACGCTGGAGAGCCCGACCGCGGCCACGTATTCGGTCCGTGTCACTGGCTTCGCCACGCCGGCGGGCGGCGCGCTCTACAAGCTGTCGACCTGGGTCGTCGGCCCAGCCACGGGCACGCAGACCCTGCAGGCAGCCGTGCCGGGCTCGGTCTACGGCAGTGGCGCCCTGTCCATCGGCACCAGCTGGAACGTCACCCCCGGCTCGCGCTACATGGGCGTGCTGAACTTCTTCGACAGTGCGCAGACGCTGGTGGCTTCGAGCAAGATGCTGATCGACAACCGCTGACCTTCAGGGCCTGAACAGAGGCCCTGCAATGAGGCCGCCCAGTCTTCGGACTCGGCGGCCTTTCTTTTTCATTTTTTTGCTCAGCGCGGGCTCAGCAGCTTGCCGTTGAAGACGATGTGCAGCGTGCGCAGCAGCAGCACGGCGATCAGCAGGCTGAGCAGGCCCAGCAGGCCGAGAGCGAAGGCCGTCACGGGCAGGTACTGCGCGTGTTCCGCATAGCGCAGCGCAGCATTGCTGAGCGCGGCCAGCGGGAAGCTCAGGGCCCACCAGCCGGCCGCGAAGGGCACGCTGCGCCTGAAGATCTTGAACACCAGCGCGAAGAAGATGAACACGCCGAAGTAGAAGAGCATGGCGGCGAAGGTGTCGACGCGCTGATAGAAGTTCGTGTAGGCCAGGAAGCCCACCTCGAAGGGCGCGATCAGGATCATCAGCGAGGGCACCATCTCGTTGGCCAGCTTCTCATGGTGGTGGATCAGCCGCGCCATGATCATCTTGAAGAAGACCAGCGCCATCATCGTGCCCACGGCCAGCGCAAACAGATTGAGCTCGCGCGCCCATTGCGCTTGCAGCGTGCCGCCGGCCACGGTGATGTCCAGCGTGGCCACCCCCGGGATCAGCCAGGCCGGCAGCGCGTGGCCGGCGTCCACCTTGCCGCGCAGCAGGCGGCTCACGATGGTGAAGGCCAGCGCGACGGTCGTCAGCGCGCCGAGGCTCCAGAGGATCTCCGATGCCAATCCGCTGACCGGCGCCACCACCGACGAGATCAGCAGGATCGCGATGCTCACCGTGCCGAAGAAATTGCCGGCGATCGGATGCTGGAACTCCTTGCGCACGGCCTGCGGATACAGCGCCGCCTTGATCGCATAGGCCATGCACAGCAGCAGGAAGATCGCGACCGCCGCGCCGCTGATCGTGGCGTCGATCAAGCCGCTGGCGCCGAACTGATGGCTGGCCTGGCGCCATGCCAGCGCGAGGCCGGAGATGCCCATCACGCAGGCGAAGAGATTGACGGGCAGGTGCTGGATGGAGGGTGGCGATGACGATGGTGGTGCCTGCCGCGACGGGGCCGCTGGGCTGTGCGTTGAGTTGTTGATATCTGCTCCGGTGCTGAGGGCGATGACAGCGAAAGTCTAGGCAGGGCCGCTTCCTCGCGGGTCTCGATTGCGGCCGGGTTTGGGCCATCGATGAGGGCTTTCAGGCCAGCTTGGCACCCACGATGTCGTGCCCGGCCCGCGCGCCGCCGGATTCGTCGCAAATTGTTTGACGCCGTCGTCGTCGAATCGTTTGATGTCGACCTGCCGCCAAGGAGACACACGATGACGATCAGCCGCCGATCCTTCCTCGAAACCGCCGCCGCACTCGGTGCTTCGCTCGCCTGGGTCGGACGGGCCCAGGCGTCGCAGATCGACTGGCAGGAACGGCGTGATCTGTATCCGCAAGGGGTCGCGTCTGGAGACCCCGATCCGCACAGCGTCATCCTGTGGACGAGGCGCCCGTTCGCTGCGGGCACAACACGCCAGATGCTGACCGTCGAAGTCGCCGAGGACGAGGCCTTCAGCCGCGTCCTTGCGCAGGCGCAGGTGCCGGTGTCGAGCGAAGTGGACTGGACGGCGCGAGCCCTGATCGGCGGACTCGCGCCCGCGCATGTCTACTGGTTCCGGTTCGCGGACGCGCAAGGGATGGGCAGTCGTGTCGGCCGCACCATCACGGCGCCGCTGCCCGGCGATGCGCGCGCCGTGAACTTCGCCTTCGTGAGCTGCCAGGACGTCAACGAGGGCAAGCTCAACGCCTATCGCCGCATGATCCACGAGGATGAGCGCGCGCCCGCTGCCGAGCAGCTCGGCTTCGTCCTGCACCTGGGCGATTTCATCTATGAAGTGGTCGAATATCCCGACGAGGTGAAGACCCGCTTCGACCGTACCGTCTATGAGGTCACGCGCATCCCCGATGGGCACAAGGTCGGCAACTTCCACATCCCGCTGACGCTGGAGGGCTACCGCGCCATCTACAAGGGCTACCTCGCCGACCCCGACCTCCAGGACGCACGCGCCCGCTGGCCCTTCGTCGCCATCTGGGACAACCATGAGTTCTCCTGGCAAGGCTGGCAGAGCATCGTCAAGGCGGGCTCGTTCGAGCGGCCTGGCCAGAGCATCAAGGTTGCGGCGAACCAGGCCTGGTTCGAGTTTCTGCCCGCCCGCATCGCGCCGTCCGGCGGATCGTTCGAGCGCTTCGATGCCCCGCCTGTCAAGGATGTCCCGATCACGGAGTTCGACAGCGACGGACTGGGCATCGAGCCGAACAACCTGACGGCGATCAACAGCCTCAAGGGCTACCGCACGCTTCGATACGGCCGCTGCCTGGACCTGATCATCACCGACCAGCACAGCTATCGCAGCGCCGATCCGTTCAGCGATCCGTCTCTGGGCAAGCTCGGCGGCGAGGAGTTCCTCGACATGTTTCCGGAGCCCGGCATGCGCGTGCTGGATGGCGGGCGGGCCTTCGATGGCGGCAAGCCGCCGGCGGAGATCGGCTTCAACGAGGCGCGCATCCCCAACCCGCAACGCAAGGCCCCGCCGCAGACCATCCTCGGCGCGGCGCAGAAGGCCTGGTTCAAGGACCAGCTGAGGAACTCGACCGCGGTCTGGAAGATCTGGGGGAATTCGCAGGGTGCGCTGGATTCACGCGCGGACCCGCACAAGCTCCCGGCAGGGCTCACCAAGGAGCCGTGGCCGGGCAAGGACTTCGCGGCCGTGGGCGGGGGGGACTACGGCACGGCCTATGTGGAGCGTGCGGAGATCTACGATCTCGTGCGCGACGCCAAGGTCACGGGCTTCGCGATCGTCTCGGGCGACCGCCACAGCTTCTGGGCCGGCTACGCGGCCGCGGATCTTCCGCCCGGAAAGTTCGAGCCCGTCGGCCTGAGCTTCGTCGGCGCATCGCTCACCAGCCCCGGCACCATGGAAGCCTTGGAGCATAGGCTGCCGAAGGACGCACCGTTGCGCGCGCTGTTCCTTGCGGACCGCGGCGCAGGGGTGGCACCCGACTGGACCTACAACATGCTGCTGAGGCATGGCGTCAGGGCCTGCCTGGACTACGCCAAGAACTTCGACCTCAAGCGCGCACGGGCCCTGTCCAACCCGGATCTCGCTCCTCACCTCGAGTTCGTCGATCTCGGGGGCCACGGCTATGCCAAGGTCCGCTTGTCGGCCGACGAGATGCGCACCGAATTTGTCTGCATCCCGCGCCCCATCGCGCGCAGCGACAGGCCCGACGGCGGCCCCATCCGATATCGGGTCGTGCACACGGCCGCACTCTGGAAGAGCGGCCAGCGACCACGCATGAAGACCTCGGTGCTCGAAGGCGACGTCGGATTGTCGATTTGATGGAGCGACACCAAGCACTGATCCCGCCCGCTTGCGAGACGATTGAACCGCTGCAGCTCGATGGCGGGCGCACATCGCACCTCTTTGCCCGACAGGGAAAACTGCATTCATTGGGTGCAATCAGTTTGGCTACCATCGCCGCCACAACAAAACCTGTCGTGCGGGGAGTGCAATGAGGAATCCGGCAAAGCGGCTGACGCTCGTCTTCGGTCTGGTCGCGGCGATGAGCGCCTGCGGCGGTGGCGGGGGTGCTTCGTCGAGCGGAAACGGCGGAGGCTTGCCGGCGGCGGAGACGCTGACGCTGGCCCCTCAAGGCGTGACCAGCGTGACCGAGGGCGGCGCCCCCATAACCCTGACCCTGAGCGGAGCCAGTGCGGCCGGCAATGCCGTCACCTGGGTCCTCAGCCCGGCCTTGGGAACCCTTTCATCAACGAGCTCTGCCGGCGCGGTCTATACGCCTCCGGCCGCAGGCTCGCTGAGTGCAAATGCCACCGTGACGGTCACGGCAACGCCCGCGGTGGGGACCGGCGCTTCCGCGCAGTTCACGGTACAGCTGATCGCATTTGGCGTCGTCGCGACAACGCCCGCTGCTGCTGCATCGGGTGTCGCACTGAACGTGAAACCCATCGTCAGTTTTTCCAGGCCCGTGGCGGCGGCGAGCCTGACGAGTTCCTCGGTCACGATCGCCAGCCCGATTGCCGCTGTGCCCGCCAGCATCAGCGCGAGCGGGGCACAGGCCTCGCTCACACCCTCGCAAAGCCTGGCCTGGGGAAGTCACTACCAGGTCACGCTCACGACTCAGGTCGCCAGCACGGTGGGCCAGACCTTGCCGGCGAACGTGAGCTTTGCCTTTGACACGCAGGCGGCCACATGGACGCCTGCGGCTGCAGTTGCGTCGGCGGCAACACCGTACACGGCGGGCGCGCCACTCCTGGCTGGGGATGGTCAGGGCCATTTCGTCGGCGTCTGGCAGCAGGACACGACCGGAACGGGCAACTGGAACATCAATGCAGCGACCTTTGACCTTCAGACCAAGGCTTGGAGTTCCACCGTGCCCTTGATGGTGTCCGGGCTCCCCGTCTATGACACCAGCGCCGGATCGGACAGTTCCGCCAATGCGATCGCCGTCTGGGTGCAGGAAGTCAACGGCAGCTCAGGCGCCGCGCACATGTATGCGGCCCGGTACGACCACGCCAGTGCGAAATGGGGAAGTCCTGTCATGGTCGACGCAACGACGCCCGGCAACCCCGGAATGTCGCAGATCGCCTTCGACGCGCAAGGAAACGCGATCCTCGTCTGGATCCAAGGTGACGGATTCTTCTACCCGACCTCCATCTACGCACGCAGATATTCACCAGCGACAGCATCGTGGGGTGGCGCCACGCTGCTGGGCACCACGACTTTTGTGAATGGCGGGTCCTTGCACCTCGCCTTAGACGTCAATGGCAATGCCACCGTGGTCTGGGCACAGGGCGTCAACATGGCGTCATTCCAGGTGGTCGCTTCGCGCTGGAGTGTCGCGACGCAGGCCTGGAGCACCACGCCGACATTGCTGCAGGGCGGCACGGGGAACGGCACCAATCCGCAGTTGGCAGCGGCGGCCAGCGGCGATGTCCATGTGATCTGGACGCAGCAGTTTGCGAATGGCACGCTTTCGGTGCAGTCCTGCCGCTACGACGCAAGCCAGGTAGCATGGGGATCTCCACGCAGCATCTCCGGCAGTGGAGCAGCAAGCGGCTTTGCGCAGATTGGCGTGGACCCCGTCGGCCACGCCATGGTCATATGGTCCCAGTTCGACGCAGCCAACGTGTTCAGCTTGCGTTCGACGATGTACACGCCGCTGAGCGATTCGTGGACGACGCCGGCATTGATCGAATCGGTGAACGTCGGTACCGCCTACAACCCGTACGACGTCGTGCCGTCGCTGCTCTTTGATTCGGCTGGCAATGCCACGGCAGCTTGGGTCCGCGTCAGCAAGGACAATGGCAGTTCCATGTATGCGGTGCTGTATGCGCGCTATAGCAGCCAGGGGCAGACATGGAGTGCTCCTGCCAACCTGCCCGGTGTGTCACAGGGGTCCAGCCCGCAGTTGTATGCCGCCGGGGACTTGCAAGGCAACGTTCTCATGAGCTGGGGCCAATTGCTTGCCAGCGGCGCATACGGGGGCTACTGGAGCTTGTTGACGGGCAACTGATCCGGGTCTTGCAGCAAGTTCCAGGGTGGCATGCCGCGAGGAAACCATCGGTTCTATGAAGCGCGAACCCCAAGCCCCTCAGGCGCGGTGCGAACGCTCCGCTCGCCCGCCGCCGGCACGCTCGCCTCTTCCCGAAGTTCGCCAAATTGCTGAGCCCGAAAGCGCTCGCGGTATTCCCGCGGCGTCGTGTCCAGCCGCCGCGCGAAGATGAAGCGCATCTGGTTGCTGTTGTGGAAGCCGCAGCGGAAGGCCACCGTCTTCAGCGGCAGGTCGGTTTCCTCCAGCAGCTTGCGCGCATGGTCCACGCGCACCTGCTCGACGAAGGCCGAGGGCGTCATGTTGGCGCTCTTGGCGAAGATGCGCGAGAAGGTGCGCCGGCTGACCGACACCGCATCGGCCAGGTCCTCGATGGACAGCGGCTCGCTGAGGTGCTCGGTCACATGGCGCAGCACCTTGGCCACGATGGTCTCTTCCTTGGGGCCGGCCGCGAGATAGGGGCTGTACTGCGACTGCCCGCCATCGCGGCGGATGTAGACGATCAGCTTCTTGGCGATGCGCAGTGCCATCTCGTGGCCCCAGTCCTCGGCCACCAGGGCGAGGCACAGGTCGATGCCGGCCGTGACGCCGGCCGAGGTGAACAGGCGGCCATCGCGAATGAAGATCTTGTCGGGCCGCACGCGGGCGCGCGGGAATTGCGCGATCAGGCTGTCCACGTCGTTCCAGTGCGCCGTCACCTGCATACCGTTGAGCAGGCCCGCATGGCCGAGCGGGAAGGCGCCGTTGCAGACGGAGCCGAAGCGCCGCGAGCCTTCGGCCTTGGCGCGCAGCCACGCCAGGATGCCCGGCTCGGGCCGGAACTCCGGCAGGCGCGGGCCACCGGCGACGAGGATCAGGTCGGGCTGTCCTGTGTACTCCAGATAGCCGAAGCCGAGCCTGAGCTCCATGCCGTTGGCGCAGCGCACAGGGCCGGCCTGCATGCCGACGAGATCGATCTGGTAGCGCTGGCCGGCCGGCAGGAACTTGTTGGCCTCGGCGAATACGTCCATCGGCCCGGCCACATCGAGCGCCTGCACGTCCTCGAACACGACGATGGCGACCTTCATGATCCCTTGTGGAGCTTCGGCGTAACGCGCTGTCTCGGCTGACATGGCTTCAGTGTAGAGCGAAGGCCCGTGGCCCGAGATCGATGTTCTTTGGCCCGGAATGGCCACGATCCGGCCCCCACTTGCGGTCTCCCGGCCTCACACTCGGGCCAAGGAGCCACAGCCACAGCATGAATGCGATCACGGCCACCGCAGGCCAACAGCGGCGAAGAAATGAACTCTGGATCGCTCTCGGGCTGTCGATGGGGGCGGCCATCTCACTGGGCTTCTCGCGCTTTGCCTACGCGCTGCTGCTGCCGCCGATGCGCGCCTCGCTGCACTGGAGCTATGTGCAGGCCGGCGGCATGAACACCTCCAACGCCGTGGGCTACATCTTCGGATCGGCCGCCGCGGCCTGGGTGTCCGAGCGCCTGGGCATCAAGCGGGCCTTCCTGCTAACGCTGTTCCTCAGCGGCGTCGTGCTGCTGCTCACCGGCTTCACGGCCGACTACAGCGCCTTGATGGCCTTGCGCTTCATCGGCGGCCTGGTCACGGCCATCACCTTTGTGCTCGGCGCCTCGCTGGCGGCGAGCGTGAACAGCACGCCGCAAGGCGCGGCGCTGCCGCTGGCGATCTACGTCACCGGTGTGGGCAGCGGCATCGTCGTGTCGGGCCTGGTCGTGCCGCCCGTGCTCGCCCATCTGGGCGCGGACGGCTGGCCCTCGGGCTGGGTATGGATGGGCATCCTTGCCATCGCTGCGCTGCTGCCTGCATGGGTGGCCACGCGCGCCGTGCCCGCGCGTACGGCACGCGACGAGAGCCTGCTGGCCTGGAAGGACCTCGTCTTCCTGTGGCCGACCTTCGCCAACTACACGCTGTTCGCCGCGGGCTATGTCTCGTACATGACCTTCATCATCGTGCTGATCCGCAACAGCGGCGGCGGCGCGGGAGCTGCAGCCGCGTTCTGGGTCGTGCTCGGCCTCGCCTCGGTGCTGGGCACGCTGGCCTGGGGCCGCGTGCTGCCCAGGCTGGGCATCCGCAAGAGCTCGCCGGTGGTGGCCATCGTCGTGCTGCTCGGCACGCTGCCGGTGCTGATCTGGCCGACGGTGACCGCGGCCTTTGTCTCCGCGCTGATCTTCGGCGCGAGCTTCATGGCCGGCCCCACGGCCGTGACCATCATCGTGCGCAAGCTCTTGCGTCCGCCGAGCTGGACGGCCGCGCTCGCCGCGCTGACGGTCGCGTTTGCCATCGGCCAGGCCATCGGGCCGCTGATGTCGGGCTATCTCTCCGATGCCACGGGCTCGGTCAGCGCAGGCCTGTGGATTTCGCCTGCGCTGCTGATTGCCGCCGCGGCCTTTGCGCTGTTCCAGCGCGAGGCGGACTCGCGCCGGGCCGACGGGTCATAGAGCGCTCAGTCTGCCGCGATCCCCAGCAGCAGCTCGTCCAGCCGTTCCAGCGTGGAGGCCATGCCGTCCTTCAGGCCCATGTCGATGGCCTTCTGCACGTCCTCGGCCGAGTTGTACTGCACGACCGTGGTGACCAGCGTGTGTTGCTGCTGCTGCTGCACGTCGGTGAACGCCACGTTCCAACGCGACCGCGGCATGGCGGGATTCACGACGCCGGTCTCATCGCAGAAGCCGTCCATGGCGGTGTAGCCATCGATGGGTTTGATCGTCAGGTAGTCCAGGCGGTTCCAGAAGGACTGTCCATCGGGCGTGATCATGGCGTAGTGCCAGTAGCCGCCGTCGCGGAAGTCCATGTGCTTGGTCTTCGTCGTCAGCGTCTTGGGCGCGAACCATTGGTCGAGCAGCGCGCTCTGGGTGTGGCAGTCCCACACCCGCTGGCGCCTGGCCGCGAACTCACGTTTCACGGTGATGGTGCTCTTGGCCTTGTCCACGAGGAAATCGAATTGAAGATCAGGTGTCATTGCTTGTTTCTCCGCTCATGCTTTCCAAAAGTTTGTCGAGTTTTTCGTACCGGCTTGCCCACTGCGCGCGCTGTTCGTCAAACCAGCGCTCGGCAGCCACCAACTTCTTCCGTTCGAGCGAGCACGTCCGGATTCGGCCGATCTTCCTGGAGCGGATCAGCCCGGTCCGCTCCAGCACCCCCACGTGTTTCAGGAAGGAGGGCAGGGCCATGCCGAAGGGTTCCGCCAGTTCACTCACCGAGGCCGGCCCCTTGACGAGCCGCTGGACCACGGCTCTGCGGGTCGGGTCGGACAGTGCGTAGAAAACCGAATCCAGCGCGGCATAATTGTTTCCCATATGGCTAACTATAGCGTCGCAATTCCTGTTCGGCAAGAGGCCGGTGTGGCGCTGGTATCGTCTGTCGCTGCACACACATCCTGGAGCCCGTCCCGATGCTCATCGCTGACTGTCACTGCGGCCGCGTCCGCGTCGAAGTTGCCGGCCCGCCCGAATTTCTCGTCGATTGCAATTGCTCGATCTGCCGCAGGTACGGCGCGCTCTGGGCCTTCTACGAGCTGAAGGGCTCGCGCATCGAAGGCGTGGCCGAGCATGCCGAGGGCTACATCTGGGGCGAGAAGACGATCACGACCTTCCATTGCCGGCACTGCGGCTGCGTCACGCACTGGGAGCCGCTGCGCCCCAAGGTCGACGCCAAGTTCGCCATCAATGCGCGGCTGCTGGAGCCAAGCGCCATCAGCGGCGTGCGGCTGCGCCGGTTTGACGGCGCCGAATCCTGGGCCTACCTGGATTGAGGCCCGCGCTCAGCCGGCACACGTCGCGGCGATCTTCCCCACCGTGATCACCGCCTGCTCGATCTCGCGCGACCACGGGCTGCTGTAGTTGAGCCGGATGAAGTTCTTGTAGCTGTTCGAGACCGAGAACATATAGCCCGGGCCGACGGTGATGCCGCGCCCCAGCGCGAGTTCGTAGAGCCGCATGCCGTCGACCTTGGCCGGCAGCTCCACCCACAGCACATAGCCGCCCGCAGGGCTAGACACGCGCGTGCCCTTGGGAAAGAAGCGCGCCACCACATTGCGCATCAGGCTGGCCTGCTGGGCATAGGCCTTGCGCAGGTGGCGCAGGTGCTTGTCGTAGCCCTCGCGCTCCAGGAATTCGGCGATGGCGAGCTGCGGCACCGAGGGCGTGGTCAGCGTGTTGAGGAACTTGAGCTTCTCGACCTGGTCGCGGTAGCGGCCCGGCAGGGCCCAGCCAATGCGGTAGGTCGAGCTCAGCGTCTTGGAGAAGGAGCCGCAGTGCAGCACCAGGCCGCGCCGGTCGAAGGACTTCAGCGTGCTCGGAAACTGCTCGCCGTAGTGCAGCTCGTTGTAGACGCCGTTCTCGATGATCGGAATGCCGGCGCGCGCGCACAGGTCCACCAGCTCGCGCTTGCGCTCGTCGGGCATCAGGAAGCCCAGCGGGTTCTGGAAGTTGGGCATCACCATGATGGCGGCGAGCGGCTGCGCCTGCGCGATGCTGGCCAGCGCCTCGATGTCCATGCCCGTCTCGGCGTGCGTGGGCACTTCGATGGCGCGCATGCCCATGCGTTCGATCGCGTGCAGCATGGCGTAGAAGGTGGGCGACTCCACCGCCACCACATCGCCCGGCTTGGCCACCGCCTGCAGGCACAGGTTGATGGCTTCGGTGGCGCCCATGGTGATGATGATCTCGGCCGGATCGACCACCTGGCCTTTGTCCAGATAGCGCCGCGCGATCTGGCGGATCAATCTCGGGTGGCCCGGCGGCAGCGCGTTCCTGAGGTCGTGCACCGAATCATCGCGCTCGGCGGACTGGGCATGGCGGTTGAGCCTCGTCGTGGGAAACGCGGACGGGTCGGGGTAGGGCGAGCCCAGCGGCACGGCGTCGTCCCCCGAGATCGCGCGCAGCGTGGAAAGCACCAGCCGGCTCACGTCCACCGAGGCTGAAATGGCGATGGGCTTGGGCTTGTCCAGCGCGCTCACGGCCTGCGCGCGCTGGCCCTTGCCCAGGCTCACATAGAAGCCCGACTGCGGGCGGCTCACGATCAGGCCCCGGCTCTCCAGCAGCAGGTAGGCGCGCAGCACCGTGGTGATGCTGAGCTTGCGCTGCTGGCTGGTCTGGCGCACCGACTGCAAGCGGTCGCCGTCGCGGTAGACGCCTTTGCGGATCTGGCCTTCGATGTCGTCGGCCAATTGCTCGTAGAGGTTCATCGTCGCGCGGCCGAGGTACACAGTTGCGGGCTTGCACCTAACTGTACTCTTTGACTGACCCACTGTGCCCTCGGCGCCTGCGGCCCCTGCTCGCCGCCAGCGGGCGTTCCACCGTGCCCGTGCGTGCGCCGGTGCGTTGCGGCATCGTGGTGATCCGGAAGGCGCAGTCGGAAGCCTCGGCCCTGCTGGTTCAGACCGCCTTCGAACAGATCGGCGGCCAGGCCTTTCGCGCCTGGGCCGATGGTGACGACGCGAAGCAGGAGACCTCCGCCTTGCAGATGTTCTCCAAGTTCTGCGATCTCATCCTCGTGGTGGGCGCGCGTGATGATGGCGCTGGCGATTGCGCGGGAGGGCTGTGCATTCCGCGCGTCTTCACGGTGGCCGAGAGCTGCGTTTGCGTGGATCTGCCGGCTGAGCCGCAAGCGGCGCTGGGCAGCTTTGTCAGCTTTGTCGTTCCCTTGGTGCGGCGCCTGCAGGGTCGGCCTGCGCTGCCCGCGCCGCCGCGCCGCGCCATCGATGAAAGCAGCACGCCCATCTGCGATGGCGAGATCATGTGGGCCAGCGCCCGCGGCGAGGGTGCCTCCTTGCGCGTGCGCGCCCGCCAACCCTTGCCCGGCCACGAACTGCAGAGCCTGGCCGGGATCTCGGGCATTGCGTGGAAGGTTCAGGACATCGCCGCGCAGCGCGCAGAGAACGCGGTGGCCTTGTTCCTGCCGCTTCACGAGTGGCTGGATTGAATAAGGAAGCGCGTCTTCCTCAGACGTAGCGCGGTATCGGCCCGTTCTGTGGCGTGGTGTCGCCGCCCAGGTCCACTTCCATGCGGTCCACATAGCACCAGCCCCAGCCTTCCGGCGGGTCGTAGCCTTCGATGATCGGATGCTGCGTGGCGCGGAAATGCGCGGTGGCATGGCGATGCGGCGAGTCGTCGCAGCAGCCCACGTGGCCGCATGTGCGGCACAGGCGCAGGTGCACCCAGCGACTGCCCATCTTCAGGCATTCCTCGCAGCCCAGCGCGCTGGGTACGACGTGGGTGATGCTGGCGGTGTGTGTGCAGTGCTTGCTCATGAACCAGATGCTCCGGGATGAGGAGAAGGAAAACGTCTCCACGCGCCTTCCGACACCACCTCGACGGCGCCGTCGACAACCTGGATCGCCGTCTGGTCGTCGATCGCGTAGGCGGGGCCTCCGATGTCGGCGGCCCATCGCTCGGCGGCGGCCATGGTGTTCTCGGGCAGGGCCGGATGATCGAGGTGCGGGAAGATCGAGAAGTCGACGAGGCCGAGCGTGCGGTCGTCGCCGGTGATGGAGGGCTTGGCTTCGACAAAGTCCTCGCCCACGCGCGGCGCCATCACCATGCTGCCGGCGCTCAGGCCCACCCACACGGTGTTCTCCAGCGAGGGCAGCAGCGCCGCCAGGCCGGACTCGCGCATCCAGTGGCCCAGGTACACGGCATCACCGCCGTTGACCAGCAGCACGTCCGCCTCGCGCACCCAGCGCACCCAGCGCTCCGGGCCGATGCTCGGCAGCGCGGTGAGTTCGAGCACGCCGACGGACTTCCAGCCCAGCTCAGTCATGGGGCAGCGCGGCTCCTGCCCGCTGATGAAGCGCCAGGCTCCGCCCGGGCTGCCTTGCGGGTGCCCGTAGCCCGCGGTGGGGATGCACAGCGCGCTGCAGTCGGCAATGGGCTTGCCCAGCAGGCCGACCAGCGCGGCATGGATGCTCGCGTTCTTGATGCCGGCGGAGGTCAGAAGCAGCTTCATGGTCATGGTGTCCGGGTTGAGTCCTGGCCGGCCATTGTCTGTTCCTGCCGGTGCCGATCTCCGGGTCAGCTATCCAGAACGATCAACAGCCTTCAGACGTAGCGCGGTATCGGCCCGTTTTGCGGCGTGGTGTCACTGCTCAGGTCCGTCGGCTAATGCGGTGAAAAAAAGTAGAGGCAAGTGACGACCGCGATCGTGACGACCCATGCAATCAGAAAGACGACGGGTATGGCTTTGGCTGGCAATGCTCCAAAGTGTTCCGTGAGCCTCTCCGGTCCCAACTCCTTGAGCGTCGTGCCTGCGACTTGGTTGAGTGCTCTGACCAGCCCAGCTCGCTCGGCGAGAAGCTCCTTAAATACGGAAAAAGCCGAGTAAATACCCTTGATCACAAAGTAGCAAATGAAAATCGCCTGGACCGGCAACGCGAACAAGGCGAACAGCACAACGAGGTTGTTCTGATGCGTCAGAAAAATGTTGATCAGCTCGGCTTCGGCGATGAACATGAAAGACTGCGAAGCCGCGAGCCAGGTGACTCGGTGATTGATGAGGTTGAGCTCGTGACCAATTCGGGTTTCGCAAAGATCGCAGACCGCCAGCAAGTTGTTTCGGAAAAAGTCTGAGCCATTTCCTTGCGTTGATATCTCGGTCATGCGTAAGCTCCCTGTGGACATTTGTTGTGTTGAGGATGGTGCCCAAAGCCCGCGGGCCCCGGCATTGATGGAATCCCGCGGTTCACAGAAAGTTCATGTGGGCTGGGGAGATCACGCCCACGCAGCGACTGGCGACGGCTTCTCGCCTCACGTCTCCCGCTTGACGAAGAAGCCCTCGATCTCCTCCAGCGTGCGGCCCTTGGTCTCCGGCATCAGGAAGGCCGCGACGAGGAAATAGACCACCGTGCAGCCGGCCCAGAAGAAGAACATCGAGGCATAACCGTGTCGTCCGACGGTGGGCAGGAAGACGGCGGCAATCGAGGTCGAGACGAACTGGTTGACCAGCAGCGCGATGCTCATGCCGTTGGAGCGGATGCGCGTGGGCATCAGCTCCGATAGCGCCAGCCACACGCACACGCCGGGGCCGACGGCGAAGAAGGCGACCATGCCGAAGATGCAGGCGGCGACCCACCAGCCG
>FSVW01000778.1_pt1 | contig 14063 bp, 11 predicted proteins | sample 1637551 | NCBI WGS metagenome assembly FSVW01 (sample SAMEA3914814, study PRJEB12502) | metagenome | biome: forest; material: soil | place: USA | collected 2011-09-16 | depth 0.1 m | reverse complement strand
GACGATCATGCTGGCATAGCGCTCGGCGAAGGACCAGAACAGCGCCTTACGAACCGTTGCCATGCGGCCTCGTACTCGACAACACAGCCATCGTCATGCCGAATCGCCAGCGGCTTCGGGAGCAGCGCGCCGCAGCCGTTGCCGCAAGGTCTGCAGCCAGGCCCAGCGGTAAAGGCTGGCGTGATAGACGCCGCGCGCGTGCTCGGTCCAGCGTGTGTGCCATTCCATCACCCGACCAAAAAACTCGATGCGCTTGAAGCGGCCTTCGGTGAACAGCGCCTCGAACTGTTGGGCGCGCATCAGCGTGGAAGGCGAGACGGCCTTGTGCGCTTCGTCGTAGGCCGTCTTGAGGATCACCAGCACATCGCCGCTGGCAATGCACAGGTCCATAGCCACGACTTGATCGTTGAAGTAGTAGCGGTAGAGCAGAGCACGGCCGTCAGCGCAGAAATGCTCGAGCATGTGCAGATAGAACTCGTACTGCGGATGGCCCGGCGCGATGGCCGTGCCTTCGCCCGCCTTCCAGCCTGCGGCCTCAAGCCGGCCGTAGTCGGCGAGTACCGCAGCCACGCCAGACGCTGAACTCAGCACTTCCAAGCGGGGCTGCAATTCAAGGCTCTCGAGCTTCTTGAGCTGCTTGCGCGTGTTCTGGCGCAGGTTTTTGCCGCGCGCTTCCCAGTACGCCTCGAAGCTACCTTCGATGTCTACCGAGGCCGTGTCGATGTAATCCTGCGTGCGCAGCCAGGCGGTGTCCGCGGGGCGGGGATGCAAGGCGCTGTCGAGCTGGGTCAGGCCGAGCACCAGCGCCGGTGCCGGCAGCGCGCGCAGCAGCCCGGACGCCAAGGGCTCCAGCGCGCGGCCTCGCTCACAAAGAAAAGCGCCTAGCGGCAGTTGCGAGGGCTGGAAGGTCGACCATTGCCCGAAGCCGCCTTTGACAAGAATGGCCGCAGCAATGACGTCGGTGCCGTTGGACTCCACGGCCAGCAATTCCTCGCCGTCTCCAAAGCTGGCGAGGAGGGGTAGCAGGAAGCCGCTTTCGAGAAACGGAAGTGCAGCAACGCGGCCTTGCAGCCGGTCCCATTGCGGTGCGAAATCCTCGAAGCTGGCAATGGGCCGAAAAGTCCAGGTCATGAAATAGGGGTACGGCAGATCGTGATTAGAGCAGGCGTCAATGGCACCGTACGACTCGGGAAACCGATGCAGCGGCCCATGGTTTCCGAAACGCCAAGCAAGAGCCTCGGGATGATACAGGCGCCCTCTGTCGCAAAGCGCGTGGCAGCACCTCGCAAGCCAGGCGCGATGCGCGGCGCCGACACATCAGCGCTGCAGCAGGCCGTCAAACAGGGCAGCAAGCTCGTGCGTGCGTGAAATCCTGGACGCTTGCATGATGGTCCGGGCATCAGGCATGCGCAGCGTGCCTTCACGGAGCCGGTCGAGCCAGGCCGGCAGTTCGGCCTCGATAACATCGGCCTGGTCAAGCGGCAGGACCGTTTCAAAGCCGGCCGAGCGCAACACGTTCGCGGTGTCGCCCTGCAGATCGGTCAGGCCGAGCACCGGCCGCCCTGCCCGCAAGTATTCGTAAAACTTGGCCGGAATCTGCAGATTGCAGTTGGCCGCCTGCAGCAGCAGCAAGCCATCCACCGACATCATCTCGGCCAGCGCCTCCTTGTAGGGAAGCTCCTCGGCCAGTTCGATGAAGTCCAGTGCCCCCTGCTCCATCGCGCAGCGCCGCACCACCTCGTCATGGAGACTGCCACGAAAGCGCAGGCGCAACTGATCGGGACTCAAACGCCCGGCGCGTTGGAGGCGAGCGAGCGCCTGGAAGAGCTGGGTCGGATCGCGCTCCGATGGATAGACCACGCCGCTGTGCAGCAGCACCAGAGGCCGATCGCGTCGAGTGTCAATCGGCACGCTGTGCTGGCTGGCGACCACAAAACTGTCTTCGTCAAAACCGTTCGCCAACACCGAAATGCGTTCGCTCATATGCGGGAAGCGTTCGCGATACAAGGATTGCGTGCCCGGCGTGGTCACGACAACCTGTCGTGCCCGTTCGAAGACGAGTTTTTCGACCCTGCCAAAACTGTCGCGCCGTGCCTGATGACTGGGAAAGCCCTCGTGCAGCATGGGATCGCGAAAATCCGCTACCCAAGGCAGGCCGCTGCGCTTGGCAAGCCCATGGCCGATCAGGTGAGCAGTGGCTATCGGGTAGGTGGACCAGATCAGATCGGGCTTGAACTCTTTGATCATCTGCATGCCCTGGCGAACACCGTCGTGGCGCCAGGTCTGCCACCGGTCCGGCAAGGCCATGGAGAGCAGGTGATGACCACCTATCTGAAGATGGCGGGCGGTGTCCAATGCAAAAGCACGCCGCACAGGCAATGCCGGCGGCAGTTCACTCAGCAGATCATCGCTGGTGTACTCATAGGCCCGCGTGTCCGCGCTCAGCACCAGAGGCTGCCAGCCGAGGGCAGGCAGTTGCTGGACGAAACGCAAGGTCCGTTGAATCCCGCTGCTGCCGGCCAGTGGCGGGAAATGGTAGGCCACCATCAGAACGCGCTTCAAATCCACTCGCTCTACATCCTTTATTTATTGTTGCGGTGCGATGATAACTACGAGGTCACATGGACCGCGCGTTTTCCAAATGCTTCTTGGGCCTCGGTTATATTGCGCCGGCTCATCGTCCGCCTCACGCAAGCCCACCGTCCGCCTAACGCCCAATGTCCGCTCACCCCATTTCCTTGATCGCGGGAAAACCGCGCTTTGCCGACGCCGCCTTGTCCGAGCTGCAAAAGGCGCAGGGTATTGAAGCGTCTTGGCGCGCCGCGCTGGCCGCCGGTCCGCAAAGTGCGGCCGCTGGTGTTCAAGGTGATTTCGCCGTGGGTTTGCACGACGAGCAGGGCCGCGTTTTCCTCGCGGTCGACCGTTTCGCCATTCGCTCGCTGTGCTATTCCTTCGTCGGCGGTGAGTTGCGTTTTGCAGAACGGGCCGATGAACTCGGAGAGGCCTCGGACATTGATCCGCAGGCGATCTACGACTACCTCTACTTCCACGTCATTCCCTCGCCGCGCACGATCTACAAGAGCGTGCACCGGCTGCCACCAGGGCACTACGCCTGGCTTGAAGACGGAAAGCTCACGGTTGCGCCCTACTGGACGCCCGAGTTCAGTCATCCCGCCTCTGCCAGCTTCGACGGGCTGGCCCAGGAGTTCCGCGGCCTTCTGGAGCAAGCCGTCGCTCGCCAGCTCGACGGCGCCACGCCGGCCTGCTTCCTCAGCGGCGGCACCGACAGTTCTACCGTGGCCGGGATGATCGGCCGCGTGAGCGGGCGCCCCGCGGAGGCCTATTCCATCGGCTTCGAGGCCCAGGGCTATGACGAGATGGAGTACGCGCGTCTCGCCGCGCGCCATTTCGGCGCCAAGCATCACGAGTACTACGTGACGCCCGACGACCTCGTGCGAAGCGTGCCGCGCGTCGCCGCGCACTACGACCAGCCCTTTGGCAACTCCTCGGCCCTCCCCTCCTTCTACTGCGCAGAGATGGCGCAGCGCGACGGCGTCACGCGCATCCTCGCGGGCGACGGCGGCGACGAGCTGTTCGGCGGTAATACCCGTTACGCCAAACAGAAGGTCTTCAATGCCTACCAGAGCATCCCGTCGGGGCTGCGCAGCGCGCTGTTGGAACCACTGGCAGGCACAGCGTTCCTGCAAAGCCTGCCGCTGCTGAAGAAGGGTGCGAGCTATGTGAACCAGGCGAAGGTGCCGATGCCCGATCGCACCATGACCTACAACCTGCTGGAACGCCTGGGCCTGCCGGAGGTGTTGACGCCGCAATTCCTGGCACAGGTCGATCCGGGCGCGCCGCGGCAACTGCAGCGCGATGTCTGGCCGCAGGTGCGCGATGGCAATCTGGTTGATCACATGCTGGCCTTCGACTGGCGCTTCACGCTGGCCGACTGCGACCTGCCCAAGGTCGTCGGCACGACACAACTGGCGGGTCTGAGCGTGGGCTTTCCCATGCTCGATGACGATTTGCTGGCCTTCTCCATGCGTCTACCGGCTGACTACAAGCTGCGGGGGCTCAAGCTACGCTGGTTCTTCAAGGAGGCGCTGCGCGGCTTCCTGCCTGACGAGATCATCGTCAAGAAGAAGCAGGGCTTCGGTCTGCCCTTCGGCGTGTGGGCACTTCAGCATGGCCCGCTCAAGGCCCTGGCGCGCGACTCACTGCAAAGCCTGGAGCGGCGCGGCCTTGTGAACGAGGCATTCGCCCGTGCTCTGCTGGACCACCGACTGGCCGAGGACGCTGGCTACTACGGCGAAATGGTCTGGATCCTGATGATGCTCGAGCAGTGGCTGGCGGCAAAGGCGCCGAACTATCGTTGCAGCTGAAGCCCGGCCGGACTGATCAGCTCCGCGCGGCTCCCAGCAGCAAGGCCAGATCACGCACGGTAACGCCGGAAAAGGCCTTCAGCTGCGTGGCGATTCTCTCGGTGGCGTCATGGCGACCATGATCATCGGACAGCCAATCGCTCCAGCGCTTTGCCAGCTCCAGCGCGTCACCCGTTTCAGCCAGCACACCCTTGTCCATCAGAAGGCGATAGACCGCATAAGAAGGGTAGCGGGTTTCCCAACCGGGCTGCACCGTCACCGGCCGGCCAAAGCCGAGAGGTTCCAGCACGTTGTGATTGACACCCACATGGGCCAGCTGCGCCACCGCATAGAAGTCGCGCAGTTCACCCACGCTGTCCAGCACCATGCATTGACTGCCAGCCAGCGCCTCTGCCACACCGGCGCGGCTGCGCCAGCAATGACGCAGGCCCTTGCCGTCGAGCGAGGCCTCAAGCTGGACCAATGTTTGCCGGACCTCGGGATGGCGCGGCGCGATCACTAGCAGCGCGCTCGGATGCCGCTCCAGTACGCCCTCAAAGGCCTCGACGATCATCGTCAGCTCGGCCTGATCGCTGAGGCAACCGGCGACGATGATGGGGCGCTCAAGCGCCAGCAGGCGCGCCAGCAAAGGCGAGCGCTGGACGATCTGCTCGCGTGAAGGCGGATCCATCACGGCATCGAATTTCAGGTTGCCGGTCACATGCACGGCTTCGCGTCGCGCTCCGGCGCTCACAAGCCGTGCCGCCACCTCGTCCGTCTGCGCGCAGATGACATCGAAGGAGTTCAGGTAGGCACGGCCGAACAGACGTCTTTCGATCTGATCCATTCGGCAAGTTGGAGGCTCGTCGTAAAGCCAGGCGTTGACGATGGCCAGCTGCGCGCCGCAGCGTTGGGCCTCGAAGGCATAGCCCAAAGGCAATCGACACGGCGCGTCATGCGGCAGGCAGGGGATCTCGGCCAGCAGCAGATGTACGGGCGGGCATTCGCTGGCCAGGCGCGAAGCCGCGTCAGCATGGGTGCTGGTAGGCACCACCAAGGCCCTTGGATAACGCCGCGCAAACGGCTCAAGGGAAACATTGCGATCGGTGAGCAGCACCAGTTGCAGGTCCGCATCGAGCCGCGCCAGCAGCGCGTCGAGAAGTCCACCCACGGCGTTGAGTTCGCCGATCGTGGAGACGAAGAACCAGATCGCCGGACTGGGTTTGTCAAGGTCCAGGCGCCGCGGCGCCTCCACGCCATCGCGCCGGCTCGAAAGGCGCTGCAGGCTCAGGTAGGCCCAATAGCGGAGAACTTGCAGGAGGCTTGGGCGATGAGGCATGGTGGGCGCGGTGCGCTTGAACTTCTCTCGGACTCGATTTCGCTGCGATCTTAGCGGCGCAAGTTGTCGATCTCAGCGGCGCAGCAGCCCAGACAGGTCGCCCACAGGCACGACGTCTCAGCAGCCGCGTTCACAACAGATTGCGCAGCATGCGCAGGCCGAATCGAGTCTGCGTCTCATCCCACGGCGTGAAGCGCGGCAGCTGAAAACGATCCGTCGTGCTGCGTGTCGCGCCCCAGGTCGTCGAAACGGCCGCGTCGAAGCCGAGCTCACGCACCATGTCGACGTGCTCCGGCAGATAGTCGCGGCCCGGCCTGCCGTTGGGGTAAGCAAACAACGCGACGCGCTCACCCAGCAGTTTCTCAAGCTGTGCGCGCCCGGCAGCGATTTCGTTTCGAGCAGCTTCAGCATCCAGCCGGGCCAGGATCGGATGGCTGACAGTGTGCGCCCCAATCGCCACGCCCTGACCATGCAAGCGGCGCAATTCGTCGGAGCTCAACATCAGGTCGTCTGGCGGTGTCACTCGCGCAAGACGGACCAGCGCCTCGGTGCGAGCGAGGCGTTCCTCAATCGGCTGGTATTTGATCGCGTCGATGACGGCTTCCGCCGCCAGGCGCCGGCTCGTCGCGCCGTTGAGCTCGACGCCGGCCAGACCCAACTCAGCCAGATCAAGTCGGCCCGTTGGGGCGCGGCGCATCACTTCGATCACGGTGTCGTTCCACATGCGCCCGCCGTCGAGAAAGCCCGTACTCACGAAGACTGTCGCCGGCAAGCCGTGCTTGTGAAGAATCGGGGCGGCGAAGTGGAGGTTGTCGGCATAGCCGTCGTCGAACGTGATGCAGCAAGCGCGTGCAGGCAGGCGGCCAGCCTGCAGCGCCGCAATGGCCGCATCAAGCGGCAGCACATTGAAATCGCGCGCCAACCAGCCGCACAGTTCGTCGAAGCGGCGAGCATGCATCTCATCGGGGAACAGCGGATCCGGCTCGGCCTGCACGCGGTGGTAGATCAGGATAGACAAGCGCGCCCGTGCGCCGGCCGGGGAGGCCAGGTTCAGCGCAGTCTTCACGAGACTCATGCAAGCACTCCTCTGCCCTGCTTGGCCCGCAGCGCAGCGGCGGTCGCAGCGGCCTCGCACTCCTCCTCGATCCAGCCCTTTCGCTCATACCAGCGCCAAGCGACCACCACGAGGATGAGGATGTTGTAAGGCAGGTCGTAATAGGAAAGGCTCAGAAAGGCGCCACCCACGGCATAGCCGACCAGGCTCACCTGGCACATTCCGCCCAAGTCGGACAACCACTGTGTCTGCGGAAGCTTGCGTCCTTCGCGAATAAGCTTGCCGGCCTTGTTCCAGACCAGCGCCCAGATCAGCAGGAACAAGAACAGGCCGATGAAGCCCTGCTCGCCCAGCACCATGAAATAGATGCTGTGGGCTGCATGCACGTCGGTCGGATCGGGCGCGAACCGGGCAAAGGTCGGCAGGTTGTAAATCATGAACCCGCCACCAAACAGGTTGGACTTTGCGAGGTTGAAGGCCATCCACCAGGCATTGATGCGACCCATCGCACTGCCATCCTGTTCGTAGGTCTTGATGGAGTGCATGCGCTCGGTCCAGGATGCCGGCATGAAGACCACGAGGGCAATCGCCATCACCACCAGAAGCAACCCGACTTGAACCTTGTGCTTGCCGCGCCACCACAGCACAAGCCCCATGGCACCAATGGCCAGAAGAGCACCGCGCGACTGGCTGCCTATGGCTGCGACGGCACACAGGACCATCGACATCAGCAGACCGCGCTTCACCCATTTGTTGGTGGCCTGCTGCTGCAGAAAGCGCATCAGAGGGATCGCCATGATCAGAGCAACGGCCAGTTCGTTGTTGCCGTCGATGTACGTGCCTTCCGGGCCCCAGACGCGATAGCTGCCGCCAGTGAGGATCGTGAAGATGCCTCCCTTGACACCATAGAAGGCGAGCGAGAGGACCAAGACCCAGGTCAAGGCTTCGATGTGCTTGCGGCTGTACAGCACGACCATGGCGGCGAGGATCATGAAGTCGATCTTCATGACCCGGTTCCACAACGGCAGACTCGCGTCCAGGTAGAAGGAAAACGGCAGCGTGATGCACATCCAGATCATGAAAGCGATCAGCACCCCGGATTCACGCGAAACGAAAAAGCTGCGCTTGTCCTTGGTCAGCAGGATGCCAAGCAGGGTCGCGCCCGCCATGCCGGCTGCGACGGGTTGATCCTTCAGGAGCCAGCTGAAGGAATGGGGATTCATGATGCTGACCCAGGTCCAACCAAGGACGCCGATCCAGGGATGGCGCAAGGCCATCACCATCGGATAGATCAGCATCGCTGCAAGGATCAGGTCACGCATGTCGAGGAGATGCTGAAGAAAGCGCGGTGAACAGCGCGAGTTGTGCGTCGCTCGTCGCCTGCCAGCTGAAATTTTCAGCGTAGGCGCGAACGGCCATTCTGAGCGGAGGATTTTGCAGGAGGTCGCGCAGGCCGGCAGCAAGTGCCGGACCACTGCGTTCATCGACGAGACGCCCGGCGACTGGATTGGCGACGACTTCGGGCGTGCCCCAGATCCTCGTGGCCACGACCGGCGTGCCGCAGGCCATGGACTCCAGCAGCACATTGGCCCAGCCTTCGCGACTGGAAGCCAGGATCAAGGCGTCGGCGGCGCTGTACCAGTGGATCAGTTCCGCGTTGGGCCGCGCGCCGGCCAGAACGACGCGGTCTTTCAGGCCCAGGCTGATGGCCCGCTGCTCGAGTTCTACCCGCATGCCGCCTTCGCCGACGATCAGGAGTCGCGCCTGCGGAAAGTCAGCGCTGAGGCTGGCCAAGGCGTCGATGGCCAGGTGATGGCCCTTGCGCTCAACCAGATAACCGACCGACACCAAGAGCGGCGCGCCCTGCAGACCCAGATGCGCCCGTGAGGCATCGGGATCGAGCGGGCGAAAGCGCTGGAGATCCACGCCATTTCGCATGACGTGCAGCTTGGCCGGATCGACCTGCCAATCGCGCAAGACATCAAGCAATGCGCTGCAGACACCGATGCAAGCGTCGGCACGCCCTGCGGCCCACTGCATCATGCGCCGCGGCAGCGCAAACTGAGGAATCAGATTCAGATCGGTGCCCCGTGCGGTGACGGTGAAGGGCTTGCTGAACCAGCGAGCAAGCAATGCGGCAGCCACGCCGTCAGGGTAGAAGTAGTGCGCGTCGATGACATCAAAATCGAACCCCTCGTCCAGCAACCGTTGAACGGATGCGCGCGCAGCCAAGGCCATGGACAGCGGCGCCATGGTCATGCCGACCTTTGGCGGCAACAAGTAGCGCGGATGCTGGATATCGACGCCGTTGTAGGTCTCGCGCCGAGGGGTGCGGGCCATCTTCGCGTATTCGCCGAAGCGTTCGTGCGTGGACGGAAACCAGGGCACCGGCGCGATCACATGGGTTTGCACCTGGCCACTGCTGAGCAGCTCTCTCAACCTTGTTTCAACAAAGATGCCATTCCCGGGTCGCGCACTGCTGGGATAAAGGCTGGAAAACAGCAGCGTGCGCAAGGGCTTCATGCCTGAGCGAGGCGAGTGTAAGGCTCGACATAAGCCGACACGCTGCGCGCCCAGTTGCGATCCGTTTCGACAAAATGCCGTCCGGCCTGGCGCATGGCCGGCCAGCGCTCGCGGTTGGCGAGCAAGTCCAGGACGGCCTGAGCGAGTGCGTCCGCGTCGCCGGCCTTGAACAACTGGCCATTCTGGCCAGGAACAATCAGCTCGCGATGGCCACCGACGTCCGAAGCCAGTAGGACGCGCCCCTGCGCCATCGCTTCCATGGGCTTGAGCGGGGTGACCAGATCCGTCAGTCGCATCGAGTGGCGCGGATAGACCAGCAGGTCGATCAGGTCGTAGTAACGGTTGACCTGATCGTGCGGCACGCGACCGGTGAAGATGACCTGATCTTCCACGCCCAGCGCACGGGCCTGTTCACGCAGAGCGTGATCCTGAGGCCCGCCGCCGACCAGCAAGACGCGCAGTGCGGGGTTTGCCTGCAGCATTCGAGGCAATGCCCGCAGCAGAAGATCCAGGCCTTCGTAGGCGTAGAAGGAGCCGACAAAGCCCAGGACTGTCTTTGCTGTGAGGCCGAGTTGCTCTGCCAATACCGGATCGGCCACGCCGCCGGGCTCGAAGGCATCGGCATCCACCGCATTGGGAATGATGGTCACTCTCGAAGCGTCAATGCCGCGCGCCACGATATCGCGACGTAAGCCCTCGCAGATCGTGAAGACATGGTCGGCACGGCGCACCGCAAACGTTTCGAAAGCGCGGGTCAGTCGGTAACGCAGGCTGCCTTCCCTTGTGGTGCCATGGTCTACCGCCGCGTCTTCCCAGAAGCCGCGCACTTCGTAGACGACCGGAATACCCAGGCGCCGTCCCACGCGCAGCGCAGGCCAGGCATTCAGCACCGGCGAATGCGCATGCAGCACATGCGGACGGACCTGCTCGGCCACCTGCTGCAAGCGTGCTTGCAGAGTCCGCATCAAGGCGAAGGGGCCGAGCCTCGATCCAGGCGCCGTGGGTGTGCGAAAAAAGTGCCAGCCATCGACCTCTTCCTCCACAGCTTGGCTGGCGCGCTCGCCAAGACCTTCGCCCTGCTTGGGGCTGGTGATCTGGAAGGTTTCCCAGCCCAGCTTGCGTTGCTCGCGAAGCAGGCCCAGTGTTCTGAAGGTGTAGCCACTGTGCAGTGGAATGGAGTGGTCCAGCACGTGCAGCACGCGCAGCGCTTCACCAGGTTTCGGCGGCGTCATCTTGATCATGAATAGGCCGGAACCCGCTCGCTCCGCGCGGGGGAGGCAGGAGCATCCATCACCTGACGCAGGAAGGCGTCATACATGAGCAGCGCCCAAAGCGGCATGCTGTGGTCGCGTCGGCCGCTGTCATGCTGCTCTACCAGACGCCGCACCGCTTGCGCGTCGAACATCCCCGAGTCCGCCAGCGGCCCGCTCAGCAGCGAATCGCGTACGCGCTGGCGCAGCGGGCCGCGGAACCAGCGAGCCAGCGGCACCGCAAAGCCCATCTTCGGCCGGTACATGATGTCCGCCGGCAGGTGCGGCTCCATCGCCTTCTTCAGCAGGAACTTGCTCTCGCCACCGCGCAGCTTGATGGAGGACGGCAAGGTGGCCAGCCACTCGACGAGTTCGTGGTCCATCAAGGGCTCTCTGACCTCCAGTGAATGCGCCATGCTGGCCCGGTCGACCTTGGTGTTGATGTCGCCAACCAGATAGGTGTGCATGTCCACGTACTGGATCAGGGCCAGAGGATCGTCCGTGTCGGCGCGCTCGGCATGGCGAAGGAAAACCTCGCGAGCGTTGTAGCCGCCGAGCTGGGCCTTGAACGCAGGGCTGTACAGGGCTGAGCGATCTTCATCTCGCAGCAGCGACATGCTGTGGAAATAAGCTTCCACCGAATTGCGGGCCAGCGCCTGGAAGGTGGTCTTGGCCCGGAACACACGGGGTGCCCAATCGGCTTTGGGGTAGATCTGACCCAGCGCGCCGAAGACGGGACGACGCACCCCTAACGGCAAGGCTGCGCGCATCTTCTCTTCCATCATGTGCAGCTTGTAGCGGCGATAGCCGCCCAGGCTTTCATCGGCACCGTCACCCGACAGCGCCACCGTCACATGCTTGCGCGCGAGCTGGCAGACGCGGTAGGTGGGAATGGCTGAGCTGTCGGCGTAGGGCTCGTCGTAGAGCTTGGCGAGCGTGTCGATCAGATCGAAGTCATCGCTCTGAACCGTCTCCACGCGGTGATTCGTGTGATAGCGATCGGCCACCTGCTGGGCAAACATGGTTTCATTGAAGGCTGGGTCGTCGAACCCGATCGAGCAGGTGTTGACGGGTCCGGCACTCTGGCCGGCCATCATTGCAACGACCGCGCTGGAATCAACGCCGCCCGACAGGAAGGCGCCCAGCGGCACCTCGGCAATCATGCGCAGGCGCACCGATTCCTTGAGCTTCTCGGTCAGCACCTCGCAGGCCTGCTGGTCGTCGATCTTGGCATCCAGCGTGAAGCGCACATCCCAGTATTCGCGCGGCTCGCCGACGGTTTCACCGCGGCGGATCAGTAGCGTGCTGGCCGGCGGCAGCTTCTTGGCTTGACGGAAGATGGTGCGCGGCTCGGCCACGTAGCCGAGCGCGAAATACTCTTCCACTGCCAGCGGATCGATCTCGCGCCGAAGGCCGGGATGGGCCATCAAGGACTTCAGTTCAGACCCGAACACCAACTGCCCGTCATCGAGAACCGCGTAGTACATGGGCTTGACGCCGAGGCGGTCGCGGGCCATGAAGAGCTGCTGCTTGTTGCGATCCCAGATCGCGAAGGCGAACATGCCGCGCAGGCGCTTGACGCAGTCCACGCCCCAGGCTTCCCAGGCGTGAACGATGACCTCGGTGTCGCTCTTGGTGTGGAAGGCGTAGCCCAGCGCTTGCAGCTCGGCCATCAGCGACTGGTAGTTGTAGATCTCGCCGTTGAAGACGATGGCCACGGTCTTGTCGGCATTGAACAGTGGCTGCTGGCCGGTGGCGATGTCGATGATCGACAGGCGGCGATGGCCCAGGCCGAGGCCGGGTTCCAGATGCAGCGAGCCTTCATCAGGCCCACGATGCTGCTGCGAATCGTTCATGCGCTGCAGCGTCTGCGCGTCGATCTCGCGCCCGCCCCGCGTGTCAAAGATGCCGGTGATGCCGCACATGTCTTGTTCCTCTCAGGTGGCCAGGGCGACCGGGCTGCGCTGGCGCAGTTGTCGGTCGTACACGCCCTGATATGTCTGGATCATGGCCGCCAAACTGAAGCGACGCTCGATGCGTTCGCGTCCGCGGCGGCCCATGGCGATTGCGGATTCCGGCGCCCGCGCCCATTCAAGTAGCACCTCGGCCATGGGCTCCGCTTGCGCAGCCGGCACGATCATGCCCGTGAGGCCCGCCTCGACCAGATCCGCGCTGCCGCCCACATCCGTGGTCAGCACGGGCAGGCCGCAGGCCATGGCTTCGAGGATGGTGTTGGAAATGCCTTCGGCCAGCGACGGCAGGACGAAAGCGTGCAGTCCCCGCATGACAGCGGGCACGTCGGAGCGTTCGCCAGGCAGCCAGGCCAGATCGGCCATGCCAGCCTGCGCAAGCAGTGCCTGAGCCTTCTGGCGCAGAGGCCCCTCACCGATCATCACCAGGCGCATGCGCTCGCGCAGTTCCGGCGCTTGTTGCAAAGCCTCGATGAAGGCGCGTGCCAGCAGAGTCTGGTCCTTGACCTCGGCCATGCGTCCGACGGTGCCCACGATCCAGTGCTGGCCTGGATCGAAAGGGCAGCCATCGATAGGCATAACGCCATGGATCGACGGACAGAAGCGAACCGAATCCACGCCGTTGTAGACCTGACTGATGCGCTCGGGCGGCACCTGAATCTCCTTGTCCAGATAGCTTTGCAGATCACGCGACAACGCGATGTAGTGGTGCACGAAGGGGCGATAGAAGCGCCGCACGCGTTGGTAGGTCTTGTTGGAGCCGTCGAGATCGCCGACATCGCGGCCATGCTCGCCGTGGATGCGCACAGGCACGCCGGCCGCCCAAGCCGGCAGCTGCACTTCGAGCGCCGCCAGGTTGCGGCTGTGCACGATGGCGGGCCGCAGGCGGCGGAAGATGCGGTAGAGCTTGGGGAATTGCCAGACGCCCTGCCCCGGCGGCTTGTTGAGCGCAATGAACTCCACATCGGAGCGTTTCACGCGATCACGAAAGTCGCTCACCTCGGTCAGCGCAAGCACGGCGTGCCGATAGGCGTCAGCCGGCATGTGATTGATCAGGTTGACGACGCCGTTCTCCAGGCCGCCCGTGTCGAAACGATGCATCACATGGACAACGAGCGGACGCAGGTCGCGGCTCATGGGCGTCAGAGGCGCCAGAGTTTGTAGCCGGCGCCAAGGATTGCCTTGGTGTCGAAAGCAGCCTTCACGTCGATGAAGGCACCGCCCTTGACGAGCTTGGTCGCCAGCTCTTCCATGCTCAGGCTCATGAACTCCTTGTGCGAGACCGCGGCCACGATGGCATCGGCGCGCGGCAGTTCGGCAAAAGGCAGCAGGCGCACGCCGTACTCATGCATGGCCTCCTCGGCCTCGGCCTGCGGGTCGCTGACGAACACGTCGACGCCGTAGCTCTGCAGTTCCTTGATGATGTCGATGACCTTGGAATTGCGCAGGTCGCCGCAGTTTTCCTTGAAGGTCAGGCCCAGCACGTTGACGCGCGCGCCCTTGATGTGCGAGCCGGCCGAGATCATCTGCTTGATGGTCTGTTCGGCGACGAACTTGGCCATG
>FSVW01003972.1_pt1 | contig 14148 bp, 11 predicted proteins | sample 1637551 | NCBI WGS metagenome assembly FSVW01 (sample SAMEA3914814, study PRJEB12502) | metagenome | biome: forest; material: soil | place: USA | collected 2011-09-16 | depth 0.1 m | reverse complement strand
TCGGTGCTGATCTGGTACATCTACCCGAACATCGGCGTGGACGACCGCAACCAGACCGACCTGGCCCACGACATGCCCGGCGGCCTGGCCGGATTGAAGAAGGCCATCGACGATTTCCACCGCCGCGGCGTGCGCGTCTTCCTGCCGACCAAGCCCTGGGACAACGGCACCCGCGAGCAGGGCCAGCGCGACTGGCATGCGATCGCCGAGATCATCAAGCAGGTCGGCGCTGACGGCATCAACGGCGATACCTACAACGGTGTGCCACGCGCCTTCTTCGACGCTTGCAACGCGCTTGGCTGCCCGGTCGTGCTGCAGCCGGAATCGACGATTTCGTCCGAGGAGCAACTGATCTGGAACGTGCAGAGCTGGGGCAAGAAAGTGCCCGACAGCGTGATCCCGTCGGTCGCCAAGTGGAAGTGGCTGGAGCCGCGCCACATGATCAACTATGAGAACCGTTGGGGCCGCGACCGCACGAACGACCTGCAATACATCTTCTTCAACGGCGTCGGCTACAACGCCTGGGAAAACATCTGGGGCATCTGGAACCAGTTCACCTCGCGCGATGCCGAGACCCTGCGCCGGATCAGCGCGCTGCAGCGCCAGTTCGCGCCGCTGATGGTCAGCATGGACTGGCGGCCCTATGCACCGACCTTGCAGGCCGGCGTGTTCGCCAGCCGCTTCCCGAGCGCCGACGAGGGTCAGGTCTTGTGGACCTTCGTCAACCGCCACGAATCCGCAATCGGAGGCGAACAGATGGCCATCCCGCACGCTGACGGAACGCGTTACTTCGACGCATGGAACGGCGTCGAACTGACGCCGCGAGTGCTCGACGGCCAGGCGCTGATCGAGTTCGTGCTGGAGCCGCGCGGCTACGGCGCGGTGCTGGCGGCGCGAGAGCCGGTCGATGGACTGGACGCCTATCTGGCCCAAGCCGCGGACCAGGCCAAGACGCCGCTGCAGAGCCTTTCCGCCGAATGGCGTGCCATCCCGCAGCACCTGGTCGAGACAGCGCCGACCGCGGCGCAACGCACAGCGCCACCGGGCATGGCTGCCGTTGCTGCAGCCGAATTCGACTTCGTCGTCGGCGGCATCGAGATCGAGGGCCAGACCTGGGACGGTGTCGACGTGCAATACCCGTGGGAGACGAGCCCGCGCCGCGGCCACCGCCATCGCCTGCAGATCCCGGCCTTCCACATCGACATCCATCCGGTCACCAACGCCGAGTTCAAGCGCTTCATCGACGCCAGCGGCTACGCACCGCGCGATGCCCATAACTTCCTGCGTCATTGGACAGCCGGCGTGCCGCCGACCGGCTGGGCCGACAAGCCCGTCACCTGGGTGAGCCTGTGCGATGCGCGCGCCTATGCCAAGTGGGCCGGCAAGCGCCTGCCGCGCGAGTGGGAATGGCAGTACGCCGCGCAAGGCCTCGACGGCCGGCTCTACCCCTGGGGCAACAGCTGGGACGCACAGGCCGTCCCCGCGCCGGACCGCAACCGCACGATGCGGCCGCCGGCCGACGTCGGCGCGCATCCGCGCGGCGCGAGTCCCTTCGGCGTGCAGGACCTGGTCGGCAACGTCTGGCAGTGGACCGACGAGTACGAGGACGAGCACACCCGCGCGGCCATCCTGCGCGGCGGCAGCAGCTACCAGCCGCAGACCTCGCACTGGTACTTCCCGCAGGCCTACCGGCTCGACCATCACGGCAAGTATTTGCTGATGGCGCCGGCCAAGGACCGCTCGGGCGCGATCGGCTTCCGATGTGTGGTGGATGCCGGGTGAGGCTGGCAGCGATCATGGCCTGCGCGCTTGGCTTGACCCTTCTCGCCCTTGATGCACCGGCTACGACCATCGTGCTGATCGGTGGCGCCGGCCACGAAGGCCCGGGCCGGCATGAGTACGCCGCCGGCCTGCGACTGATGAAGTCATGGCTGCAGTCGAGCCTGCCGCAGGCCGAGGTGCGCAGCTTCGAGATCGGCTGGCCAACTGATCCGAAGGCCCTGGACGGCGCTTCCACCGTCGTGCTGTATTTCGATGGCGCGGACCAGCATCCGCTCCTCGATCCGGCGCGCCGGCGCAGCTTCGAGGCGGCGATGGCTCGTGGCGCCGGCCTTGTCGCGCTGCACCAGGCTTCCACCGTGCCGGCCGAGGGCGACATGACGAACCTGCAGCACTGGCTCGGCGCCGTCCGGCCTGGTCTATACGACCGTACGACCGAGACGGCGATGCTGCTGCCTGCGCCTGGTTTGCCCCTGACGAAGGGCCTGCAAGCCTTCGAACTGCGCGACGAGTTCTATCCAACCCTGCGCTTCGCCAGCGAAGGCCTAACGCCGATCCTCAGCGCCAGACTGCATCCGCAGTTCCGCGCAGGCAAGAGCATGCTGAGCGAAGAGGCCGAAACGACGACCGTCGCCTGGGCCTATCAGCGCAGCGATGGCGGCCGCGCCTTCGGCTACACCGGCGGCCACTTCCTCACCGCCTTCGACCAGCCGATGCTGCGTCGCCTGCTGCTCAACGCTGTTGCCTGGACGGCCGGCGTCGATGTTCCGAAGCCTGCCGACGTGACAAGCTTCCATCACGACGCGCAGCGCAGCGGCTGGTTCGCTGACGAATCGAAGCTGACGCCGGCATTGCTTGCCGCGCCCGGCTTCGGGCAGGTCTGGGCTTCGCCGCCGTTCGCCGATTTCCAGGGTCAGCCCGCACGGCTCTATGCCTCGCCGCTGTACCTCGACGAGTTGACGATCAAGGCCGGCGAGCACCGCGGCGAAACCTTCTCTGCCGTCATCGCCGCCAGCAGCAACGGCGACATCTACGCGGTCAATGCCCGCAAGCAGGGCGACGTCGCACCCGGCCGCATCCTCTGGCACAGGCATCTGGCCGACCCTTGCCGCCTGCAGCCGGCGCCGCTGGACGGCGTGCCGACCGGCATCCTCAGCACGCCGGTGATCGATCCGGCGCGCTCGCGCCTGTACGTCGCCGCATGCGATCCGACCTATCGCTGGCAGGCGTACGCTCTGGACCTGGGCAGCGGCGCGGTGCTGCCCGGCTGGCCGGTTCTGCTCGACGAAGCTCGCTTCAACGAAGCGAACCACAACGCCGGCCCGGTGGCCGTCGCGCCGACGCGGCGTTTCGACTTCCGGGTGCAGCGCGGCGCATTGAACCTGAGCCTGGACGGCTCCCGGCTGTATCTCACTTTCGGCGAGACCGAGACCGGCTGGCTGGTCTCGGTGGATACCGAGGCCGCAGCGGTGGACAGCGCCTTCGCCGCCGTGGCCATGCCGCATCGCGGCAGCGGCGGCATCTGGGGCGCCGGCGGCGCGGCGGTCGACGAAGAAGGCCAGGTCTTCACCGTCACGGGCACCGGCTTCGACGGCTATCGCGACCAGCCGAACGACTGGACCCAGTCGCTGCTCAAGCTCAGCGACAAGGCGGGCGTTGGCCTGCGCCTGGTCGGCACCTACACGCCCTTCAACCACTGCCTGACGGCGAAGAACGACATCGACCTCGGCTCTGGCGGCGTGGCCTTGTTGCCAGGCACGGACTGGCTCGCCATCGGCGGCAAGCAGGGCAATGTCTACTTGCTGGATCGCCAGCATCTGCCGGGCCGGCTCGATCGCCGGCCGGCCTGCAGCGACGATGCGGCCAGCGACGCTTCCTTGCTGCCTCCGCAGCCGCAAGCTCAGTTCGGCACGCGCGGACCGCTGAACGTATTCGGCCCCTATTCGGAGCAGGACGCCGCGCTGGACCTGGCGCGGGCGCGCTCGGTGCCAGCGGCCTTCCGCGGCAGCGATGGATCGATGCAGATCCTCGTGACCGGCAACAGTCGCGCGGCGCCCGGCTCGGCCCAGGCAGTCGCACCTTCGCTGGCGCGGCTGGTCGTAGACAAACAACCGGTGCCGCAGCTGCGCCTGGCGCAGTCAGAAGGCGAAGTCGTTATGCAAAACCCCGGCTCGCCGGTCGTCAGCAGCCGGCCGGACGGCAGCGAAGCCATCGCCTGGGTGCTGGACGAGAACGCACCGCGCTCGGCGCCGCTGGTCGGCGCGAACGCCCCTTCGCCAGTGCTCTACGCCTTCGATGCAATGAGCCTGCAAAAGGTCTGGCAAAGCGCGCCAGGTGAACTCCCCGCCAGCGGCAAGTACAACGAGCCGATCGTCGTGCGCGGCCAAGTGATCGTCGGCACCGATCGCATCCAGGCCTTCGGCCTCGGCGGTGCGCGCGGTCCGGCGCTAACGCCGAATTCAAGCGCAAAGGCGACGGCCGCCGATGATGGCCGGCCCGTCGACGGCGCCGCCATCTACCGCCAGCGCTGCGCCGCCTGCCATGACGCTCCGCAAGGCAGCATCCCGCCGCGCAGCTGGATCGCCAGCCGCGGCCATGCGCGCATCGTCGAGGCACTGAGCCGCGGCGCGATGCAGGTCCAGGCAGCGGGCCTGACGGCTCGTGAGATCGAAGCAGTGGCGGGGTATCTGCAATGAGCGGCATCAAGACCCAACTAGGCGGCTTGCTCGGCCGCGCGCTGGAAGCGAATCGCAAGGGCCGGCTCAGCCACTTCATCACCGGTCCGGACAGCCCGGCCATCGCGATCTTCGATCCGAGCCGCGTGATGAACAACCAGGAAGGCGACTGGTACGGCGAACACGCCGGCAAGTGGCTGGCCGCCGCCGCGCGATCATTCGCTCGAACGCAAGACCTGACCCTGGGCGAGAACCTGAAGCGCGTGGCCGGCTGGCTGATCGAGCGGCAGGATGCGGATGGCTATCTCGGCAACTACGCGCCCGAGCGTCGCTTCATGGTGCCGCAGCCGCCAAAAGCCCTGAGCTGGAACGGCGAACCCGCGTTGCGCACCTGGGATATCTGGACCCACAGCTACCTGTTGCTGGGCCTGCTGGAGCTCTACAAGGCAATACCTGACCCCGCTTACCTGGACGCCGCAGTCCGGATCGGCGACCTCTGCTGGCGCACGATCGTGCAGGGCGGCATCGACATCACGACCTTGGGCAACCATCACGGCATGTCGGCCACCGTGCTGCTCGATCCGGCAGTCGATCTTTACACCGCCACCGGCAATGCCCGCTATCTGCAACTGGCCGAGACGATCCTCGCGCAGGCCGACGCGCACCCTGAACTGGCGCTGCTGCAAAAGGCGCTGGCCGGCACGGACGCCTCGGACATCGCCACCGGCAAGGCCTACCAACTGGCCTGGAACCTGGTCGGCCTGGCCAAGCTGCAGAAGGCCACCGGCCGTGAGGATCTGCGCGTGGCGCTCGAGAAGCTCTGGGCCAATATTCGCGAGCATCACCTGAGCCTGGGCGGCGGGCCTTTCGGCGGCGTCGCTCATCGTTCGCGCGAGGTCTTCAACGCTCTCGGCGCCTTCGAGCCCAAGGCCTATGTGGAGACCTGCTCGACGCTGGCCTGGATCCAGCTGAACCGCGAGCTGCTGGGGCTCAGCGGCGAGGCGAAGTATGCCGAGGAGATCGAACGAAGCGCCTATAACGACCTGCTCGGCGCCCTGGCGCCGAACGGCGAGGACTGGTGCTATTACTCCTTCGCCAACGGCAAACGGGTGCATACGACCTATTGGCGCTGCTGCAAGTCCAGCGGCGCGATGGCGCTGGAGGAACTGCCGGCGGTTGCCTATGGCGTGACGAGCGATAGCGGCTTGGCGGTGCAGTTGTACGGGCCGTCAAACGTCCACGTGGTCTTGCCCGAAGCCGGCAGCGTCAAATGGGTGCAGCACACGCAATACCCGTTCAGCGGCCTGGTCTGCCTGCGCCTGGTCGACATCGAGCGCCAGGGCGCGCGTTTCACTCTGCAGCTGCGCATCCCCTCCTGGGCTGAAGGTGCGCGGATCAAGCTCAATGGCGAGCTGATGGCCATCGAGCTGCATCCCGGTGCTAACGCCCGGATCGAGCGGAGCTGGCACAAGGGCGACGAGGTTTGCCTGGAGCTGCCGATGCGCATCCGCACGCACCGCCGCCTCAATCAGAACACCCAGGAATCCCGCGCGCCCGATGGCTCGCCGGTGGCCCAGCAGGTGCTGCGCCACGAGTACCTCGCGCTGAGCCGTGGGCCGCTGGTCTACGCGACCACCTTGATCGATGGCTTCAAGACCGAGGAGACGATCCGGCCGCCGGCCGTGCCCGATGAACTCTGGCTGCGCGAGCTGCCGCCTGCACCCGACGAAGAAGGCCCGGCCATCGAGATGAGCCTCGGCTATCGCGCGCCGCTGACCTTCTGGCCCTACTACTGCGCCGGCGGTCGCGAGGACGGCGCCTGGCGCCTGACCTGGCTCTCGCTGGCGCCTGACGCCGTCTGAACCCCATGGCAAGAAAAGCTCCACTCCCTTCGGCGCAAGGTCCTCTCTCGGGCGTTCGCGTGCTGGACCTCAGCGCTTACATCGCCGGCCCCTACGGCTGCACCTTGCTGGCTGACCAGGGCGCCGAAGTGCTGAAGATCGAACCGCCCGACGGCGACAACCTGCGCAACTACCCGTCCACGCTGGTCAACGAGAGCCGCGCCTTCCTCGGCGTGAACCGCAGCAAGCGCGGCATCGTGCTGGACTTGAAGAAACCCGAGAGCCTGGCGCTGCTGATGCGTCTGGTGCGGCAGGCGGACGTGCTGGTCCACAACTTCCGCCCCAGCGTGCCCAAGCGCCTCGGCATCGATTTCGATGCGCTGTGCGCGATCAACCCGCGCCTGGTCTATTGCGCTGTGACAGGCTACGGCGAGACCGGCCCGATGAAGGACAAGGCCGGCTACGACCAGGTCTTGCAGACGATGACCGGCATGTGCGCCTTCCAGGGCAAGCCCGGCGGCGCGCCGGAGATCCTCTACGGCTCGGTGGTCGACTACTACGCGGCGGCGCTGCTGGCGGCGGGCGTGTCGTCTGCCCTGTTCGAGCGCGAACGCAGCGGTCTTGGCCAGTACGTCGGCATCTCGCTCTTGCGCAGCGCCTTGACCATGCAGTCGGCGCGACTGGTCTGGGCCGATGGCGAGCCGCTGGACGTGGGCCGCGACATGCGCTCGGGCGGTGTCACCGGCATCCATCCCACAAGACAGGGCCACCTCTACATCTCGGCCAACACGCCGCGCTTCTGGTCGGCGCTGTGCCGCCTGATCGGCCTGCCGGAGCTTGCCGACGACGAACGCTACGACACGGTGAAGAAGCGCGCCCGGCACGCGGCCGAACTGGTGGTGCAATTGCATAACGCATTGGCTCAGCGGACGGCGCTGGAATGGGAAGCGCTGTTCGGCGACGAGGTGCCTTGCGCCGCCTCGCGCCGCATCGAGGAGATGTTCGACCATCCACAGGTGCAGGCCGAGGACATGATCGCCACGATGCCGCACCCGGTGCTGGGCAACTACCGCGGGCTGACGCGCGCGATCAAGTTCGGCCGTACGCCCGGGCCGGAGCCCTTTGCCGCGCCGACCCAGGGGCAGCATGCGGCCGAATTGGCGTCCGAGCTGGGCCTGGCCGGCGACGAAGTGGCGCGTTTGCGCGGAAACTGAAAGACCCCTTGCACTTGAATGGCGGGGCGCTACCCTTATCTTCCGGAGTCCGGAATTTCTCCGAAGATCGGAAAACGCGCCATGACGACCAAGACTTACGCCAAGACCCCCGAAGCTCTCGCCAAGCTCACGCCCGAGCAATTCCACGTGACGCAGCGCAGCGGCACCGAGCGGCCCGGCACCGGGGAATTGCTGGACAACCACGAGCCCGGCATCTACGTGGACATCGTCTCCGGCGAGCCGCTGTTCGCGTCGAGCGACAAGTTCGAATCCGGCTGCGGCTGGCCCAGCTTCACCAAGCCGATCACTCCCACCTACGTGAACGAGTTGCGCGACGTCTCGCACGGCATGGTCCGCACCGAGGTTCGCTCGACCCATGGCGACAGTCACCTGGGTCATGTGTTCCCCGACGGCCCGCGCGACCGCGGCGGCCTGCGCTACTGCATCAATTCGGCCTCGCTGCGCTTCGTGCACCGCGACGACATGGAGGCCGAGGGCTATGGCGAATACTTGAATCAGGTGGAAGAACGCTGATGTCGATTTCCTGACCGCAGGATCGTCGTCTGAACAGGAGCGGCCGGATCGGCAAGATCCGGCCGCTTTTGTTTTCTTCCTCTCCATCCCAACGATGAGGCGATCGATGATGTCTTCGACCAGAAATCTCTGCCTGCTGGGGGCTGCCGTGCTCGCCCTTGCCCTGGCCGGCGCCGCAAGTGCCGCACCGGTGACTTACCAGGCGGACCCGATGCATACTTTCCCGAGCTTCGAGGCCGACCACATGGGCATCTCGGTCTGGCGCGGAAAGATGAACCGCAGCAGCGGCACCGTGGTCTACGACATGGCCACCGGTGCGGGCAGCGTGGACCTGAAGATCGAGCTGGACAGCATCGACTTCGGCCTGGAGGCTCTGAACAAATGGGCCCGCGGCAGCGATTTCTTCGACGTGGCGAACAACCCGGTGGCGACCTACAAGGGCAGCTTCGCCGCCATCCTCAATGGCACGCCGATGCTGGTTAAAGGCGAACTCAGCCTGCATGGCGTGACCCGGCCGGTGGTCCTGGAGATCAAGTCGCTGAAGTGCATCCCGCACCCGATGCTCAAGCGCGACTACTGCGGCGCCGATGCGAAAGGCAGCTTCGACCGTTCAGCTTTCGGCCTGAACGCCGGCAAGGACTGGGGCTTCAAGATGAATGTCGACCTGCGCATCCAGATCGAGGCGTTGGCGCAGGAATAAGGCCCGGCTTCCGGGCCGAGCGCTGGGCCGCTCCCGAGCCAGCCCGCCTGGCGACGCTTGCCGGTCAATCCGGCAAGCGTCGCCGTCCCCTCGGGGGACCGACCAGCGTACCCGCGGGGCGAGGCGTCAACAACCTTCGTATTTCCAGTTCCGGGACTTGCCTTCAGCCATCCACTCGACGGCTTGGCCCAGGCGTTTCTCGCGCGTCGCGACCTGCTTGGCCTCGGTGATCCATTCGATGTATTCGCGCTGCTTGCCGGGCGGGAAGGCGCCGAAGGTCTTCTGCGCCGCGGGGTTGGCGCCCAGTGCCTGAAGCAGATCGGCCGGCGCGACGGCCGGCGCCTTGGGTGCATTCGCCGTGCGCGCCGACTTGGCGCCGCTGCGGATCAGCTCGGCCGCATGCCTGATCTGCGCCTGAAGCTCGCGCTTGGCCGGCAGATCCTTCATCGACTCGATGCGGCCGTACTGGCCCATCGCCTCGCTGCGCTTGTCCTCGCCCGGCACCACTTCCTCACGCTTCCAGAAGCCGAAGGCGCAGTGGGCCTTGAATGCCGCCATATTGGCCAGGATCTTCCCGTCGACGGTGAAGCAGGGCATGCTCCATTTGATCGTCTCGACGGCCTCGGGGCAGGCGGCGTGGACCTGGGCGCGCAGGTGCTCGAGGATGGGCTTTGCGAAGTCCGCGGACTTGGCGATGTAGGCATCGACGCGCGGATCGGGCGTGGCTTCGGCTTTGCTCATCGGGCAACTGTAGGCCGCCTTGCCAACACGCTCCATCGGGAGAATGCCGATGTCGACGACAAGCATTCGAGGCGCTGTCCTACGGGCGATCGGCGAAGAGGATCACTAATATCCCGTTCAGGTCTGCCTGAAAGGAACCCACATGAACACCACGACCGTCGTCCGCACCGAACGCGTGCCGCGCACCGGCGAATACGAACAGCTCGCCCACATGGCCAGCGCCGGCAAGCTGCTGCTGCGCGTGGTGATCGGCGCGCTGATCCTGTTCCATGGCGTTTCGAAGATCAAGAACGGCCTCGGGCCAATCCCGGGGCTACTGACGCAGCACGGCCTGCCGGCCGAGCTCGCCTACCTCTGCTACGCCGGCGAGGTGGTCGCCCCGCTGATGCTGATCGTCGGCGTCTGGACGCGTCTGGCGGCCTTGATCGTCGTGGTCAACATGGCGACCGCCGTGGCGCTGGTGCACATGCCGCAGATCCTGACCGTGAACGAGCAGGGCGGCTGGGCGCTGGAGCTGCAGGCGATGTACCTGTTCGGTGCGTTGGCCGTAATGCTGCTGGGCGCCGGGCGATACAGCGCCGGCGGAGCGCTGGGGCGCTGGAACTAGCCCCGTGCGTGGGTGACGCCGCCGTCCACCGTCAAGGTCGCGCCGACCACGTAGTCCCCCGCGCGTGAGGCCAGATAGATAGCCGCGCCGGCCATGTCGTCGTCCACGCCGACCCGCCCGGCCGGCACCCGCGCTGCCACTTCGTCGCCGTGATCCCGCGCCACCTTGTTCATGTCGGAGGCGAAGGCGCCCGGCGCGATCGCGTTGACGACGATGTTGTTTTCGATCAACCGCAGCGCCATCCGCTTGGTCATGTGGATCAGGCCGGCCTTGCTGGCGGCGTAGGAATAGGTCTCTAGCGGATTGACCGAAATGCCGTCGATCGAGGCGATGTTGATGACCTTGGCTGGCCGCAATTCGGCTGCCTTGGACAGCAGACCGTGCAGCGCCTGCGTGAGGAAGAAGGGCGCCTTCAGGTTCAGGTCGACGACCTTGTCCCAGCCGCTCTCGGGGAATTCGGCAAAGGGCGCTCCCCAGGCGGCGCCGGCATTGTTGACCAAGATGTCGAGGCTGCCCTCGCGCTCGGCGATCCGGCGTGCCAGGTCTTGCGCGCCTTCGACGCTAGACACATCGGCTGGCAGCGAGATGCAGTTGAAGCCTTGCGCGCGCAACTCAGCCGCTGTCGCGTCGCAGGCTTCGGCCTTGCGCGCCGAGATGTAGACGCGGCGCGCGCCGGCGCGCAGCAGGCCGGTGGCGATCATGCGGCCGATGCCGCGCGAACCGCCGGTGACCAGGGCCACGCGACCCTGCAGCGAGAACAGATCGTTGATCGATGGATTGCTGCTGCCTGCAGCGGTGCTGGGGGTGTTCATGCGGCTCGTCTCCTGTGGGCTGTTGTCGGAATGCCCACAGGCTAGCGAGGATGAGCCGGCGCCGCAGTCGCCTGCGGGTCAGGCCGGCTTCAAGGGCGGGTCACAGACCGGGCTGGATCGGCCGCCCGAGATGCTGGGCGAGATGGATGGCTGGGCCGCCGTTGTGGACGTTGCTGTAGCCCATGTGCTGCATCATCCCTAAAGCCTGTTCCGAGCGGGCTCCGGAGGAGCAGTAGACGATCACCGGCGCCGCGCGATCGGGCACCTTGTGGACCACGTCAGCCTCGATCTGCGGCAACGGCACGCTGAGTGCGTTGACGATGTGGCCGCCCATGTATTCGGCATAGGAACGGACGTCGATCAGGATCGTATCGGCCGGCAAGGCGGCGATGGCCTTGTAATCTTCCTGATGGCTGTCGGCAAGGCTGGACATTTCCGGGACTTCCTTTCTTGGGTCAGACAAGGCACGCATCCAATCGAATGCCGGCTGCTGGCTTGAAGCTTTTGTACATCAAGACAGCCGACCCTGGCGAGTACGCGGTCGTGCGCTTTGCTGCGACGCAACAGCATTTAAGCGGGTGCTAAGCCAGCGGTGAAGTCAGGGCCGTTCGTCGGGCGCGGCGATCAGCGGCACGCCTTGCTGGCGCGCTTCGGCCCATTGGCGCTCCTGCGACCGTTGATAGCCGGGCCGCTGCTTCAGGCGCTGCCAATAGTCGGCCACGGCCGGCGTGAACTGATCGGCAAGTCCCAGGTGCTGTGCCAGCAGCAAGGCATAGCCGATCGAGATGTCCGCCGCAGTGAAGCGGCCGGCGCAGATCCATTCGGTTCCCTGCAGCCGCGCTTCCAGGCCGCGCAGCCGGGCGAGGAACCACTTCGAATAGTCGGCGGCCACCTGCGGCTGCTGGCGCGCTGGCGGCTCGAAGTGCGTGTAGCGCAGCACCAGCGTCTGCGGGAAGGTCAGTGTCGCTTCGCCGAAGTGCAGGTAGTTCAGGTAGGCGCCGTAGTCCGACTCGCCAACGTCAACGTCGAGCTGACCGGCGCCATGCCGAGCCGCCAGGTACTGGCAGATCGCGGCCGATTCGGTCATGCGGGTATCGCCATCCTCCAGCAGCGGCACCGTGCCCAGCGGATTCAGCGCCAGGTACTCGCGATGGAACATGCGCGGAGGGAAGGGCAGCATGCGCAGTTCATAGCGCAAGCCCAGTTCTTCCAGCGTCCATAACGGTCGAAATGAGCGGGCGCTGAGGCAGTGGTGGAGGACGATCATGTCGACGAGGAAAAGAGGCCGGGAATGGCGGAGATCGGCAATACGTCGGCCTCCGCCGAGAGCGGATAGGCCCGCTCGACCGGCGCGAGTACCAGCGCACGATCGAGCTGCAGATCCTGGGCCGCGGTCCAGAAGCCGCGGCTGACCTTGGGCGCGGCGGAGAACTTGATCTCGATGCCGATGCGGCGCTGGCCGATGGACACCACGACGTCGAGCTCCGCGCCGGCCGCCGTGCGATAGAAACCGATCTGCGCGCCTTGCGGCAACGCAGCGGCGATCTGCTCGATGACGAAGCCCTCCCAGGACGCTCCGACGATCGGATGACCCTGCAGCGCGTTCAAGTCGGCAATGCCCAGCAGCGCATGGACGAGGCCGCTGTCGCGCACGTAAACCTTCGGTGACTTGACCAGGCGTTTGCCGACATTGGCAAGATGCGGCTCCAGGCGTCGCAGGACCATGGCTTCGACCAGGGTGTCTAGGTATCGCGCCACGGTCGTGTGCGCCAGGCCGCCGAGCGAAACGCCGAGCTGCGAGGCATTGAATAGCTGACCTTGCAGATGCGCCTGCATGCGCCAGAAGCGATGCAGCGACTCGGATGCGATACCCACGCCCATCTGCGGCAGGTCGCGGTAGAGAAAGCTTTCGATGAAATCCTGTCGCCATTGGAAGGACAAGGCTTCATCGGGCGCCAGATGGCTGAGTGGAAAGCCACCCCGCAGCCAGAGCGACTGCAAGCTCGCCAGATCCGTCGCGGCCTCGGCGGCGAGCAGCGGCGGCAGTTCGAGATAGCTGACTCGGCCGGCCAATGATTCCGAGCCCTGTTGCAGCAGGGTGCCTGAGGCGGACCCCAGCAGCAGGAAACGGCCCGGGCGGCGATCCGCATCGATCTCCGGCCGCAGATGGCTGAACAGCTCAGGCATCAACTGCACCTCATCGAGCACGACCAGCTTGTCGCGATGGCGCGAGAGGAACAGCTCCGGCTCGGCCAGTTGGGCCCGGTCGGCGGCGCGTTCAAGGTCCAGCATGATGGCACCGGGCTGTTCTGCGGCGAACTCCCGGGCCAGTGTGCTCTTGCCGACCTGGCGAGGGCCGAGCAGCACCACGCCCGGAAAATAGCTCATGCGCCGACGCAGGGCCTGCCAGGCGAGGCGGGGAATCATTGGTGCATTTTGAGCGTTTGACGCTCAAAATGCAAGGTTACATGCTGCGCCGGTACTGCCCGCCGACTTCGAACAGGGCCGAGGTGATCTGCCCGAGCGAGCACACGCGCACCGCGTCCATCAGCACCTCGAACACATTCCCGTTGTCGATCACCGCCTGCTGCAGTTGCGCCAGCATCGCAGCGCTAACGCCCGAGTTGCGCGCATGGAAATCGCCTAGGCGCTTCAGCTGCGACTGCTTCTCCGCCTCGGTCGAGCGAGCCAGCTCGATGTGCTCGGGCACCGGGTCGCCATGCGGGTTGCGGAAAGTGTTGACGCCGATCACCGGGTATTCGCCGGTGTGCTTCAGCATCTCGTAGTGCATCGACTCTTCCTGGATCTTGCTGCGCTGGTAGCCGGTCTCCATCGCTCCGAGCACGCCGCCGCGTTCGGCGATCTTTTCGAATTCGGTCAGCACCATTTCCTCGACCAGCTCGGTCAGCTCGTCGATGATGAAAGCGCCTTGCGACGGGTTCTCGTTCTTCGCCAGGCCCCACTCGCGATTGATGATCAGCTGGATCGCCATCGCGCGGCGCACGCTCTCCTCGGTCGGCGTGGTGATCGCCTCGTCGTAGGCATTGGTGTGCAGCGAGTTGCAGTTGTCGTAGATCGCGATCAGCGCCTGCAGGGTCGTGCGGATGTCGTTGAAGGCGATCTCCTGCGCGTGCAGGCTGCGGCCGGACGTCTGGATGTGGTACTTCAGCTTTTGCGAGCGCTCGTTGGCGCCGTACTTGTCGCGCATCGCCACGGCCCAGATGCGGCGCGCCACGCGGCCCAGC
>FSVW01000758.1_pt1 | contig 14167 bp, 13 predicted proteins | sample 1637551 | NCBI WGS metagenome assembly FSVW01 (sample SAMEA3914814, study PRJEB12502) | metagenome | biome: forest; material: soil | place: USA | collected 2011-09-16 | depth 0.1 m | reverse complement strand
GCCCGGCGCCAGGTTGGTGTCGAGTTCGGGCGTGTCGCCCGGCAGGCGGTGGAAGTCCGCGAAGGCGATCTGCCGCTCGCCGTTGCGGCCGCTCACGTGGACCACCGGACCCAAGGCCGCCAGCGCCACGCACATATCCGACGGGTGCACGGCAATGCACTGCTCGCTGGCGCCGAGCACCGCGTGGATGCGGTTCAAGCCGGTGCGCGCCGGGCAGCCGCTGCCGGGCTCCCGCTTGTTGCACGGCGTGCCCACGTCGTAGAAGTAGTAGCAGCGCGTGCGCTGCAGCAGGTTGCCTCCGTTCGTGGCCATATTGCGCAGCTGCGGGGATGCGCTGGCCAGCAGCGCGGCGCTGAGCAAGGGGTAGCGGTCGCGCACCAGCGGGTGGTAGGCCGTGTCCGCGTTGTGGGCCAGCGCGCCGATCATCAGGCCGCCATCCGGCCTGGGCTCGATTCGCTCCAGCGGCAGGCGGCTCACGTCGACCAGCCGGCTCGGCCGCATCACGTCTTCCTTCATCAGGTCCAGCAGATTGGTGCCGCCAGCGATGAACTTGATCGCGTCCGTCGGCGCTGCGCCCGAGCGGAACGGGAGCAGCGCGTCAGCGACGCTGCCGGCTGCGACATAAGCGAACGGCCTCATGACGGCGCCGTCCCGGGCAGGTCGAGCGCGGATGGCGTGGCGGCGCGTGGGCTGCTGCCCTGGGCAAGCGCCACCGAGCACACCGCCTCCACGATCTGCGGATAGGCGCCGCAGCGGCAGATGTTGCCGCTCATCAGCTCCCGCACCTCGGCCGGCGTGGCGGCCCGGCCTTCGTTGATGAGTCCCAGCGCCGAACAGATCTGGCCCGGCGTGCAGTAGCCGCACTGCAGCGCGTCGAACTCGATGAAAGCCTGCTGCAGCGGGTGCAACTGGTCGCCGCGGGCGACCCCTTCGATCGTCGTGATCGCAGCGCCGTCCCGCATCACCGCCAAGGCCAGGCAGGCATTAATGCGCCGGCCGTCGCAGAGCACCGTGCAGGCGCCGCACTGGCCGTGATCACAGCCCTTTTTCGTGCCGTTGAGGTCGAGGTCCTCGCGCAGCAGGTCTAGCAGCGTCACCCAGGGCTGGACCACCAACTCGTGCAGCTCGCCGTTGATGGTCAGCGTGATGGCATGAGCATGGTCGGCCTCGGCCTCAACTTCGGTCCTCGCAGGCTCAGCCCTTCGAGGCCGGGCCGGCTCGCTCACGCGTGCCTCGGCTGTGTGCATGTCGTGCATGGTCTGCTTCCTTGATCATCGATCCGGGAGCGATGCAGCAAACGGGATGCCAGCTGGCATGGCGGGCCGGCACGAACTGCTGTAGGCCAGCGCTGACCGTCGGCATGCCTGGCGTCCGATAGTCACTGCGGTGCATCAGGCAGATAAAGAGCGCCTTCAACAGGCCGAAGCGGCTGCCGGAGTATCCAAGATGGGCAAGCACAAGCTCGAACTCGAAGAGGGAAGCCAAGCCGAATACGGGGGGCCGGAAGGCGGCTACGGCTCCTTGAAATCGGTCGGCGAAATCCTGCTGCGCGAGCGGGTTCCGGCCAAGGCCGGGCAGGCGCTCGCGCTGCAGAACAAGCCGCAGGGCTATATGTGCGTGAGCTGCGCCTGGGCCAAGCCGGCACGGCCCCATCCGGCCGAGTTCTGCGAGAACGGCGCCAAGGCGACGGCCTGGGAGATCACCGCCAAGCGGGCCGACCAGACCTTCTTTGCCGAGCACACGCTGACCGAGCTGGAGACTTGGCGCGACCACGATCTTGAGGTCGCCGGGCGGCTCACCCATCCGATGCGCTGGGATCCCGCCAGCGACCGCTACATGCCGGTGTCCTGGGAGATCGCCTTCCAGGAAATCGGGCGCGAACTGAAGGCGATGGCGCCACGCGAAGCGGTCTTCTACACCAGCGGCCGCGCCTCGCTGGAGACCAGCTACATGTACCAGCTGTTCGCGCGGATCTACGGCTCGAACCACCTGCCCGACAGCTCGAACATGTGCCACGAAAGTTCATCGGTCGCCTTGCCGCAAAGCATCGGCGCCGCCTGCGGCACGGTCGGGCTGACCGACTTCGACGCCTGTGACTGCATCTTCTTCATCGCCCAGAACGTCGGCACCTCGTCGCCACGGATGCTGCACCAATTGCAGGACGCGGTGGAGCGCGGCGTCAAGATCATCACCATCAATCCGCTGCGCGAGCGCGGGCTGGAGCGCTTCACCAACCCGCAGTCGCCGGGCGAGATGCTGACCGGGGCGGAGACGCTCATCTCCTCACAGTACCTGCAGGTCAAGAACGGCGGCGACATCGCCGCGCTGTTCGGCATCTGCAAGGCGGTGCTGGAGCTCGAGGACGCGGCGGCAGCCGACAGGAAGGTGGTCGGCGACGACGGCAAGGCCAGGCAGCCGGACAACGCCGCCGCAGTCTCCTTCGCCGCATCGATTGCCGCAGCCGATACCAAGCGGGTGCTCGACCACGGCTTCATTGCCGAGCACACGCAGGGCTTCGACGAGTTCGCCGCAGCCACACGCGCGCACGACTGGGCCGAGCTCGAAGTCGTCAGCGGCCTGACCCGTGCCGAGATGCGCGAAGCGGCCGAGACCTACGTGAAGTCCTCGGCCACCTTGGGCATCTACGGCATGGGCCTGACCCAGCATGCGCACGGTGTCGAGAACGTGCACATGGTGCTCAACCTGCTGCTGCTGCGCGGCAATATCGGCAAGCCCGGCGCCGGCGTCTGCGCGGTGCGCGGGCACTCGAACGTGCAGGGCCAGCGCACGGTCGGCATCACCGAAAAGCCGGATCTGGTGCCGCTGGACAAGCTCGCCGCGCAGTACGGCTTCGAGCCGCCGCGATGGAAGGGCCACTCGACCGTCGAGGCCTGCGACGCAATGCTCAAGTCGGAGCTGAAGGCCTTCGTCTGCCTCGGCGGCAACCTGCTGCGCGCGGCGCCGGAGACGGTCGCCGTCGAGGCCGCCTGGCGCAAGCTGCGCCTGACCGTACAGGTCGCGACCAAGCTCAACCGCAGCCACATCGTCCACGGCGAGGTCGCCTATTTGCTGCCCTGTCTGGGCCGCATCGAGATCGACCGGCAGGCCAGCGGCCCGCAGGCCGTCTCCACCGAGAGTTCGGTCGCGCACTTCCATGGCTCGCACGGCCAAGCCACGCCGGCGAGCGAGGATCTGCGCTCCGAGCCGTGGATCGTCGCCGAGCTGGCCAAGGCCGCGCTCGATGGCAAAGGCCGCGTGCCCTGGGACGAATGGGTCGCCGACTACGCGCGCATCCGCGACGCGATCGAGGAAACCTATCCGGCGACCTTCAAGCGTTTCAACGAGCGGCTGTTCACGCCGGGCGGCTTCGCGCGGCCAGTGCCGGCAAGGGAGCGCAAGTGGACCACGCCGAACGGCAAGGCCAACTTCATCACGCCGAAGGTCCTGTTCGCGGGCATCGCGGGCAGCATCGCAAACGGCGGCGATCCGAATGGCATCCTTCAGCTGGCGACCCTGCGTTCGAACGACCAGTTCAACACGACAATCTATGGCTACTCCGATCGCTTCCGCGGCGTCGAAGGCACGCGCCATGTGGTCTTCATGAACCGGGCCGACATCGAGCGCATGGCCCTGGCGGCCGGGGCTGCCGTCGACCTGGAGACTGCCGTCGACGATGGCGTCGAGCGCCGCGTCCACGGCCTGCAGATCGTGCCCTACGACATCCCGGCCGGCTGCGCGGCCGCCTATTTCCCCGAGTGCAACCCGCTGATTCCGCTGTGGCACCACGACGGCGAATCCAAGGTGCCGGGCTACAAGGCCCTGCCGGTGCGGGTCAGCCTGTCCGCAGCGGGCCGGGCGCCGGTGCCGTCGCATGACGGGCTGCAAGGCGCGGCGTAGTGCCAGGCATCGACGGGCGACAGCCGTGGGCCAGGCAGAACTTGCAAATCCGACTCGGCCGCGCACAGGGTGGCGGTGGACGATTGCCATCGCTCTGCTCTTGCTCGCCGGCCTCGCCTCGGGCTGGGCCGTGACCGCGCCGCGCCCGGCGCTTCCGGTGCGCGGCGCGAGCCCTTTCCCGAGCCCCATCGCGAGCCCGTTCGACCGCCCAGGCGATGCCGCCAGAGGCCGGATGGTGTTCGCCGCCGGCGACTGCGCCTCGTGCCATGCGTCGCCCGGCCAGCCGGACCGGCTGCGGCTCGGCGGCGGCATGGCGCTGGCCTCGCCCTACGGCACGTTCCGGGCGCCGAACATCTCCCAGCATCCGGCCGACGGCATCGGCGGCTGGCGCACCGTCGACCTGGCGAACGCGATGCTGAGCGGCGTGTCGCCGAGTTCGCGCCACTACTACCCGACCTTTCCGTACGGCAGCTATGCGCGCATGCAGCCGGCCGATGTGGCCGACCTGATGGCCTATCTGAAGACCTTGCCGGCGGTGCCGGGCCGTGCGCCACCCCATCAGCTGAGCTTTCCCTTCAATATCCGGCGCCTGGTCGGGTTCTGGAAGCTGATCTACCTCGACACCACGCCGCTTGAGCCCGCGCCGGGCCGACCGGCCGACTGGAACCGCGGCCACTACCTGGTCGAGACGGTGGCGCACTGCGCCGAATGCCACTCGTCGCGCAATGTCTTCGGCGGCATCAAGCCGAAGACCCGCTTCGCCGGCGGGCGCGACCCGGAAGGCACCGGCTTCGTCCCGAACATCACGCCGGCCGGCATCGGCGCTTGGCGCACGGCCGACATCGCCGGGCTGCTCGAGCACGGGCGCACGCCCGACCTGCGCACGGTCGGCTCGTCGATGGCGGGCGTCGTCGAGAACACGCGCGAACTGCCCGACGAGGACCGCCAGGCGATCGCCGTCTATCTCAAGACGCTGGCGCCGCGCCCGACGCCCAAGCCGTGAGGCGCGGTCCGCTCCGCAAAGTCAATGCGCGTACAGATAGGCCGCCACGTCGCGCGCTTCGGCCTCATTGATGCCTGACGCCGGCATCGCCGAATGCGGGGACAGGCTGTGCGGATCGACGATCCAGCGCACCAGGTTCGCAGCCGTGTTGCGGGCCACGCCGCCGATGAACACGCGCTGGCGCAGATGCGCCAGCGACGGCGCCACCTGACCATCGGCGCCGCCGATGCCCGGGATCGTGTGGCAGCCGACGCAGCCAAAGCGACGCAGCAGCGCTGGCGCACGGTCCGGCTCGCCACCGGTGATCGCGCGGGCGATGTCCGTTTCGCGTTGATCGGCTCGCCACTGGAGGCCGAGGGCGCTGAGCGTGGCGATGGCAAGCAGCACGGTGGCGAGCGCAGCGGCGCGGCGGCCAGGTCCGGCAACGCAGGCGTACAGCCAGTTCGTCATCTCAACGCTCCGGAAAACCCGCCACTGCGACCGGCACTGAAGCAGGTCTCGCCGAGTGGCGGATCCACCGCGCGGCCAGCACCAGCGCCGCGCCGGCATAGACCGTCTCGGCCGGCACCCACATGATCACGCCGGCCAGTTGCTGGTCTTCGAGCGGCGTCAGCCCGAAGGCTGGCGCGCCGGCCGTCTGCAGGTGGTATAGCACGCGCGGCGCCAGGGTCATCAGGGCGCCGAGGACGCTGGTGTGCAGCATCGTCAGGAACAGGTGCCAGATCGCGCCGCCCGGATTGCTCCGGCGCAGCATCGACCACCAGAAGAGCAGTGCCGTCGCGAAGAAGCTGAGGTGCTGCATCCGGTGCAGGGCCACGGAGCCGACCGCGGCGTCGAAGAACGGCGGCACGTGCCAGACCCAGATCGCAAGCCCGTGCAGCGCCGTGGCATGTCCCGGGCTCGTCATCCAGCGCCACGGCCTGCGCACCTTGCGGGTGGCCGAGCCGATGGTCAGCCGCAATCCCCGCGGCATGCCCCACAGCAGCAAGCCGCCCGGTTGGGCCAGCACGAGCAGGGGCGCGGCGACGGCCATGACGATCTCGTGCTCGACCATGTGGAAGGTGAACAGGTGCTCGCCGAGCCAGTGCAACGGCGACACCAGCGCGCCGGCGAGCGCGAGCCAGCCGGCGAAATAGGCAGCGGCCTGAGCGGTTCGAGGAGCCGTTCCGCCGCCGCGCAAATGCAGGCGGGCAAGGCCGGTTCCGTATAGCAGCAGCGCCAGCGCGAGCGGGCCCACGATCCACGGGTCGAAGGTCCAGCGGGTCGACTCCGCGCTGCCGGGCGCAAGCTCGTGCGCCTGTGCCGGCATCATCGCCACGACGAGCAGGACGACGAGGACCGCTGCCGCGTTCACAGTCGCGGCACCAGGTAGAGGCAGGCGTAGACCAGCAGCCAGCTGATGACGACGAAGCTCCAGTACAGCGTGTTGTCCTGCACGTCGCCGAAGCGCCGCTTGTTGTCGCCATGCCGGCTGAACATCAGCGTGCCGAGCACGAACCATTCGATGACGTCGGTCAGCAGATGCGCGGTATGCAGGCCCAGCAGCAGCCAGACGACCGAGCCGTAGGCATTGCTGTCCCAGGACACATTGAGCGCACGGAACTCGAAGCCGCGCAGCGCCAGCAGGCCCGCGCCCAGCAGCGCGATGAAGACGATGCCGGCGCGTACCTTGCGCAGCTCGCCGGCCTTCGCCCAGCGCGACAACAGCAGGTTCGGCACGAGGCTGGCGACGAGCAGCACGGCGATCCAGCTGCCCGGCCCGAAGTCCGGCGGGTGGGCGCCGAGCGGCCATTCCGACGCGATGCTCTCCAGGTAGAAATACACCGCGATGACCAGCGCGAAGCCGCTGCCTTCGATCAGCATGTAGCCGAGGTTGCCCCACCACGAAAGGCTGGCGCTGCCGCTGCCGTGCAGGGGCAGCCGCGAGCAGTCGAGAACGACCCGCTCCTTCATGAATCGTCCTCCGGCGTGCCGCCCGGCCAGAACCAGCCGACCAGGCAGATCGCGACAGGGACCGCGCCCCAGACCATCGCATACGGCGTGAAGATCGAGGCGACCAGCATCAACGTCGTCGCCAGCGCGGTCCACAGCGGCCAGATGCTGTTGCGCGGCGAGGACTCGCGCGCCTGCGGCTTCGCGTCGGTCACGCTAGTGACCAGCAACTCGCGGCGCTCGACCCGCAGGCCGCTCGTGACCGTCAGCACCGACGGCTCGTTCCACAAGGGCCAGGCATCGTTGACGACCGGGATGCGGGCGAAGTTGTAGCAGCGCGGCGGCGATGCGCTGGCCCATTCCAGGGTCGGCGCGTCCCACGGGTTGTCGCCCGCCGGCTCGCCGCGGCGCGCGCTGCGGAACGCGTCGATGAAAAACAGCAGGAAGCCCGCGGCCAAGACGGCGCTGCTCAGGCTGACGAACAGGTTAATGCCGCCCAAGCCCATCTCCGGCTGGTAGGTGTAGACGCGCCGCGGCATGCCGAGCAGGCCGAGGATGTGCATCGGAAAGAAGGTCAGGTGGAAGCCGCTGAAGATCAGCCAGAACACCCAGCGGCCGGCACGCTCGCTCATCATCCGGCCGGTGAATTTCGGGAACCAGTAGTAGACGGCGCCGAGCAGCGGGAACAGCGCGCCGCCGACCAGCACGTAGTGGAAATGGGCAACGACGAAATACGTGTCGTGCACCTGCGTGTCGAAGGGCACCGACGCCACCATCACGCCGGTCAGGCCGCCGAGCACGAAGGTGACGATGAAGCCGACGACGAAAAGCAGCGGCGTCCTCCAGACCAGCCGGCCGTCCCACAGGGTCGCCAGCCAGCAGAAGACCTGCACGCCGGCTGGAATCGAGATCGCCATGCTCGACGCGGTGAAGAAGCTCTCGGCGACCCTCGGCAGGCCGGTCACGAACATGTGGTGCACCCACAGGCCGAAGGACAGGATGCCGGTCGTCAGCATTGCCAGCACCAGCGCCGTGTAGCCGAACAGCGGCCGGCGCGCGAAGGTCGGCAGGACGGTCGAGACCATGCCGACCGCGGGCAGGAAGATGATGTAGACCTCCGGATGGCCGAAGAACCAGAACAGGTGCTGGAACAGCAGCACGTCGCCGCCCTCGGCCGGGTTGAAGAAGTGCGTGCCGACGAGCCGGTCGAGGATCAGCGCGGTGCTCGACACGACGATCGCCGGCAGGGCCAGGATCACGAGGAAGGCCGTGACCAGCATCGCCCACACATAGGCCGGCATCCGCGCGAGCGACATGCCCGGCGCCCGCTGCTTGAAGATCGTGACGACCAGTTCGACCGCGACCGCCAGCGCCGAGATTTCGGTGAAGGTGATCATCTGCGCCCAGATGTCCGTGCGCTTGCCGGCGCCGAACTGCGGGCCCGACAGCGGCACGTAGGCGAACCAGCCGACGTCGGGCCCCATGTCCAGCACGAAGGCGGCCCACAGCAGGATGCCGCCAGCCAGGTAGATCCAGTACGAGAACGCGTTCAGGCGCGGGAAGGCGATGTTGCGCGTGCCGACCATCAGCGGCACCAGAAAGATGGCGACCGCCTCCATCACCGGCACGGCGAACAGGAACATCATGTTCGTGCCATGCATCGTGAAGATCTGGTTGTAGAGATCGGGGCCGACGAAGCGGTTCTCCGGCCGCGCGAGCTGGATGCGCATGGCCATCGCCAGCAGGCCGCCGAGGGCCAGGAAGCCGAAGGCCGTGGCGATGTAGCGTCGCCCGATGATCTTGTGGTCGACCGTCGCGAGCGCGGCCCACAAGCCGCGCGGCGTGGCCCAGGTGGTCTCGAGCGCTGCTTCGAGGGCCGGCTGGTCGAGCGTGGCGTCGCTGCGCTCGTCGCCTGTCAATTGGAGGTCCTTCATCTCAGGCTCTCCATGTATGCGGCGACCGCGTTCAGTTCATCGGCCGACAGATCGACCATCGGCATGTTGTTGCCGGGCTTCAGCCGCTGCGGATCGGCGATCCACGCGGCCAGCGAGCCGCGCGTCGTGTCGAACAGGCCGGCCGCGATCGAATGGCGGCCGCCGACATGGGTCAGGTCGGGTCCCAGTGTGCCGGCGGCGGCGGTCCCGCGGATGGTGTGGCAGGAGGCGCAGGCCTTGGCGAGGAAGACCTGGCGGCCGGCTTCGGCTTCGCCGGGCTCCGGCGTCGGTGCGGCCGCCAGTTGCGCGGATCGCCAGGCTTCGAAGGCCGCGGGCTCCTCGGCGACCACGACGAAGGCCATGTGCGCGTGCTGCAGGCCGCAGAACTCCGCGCACTGGCCGCGATAGGTGCCGGCGCGGGTGGCGGTGAAGACGAGCTTGTTGTCACGGCCGGGGATCATGTCCAGCTTGCCCGCCAGGTTGGGCACCCAGAACGAATGGATCACGTCGGCCGCGGCCAGCTCGACGCGCACCGCGCGGCCGACCGGCACATGGATCTCATTGGCGGTGACGACGATCCGGTCGGGCCGTGCGTCCGGATAGCTGACTTCCCACCACCATTGCCAAGCGCGCACGCGCACGACCAGCGCATCCGGATCGTCGCTCGCGATGCGGCGCGTGGCGAAGAAGCTCAGCGTCGTCAAGGCGATTACAACCAGCACGGTGGCGGCGACGGCAACGGCAATCGAGCGCTGCATGCGGCGCTCGATGGTTTCGTCGACGCGCGTTCCATCGGCCGCGCTGCGCTGCCTGCGCCACAGCGCGCGCAGCAGCACGGCCGCGACCAGCAGCCAGATGACAGTGCAGACCGCAACGACCGTGCCGATCAGCTGCATCAGCGCATCGGCCTGAACGCCTTGCGGGTCGAGCACCGACTGCCAGCCGGCGCAGCCTGCGCACAAGACGCACGAGGCAGCGGCGGCCAGCGCCTTCGTGGCGTCGACGAGGGCGATGCTACGGGCCGTCGTCATCGGCGGCTCGCCTGACGCTGCGGTTTGCCTGCCGCGGGCGCCCGGTTCTCGGCCGGCCTGGCCTGCATCTCGTCGTTGCGGCCCGGTGCCGCGGCGCCCGGCGTGTAGGCGCCGATCTTCTGCACATAGCCGGCGAGTTGCCAGATCTGCTCGGTCGTCAGCCGTTCGCGAAAGGCCGGCATGCCCTTCGGCCGGCCATCGCGGATCGAGGCGTAGATCGACTGGATCTCCGGGCCCCAGGCCCACCAGCCGTCCATCAGCGCCGGCCCGGACGCGCCGCCGCCATCGCCGTGGCAGCCCTTGCAGTTGAACTGCGTGTAGAGCCGCTTGCCCTGGTTCAGCTGCCAGGCATTGCTGGCGTAGGGTTCGTCCAGCTTGAAGTAGACCTCGGGCGGCGCGCCGCTGATGCCGTTGGGCATCAGGGCCGGCTTTTCGAGAGCCGCAGCAAGCGGCGGATCGAGGCGGAGATCGCGCTGCTCGCGTTGGCAGCCTCCCAGCGCGGCCACGCAAAACGCGGCGATGCAGAGCTTGTAGGCGCGCTTCATGGCAGGCGAAAGACGAGCAGCGTGCTGCCGGCGTCTGCATCGCGAGGCAGTTGGCGCAAGAGCCCGGCGAGGCCGAAGCCGGCGGTGTCGTCCCGTGGATCCAGCGCCTCGACCCGCGACATGCCCTGGGTCAGTCCGGTGCCGGCGACCACGGCGACGCAGGGCCGACCATCGCTGCCTTCAAACACCGCCGGCCGGCCGAGGATGCCGGCCGGCGCCTTGAACTGCCAGAGCAGCGTTCCGCTGCGGCCGTCGAGCGCCTTCAGGCTACCGTCAAGGGTGCCGTAGAAAACGACGCCGCTGGCCGTGACGGCAGTGCCGCCGAACACCGGCCAGGGTTCCTGCACTTTCCATACATGCCGGCGAGCCGCCAGGTTCCAGCCGATGACGGCGCCGGCGTCCGGCCCCTCGACCCGCAGGCGCACGTTCGCCCCGGTATACGGCGTGCCCGAGATGAAGTTCGCAGCACGCGGCTCGATGTCCATGCACAGCCGGCTGACTGGCAGCACGACCAGACCGCTGCCGGCAATTGCGCTGGCACCGGACCCGAAGGCGCCCGTCCACGCAGGGCACACCTGCCGCGCCTGCTGGTTGACCTTCATCGCCTTCGACGGTGCGTAACGGGTTTCCCCGCTCGCAGGATCCACGTCGGCCACCGCGCTGCCGGTGACTACATCCGCCGCCAGCATCTGCCCGCTCGTGCGATCGATGAGGTAGAGCGTGCCGTTGGCGTCGGGATGAACCAGCAGGCTGCGCGCCTGTCCGTTCCAGGGCTGGTCGACCAGCAGATCGCTGCCGGCATCGTGGAAACCATAGGGGTCGTGCGCGTTGAACGAGACGAACCAGCGAGCCGCGCCATCGCTCGCGGCACGGGCGAAGAAGCCCGAGGTCCAGCGGTTGTCGCCGGCGCGCTGATCGGCGTTCCATGGGGCCGGGTGCCCCGTTCCGTGTAGCACCGCATGCGCTTGCCCGTCGTAGAGCAAGCTGCCGGCGGCGCCACCGCCCTGCTGCCAGGCCGACGGCGGCCACGTGCTGGTTCCAAGGTCCGTTCCCCGGAGCGAGGTATAGAAAGGCTTGAAGCCAGGGCCGATTCCCACCTCGACATCAGTCCCGGTGTTGTACTGCTTCCAGATCGTCTGCCCGGACGACGCATCGAGCGCGGCAACCCAGCCGCGAACGCCGAAATCATCGCCAGCGCTGCCGACGAAGACGCGGCCCTCGGCCACCAGCGGCGCGCCGGCCAGGGTCTCGCCAGCTTTCGTATCGGCCAGGCGCACGTCGAAGCGAAGTGTGCCGCTCGCCGCGTCCAGCGCCACCACGTGCCCGTCCGTGGTCGTGAAGAACAGGCGGCCCGCATCGACGACCGGCCCGTGCGATGCGCGATCGCAGCATGAGAGCCCGGCGGCGGAACGGTCAGCCGCGGGCGTGTAATGCCAACGGACACGGCGCTCGGGCGCCGCCGCGGGGTCGATCGCATACAGCGTGTGCGGGAAGGTGCCGAGAACGAAGAGCAGCCCGCCAGCACTCGCCGGCGGGCTGGCTTCGGCGCCGACATGATCCATGCGAAACGAGAACGCCAGCTGCAGGCGGTGCACGTCGCCAGGGTCGATGTCGGCGGCCGCGGTCAAGCCATTGCTGGTGGGGGCCGCCCCTGCATTGAGGGCCAGCACCATCGCGACCGACGCGGTCGCCACGCAGCCCCCGAGCATGGGTCCGCGCACAAGCTAGCGGGCGCCGTGGAGATACTTTTCAACGGCATCGGCCTGGCTGCCCATCGCCGCTACCGCTGCCTTCAATTGCTCCACCGAGACGCCGAACTTCTGACTCCAGTAATCGAGCTCGTAGCGCTCCTCGGTATTCACGCGGCTGCGATCCTGGCCGCCGGTCTTGCTCCTGTCGTCAGCCATTACCATCTCCTGTTGTCGGGGCGCCGGTACTTTCGGGCTGCGAAACACTGAAGCGCGAGGGGCGCTCTCACATCGCAGTAAAGATGTCAGCGCAGGCCCCGTGCCGCATTAAGGGGTTTTCCGGATCGCCTCGTCGGAGGCCGCGGTCCTGGCCTTCAGGGCCACGGCCATCCATTCCAGCGCCGCGCGCTTGCGTTCGGCCGATTCGGACGCGACGCAGTCTTCAGGGATCCACAGCTTGAATCCGCGGACGAAGGCGTCCATCGCGGTGAACTGCACGCACAGGTCCGCGGCCAGGCCGGCGATGACCAGTTGCCGCGCGTCGAGCTGGGTCAGCAGCAGGTCGAGCGGGGTGCCGTGGAAGCCGGAATGCCGAGGCTTCAGCACCCGCAGGTCGGCCTTGGCGGGCGTCAGCGTGCGGACCAGCCGGGCCGCCGCGCCGCGCTTGCTGCGGCAATGGGCGGTCAGCCCATCGAAGTCGGATTGCCAGTGGCCGAAGTTGTCGTTGACGTAGATCGTGCGGACGCCGTCTGCGCCCAGACGGCGCTTCAGCACTGCTGCGCAGCTCGCGGCCTCAATGGCCGAAGCGGCCAGTTCCTGCGCTCCGTCGAACTCCATCGGGTTGATGAAGTCGACAAGTAACAGAACGGTTCTCGATGGCGGCAGCGTCGTGCGCAGGTTGGCCCGCTTGCCGGTGGGCTTGTCGGCCGGCGTGTGGGGTGCAGCGGGATGCGCAGTCGTCTTCATGGGAGTCCGGAGGATCGAAGGCATCAGTCGGCAGGCAATGGGGATGCCGACCGGCCTCCCGTTCAGATCGCCATGTCGCTGTCCCGAAAAAGCAGACGCTGCGGCACCTGCTGGAAATCGCAGCCGCCGTCCCCATGGCGATCGAAGACCCAGACCATGTCGAAGCGCTCAGCAGGCCAGGCCGCGGGCGCCCGGGCCGCAGCGTCGAGCAGCCGTGATGCGAGCTTCGGGATCACCTTGTGCTCCCAGCAGACCAACACCGTGCGGCAGTCCTGTGCCGTCAATTCATCGGCCAGCCCGTCCACCTCGTCCTTGCCGAACTGCGAGCGGATCTCGAGGCCCAGGCAGCGTGCCAGCGGCAGCACCGTGTGCTGCGGCCTAAGGCTGTCGTTCCTCCCGGCTGCGGCGGCTGCGTAGATGGCGTCCGGTCGCGCCAGTCCCGGCCGGTGCCGCCCGCCCTCAGGCGGCGCGAACAGCCCGATCAAGGCGCCGGCTCGCTGCCAGCCTTTCACGCTCAGCGCGCGGGCGTCGGACTGGCCGAACTCGGCCACGCCCAGGTCGGAGCCGTCCAGGGTCGGCTTCTCGGCGTGACGCATCAACATGATCTTTTCGGGCCGCATGATTTCTCCTCGCAGAGCACCGATCGGCAATGGGCGTTCCGGGTCCGCCGTTTGCCGGCTCGCACCTCGCCGACGCAAGGTCGGCCGCATCCCACATCCCGTTGGAGCAGAGGAAAATGAAAGTCCAGGGTGCATGCCATTGCCGGGCGATTCGATATGAAGCAGAGGTCGATCCCGAGCACGTCACCATTTGCCACTGCAGCGATTGCCAGCGCCTGACGGGCTCCGCTTACCGGGTCACCGTCCGTGCGCTGCGCAAGCACTTCGTCCTGCTGGCCGGAACGCCGAAGGCCTATGTCAAGACGGCCCAAAGCGGCGCCCGGCGCGCGCAGGTCTTCCGCGGCGACTGTGGCTCACCGCTCTATACCCATGCCATGGAGCAGTCCGAGACATTGGGCCTGCGCACCGGCTGCATCGAGCAGCGCCACCAGCTTCGTCCTCGCCTGCAGGTCTGGCATGACTCGGCGCTCGGCTGGTGCGCGGACATCACCGACCTGCCGATCCAGGCCCAGGAACGAGGCAACACGCCTCGGATCGCAGCCGCCCTCATG
>FSVW01000546.1_pt1 | contig 14182 bp, 9 predicted proteins | sample 1637551 | NCBI WGS metagenome assembly FSVW01 (sample SAMEA3914814, study PRJEB12502) | metagenome | biome: forest; material: soil | place: USA | collected 2011-09-16 | depth 0.1 m | reverse complement strand
CACCTTGACATGGTGGGGGTCGTTGGTTCGAATCCAATTGCGCCTACCAGATTCGGTAGACAAGAGAGCCCGGTAACTCAGTGAGTTGCCGGGCTTTTTCGTTGTTGGGTCACGCCGCTTTCGAGTCGCGCAAACTGCCGTGCCGGTGCGCGTAGACCCAGGTCAGCTCCGCCCCGTACAGGAAGATCTGCGCCGAGTAGTAGACCCACAGCAGGATCGCAACCAGCGAGGCCGCTGCACCATAGGCCGAGACGACGCCGCTGCGGCCGATGTACAGGCCGATCAGGCCTTTGCCCAGGGTGAACAGCAGGGCCGTCAGCACCGCGCCGATCCACACGTCCTGCCAGGCGATCCGCTGGCGCGGCAGCCAGCGGTAGATCATCGCGAACAGGGTGCTCAGCAGCACGAAGCTCACACCCATTTCCAGCAGATAGGTGAGCGGGAACAGCGTGGACAGCCAGCCCGACCAGAGCTTGCCCAAGGCGGCCAGCGCGGTGCTGGCCACCAGAGAGACGATCAGCAGGAAGCCGATGCCCAGCACCATGCCCAGCGAGATCAGCCGGCGGCGCAGCCAGGTCAGTACGCCGGTCCCGTCCGGGACTGTCGGCACCGAGGGCCCAGGCGGACCCGGCACCTGCCAGATGCGGTCCATGGCCTGCTGCAGCTCGGACAGCACCGAGGTCGCGCCGACCAGGATCACGACCAGTCCGCTGATCGTGCCCAGCAGGCTGTGCGAGCCGTGGTTCATGCGGGTCAGCGCGTCGCCGATGATGCCTGCGCTCTCGTCACCGAGCAGCGTGCCCAGCTGGCCGATCAGTTCCGCCTTGATCCGGGCCTCATCGAACAGCAGGCCGGTGATCGAGACCACCACCAGCAGCAGCGGTGCGAGCGAGAACAGGGTGTAGAAGGACAGCGCCGCGCCCAGGCTCGAAGCCCGGTCATCGTTCCAGGCGATGGCAGCGTCGCGCAGCAATGGCCAGACGGGGGTGCGCTTCATGCAAGAGCCTGGTGTGCTTTCTTCTTCATCTCATCGAACCGATTGCGGCTGCCTGCGCCGACTTTAGGAGTTGCGAAACGCGGGCCGTGTCGGACTGCAGGCGCTCTCACGTAGGAGGTCGCCACATCAGGGTGCTTCCTACAGCAGCAGGACATCCGCACTGACCGCCGGCTTCCATCGCGGAGATAGCATGGGCCCTCGCGCCAACCGTCCTCCGCGCATAGTCCGGACAAGGAGAACACAAGCTGCCTGCCTCCGCCTTCCATCCCGTCGTCCAGGCCTGGTTCGACGCCACCTTCGCCGCGCCCACGCCCGCGCAGGCTGCGGCTTGGCCGGCGATCCGGGCGGGGCTGCACACGCTGGTGGCTGCGCCCACGGGCTCGGGCAAGACGCTGACGGCCTTTCTGGCCGCGCTGGATGAGCTGGTGAGGATCGGCCTGGCGCCGGGCGGTCTGCCCGACGAATGCGCGGTCGTGTATGTCTCGCCGCTGAAGGCGCTGTCCAACGACATCCGGCTCAATCTGGAGGCGCCCTTGCAAGGCATTCGCGCGGAGCTGGCCCGACAGGGCCTGCCCGACGTGAACATCCGCACCGCCGTGCGCACGGGCGACACCACGGCAGCCGAACGCCAGCAGGCGCTGCGCAAGCCGCCGCATGTGTTCGTGACCACGCCGGAGTCGCTGTACGTGCTGCTCGGCTCGGCGTCCGGGCGGCGGATGCTCTCCACCGTGCGCACCGTGATCGTCGATGAAATCCATGCCGTCGCGGCCACCAAGCGCGGCAGCCATCTGGCCCTGAGCCTGGAGCGGCTGCAGGCGCTGTGCCCGCAACCGGTCGTGCGCGTGGGGCTCTCGGCCACGCAGAAACCCATAGACGAAGTCGCACGCTTCCTGACCGGTGGAGCCGCCTGCGAAATCATCGACATCGGCTACACCCGCCAGCGCGACCTGGCGCTGGAGGTGCCGCCCACGCCGCTCAGCGCCGTCATGTCCAACGACCAGTGGGAGCAGGTCTATGTGCGGCTGAGCGAACTCGTGCTCGCGCATCGCACGACGCTGGTGTTCGTGAACACGCGGCGCATGGCCGAGCGCGCGGCGCGCCACCTGGGCGAGCTGCTGGGCCGCGAGAACGTGGCGGCGCATCACGGCAGTTTGTCGAAGGAAGCGCGGCTGCTGGCCGAGCAGCGCCTCAAGCGCGGCGAGCTGCAGGTGCTCGTGGCCACGGCTTCGCTGGAGCTGGGCCTGGACATCGGTGATATCGATCTCGTCTGCCAGCTCGGATCACCGCGCTCGATCGCTGCCTTCCTGCAGCGCGCCGGCCGCTCGGGCCACGCGGTCGGCGGCACGCCCATGGCGCGGCTGTTCCCGCAGACGCGCGACGAGCTGGTCGAGTGCGCCGCCTTGCTCGACAGCGTCAACCGCGGCGAGCTCGACGCGCTGCAGGTGCCGCCCGCGCCGCTTGACGTGCTGGCGCAGCAGATCATTGCCGAGGTGGCCTGCCAGGAATGGGGCGAGGACGAGCTGTACGCGCTCGTCACCGGCGCGTGGCCCTATCGCCATCTGAGCCGCGATCAATACGCTGCCGTGGTGCGCATGGTGTCCGACGGCTTCACCACGCGCCAGGGCCCGCGCGCCGGCTATGTGCACCGCGACGCCGTGCACCACCGCCTGCGCGAACGCAAGGGCGCGCGCATGACGGCGCTGACCTCGGGCGGCACCATTCCCGAGTCGGGCGACTACACGGTGATGCTGGAGCCGCAGGCCGAGAAGATCGGCACCGTCAACGAGGACTTCGCGGTCGAGAGCCTGCGCGGCGACGTGTTCCAGCTCGGCAATGCCAGCTACCGCATCCTGCGCATCGAGCCCGGCATGGTGCGGGTGGAGGACGCACAAGGCGCTGCGCCGAGCATTCCCTTCTGGCTCGGCGAGGCGCCGGGCCGCACGGACGAACTGAGCTTCGCGGTCTCGCGGCTGCGGGCCGATTTCGAGGCGCAATGGCGGGCCGGCACGCCCGAGCAGGCGCTGGCCTGGGTGCGCGACAAACTTCAGCTTGGGCTGCCCGCGGCATTGCAGCTCGTGGACTATCTGAGCCGCTCGCTGATCGCGCTGGGCGTGCTGCCCACGCAGGAGCGCATCGTGCTGGAACGCTTCTTCGACGAATCGGGCGGCATGCAGCTGCTCATCCACTCGCCGCGCGGCAGCCGCCTCAACCGCGCCTGGGGCCTGGCCTTGCGCAAGCGCTTTTGCCGGCAGTTCAACTTTGAGCTGCAGGCGGCGGCGACCGAGGACGCCATCGTGCTGTCGCTCTCCACCAGCCACAGCTTCGTGCTGGTCGAGGTGGCGCACTACCTGCACAGCAATACCGCGCTGGACGTGCTCGTGCAGGCCCTGCTCGACGCGCCGCTGTTCGGCGTGCGCTGGCGCTGGAACGCGACCACTTCGCTGGCCCTGCCGCGCTTTCGCGGGGGCCGCAAGGTGCCGCCGCAGCTGCAGCGCATGCGCTCGGAAGACCTGCTGGCGGCCGTGTTCCCCGACCAGGTCGCGTGCGTGGAAAACATCGCCGGCGAACGCGAAATCCCCGAGCACCCGCTGGTCGCCCAGACCCTGGACGACTGCCTGCACGAGGCCATGGACGCCGAAGGCTGGCTCGCGCTGCTGCGCCGCCTGGAGGCCGGCGAGATCGAGGTCGTCGCCTGCGACCTGGCCGCGCCCTCGCCGCTGGCCGCCGAGGCGCTCAATGCTAAGCCCTATGCCTTCCTGGACGATGCGCCGCTCGAAGAGCGCCGCACGCAAGCCGTCCAGGCACGGCGTTATGCCGACGCGGACAGCGCCGACGATCTGGGCCAGCTCGACCTCGCCGCCATCACCAGCGTGCGCGAGGAAGCCTGGCCCGAGGCCCGCAACGCCGACGAGATGCACGAGGCGCTGAACATGCTCGCGCTGGTGACCGACGCGGAAGTGCAGGCCCACGACGGATGGGCCGACTGGCTGGCCGCGCTGGCGGCCACGGGGCGGGCCACGCGCCTGGTGCTGGAGGATGCGAGCGGGCTCTGGACCGTGGCCGAACGGCTGGCCGAGTTGCGCCTGCTGTATCCCGCCGCGAGCTTGCAGCCGCTGATCGAAGCGCCCGCCGAATACGCCGCACCGGCCCTCAGCCCTGAGGACGCTTTGCGCGAACTCCTGCGCGCGCGGCTGGGCGGCCTCGGGCCGGTCTCGGTCGAGACCTTGATGGCGCAACTGCGGCTCGGGCGAGCCGAGATCGAACACGCACTGCTGGGCCTGCAAACCGAAGGCACCGTGCTGCAAGGGCGCTTCACGCCCGGCGCGCAGACCGTGGAGTGGTGCGAACGCCATCTGCTGGCCCGCATCCACCGCTACACGCTCAAGCGCCTGCGCCAGGAGATCGAGCCGGTGCAGCCGCGCGACTTCGTCCGCTTCCTCTTCGACTGGCAGCAGGTCGGTGCAGGCAGCCAGGTGGAGGGCGCCGAGGCACTGCCCGCGGTGCTGGCCCAGCTGGAGGGCTACGAGGCACCGGCCGGCCAATGGGAAGCCGAGATCCTGCCCGCGCGGCTGCGCGACTACGCCAGCGCCTGGCTCGATGACCTGTGCACCGCCGGGCGCACGACCTGGACGCGCTTGCGCCCGGCCACGGCCACGGCTGCGGGCAGTGGCGGCGGTTCCTTGCGCAGCACGCCGGTGCTGCTGCTGCCGCGCCGCCATGTGGCGGTCTGGGCCCGCGTTGCGCCACCGCACGACGCCGAGCTGCTGAGCCCGCGCGCGCAGCGGCTGGGCGAATATCTCGCAGCCCATGGCGCCTCCTTCTTCGACGAGATGCTGCAGGGCACGCGCCTGCTGCAAACGGAGCTGGAGGACGCGCTGGCAGAACTCGTGATGCGGGGCCGCGCCAACTGCGACAGCTTTGCCGGCCTGCGTGCACTGATGCTGCCGCCCTCCAAGCGCTCGCCGAGGAAATCCCCGCGGCATCGTTCGAGGCAGGCCGTGGCCGGTGTCGAGGACGCAGGGCGCTGGTCGCTGCTGCGCCAGAGCAGCGAGCGCGCGACGGCCGAAGACATCGAGCATGTGCTCAAGACCCTGCTGCGCCGCTACGGCGTGATCGCCTGGCGCCTGCTGGAGCGCGAGGCGCCCTGGCTGCCGCCGTGGCGCGACCTGGTGCGCGTCTGCCGGCGACTGGAGGCGCGCGGAGACCTGCGCGGCGGGCGCTTCATCGCCGGCCTGTCGGGCGAGCAGTTTGCGCTGCCCGAGGCGGTGGCCCACATGCGCGCGCTGCGGCGCAATCCGCCCGAGGCCGGCTGGGTCTGCCTGGCCGCGGCCGATCCGGCCAATCTGCTGGGCACGTTGCTGCCGGGTGCCAGGCTGCCGCGCACGGCCGGCTCGCGCGTGCTGTATCGCGACGGCGTTCCTGTGGCCACGATGGTCGGCGGCGAGGTGAGTCTGCTGGTGCCGATGTCGCCTCAGGAAAAACACGCAGCCACCCGCGTGCTGACGTTGGGCGCGGCGATGGCCTTGCGGCTCGCTGCGGCGCCGGAGCCTGCGTAAAGAAAAGTACGGGAAGTGCAGCGCGCAGGGCGGCCCTGGGGGAAGTACGGGGCCGCGCCGCCCGGGGCTTTCAGGTAGCCTGCACGCGAAGCAATGAACGAGGAGAGCCGCATGCGCGCCACCACAACCACCGTCCTGTCATCCCTGTGCACCCTGGCGGCCCTGAGCCTGGGCGCCTCTTCAGCCGCCCAGGCAGCCGTGGTCTACACGACCCTGCCGGCGGCGTTGACCACCACACCCAACCCCGGCGGGGGCAACAACGACGGCACCGGCGTGTGGTTCAACGTCCTGACCGGCTATGCCGAGTCGCGCGGTTTCACCTTCCCCGACAACCTCTATGAAGACGGCAAGTTCTTCCTGCTGACCGACACCTCGCAAGGCTCCGCCGAAGCCGAGCTTTTCGTCCAGGGCTTCTTCTCGCGCGGCAACGGCGTGATCTACGCCTCGTCCAGCAACCTGAACCCCGCCTTCTTCGACGTGGGCCAGAGCATCGGCGCGGGCTCCGGCTACCAGAGCCCGGGTGCGGGCTATCCAGACCTCGGCCCGAGCTTCGGCAACTGGGCACCGGGCCGCGGCTTCCTCGGGCTGACCATCCGCGACCCGAACGGCGCTTCAAGCAGCAATGTCTTCTACGGCTTTGCAGACATCACGGTGAACGCCGACTACAGCATCACGCTCAACGCCTTTGCGTACGAGAGCGATCCCGGCAAGTCCATCACCACCTCGTTCGAGGCGCCTGCCGCGGTGCCGGAACCCGCGAGCTGGCTGATGCTGGGCCTGGGTGTGGCAGGGTTGAGCGCCTGGCGTCGCCGTCGCGTCTGATGCCGAGCGCAAGGCGGCCTCAGCCCAAAGGCATCATCACCGCCTTGCGATAGGCGGGGCGCTGCGAAAGCCGCTCGAACCACTGCTGCAAACCAGGCAGCTCGGGCCGCTCGATCGGCATGGCAAACCAGCGCCAGGCCGCGCAGCCCACGGCGATATCGCCCATCGTGAAGGCGGCTCCGCCGAGGTAGGGCGTCAGCTGCAATTGCGCATCGAGGATCTTCATGACCTTGATCGCGGCCTGCAGGTCCGCGGCGATCTGCTCTGGCTTGCGCGCGTTCTCGGCCGTTCGGTAGAAGGCCCTGAACAAGGGCAGCAGCGCAGGCCACAGCGTGGCGTTGGACCAATCCAGCCAGCGATCGGCGAGCGCTCGTTCCTGCGCATCCAGGGGCCACAGCGTGCCGGCTGCGTATTGCGCCGCCACATAGCGCAGGATGGCGTTGGACTCCCAGAGCACAAAACCGTCGTCGTCGATGGTGGGCACCAGGCCGTTCGGGTTCAGCGCCAGAAACGCCGGTGTGTTGACCACGCCGAAGTGGCGGCCCGCGTCGATGCGCTCACAAGCCAGCCCGATTTCTTCGCAGCACCAGATGATCTTCTGGACGTTGACGGAGTCCGCATTGCCCCAGAGTTTCATTGGATCGAACCCTTCTGCGTGCAAGCCTGCACGACCGTGTTCTTGCGGATGTCGGCTGCAGCGAGGCTGATGCGCACGGCGTCTTCGCCGACGACGCGCGTGGCTTCGCTGCGGCGCCCGTTGATGAGGTAGCAGGTGCCGAGCCCGGCGCCATGCAAGCTCAAATCCCACGCGCGCTGTCTGGGCGCACCGCGATAGTTGCCACGTGCGCCGGCAATCTGCAGACGGGCCTTCGCGTCGTCGTAGCTGATGCGCGTGCTCATGTACTGGCCGCGCAGGCGATAGTCCTCCGAGACGTCGTCGTCCTCATCCAGCGTGGCTTCGCCATTGGCGCCCGTGTAGACCTCGATCATCAGCTTGCCCTTGTCCGCGAAGGCCGTGCTCAGTGCATAGGCCTGCTTGACCAGCACCGCGCCGGCCTTGACGAAAACGGGCAGGCCTTCGTCTTCCGTGTCCCGCGCAATGCGCAGCACGCGGCCGCCCGCGATGGGCGCCTTGGGATGCCAGTAGTCGAACCAGAGACCCGGCGGCAGCCAGACCTCCTGCTCCTGCCCGGGCTCTGTGCGCGGCGCCACCAAAAGGCTCGGGCCCCAGAGGTATTCGAGGTCGCGGCGCCAGGCTTCTTCTTCCTGCGGATAGGCCAACAGCAGGGCGCGCGCCATCGGCAGGCCGCTGCTAGCGGCCTCGCGGGCGGCGCTGTAGATGTAGGGCATCAGCTCGTAGCGGGCGTGTGCAAAGCGCGCGGCCGCGGCCTGCTCGGGCGCGCTGCGGTCCAGCGGCCAGCGCGAAGGGCCCATGCCATGCGGCTTCCAGATCGGCGCGAAGCTGCCCAGGCCCATGGACCAGCGCTCGTACAGGCTGGCGTCCGGCCCCTGCTTGTTGTCCCAGTCGTAGAAGCCGCCGGCATCGTGGCCCCAGAAGGGAAAGCCCGAGAGGCCGGCGAGTTGCATGCCGCGGATCTGCTGCCGCATCTCCTCGTTGCTGGGCTTGATGTCGCCACTCCACAGCGTGGCATAACGCTGTGCGCCAGCGGTCATGCCGCGCACCCAGACATAGGGCCGCTGCTTCATGCCGGCGTGATCCCAGCCTTGCTGCACCAGCGCCTTGGCGATCAGGAAGAACCAGTAGTTGCGCATCTCGCCAAAGCTCAGGCCGTTGGCCAGGCGCATGTTGTCGGGCGCGGCGCCCATCTCGTCGAACTCGTCGATCCACAGCGCGTTGCCCGGATAGCCCAGCTTCGGGTCCAGTGCCTTGCTGTAGAAGATGTGCCAGAACCATTCGCGGAACTCGGCGTTCGTCAGATCAGGCGCGCTGCTGGCGAAGTCCACGCCCGCCGCCTGGGGGATGTTGAAAGCGGGCTTCCAGCCCTCGCTGAACTGCGCGATGCAGCGGTTGATGTCGATGGTCGTCACCAGGCCTTGGGCCTTCAGCCAGCGCGCGTATTCGGCCGGGTCAGGGTAGCGGCCCCTGTCCCATTCCATGCGCGATTCGCAGCGCTTGCCGCCGCCTGCGCGCCAGCGGTTGTCGTTGACGAGATGGTCGATCGGCAGGCCCGCCGCGCGATGCGCCTGCACCTGCTGCTTCCACCAGGCTTCGTCCGAGGGCGTGGGCGAATCGTGGTCCTGCGCCTTGTCGGAAAGCGCCAGGCCGAACATCGCCTTGGGCGGCAGGCGCGGCTTGCCGGTCAGCTCGACATAGTGGCGCAGCACGTCGGCCGGCTGCGGCCCGTGGATGATGAAGTAGTCCATGCGGCCGGCATCAAGGCCCGGCTCGATGCCGAACTCATAACGCCCATCCTGCACGAAGTCGAAGAAGTTGCGGAACGTGCTGTTGAGGAAGACGCCGTAACCCTTGCTGGAGATGTAGAAGGGAACGATCAGCGGCGCCTGGTCGATCTGCTTGAGGCCGTAATTGCGGCCCAGGCGCTGGCCCTTCAGGTCGAGCGATTCGGCGCGGCCGAAATAGCCGTGGCCAAGCGCGGTGAAGTGCTCGTGCGCATCGGGCACGAAGGCACGCGTGATGGCGCCGTTTTCTTCCCAGCGCGCGGCGCCCAGTTCCTGCAACAGCGGCCGATCGCTGCCCAGCGCGAAGTAGCTGACGGCGAGACTCGTGCGGTCGATGTGCAGGCTCGCCCCGCCGGATTGCGTGAGAAGAATCTCGTCCTTCCTCGCCCGCAGCTCGAAGCGCCCGCCGTGCTGGTGAGACTCGACCATCTCGTAACGGTCATCGGCAAAGAAGTCCTCGCCCTCGCGCGCCAGCTGCAGGCGCGTGGCGAAGCTGCCGTAAGGCGTGACGCGCAGCCGCGTGCCTTCTGCGTTGGTGACGATGATGCTGCGGCCCTGGATGTTGTAGCCGGCGTCGGCGCGTGCGGCGGGGCTGCAGGCCAGCAGCAAGGCCATCAGCGAGGAGAACAGCGAGGAGAACAGCGAGGAGAACAGCAGGGCCATTCGCTTCATACGCCAGCCGCCTGAAGCGAGACCGTCTTCTTGCCGCCGGCCACCAACTGGCGGCCCACCTCCTCGAAACCGAAGCTCGCGTGGAAGCGTTCCGAAGCCGGGTTGGGCGGCAACACGTCGTACTCGCAAGTGACCCGCGGCACTTCGGTGGTCTGCGCGTGTGCAAACACTTTCTCGTACAAGAGCCGGCCGGCCCCGGCGCTGCGATGGGCGTTCGAGACCACCACGCGGTCCACGTACAAGAAGCGCTCGAAACGCTCCGCGAACCAGCGGTAGTTGACGCTGTCATAACTCGCGCCTTCACGCAGGGCGAGCACGAAGGCGATGACCGCGCCATCGATCTCCACGAGTTCATGCAGCTCGGCGCCTTGATGAAGCGCCTCAAGCCGCTCGCGGGACAGCGGGCTCAGGTAGTGCACCGATTCCTCGTTGAGGGCGAGGATGGCGGCGAAGTCGGCAGGGGTTGCGGGGCGCTGGATCATTAGATGCTGCCAAGAATGCCATTGCTCGCCCGCAAGTCCTCCACGCCAGCGTCCGACATCCACAGCAAGGTGTTGAGGTAGTCGTCGAGGCAAGCCACCAGCGCCTCGCGCGGCCCCTGGCGCCACACATCCGAGCCATAGAAAGCATCCTGCTGCGCCACCAGTTCCTCACGGCTGGCAAAGGCGCGGATCAGGTAGAAGCTTTCGTGCTCGTGGTCCGAGCGGCCGAAGGCGACGACATCCATGCCGCTGGCGCGCACCAAGGGCAGGGCCTGCTGGAATGTCGCCACGAAGCGCTCCGCGCTGCCGGGCTTGAGCCTGTAGGTGCGGATCTCGACGAGCTTCTTCTCGTTCATCACAGACCCTTCTTGCGCAGCGCGCGCTCCGCCTCGTCCGCGTAGGCCGCGCAAGTGGTGGGGCGCGGGTGCGGCTTGGCGGCGTTGGCGTAATCCCAACCGCTGAAGTCGGGATGCGGGGTCAGGAGCAGATCGCAGGGCAGATGGCGGACCACATCGATGCTGTGCAGGTAGTCGCGGCGGATCTGCGGATAGCCGGGGTTGTCCACCAGCTTGTAGCCCGGGGCCGTCAGGCTGTCGGCGTAGGCGATGCGCACGGGCTTGCCGTCCTTCGTATCGGTCCAGGTCCAGCTCATGCTGCCGGGCGTATGGCCGGGCGTGAACCAGGCCGTGAAGGTGATGCCGCCGAGCACGATCTGCTCGCCGTCCTGCACCAGCCTGTCAGCTTGAACAGGCGGGTAGGTGATGTCGTCGCCGAAGTGGATGTCGTGGCTGCCGCCGCGCGCCAGCATCGCGGCCGACTCGGCATTGCTGACCAGCACCGCGCCGGTGGCGCGCTTGATGGCCGCCAGCGGGCCTGCATGGTCGGCATGCGCGTGGCTGTGCAGGATGTAGCGCAAGTCACCCGGCGCGACGCCGAGCTTGCGCATGTTCTGCAAGAGCGCTTCGGCCATCTGCGGCATGCCGCCGTCGATCAGCACGGCACCTTGATCGGTCTTGATCAGCAGGGCGGTGATCTCCTGTGCGCCGATCTGCCAGACGTGCTCGCTGATGCGCAGCGGCTCGACGGGTGTGCGCCAGGGCTCGGGCGCCTGGTAGGCCTTGAGCTGGGGCAGGGGCTGGGCCGATGCGGCGCAGGGGAGGGCAATGGCAGCAGCAAGAGCCAGGAGTTGGGCGGTCAGTCGATACATGGGCTTAGGGCGGGATTGAAATCGTCCCCTGGATGTTAGGGGACGGGCCGGTGACCGCTGATTGCGCAAGGAGCCAGGGAAAACCGGCGTACAGCGCAGGCCCAGTGCGAATTACGCTCGCCGCTCAAGACATTGTTTACTTGTTGTTTCGTTGATTTAAGGTTAAATTATCGAACGCCTCAGCCTGCTGGGAGACATGCGGCCCGGCGTTTCTCGATTTCTCTCGAAAACAAGACCATGAAATTCACAGACGGCCAATGGCTGCTGCAACCCGGTGTGGCAGCGCATTACGCGACCGAGGCTTATGCGGTGGAGGTGCACGAAGACCGGCTGGTGGTGCTGGCCACCACGCGGCCCATCAAGCACCGTGGCGACACGCTGCAGGGGCCGACCCTAACGCTCACCCTCAGCTCACCCGCGGAAGGCGTGATCCGGGTCAGCGTCACGCACTTTGCCGCGGCGCAGCCTGCGCGGCTGCACATCCCGATGCCGGGTGCGGGCTCGCCGCAAGTGACGGTGGAGGAGAGCGAAAGCTGCTTCACGCTCACCTCGGGCGCCATCTCGGTGGACGTGCGCAAGGGCGATGCCTGGGGGCTGACCTTCCGCGAAGGCACGCGCATCCTGACCAGGAGCGACTGGCGCGCGCTCGGCTACGTGCAATGGGCCGGCAAGGGCAACTACATGCACGAGCAGCTGAGCTTGGGCGTGGGCGAATACGTCTACGGCCTCGGCGAGCGCTTCACGCCGTGGATCAAGAACGGCCAGGTGGTGGAGAACAGCAATCGCGACGGCGGCACGGCTTGCGAGCAGGCCTACAAGAGCGTGCCTTTCTACCTGAGCAGTCGCGGCTACGGCGTGCTGGTCAACGAGGCCGGGCCGGTGTCCTTCGAGATGGGCTCCGAGAAGGTGGCGCGCGTGCAGTTCAGCCGCGAGGGCGAGAGCCTCGACTACCTCGTCATTGCCGGCCCTGAGCCGAAGGCTGTCTTGCGCCGATTGACAACGTTGACAGGCCGCGCCGCGCTGCCACCGGCCTGGAGCTTCGGCCTGTGGATGACGACCTCGTTCACCACCCAGTACGACGAGGCCACGGCCACGCATTTCATCGACGAGATGAAGCGCCGCGAGCTGCCGCTGGCGGTCTTCCATTTCGACTGCTTCTGGATGCGCGAGTTCCAGTGGTGCGATTTCGAGTGGGACCGCCGCGGCTTCCCTGACCCCGAAGGCATGCTCGCGCGGCTGAAGGCGCGCGGCCTGCGCATCTGCCTGTGGATCAATCCGTATGTGGCGCAGAAGTCGCCGCTGTTTGCAGAAGGCGTGAAGCACGGCTACTTCATCCAGCGCGCATCAGGCGGCACCTGGCAGACCGACCAATGGCAGCCCGGCATGGCCATCGTCGACTTCAGCAATCCCGCCGCCAAGGCGTGGTACCAAGGCCATCTTCGCCGCCTGCTGGCGATGGGCGTGGACTGCTTCAAGACCGACTTCGGCGAGCGCATTCCTGACCAGGGTGTGAAGTACTTCGACGGCGCCGACCCTGTGGAGATGCACAACCTCTACGCGCTGCACTACAACGAGGCCGTGTTCGAGCTGCTGCGCGAAGTGCGCGGCGCCGAAGAAGCCGTGGTCTTCGCCCGCTCCACCTATGCCTCGGGCCAGCGCTTCCCCGTGCACTGGGGCGGCGATTGCTGGTCCACGTTCGAGTCGATGGCCGAGAGCCTGCGGGGCGGCCTTTCGCTCACCTCCTGCGGCTTCGCCTTCTGGAGCCATGACATCGGCGGCTTCGAAGGCAACCCGCCGCCTGCGGTCTACAAGCGCTGGGTGCAGTTCGGTTTGCTGTCCTCGCACAGCCGTCTGCATGGCAGCAGTTTTTACCGAGTGCCCTGGCTGGTGGACGAAGAGAGCTGCGTGGTGCTGCAAAAATTCACCCGCCTCAAGCACCAACTGATGCCGTACCTCTACGCCAAGGCCATCGAGGCGACCGAGACCGGCGTGCCGATGATGCGCGCCATGGTGATGGAGCATCCGCAAGACCCGGCCTGTGCCACGCTGGACCGGCAATACCAGCTCGGCGAATCGCTGTTGGTGGCGCCGGTGTTCACGACGGAAGGCGAGGTGGATTTCTACTTGCCCGCTGGTAAGAACGACGGCCCATGGACGCACCTGCTCTCGGGCGAAAAGCGCGCCGGTGGCCGCTGGTATCGCGAGACGCATGACTTCATGAGCCTGCCCGTCTACGTGCCGCCTAACGCCGTGCTTGCATGGGGTGCGGAAACGGAGAAGCCCGACTACGACTACGCGGACGGCGTCACGCTGCGCGTGTTTGCGCTTGACGATGGCGTTAGCGCTCCGTTCGCCGTGGCGGCCACCGACGGCAGCATCGCCGCTCGCGGCACGGTGCGCCGCAGCGGTTCGGAGTACATCACCGAGATCAGCGAGGGCGCATTGCGAAACTGGTACGTCGAAGTGGATGGCAAACGCAGCCCCGCGCAGGCTTCGGCCAGCACGCTCAGCTGGGCTGCCCAGTGAGCGCGGTTCCTCAACAATCCGCCCACCGTCGCCATCCACTCAGCTGGGTGCCCACGCTCTACCTCGCCATGGGCCTGCCCAATGTGATGGTGGGCGTGGTGGCGGCCATCCTCTACAAGAACCTGGGCGTCTCCAACGAGGACATCGCGCTCTACACCTCGCAGATGTATCTGCCCTGGGTGCTCAAGCCGCTGTGGGCGCCGCTGCTGGAGATCGGGCGCAGCAAGCGCTGGTGGGTCATCAGCATGGAGTTCGTGATGATGGCCTCGCTGGGCCTCGTCGCGCTGTGCCTGCCGCTCGAAGGTTTCTTCCGCCTCTCGCTGGCCTTCTTCTGGATCACCGGCTTTGCCTCGGCCACGCAGGACACCTGCGCCGACGGCGTCTTCATGACCACCGTCACCAAGACCGAGCAGGCGCGCTATGCCGGCCTGCAAGGCATGTGCTGGAACATGGGCGCCGTCATCGCCTCGGGCCTGCTCGTCTCGCTAACGGGTTACTT
>FSVW01001340.1_pt1 | contig 14199 bp, 14 predicted proteins | sample 1637551 | NCBI WGS metagenome assembly FSVW01 (sample SAMEA3914814, study PRJEB12502) | metagenome | biome: forest; material: soil | place: USA | collected 2011-09-16 | depth 0.1 m | reverse complement strand
CGACCAGGGCCTGATGTTCGGTTACGCCTGCGACGAAACGCCCGAGCTGATGCCAGCGCCGATCTATTACGCCCACCGCCTCGTGGAGCGCCAGGCCCAGTTGCGCAAGGACGGCCGCATGCCCTTCCTGCGCCCCGACGCCAAGAGCCAGGTCACGATGCGCTATGTGGACGGCAAGCCGCACAGCATCGACACCGTCGTGCTGTCCACCCAGCACGCGCCCGAGATGAGCCTCGGTGACCGCATGACGGACGCCTTCTACGAGGCCATCCGCGAAGAGCTGATCAAGCCCGTGCTGCCCAAGGAATGGCTGACCGCCGACACGAAATACCTGATCAACCCGACCGGCCGCTTCGTCATCGGCGGCCCGCAAGGCGACTGCGGCCTCACCGGCCGCAAGATCATCGTCGACACCTACGGCGGCGCCTGCCCGCACGGCGGCGGCGCCTTCAGCGGCAAGGACCCGAGCAAGGTCGACCGCTCTGCCGCTTATGCAGCCCGTTATGTGGCCAAGAACATCGTCGCCGCCGGCCTGGCGCGGCAATGCCAGATCCAGGTGGCCTATGCCATCGGCGTCGCCCGCCCGATGAACGTCACGGTCTACACCGAAGGCACCGGCGTGATCAGCGACGACAAGCTCTCGGCCCTGGTGCAGGAGCATTTCGACCTGCGTCCGAAGGGCATCATCCAGATGCTCGACCTGCTGCGCCCGATCTATTCCAAGACGGCAGCGTATGGGCACTTCGGGCGGGAAGAGCCGGAATTCACGTGGGAGCGTACGGACAAGGCCCAGGCGCTGCGTGCGGCGGCTGGTCTGTAAGCTGGCCCGACCGGAACAGTGAAGGCCGCGCTCAGCGCGGCTTTTTTCTTTCTCACGCCAGCAACTGCGCCCCCGCCAACTTCGCTGCCCTTCTGTCGAACGTCAGCAGCGGCTCCTTGCCAGCTTGCGCTGCCAGTCCGATATGCAAGCAATCGGCAAAATCCGGTGCGCCCTTCTGCTTGAACAACCAGAGCGCTCGCGCCGCGGCGAGTTCTTCATGGATTTCGAGTTCGTCCACGCTCAGCAGCGCGTCCATCGCTGCCGTGACGGCATTGCGGTCGAACTCATAGCGCGCACGCAGCACCCACTCAAGTTCCAGAAGCACCGTCACAGGCACGAACAGCCGCTCGTCAGCCGATAGCGCCGCATCGCGCAGCCGCTCCACCACGGCGCATTGCGCCGCGTCGTCACCCGTCAGCCAACGCACCAGCGCGTTGGTATCCAGGGCCGCCATCAGACGCTGCCGAGGTTCATGTCCTTGATGGCAACCTTCTTGCCAGGCTTGGGCTTGAGCATGCCCTTGATATCCAGCAGAGACTTGTTCTTGGCCCGCAGCACCACCGTGCCATCCGGCATCGGCGTGAACGTGAGCCGGTCCTGCGCGGCGACGCCCAGGGTGCGGCGGATGTCGGCGGGGATGGTGACCTGACCCTTGCTGGTGATGGTGGCTTCGGACATGCGGGCTCCTTACAACAGGAACAAATGTAAGGCATTGACGGTGGCAGCACAATCGCCCACTCTCACGCGCTGAATATCAATTCCAAGCTATGCCCGAGACCTAATATGAGCTCACCAATCACCCTCATTCTCTTTGCTGTCCTGGTGCTTGGACCCATCAGCCCGGCCCTGGCCGATGACTCCACTGCCTGCGCAAACCCGAAGTTTTCAGAAGCGAGGTCGCTGACCGATCTGCCACCCGCACTGGCAAGAAAGTTGGGTGCTGATCAGACTGGAGTCGCGGGCATCGCTGATCGAGGCGGCGAGTTCCCAAGCACGGACAACATCACCAAGCCGATACCCATGCGACGCTTCAGCCTCGCGGCCGTCGGCGAGGACTGTGTGCTGGTTGCACTGGAACAGGGCGGGATTGGATATTCGAGACAGTTGAGAACCTATGAACGCAAGGGCACGGACTGGCTTGAGGTGCGTACTCAAGCCATTATTCCCAGCATTCCGAATACTCTCGAAGAACTTCTGGCCTTGAGGAAATGACCCATGAAGGCTCTCGTTCCCGCACTCGCCACGCTCCTCTGTGCCAACGCGTCGGCCGGGACCAAAACCGTAGACGCCTGGGCGGATTGCGCTTGCTGATCCCTACGGCCCCGCCCTCTACCCGTTACTCCCCGCATGTCGTTCGATGACCTGCCCTTGCACGACGCCGTTCTGTCCGCGATCCACATCAGCTGGGAGACAGCCCGCTGCGATTTGAGACTGCATCCCGTTGGACGCGACCCGCATTCGCTGGCATTCGAGGCGTTCACGAACATCGAGCTGCCGAGGCGCGAGAGTTGGGGACGGTCGGCATCCATCATTCTGCGAAGCAGATCGGGCCGGGCCTGTTCGAGATCGAGCTGCAATCGGGCGATATCTTGCGTGTCGAAGCTCCTCGCTGGAGCTACGGCGAGGATTGAATCTGATCAGTTTCAGGCCGGCGCGGCCTTCCGTCTCATCCTCTGCGGCGTTGCGCACCAGGCCAGCGCGCCCGTCCCGCAAGCCACCCCGAAGAAGAACAGATGCATCGCCAGCGCGGCTGCAGCCACCTGTTCCAGGCTGAACACGCCATCCGCCTGCACCAGCATCACGCCGCCCACCACCGAGGCCTCGTAGTTGCCCAGGCTCGCCGGGCCCTGCACGGGCAGTGCGGCCGCGAACTCGCCGCCCAATGCGCCACCAAAAGCCGCATGCACATCGAGCGCGCCGAGTTGCACGAGCAGCACGGCGATCAGCCCGAGCTTCACGCCCCACATCAGCAGGCTCAAGGACCAACCGAGCCAGTCGGTGCGTGATCGACGCAAGGCGGCGGCCAGGCGTTGCTGACGCAGGCCCCGCGGCCGCCAATCGTGCAGGCGGCGCCAGAGCACAGCTGCCAGGCCGATCACGCCCAGGCTGGCGAGCAGGGTCAGCGGCGAAGGCCAGATAACGCTCAAACTCAGCGCACTGACGACCGTCGCGTCCTGCGCGCGCAAGGCCACGAGGCTGAGGCCCGCGTCGGCCAGGCTCACGCCGGCGTGTTGGCGCATCAGCAGCGGGAAGCTCAGCTCGCCTGCCCGCATGGGCAGCAGGTAGACCGCCGCGTTGTGCTGCAAAGAAACGCGCAGCACCTGGGTGAACGACAACCCCGTCTCGGACTTCCACTCAAACCAGATGCGCGCGGCGCGGCTGAGGTAGCACAGGGCCAAGCCGCCGAGTGAAGCGGCCCAGATCCAGGGCGGTGTGGTGGCCCAGCGTTCTGCCGTGGCGTTCAGCGCCTGCAGCGCGCGCTCACGCCATTCAGGCGGCAGCACAAACGCCAGCAGACCAAAGAGCGCGGCAGTGGCGAGCGTGGCGATCAGCGCGCGGCGCATGCCAAGCTTCAGGCAGCAAATCCTCTGCTGAGGACTTCCGCGCCGATGGCCTCGCCCGCACCGTGCGTCCAGCCGCAGGCCTTCAGCAGTTCGGCCTCGAAGGCGGCGCAGATGCGGTCCCAGTCCTGCCCGAAGGCACGCTCGCGAGCGGCGGCGGCGAGACGGCGACGCTGAGCCACATCGCGCGCCAACTCAAGCGCGGTGCGCGTGAAGGCGGCTGCATCGTCGTAGGCAACGAGCCGGCCGTTGAGTCCGTCGACGATCACTTCGGCGGCACCGGCATGGCGGAACGCGAGCACCGGCAGGCCGCTGGCCAAAGCTTCGGTCGTGACGTTGCCGAAGGTCTCGGTCATGCTCGGAAAAAGAAAGAGGTCGGCCGACGCGTAATGCGCCGCCAGGTCCAGACCGCCGCGCTGGCCGGCAAAGATCGCGCCTGGGCAGCGCGCTTCCAGCTCGGCGCGCAGCGGGCCCGTGCCGACGAGCAGCAGGCGCGCGCGTTCGTCCTGCGCGCGGATGGCTTCGAAGGCATTGATCAGCAAGTCGAGGTTCTTCTCGGGCGCGAGCCGGCCGACGCAGCAGACCACCAGTTCGTCGCCACGAAGACCCCAGGATTCACGCAGCGCACCGGACCGACGCTCCGGCGTGAAACGCTGCGCATCCACACCGCGCGAAACAACCGTTAGCCTTTTGAAGCCGGCCACCTGCAGCTCGTTCCGCAACTGGCCGGTGGGCACCATCGTGCAGGCCGCCAGGTTATGGAACTTGCGCAGGTAGGCCATGATGGGTTTGTTCAGCCAGGCGATGCCGTAGTGCTTGCTGTAGGCATGAAAGTTGGTGCGGAAGTCGCTCGTGACAGGCAGGTGCAGATGGCGCGCCGCCTGCAGGGCCGACCAACCCAGCGGCCCTTCCGTGGCCACGTGCACGACGTCGGGCCGGTGGGTGGACCAGAGCTTCACCAGCGCTCGCTTGGAGGGCAGGCCCATGCGCAGATGCGGGTAGCGCGGGATCGGCAGGCCGCGCATCAAGACTTCGTCGAACCGTGACGTTAGCTGCCCTGCCTGCGCGCCGCCCTGGCGCGGCCGGATCAGCTGCAGATCGTGCCCGCGCCCATGCAGACCTTCGACCACGCGCGCCAGCGTGGTGGCCACGCCGTTGACCTCGGGCGGATAGGTTTCCGTGACCACCGCGATGCGCAGCGAGCGCCGCTCGGCCGGATAGGACTGCACGTCGAAATCGTTGATGTCGGCGTTGGCGTTGGCTTGATCCATGACGAGATGCTGACCGGCCATTGCAACGGTTTCGTGACAAGCAAAGCCTTCACGCGTTCGTCACGATGCCTCGTCACCATCCCATCACCTTCACTGCCCGAGAAAGGCCGCAACCGTGAACGAATTTCTGAGCACGCTGGAGACGCAGCGCTGGGACGACCACCGCTACTACCACCACTGCCGTATCAACCAGAGCCTGCACCTCATCTCGGCCCTGTCCTTCATCTGCGCCTATGCCTTGCTCTTCAAGGATCCGGCCGCGGCGGCCCTCTTGGCCTGGGGCGTCTCGATGACGACGCGACAAGCCGGCCATTTCTTCTTCGAGCCGCGCGGTTACGACCACGTGAACGAGGCCACCGACGCGCACAAGGAAGAAATCAAGATCGGCTACAACATCCAGCGCAAGATCGTGCTGATGAGCCTGTGGGCCGGCGTGCCGCTGGCGCTGTGGCTGCAGCCCTCGCTGTTCGGCCTGATCGAGCCGGCTGGCAACTTCACTGAATGGTGGCATCAGCTCGGCTACGGCTGGCTCGCGCTCGGCGTGGGCGGCCTGCTGTTCCGCATGGGTCAGCTGTTGGTGCGCGACGGCTGGGTGCAGAGCCTGGCCTGGGGCACGAAGATCGTCACCGATCCGTTTCACGATGCCTGGCTCTATCACCGCGCGCCGCTGCAGCTGCTGCGCGGCGAGCGCTTCGACAACGACAGCGCCACCGTGCAGCATTCCAGCTGACGCTACATCCCGAGCTTCTGGCGCAGCATCTCCTTGAGAAGGCTGCGCCGGATGCTCCTGTTGTCGGGGACCGCGCCTTGTTGCTCATGCTCATGCCACCAGCCATCGCGCTGCATGTTCTGCCCCGCCGCCACGAAGCGCTCGGCCACGCCGTCCACCTGCGCCGCGTTCTGATCCACGCTCCAGATGATCCGCCCGCTGCCCACCCAGGACAGCGCCAGGCCCTGTTCACGCAGCAGGTACTGCAGCATCCAGTTGTAGCGGGAGGGTTTCGTGAACAGCACCGTCCAGACCGAGCCCATGCCCGCCACGCGCAGCGGCAATCCTGCAGCCTGCAGCCTCGCGTTGAAGCGCTGCAGATGACCGACCCAGCGCTCGTCCAGCCCGTCGTAGACCGCGGCGATTTCCGGCGTTTCGATGCGGCGCAAAAAGGCATTCATCGCGCCCATCACATACGGGTGCGAATTGAAGGTGCCGCGCGCAAAGCAGATGTCGGCCGGGCGGTCTTCGCGGAAGCGTTGCATCAGATCGCGCTGGCCGCAGACCACGCCCACCGGCAGGCCGCCGCCGAGCGTCTTGCCATAGGTGACGAGATCGGCTTTGACACCGAAGTACTCCTGCGCGCCGCCCTTGGCGAGACGAAAACCCAGGAACACTTCGTCGAAGATCAGCACGATGCCGCGCTCGGTGCACACATCACGCAGCTTCTTCAACCACTCGGTGTAAGACGCGCGATCGAAGCTGGCGCGGCGGCTGCTGTCCACCAGCGTGGAGTCGCCCGGCGCACTGGCGTTCGGGTGCAGCGCCTGCAGCGGATTGACGAGCACGCAGGCCACGTCCTTGCGCGTGCTCAGCACCTTCAGGCTGCGTTCGTCCATGTCCTGCAGCGTGTAGGTATCGCGCGGCTTGGCCGGGTTGCCGGGGCCCGGCTGCACGTCGTCCCACCAGCCGTGATACGCGCCGCAAAAGCGCACGAGATGGCTGCGGCCCGTGTGATAGCGGGCCAGCCGCACGGCCTGCATCACGGCCTCTGTGCCCGACATGTGAAAGCTCACGCAATCCTGGCCGGAGAGCTGCGCAAGGCGTTCCGCGTTGTCGAGCACCAGCGGGTGATAGCTGCCCAGCACCGGGCCCAGTTCGCCGACCAACGTTTGCGCCTCTTGAATGCAATCCTTGTAGAAGCCATAACCGAACAGATTGACGCCATAGGAACCTGCCAGGTCGTGCAACTCGGTGCCGTCAACGTTCCCCAGCAGCGGGCCGTGGCTGGCGCGCACGAAGTTGCCGGTGCTCAGGCGAGAGCGCAGATAAGGGCTGAACTGGAAGGGCACGCGGTAGCTGGCCGTGAAGCGCAGGTCCGGCAGCAATTCCTTGGCACGGTCACTCATGCCGATGCTGCTTTTCTCGGTCGCTTCGAAGTGCGCTGCCAATCGCGCCAGGCCCGCCTTGCGACGCGCCACCACCTCGCTCGCCGCGTCATCCGCATTGAAGAAGCGCGCCTCGTCGTAGGCATAGCCCGGAATCAGCGCCGCCACGCGCTTGGCCATGCGCGAGTGGCCGGCCAGCGAGCGGTGCTTGGCCCTGGAGAGTTCCAGCCTTTGCTTGGCGCGGGGCGCAGCAAGCAGCAGCGTCATCACGGCCAGGGCCAGGGTCGAGAGCGTCAAGGTTTCGTCCATGTTTTCGTCGTTCCTTGTGAGTCCAACCCCGATATCTAAACCTCCTCAATGACACGCCCATGAAATCAAGCGCATTGCAACGATTCTTCCAACAGGAAGACCTGAATTTCCTCGTCACCAACCGCATCCCGCGCATCGCCGTCACCCGCGCTGTCGGCTGGTTCAGCCAGATCCGAAGCCCGCTCCTGGCCCGTGCAAGCATCGCGTTATGGCGGCTGTTCACCGACCTCGATCTGTCCGACGCCAAGAAGAAAAACTTCGAGAGCCTGCATGACTGCTTCACCCGCGAACTCGTGCCCGGCGCGCGGCCCGTGGACCACCGCGCGGACGTGATCACCAGCCCCAGCGACGCCATCGTCGGCGCGCTCGGCAAGATCGAAAAAGGCTGGCTCTACCAGGCCAAGGGCATGCCCTATTCCATGCGTGACCTGTTCGGCCCGAACCAGGACCTCACGCCTTTTGAAGGCGGCCACTTCATCACCCTGCGCCTGACCTCCGCGATGTACCACCGCTTCCACGCCCCTGACGCGGCGCGCCTGGAGCACGTGAGCTACATCAGCGGCGACTGCTGGAACGTGAACCCCATCGCGCTCAAGCGCGTGGAGCGCCTGTTCTGCCGCAACGAACGCGCCGTGCTGCGCATGAAGCTCTCAGATGGAACGCCGATCGCCCTGGTCCCCGTGGCCGCCGTGCTGGTCGCCAGCATCCGCCTGCATGCGCTCGACGTGCTCTTGCATCTGCGCTACGAAGGCGCGCATGAATGGGCTTGCGATGCGAGCTATGCGCGCGGGCAGGAGATGGGCTGGTTCCAGCACGGCTCCACCATCATCGTTTTCTGTCCGCCGGGGTTTGAGCCGCTGGTGGAGACGGGGGAGAGGTTGCGGATGGGGCAGGGGTTGATGAGGCGGGTCTGAACCCGCTCAGACGGCGCCATCCGAGCAGTTGCTCGCGGCCCAGTTGAACAAGCGCCGCCTCGATTCTTCTGCGGGCGTCTGGCGTTTGTGGGCTCAAACCCGCCTGGTCGGCGACAGAACCTGGTCCGCCCCAAAGATCGTTCGATTTCAAATATGCGACGAGTTCGATCTCGGTGCCGTTCGCCGCGGCGGCAGCCATGGCCGCCAAGTCGGCCTCGCCACATTCATCAAGCACGACGGCAAGTTCTTCAAGTCGCTTTCGCATGCAACTGCCTTTGGGATTTGATGTGCGAACTGACGGCGGCAAAGCCGTGCGCGGAAGAAGGCAGTTATGGCGCGTCAGGCCGCCGAAGCGTGAAGCTTCACGCCCAAGGCTTTCGCAACCTTCAGCACGGTGGCAAAGCTCGGATTCCCATCCGCGCCCAGAGCACGATAGAGGCTCTCCCGGCTCAAGCCCGCGTCCTTGGCCACCTGCGTCATGCCCTTCGCACGCGCAATATTTCCGAGCGCCTTGGCAATTCCCGCCGCGTCATCCGGTGCCTCTTCAAGCCAGGCATCCAGATAGGCAGCCATCTCCTCCGGCGTGCGCAGATGCTCGGCCACGTCGTATGACGATGTCGTCGTGGCCTTCGTTGTCTTGGCTCTCGGCATGATCGCTATTCCTTGAAGTTCTTGGCCAGATGAATTGCCAGCGCGATGTCCTTCTGCTGGGATGACTTGTCTCCTAGCGCTCGCATTGCCGCCCCTCGTAGTTCCAGCGACCGCCGCTGTCCAGGCATCGATCAATCTGAAGGGCCTTGTTCGCGCTCGGAAATATCGCGAGCCCCATCGAGACGGCCAAGAGCGCAATGGTGAGCCTGCGAAGCCTCGGGAATTCACGGAGTGTTCGGAAAACAGCAAACCCACCGACGGCGACTGCGACAGCCCACGTGAGTTGCGCTTGAGATCGCATCGCCCAACCTTGCGGATATGGGTTTGGCGGACCTCCTGACATCCATGCCGAGAACGCCGCCCCGTTCAGCAGATACAGCGTGCCCAGTGCTGCCACGAAGAGCACGAGCCAGGCGATGGTGGATCGAAGCAAGGAATGCGAAGCAGCGGGATTCATGAATGTCTGACGTTCAAACGCAGGGCTAAGGCGAGCCAGCGTGTCCGATGAGCCGAATGATGAAAACACTAAGAACGGCAATAAAACAGATGAGCGCAACCACCAGCAGAACGCGCGCCCAACTTGGCATGCGCTGCCAGAAGGGCCGTTCAAGGATCCAGGTTCCGAAGAATTCCAGCGAGATGCAAGCAGCAAGGCCAATCGGGATGGCGCAGAGCCACCATGCAAGCGACGCCAGAAAGCTGAGTCCTTCATGAGGAAACATCAAAGACACCGCAGCGACAAGCACAGCATATGCAACGCATGCTGCCAGCGCGATTCGGAGGCGTTGTTTCGTTCTATGGGCAAAGAACACGATGCGGCTTTAGCTCGTATAGAGAAGCTGCATCTTCCGGCGTACGCAGATGCTCTGCCACGTCGTATGAAGATGCTCTATTTGTGCGCCACCGCCAACAATGCCTTCGGTTCGAACTTGCAATTGCCAACAGCGTCCGGGCCGCCCCGCTGGGCTGCTTGCGGCCTTGCTCCCAGCCTTGCAGGGTGCGAACGGACACACCCATCAGGGCCGCGAATTGGGATTGCGAAAGTCCCGTCTTGTTGCGCGCTTCAATGACCGGCGAGGGCACAACGCGAACCTGGCCCGCCTTCATTTCGCGCACGGACCGCAATAGGTCAGCGGCCAGATCACGCTTGGTTCCGTAGGCGGTCAGCTCCGCGTCGGTCAGGGGTTTACTCTTCGAGGGCACGGCGAACCTCCTTCAACTTTGGGCCGGTGAGATTGTCTGTTTTCGACTGGCGCTGAAAGAGCAGGGTCTCGACAACGGTGAGCGTCGCGCGACGATACGCCCGAGGCGCATAGCCGTCCAGGGAGCCAACCGCTAAGCCGCCTCCGCCACCGGCTCCTCCACCGGCTCCATCGACGAAGCCTCCACCTCCGGCCGCTGCATCCACCCCTTGCTGAAATCCACGATCTCGAGCCGGCCGTCGTGATGCTCGACGAGCGCGGTCAGGCTTTCCACCCAGTCGCCGTCATTGCAATACAGCACGCCGTCGATCTCGCGCATTTCGGCGTGGTGGATGTGGCCGCAGACCACGCCGTCGACGCCGCGTTTGCGCGCTTCCCGAGCCACCGCCACTTCAAAGTCGCAGATGAAACTGACCGCGCCCTTGACCTTGTGTTTCAGGTACTTGGACAAGCTCCAGTACGGCAGGCCCAACTTGGCGCGGGGGCGGTTGAACCAGCGGTTGAGCTTGAGCGTGAATTCATAGGCCTGGTCGCCCACGTAGGCCAGCCATTTGGCGTGCTGGATGACGCCGTCGAACAGGTCGCCGTGGGTGATCCACAGGCGGCGGCCATCGGCCGTGGTGTGGATGCAGTCGTCCACCACGTCCACGCCGCCGAAGTTGTGCTGCACGTACTTGCGCGCGAACTCGTCGTGGTTGCCGGGGATGAAGACGACGCTGCAGCCCTTGCGGGCCTTGCGCAGAATCTTCTGCACGACGTCGTTGTGGGCCTGCGGCCAGAACCAGCTGCGGCGCAGTTGCCAGCCGTCGATGATGTCGCCGACGAGGTAGAGGCGCTCGCATTCGGTGTCGCGCAGGAAGACGAGCAAGGCGTCGGCCTGGCAGCCTGGCGTTCCGAGGTGGATGTCGGAGATCCAGACGGTGCGCACATCGAGCTCAAATTGGGCATCCATGGCTCGCCATACTCGCAAGCGTCCGTGACGGGCGCGTGAACGGCAAAGAAAAGGGCCGCAACAGCGGCCCTTCAACATTCATCAAACCGTCATCGCGATCATCACCAGATCTGCACCCGCACGTCCTCCGGCCGCAGCATCGCGTCGCCGGCCTTGCAGGAGAACGCCTTGGCGAACACGGGCATGTTCGACGGCGGGCCGCTGGCGCGGAAGCCGGCCGGAGCGTGGGGGTCGGTGTTCAGGCGCACGAGCGCTGCTTGCTCGCGGATGCTGCTGGCCCAGACGGTGGCCCAGTTCAGGAAGAAGCGCTGCTCGCGCGTGAAGCCGTCGAGCTTGGGATCGGGCTTGCCGCCGTCGGCCTTGATCAGCGCATCGAAGGCGACGTTGAGGCCGCCGAGGTCGGCGATGTTCTCGCCCAGGGTCAGCTTGCCGTTGGCCGTTTTGTCGGGATGGTTGGGCAGCGGCGCGTAGGCATCGGCCTGGTTGATCAGGCGCTGGGCGCGGGCTTCGAAGCGCTCGCGGTCGTCCTTCGTCCACCAGTTCTTGTTGTTGCCCTGCCCGTCGAACTGGCTGCCCTTGTCGTCAAAACCGTGCAGTGCTTCGTGGCCGATGACGGCGCCGATGCCGCCGTAGTTCGCCGCGTCGTCGCCCTTGGCGTAGAAGAACGGCGCTTGCAGGATGGCGGCGGGGAAGTTGATGGTGTTGGTGCTGGGGCTGTAGTAGGCGTTGACGGTTTGCGGCGTCATGCTCCATTCGTAGCGGTCGGTGGCCTTGCCGATCTTGGCGAGGTTGTAGCGCGTGTTGAAGGCGCGCGCGGCGACGATGTTGGCGTAATGGCTGTCGGGCTTGACCTTCAAACCGCTCCAGTCGCGCCAGGTATCGGGGTAGCCGATCTTGGGCAAAAAGGTGCTCCACTTTTCAAGCGCCTTGGCCTTGGTTTCGGGCGTCATCCAGTCGAGCTTTTCGATGCGGTCCTTCAAGGCCGCACGCACGTTGTCGACCAGCACCTTGGCGCGCGCCTTGGCCTCGGGCGGGAAGTACTCCTTGACGTAGAGCTGGCCCAGCGCCTGGCCCATGCCGCCGTTCACGGCCCCTAACGCCCTCTTCCAGCGCACAGCCATTTCGGGCTGGCCCTTGAGCGTCTTGTCGTAGAAGGCGAAATTCTCTTCCTGGAAAGCCTTGGACAGGCTGGTCGAGGCGCCGTCAATCGCCTGCAAGGCCAGGTAGTCGCGCCACTGCTCGATCGGTGTGTCGGCCAGCATGGCGTCGAAGGCGGCGAAGAACTTGGGTTGCGACAGCGAGAAGCCGCCACTGGCGTCCACGCCCAGCACCTTGAAATAAGCCGCCCAGTCGAAGTGCGGCGTGACCTTGTTGGCCTGCTCGATGCTGACCATGTTGTACTGGTTCTCGGGCACGCGCAGTTCCACGGGCAGCAGCGACGCGGCGGCCAGGCGGGTTTCGAACGCCAGCACGTTGGCGGCCTTGGCCTGGGCGGCTTCGGGCGATTGGCCGGTCAGCTCGAAGAGCTTGGCCACGTGGGCCACGTAGGCGGCGCGCTTGTCCTTGTATTCGTCCTTGCTGTAGTACTCGGGCGAGGGCAGGTTCAGGCCGTCCTGCGAGGCAAAGCCGATCTGCCGCTGCGCGTTCTTGAAGTCGGCCGAAGCGCCGAAGGAAAAGACGAAGCCGGCGCCGCGCCGGTGCGCATGGCTGAGCCAGACGGCGATGTCGTTCGCGTTCTTCAGCTCGGCGATCGAGGCCAGTTCGGGCTTGATCGGGTCGAAGCCTGCGCGCTCGATGGCGGCCTCGTCCATGGCGGCGCGGAAGAGCCAGCCGATCTTCTGATCGATGGAGCCGCCGGCGGCGTGGTCGGCGCCCTTCTCGGCTTTTTCCACCAGGCTGTGCTGCGCGTTCAGGCTCGATTCGGCGAGCTTGTCGAAAGCGCCCCAGCGTGTCTTGTCCGCCGGCAGCGGGTTGGCCGCAACCCAGCGGCTGTTCACAAAGCCACTGAAGTCCACGCAAGGCGCGACGGTGGGCTCGACATTGGGCTTGAACTCCTGCGCGTGCAGGGCGGTGGTGGTGATGGTGAAAGTGGCCGCAGCGGCCAGGGCGATCAGGGTGCGTGTAAACATGAAGTTAGGTGGTTCTGATGAACGAACAGACCGGCACCATAAACCCAAGCGGCCGAATGTGGCTGTGCAGGAAGTCAGACAGGGTTATTCCGGCTGCCAGAATGAACGCCCATGAGCTCGTCGATCACTCTCGAACAACTCCGACGCTACGCCATCTCGCGCAGCCTCTTCAAGCCGACCACCCTGCCCGGCGCGATCAAGAAGCTCGGCTTTGTGCAGGCCGACCCCATGCGCGCCCCGGCGCGCGCGCAGGACTTGATCCTGCGCCACCGCGTCAAGGACTACCGCGCCGGCGATCTGGAAGCGCGCTACACGCGCCTGGCCGTGGAGGAAGACTGCTTCGTCAACTACGGCTTCATGCCGCGCGACTGGCTGCCGCTGCTGCACCCGCGCACCGCCCGCCGCACCTGGGACGCGAAGACGCAATCGCAGGCCGAATCGTTGCTGGCCGTGGTGCGCGAGCGCGGGCCCACGCATCCGAAAACGCTGCTGGAAGAATTCGCCCACCACGGCCGCATGCCCGGCTACTGGGGCGGCGAGCTGAACGTCAGCACGCAGCTGCTCGACGGCCTGCACTACCGCGGCCACCTGCGCGTCAAGCGCCGCGATGCCGGCACGCGCGTGTACGAATGCATCGACCACGCGCCGCAGGACGACGGCCCCGCCGCACGCCGCGCGCGCGCCGAAGCGCTGATCGAGCGCGTGATCCAGCTTTACGCGCCGCTGCCCGCGCCGAGCCTCGGCTATTTGACGAGCCTATTGCGCCTGGGCGTGCCGCATCTGCAGGCCGAGACGCGCGCCGCCTGCAAGACCGCACAGGAGCGCCACGGCCATGCGCTGATCGATGGCGTTAGGTGGTTCTGGCCCGCCGACGAAAAACCCGCGAGCAAGCGCCACGCATCGGACGAACGCCTGCGCCTGCTCGCACCGTTTGATCCCATCGTCTGGGATCGCCGCCGCTTCGAGATGTTCTGGGGCTGGCCCTATCGCTTCGAGGCCTACACCCCGGCCGAGAAACGCACGATGGGCCACTATGCCCTGCCCCTGCTGTGGGGAGAAGACATCCGCGGCTGGGCGAATCTGCGCGTGGACAAGAAAGGCAGCCTGCATTGCGAAACCGGCTTCGTCGACGGCAACAAGAACAAGCCCAAGGGCGCGGCGTTCAAGCTCGCGCTGGAAGAAGAGCTGGAAGGCATGCGCGCCTTCCTGGGTCTTGAATGAATAAAAGGCCTGATGTCATTGCTGGCGCTGGTCGTGGCTGATCACCGTGCCGGTCCACGGACCAACTCCTGT
>FSVW01003412.1_pt1 | contig 14227 bp, 16 predicted proteins | sample 1637551 | NCBI WGS metagenome assembly FSVW01 (sample SAMEA3914814, study PRJEB12502) | metagenome | biome: forest; material: soil | place: USA | collected 2011-09-16 | depth 0.1 m | reverse complement strand
GCTCTCGCCCTTCGCGCACACGCCGCTGGCGCCGCGCATGTCGGCCGGTCTGGACCTGATCCATCGCCTGGCCAAGGACTACGAAAAGCCCGAGTTCGAGATCACCGGCGTTGAAGTGGATGGCGTCGAGGTTGCCGTGCAGGAGCTGGTGCCGCTGACCAAGCCCTTCTGCCGCCTGCTGCGCTTCAAGCGCTATACCGACGATCTGGCCGTGCTGGAGAAGATGAAGAACCAGCCCACCGTGCTGGTCGTGGCACCGCTCTCGGGCCACCATTCGACCCTCCTGCGCGACACGGTGCGGCAGCTTCTCAAGGATCACAAGGTCTACGTCACGGACTGGACCGACGCCCGCATGGTGCCGCTTGAATCGGGGCCCTTCCATCTGGACGACTACATCGAATATGTGCAGGAGTTCATTCGTCATGTCGGCACGGCCGATTGCCATGTGATGTCGGTCTGCCAACCCACGGTGCCGGTGCTGGCCGCCATCTCGCTGATGGCCTCGAACGGCGAGATCACCCCACGCAGCATGACCATGATGGGCGGCCCCATCGATGCCCGCAAGAGCCCCACGGCCGTCAACAACCTGGCCATGAACCGCAGCTTCAGCTGGTTCGAGTCCAACGTGATCTACCGCGTGCCGACCAACTATCCCGGCGCCGGGCGCGCCGTGTATCCGGGCTTTCTGCAGCACACCGGCTTCGTGGCGATGAACCCGGACCGGCACCTGAGCTCGCACTACGACTACTTCCTGGACCTGGTCCGCGGCGACGACGACGGCGCCGAGGAACACCGCAAGTTCTACGACGAATACAACGCCGTGCTCGACATGCCGGCCGAGTACTACCTCGACACGATCAAGACCGTGTTCCAGGACTTCGCCCTCGTCAACGGAACCTGGGAAGTCAAGGGCCAGTTGGTCAAGCCGCAGGACATCAAGACCACGGCCTTGCTGACCGTGGAAGGCGAGCTGGACGACATCTCCGGCGCCGGTCAGACGGCTGCGGCGCATGATCTCTGCACCGGCATTCCGGCCAAGAACCAGGAGCATTACGACGCCATCGGCGCGGGCCACTACGGCATCTTCGCGGGCCGCCGCTGGCGCGAGAACATCTACCCGGCCGTGCGTGCCTTCATCGCCAAGCACGACAAGCCGACGGCTGCGCCTTCGCGCAAGACGCGCGCGCCGCGCCGCAAGAGCGCTTGAATCTCGTTGAACTGATCAATGCCGCCCTGCCGCAGACGCAATGCACGCGCTGCGGCTACCCCGATTGCCATGCCTATGCCGAGGCGGTCGCGCGGGCTGAAGCCGACATCAACCAGTGCCCGCCCGGCGGTGCCGAGGGCATCGCACGCCTGGCTGCCCTCACTGCGCGCCCTGCCCTGCCGCTGAGTCCCGAGCACGGCGTCGAGGGTCCGCGCAAATTGGCCGTTATCGATGAGAGCTGGTGCATCGGCTGCACCCTGTGCATCAAGGCCTGCCCGGCGGACTGCATCGTCGGCGCACCCAAGCAGATGCACGTGGTGGTGAATGGCCAGTGCACGGGCTGCGAGCTTTGTGTGCCGGCCTGTCCCGTTGATTGCATCTCGCTGATCGACGTGACGCCGGGGCGCAGTGGCTGGAGCGCCTGGAGCCAGCCCCAGGCAGACGAAGCCCGCGAACGCTACGCCTTCCGCAAGTTCCGCCGCCATCGCGAGAAGGACGAAAACGATGCGCGGCTGCAGGACAAGCTCAATGCCAAGTTGACCGACCTGCCTGCAGCGAGCCGAATCACCCCGAACGACGAGCTGACACGCAAGCGAGCCATCGTCGAGGCTGCCCTGGCGCGCGCACGCGCCAAACGCTGATCAGCGGCGACGCCTGAGGACCAGGCCCATTGCGCCAAGCCCGGCCAGCAGCAATACAGCCTCGGCGGGCTCAGGCACGGCCGACACGCTGATGGTCAGGCTGCCAAAAGCCGGCTGCTGATTGAAGTTCAAGGCGGTCCAGTCGTAGTTGGCCGGTACCAGGTCTTGCCCCAGGAAGCTTGCGTAGGGATTGCCGGTGACGACGTGGATCACGCCGTTCTCGGCGTTGCCCTGTCCCGCCGCGCTCTGCCCGCCGCCAAACCCGAAGGCGCCGTTCGCCACCGAATAGTTGAAGTCGTTGATCTCCGTGCCCGCGTCATAGACGCCACCGGCGCCTCCCAGCATCAAGGTCATTGCGCCGCCCAAGGCCAGGCTGGACAGATCGATGGCCGATGCGTTGCCGAGGAAATAGTCGCTGCTGACCACCACCATGCCGGCATAGCTGAGATAGCGGTTCGCGGCGCTGAGGTCCACGTTGTGGAGCGTAAGACTGCGCACATCGCCGGAGAAGGCCGGCGCGCCGACCAGCGTGCCCTGCACACCCGTCGGATTGGCCGCCGCGAAGGCGCTCGTCAGGCCGGCCGAGCTGCCATCTTCAGCCGCCTGCTCCAGGCCGGCGGAAGCCGTCTGGCCGGGGCTGAAGACGGTGTAGCCGCCATTCTGCAACCCGATCCACAACGGTGCGACGCCAACGCCCCCGCTGGGTGCCAGGCTGGTGTAGGTGAAGGTCACGTCAGCCGCCAGCGCGCCGCATGAGGCCAGCAACGCTGCGAACGAGATCGCGAGGGGTTTGAGGAAGCCGGGGTTTGGACGCATGGGAATCTCCTGCTTGTTGGATGGGCCGCGGTGCCTCAGGAGCGCCGCGAACGCATCCTCGCTGCGTGCTCTCGTCGAATCCTCACCAAATCTTCACGGCTCGGTAAAGGCCCCTAAGACGTGGACCGGGTGTAAGGAAGGCGCGTACTTCTGCGACTTCGCCGCATGGAGTCTTCAAGCAACCCCGTGGCCGAGTCGCAAGGCCTGCGTTCCGAATGCCTTCACTTCGGCGACTCGCATGTTTTTGACCTTGCGGCCCACACGCTGTACATCGGTTACCGCCGCGTCGAGCTGACGAGGCGCGAATATGAGCTGCTGCGATTTCTTTCGCTGAATCCCAACCGGGCCTTCAGCCGCGATGAGCTGATTGCGGGCGTCTGGGGCCAGGACTTCGGCGGCTACGCACACACGGTGAGTGCGCACGTCAACCGCCTGCGCGCCAAGATCGAGGCCGACCCCGCAAATCCGAGCCTGATCGCCACCGTGTGGGGCCTGGGCTACCGCTTCGAGCCCGAACCCGCGCGGCACAATGCGGCTGGATGAGCCCCGCCGATATCGAGTCCTTCTTCGCCACCCTCAAGGCCGCCAACCCTTCTCCGCAGACGGAGCTCGAATACAGCAGCGTGTTCGAACTGCTCGCAGCCGTGCTGCTTTCGGCGCAGGCCACCGACGTGGGCGTCAACAAGGCGACGCGCAGGCTCTTCGTGGTGGCGCACACGCCGCAGCAGATGCTCGAACTGGGCGAGGCGGGCCTGGCGCAATACATCCGCACCATCGGCCTGTACCGCACCAAGGCCGCCAACCTGATCAAGACCTGCCGCATCCTGATCGAGCAACACGGCGGCGAAGTGCCGCGCACCCGCGAGGCGCTGGAAGCCCTGCCCGGCGTGGGCCGCAAGACTGCCAATGTGGTGCTGAACGTGGCCTTCGGCGAACCGACCATGGCGGTGGACACGCACATCTTCCGCGTCAGCAACCGCACCGGCCTGGCGCCGGGCAAGACGCCGCTGGCGGTCGAGATGGGCCTGCTCAAGCGCGTGCCGGCTGAATACGCCGTCGATTCGCACCATTGGCTGATCCTGCATGGCCGGTATGTGTGCAAGGCACTCAAGCCGCAGTGCGGCGCATGCCAGGTGCGCCGATTTTGCGACTACGGGCGAGCCCTAGAATCGGCCACCTGACCTACGACTCGGAAAGCCATGCCCAGCATCTCCGACCTGACCGACCGCGTGGAACGCCTCTTGTTGCGGCATGAGGAACTCAAGCGCACCAATGAGTTGCTGCAGGAGCAGGTCGATGCTCTCTCGCAGGAGCGCGACAGCCTGCGCTCGCGCCTGAGCGCCGCCCGTTCCCGCGTCGACGCGCTGCTGGAGCGTCTGCCCATGGAAAGTGAATCCGGAAAGACTGAAGAATGAAGCAAATGGAAGTCACCATCATGGGCCAAAGCTATCTGCTCGGCTGTCCAGAGGGCGGCGAAACCTCGCTGTCCAAGGCCGTGTCGCAGGTGGACAAGGAAATGTGTGCCATCCGTGATGCCGGGCGCGTCAAGGCTCGTGAGCGCATTGCCGTGCTGGCAGCGCTCAATCTCGCTTACCAACTGGCCGATGGCGGTCCGGCACCCAAAACGAAGGCAGCGGCCAGCGACGTTCCGGGCCTGGAAGGGCTTGTCAAGCGCCTTGATGAAGCCCTTGGCCATGATGGGCAACTGCTCTGACGTGTGCCGGTGCCTGACCGTAGAATGGTCCCGTCCACCGCATTCGTGTGAGCTATATATTTCCTGTTCCGATGCTCTTTGAGCAGGGGCTTGGAACATCGTCCAACCAGCGTGATCGTCTCGCGTCAGATGAACCCAAGGCTGGACTGACCTCGCCCACCTGAATCCCAGGATTCAGGAATGCGGCTCATGCGGCCCTTGCGGTGGACACCTAACATCCAATCGGCATGAACTACTGGCTGATGAAGTTCGAGCCCGACGAGTGCTCGATCGACGATCTGGCGTCCGCCCCACAGCAGACCGTGCCCTGGATTGGCGTACGCAACTACCAGGCGCGCAACTTCATGCGCGACGGCATGCAGATCGGCGATGGTGTGCTGTTCTATCACTCGTCGTGCCCGCAACCGGGCATCGCCGGCTTGGCCGAGGTGGCCAGCGAAGCCTACCCGGATGCGTCGCAGTTTGACGCAAAGAGCCCTTACTTCGACGCCAAGTCCAAGCCCGAGGCGCCGCGCTGGCTGCATGTCGATGTGAAACTGCGGCGCAAGACCAGGCTGCTTCCGTTGCCAGAGATGCGCGCCGTTGCGGCGCTGGCCGGCATGCGCACGCTGCAGCCGGGCAATCGGCTCTCGATCACGCCGGTCACGCCGGCGGAATGGGCCGAATTGATGCGCCTGCTGAAGGCCTGAGACGTCAGGTCGGCGTGTGCAAGGCGCCGAAAGGAATCGACGCCAGCACCACCTGGTTGCCGCCGCGCTTGTGCGCTTCTTCAACCGCTGCTTCGCTGGCGCGCACGAGTTCCTCCTGTTTGGAGGCCGTGTGCGGGAAGCTGCTGACGCCCATGGAAAGCGAGAGCCCCAGATCCTGCCCGTTGAGCACCACGATCTGTGCCGTGCATTGACGGCGCAACTGTTCCATCCGCGCATGCGCCGTGGCCAGGCCGACACCTGAAAGCAGGACGGCAAAACGCTCATCCCCGACGCGGCAGGCTGCATCCATTGCACGGGTGTTGGCGCGCAGCATGCGGCCCACGCCTTCGAGCATGCGCTGGCGCGCCTCTTCGGCCAAGACTTCCACGCCAGGCTTGAGCGGGTCCAGTGCGATCACCACCATGGCGAACTCACGGTGCTCGCGGGTTGAAAGGTCGATTTCTCGCAGCAGTTGGTCATCGAACTGAGCCCGCATGTACAAGCCGGATACCTCGTCTCGCCCGCTGCCCACCTGCGCCTCGCGGCGCGCCTGTTCCAGCGCCTTGTGCTGCTGCTCGATTTGCGTCAGTGCGCGCTGCAGATGGCTTTCGCGGTTGCGCTCTTCGGTGCGCTCGTGCCAGATCGAAATCAGGTGGTCGCCGCCCAAGGGCGCGCGCGTGACAGTGAACTCGCGCCGGCGGCCGGCCAGCTCAAGCCGATGCTCGCTGACGACCTGGCTACGTTGCGCCATCACCGTCTGCTCGACGCGACGCATGCCCACCGCCTCGTCTGCCCGCATCACTTCGACATCGGCCTTGCCGCTCAGGTCACCGCAATCGAACAAGGCACCCAAACCCGGAGCGGCATAAACGTAACGGCCCGTCGCCAAGGACTTGATGGCCGCATGGCTGTGCAAGGGACCAATCAGGCCGAGCAGCGTGCCGCCCAACTCTGCGGCCAAGGCTGGCTGACTGGCCAGCCATTCGGCCAGGTTGCCCGGGCGGTCCGAGGGTTCTTCTTGGGGTGCTGCCGATGTGTCCATGGGTCCCTGATTTTGATGTCTCAACTCCTCATCGGGAGTGTCTTGAATAGTATCCAAGATACCCCCCGGTGAGTGCGGGCAAGTCGGGAAATCTCAATCTTTCCACCCCTGTTTTTCCCGCAGAAGAAAGCTGCTGGACAATCCGGGCCTCAATTCCAAATCCGGGTTTTATTCAGGTTCACGCATGCATTCATTCGATCTGGTCGTCGTCGGCGCGGGCGCTGCAGGGCTTTTCTGCGCCGGCATGGCTGGACAGCGCGGCCTGTCGGTGCTGCTCATCGAGCATGCCGAAAAGCTGGCCGAGAAAATCAGGATCTCCGGCGGTGGCCGCTGCAATTTCACCAATCGGGATGCCGGCCCCGGCAATTTCCTCTCGGATAACCCCAGCTTTTGCCGCTCGGCACTGGCGCGATACCCGAGCAGTGATTTCATCGCGCTCGTTCAGAAACATGGCATTGCCTTTCACGAAAAGCACAAAGGCCAATTGTTTTGCGACGAATCAAGCGAACGCATCATCGAGATGCTGGTCAAGGAATGTGAGCGGGGCGGTGTTCAGCGTTGGCAGCCCTGCAGCGTGGCCGCGGTTCGCGACGTCGTCGGCGGCTTCGAACTCGAAACTTCGCGGGGGCCGGTGCGAGCCGCGCGCGTGGTCATCGCCACAGGCGGCCTCTCGATCCCCAAGATCGGCGCCACCGACTGGGGCCTGCGCCTGGCCAAGCAGTTCGGCCACAGGATTGTTGAGCCGCGCGCGGCCCTGGTGCCGCTGACTTTTGACACCGAAGGCTGGGCGCCTTTCGCGGCGCTGTCCGGCCTTGCCCTGCCGGTGCGGGTGCGCACCGGCAAGGGCAAGGCGCGCGGCGAGTTTTTCGAGGATCTGCTTTTCACCCATCGGGGCTTGAGTGGGCCGGCCATCCTGCAGATCTCCAGTTTCTGGCGCGAGGGCGACGCATTGGAGATCGACCTGGCGCCGGGCCAGGACTTGATGGCGCGGCTGCAACAGGCCAAGGCCAACTCCAAACGGCAACTGGGCAACGAACTGGCTGAATCTCTGCCGCAGCGCCTGGCACAGGCCTGGCTGGAGCGCCTGGAGCTCAATGCGCAGCGGCCCATGCCCGAGTGCAAGGACCGCGACCTGCAGCAGCTTGCCGAGCAATTGCAGCGCTGGTCGCTCACACCCAACGGCAGCGAAGGCTGGCGCAAGGCGGAAGTGATGCGGGGCGGCGTCGATACGCGTGACCTGAGCTCGCAAAGCATGGAAAGCCGGCTCAAGCCCGGGCTCTTCTTCATCGGCGAGGTGGTGGACGTGACGGGCTGGCTCGGCGGGTACAACTTCCAATGGGCCTGGGCCAGCGCCGCGGCCTGCGCGCGCTCCATGGGCAGCGATCTAGGCAGTGCTTGATTTTCAGGCTACAATCTTGGTCTTTGCTAGCAAACCGCGCGTCGATCCGGGTGTGAGTGTTTCCGGAACAAGACTCCAGTCGGACACCGAGCGCAATCCATAGGAATTGGGAATACTGATGACCACCATTCGCGTAAAAGAAAACGAGCCGTTCGACGTCGCCCTGCGCCGCTTCAAGCGCACCATCGAAAAGCTGGGCCTGCTGACCGACCTGCGCGCTCGCGAGTTCTACGAGAAGCCCACGGCTGAACGCAAGCGCAAGAAGGCCGCCGCCGTCAAGCGCCACTACAAGCGCGTTCGCAGCATGCAGTTGCCCAAGAAGCTGTTCTAAGCTTTTTGTGACCTCAGAGGCCTGATGGCCCAAGGCCGACAAGAGCCCGCGCAGGACGCTGCCGCGGGCTTTTTCACATCTGGAGATTGGAAGATGACCCTCAAAGAACGCATCACCGAAGACATGAAGGCCGCGATGCGCGCCAAGGAAGCCGACAAGCTCGGCACCATTCGCCTGCTGCTGGCCGCGGTCAAGCAAAAGGAAGTGGACGAACGAGTCGATGTCGACGATGTGATGCTCGTGGCCATCGTCGACAAGCTGATCAAGCAGCGCAAGGATTCCATCAGCCAGTTCACGGCAGCCAACCGCATGGATCTGGCCGACAAGGAGACTGCCGAGCTCGCGGTGCTGGAGGCCTATCTGCCGCAGCGCATGTCGGCCGAAGAGGTCACCGCCGCCGTCAAGGCCATCGTCGAGCAGGTCGGCGCCAAGGGCCCGGGCGATATGGGCAAGGTCATGGGCGCCGTCAAGGCGCAGCTGGCGGGCAAGGCCGACATGGGCCTGGTGTCTGCCGCGGTCAAGCAAGCCCTTTCCTCTTGAGGAGCACGAGATGAGCCTGCCGATGCAACAGATCGCCCCCGACTTCTGCGTGGCCCCGCAGCTCGAACCGTCTGCCATGGCCGAGGCCGCTGCGGCCGGCTTCAAGAGCGTGATCAACAACCGCCCCGACATGGAAGGCGGCCCCGATCAGCCCTTGAGCGCCGATGTAGAGGCCGCAGCCCGCGCTGCCGGTCTCGAGTACCGCCACCTGCCCGTCAACGGGGCCTACCAGTCGCCCGAAGAGATCGCCGCCATGCGGGCGCTGGTCGACTCGCTGCCCAAGCCCATCCTGGCCTTCTGCCGCTCGGGTGCGCGTTCGACCCGGATCTACGCTGCCGCAACGCAGTTGTGAGGGTTTGAGCGGGCCTGTGGCGAGGCCCTGCTTCGGTACAGTCGCGAGCGATGAATTTCCTGCTCGCTCTTGCCGGGCGCATTGATCGCTTGAGCGACCGCCTGGGCGCCTTCGCCGCCTGGGCCGCCCTGCTCTCCTGCCTGATCAGCGCGGCCAATGCCTTCGTGCGCTACGGCCTGGACTACAGCTCCAACGCCTTCCTCGAAATCCAGTGGTACCTGTTTGCCGCCTGCGTGATGCTGGGTGCGGCGCAGGTCTTGCGGCTGAACGAGCATGTGCGCGTCGACCTGATCTACAGCCGCATCGGCAGCCAAGCCAAGGTGGCAATCGACCTGCTGGGCCTGCTGCTCTTCCTGCTGCCGGTGATGTCCTATGCGGGTTGGCTGTCCTGGGATTTCTTCCTCGTCAAGCTGACCAGCGGCCTGCAGCCCGAAGATTCCGTCGCCAGCCTCGGCTTTTTCGGCTATGCGTGGAAACTGCTCGTTAGCGGCGAGATGTCCTCCAACGCAGGCGGCCTGATCCGCTGGCCGGTCGCGCTGCTCTTGCCCGTGGGCTTTGGCCTGCTCACCCTGCAAGGCCTTGCCGAAGTCATCAAGCGCGTCGGCTGGCTGGCAGGCCGCCATGAGTTGGACACGCACTACGAGAGGCCGCTTCAATGATGGCCATGAGCAGCTTCCCGCCGCTGATGTTCGCGGGGCTGATCGCCGTGATGCTGATCGGCTTCCCGGTGGCCTTCTCGCTCGCCGCGCTGGGCCTGGCCTGCGGCTTCTTCGCCGTCAGCCAGGGCTGGTTCCCGCCGGAGTTCATGCAGGCGCTGCCGCAGAACGTCTTCGGCATCCTCTCCAACGACCTGCTGCTGGCGATTCCCTTCTTCACCCTGATGGGCTCGCTGCTGGAGAAATGCGGCTTGGCCGAGGACATGCTCGATGCCATGGGCCAGCTCTTCGGGCCGGTGCGCGGCGGCCTGGGCTACTCGGTCATCATCGTGGGTTTCATCCTCGGTGCCATCACGGGCACCGTGGCGGGCCAGGTGATCGCCATGGCCATGATCTCGCTGCCGGTGATGATGCGCTGGGGCTACAGCATGCGCTACGCCACCGGCGTCTTGGCGGCCTCGGGCACGATCACGCAGCTGGTGCCGCCTTCGCTGGTGCTGGTGGTGCTGGCCGATCAACTCGGCCGCTCGGTCGGCGACATGTACAAGGGCGCCTGGGGGCCGTCGATCCTGCAGGTGCTGATCTTCGCGCTCTACACCTTCGTGTTGAGCCGCTTGCGCCCGCACGAGGTGCCCGGCGTGCCGCCCGAGGCGCGCACGCTGAGCGGCTGGAAGCTCGTGCGTCGCTGCCTGCGCGGCATCATCCCCTCGGCCGTGCTGATCTTCGCCGTGCTGGGCAGCATGGGCGGCCTGCCGGGCATCGACCGCGCCATCTGCACGCCGACGGAGGCCGGTGCCATGGGGGCGATGGGCGCTTTCGTGCTGGCGGCGCTGCATCGGCGGCTGACGTGGAAAGCGGTCAAGGAGTCGATGGCCGGCACCATGCGCATCACGGCCATGGTGGTGTTCATCCTGATCGGCTCGCGCACCTTCTCGCTGGTTTTCCAGGGCGTGGAAGGCGGCGCGTGGATCGAGCACCTGCTCTCGCACCTGCCCGGCGGCAAGGTCGGCTTCCTCATCGCCGTCAACGTCTTCATCTTCTTCCTGGCCTTCTTCCTCGACTTCTTCGAGATCGCCTTCATCATCCTGCCGCTGCTCGGGCCGGTGGCCGACAAGATGGGCATCGACCTGATCTGGTTCGGCGTGATGCTGTGCGTGAACATGCAGACCAGCTTCATGCACCCGCCCTTCGGCTTCGCCCTGTTCTACCTGCGCGGCATTGCCGACACGCTGTTCAAGAACGGCTCCTTGCCCAAGCGGGTCGAATCCAGCGACATCTACCTCGGCGCCCTGCCCTGGGTGCTGATGCAGCTGATCCTGGTGGCCGTGGTGATCTTCGTGCCGCAGTCGGTGACGATCTTCCTCGACAAGCCCCAGGTGGTGGACATGGACAAGGCCACGCAGATGCTGCAGGACATCGGCGCGCCAGCCTCGGCGGCCAGCGCGGCCGAGGACCCTAACGCCGCCATTGAGCGGGCCCTGCAGCAAGACAAGCGGTAGGACGGCGTCTGCGCGACCTCGGTTTGCGGGATAGTCGGGGCTTGCAGCGCTGCTTAGGCTTCGCGCCGAACTGGAGATTGCCATGACGAAACTGCCCCTCAAATCCGCCCTGCTGGGCTTTGCTTTCCTCCTGTCCGGTGCGCCGGCATTGGCCATCGTGGGCGGCACGAGCACCACCGCCTTCGGGCAGGTCAGCAGCGGGGTGCTGATCGCGCCCAACTGGGTGCTGACCGCGCGCCATGTGGGCTACACCGTCGGCGGGACCTACAGCGACGGCTACGGGAGCTCATCGATTGCCGCACGCTACGACGCGGGCTCGGGCGATTTCCCATTCGCCGACCTGGCGCTGCTCAGGCTCGATACCGCGATCACGGCACCCGGGATCAGCCTCAACGCCACGGCGCTGCCCGATGGCACCCTGTACGACTTCGACGCCACCATCGTCACCGGCTTGAACCAGGTCCCACGCGGCTACGCCTTCACCAGCGTACGCGAAGTGGCCAGCTATATCGACCCCGATGGAGACGGCCCGCTCGGCCCCGTTGAAGCACACAACCTGATCACCTACCTGGACGGCTACGGCGCGCCCTATGTGGAGAGTGGCGACAGCGGCGGGGGCTTGTTCCTGGGCCATGTGCTGGATGCCACGTCGCCGCTGCTGGGCATCACCTCGGACCAGTTCTTTGACGTGGACGCGCAAGGCCACCCGATCAACTACGCCTCAGGCTTTGTCGATGTGGCGAGCTATCGCAGCTGGATTGACGCGACCATGGCGGCCGACGTGGCAGACAGCGAGACCGTGCTGTGGATCAGTGCAAGCGTCCCGGAGCCCGCCAGCCTGATGCTCTGGGCCGCGGGCCTGGGCCTGTTCGGCTTTCTTCGAAAGATCAAAGCCCGCGCTGCGACTGCATGAAGTCGTCGAAGCCTGCCTCGGCCACGCGGAACCACAGGTTCTGGTCACGGCGGAAGGCGGCGAAGTCTTCGTAGACTTTCTTCCAGCGCGGGTTCTTGGCCGAGAGATCGCTGCACAGCGCCTGGGTCTCCTTGAAGGCCTGCTCCATCGCATCGCGCGGGAACTTGAACAGCTTCACGCCGCCGCCCACCAGCTCCTTGAGTGCCTGCGGATTGCGCGCGTCGTACTTGGCCAGCATGTCGGTGTGCGCCATCGCGGCAGCGGCCTCGACCATGGCCTTGTACTCGGCAGAAAGCCCTTCATAGGCCTTGGTGTTGATGAAGAAATCGCACTGCGGGCCGCCTTCCCACCATGAGGGGTAGGCGTAGTAGGGCGCCACCTTGTTCAGGCCGAGCTTCTTGTCGTCGTACGGGCCCACCCATTCGGCCGCGTCGACCGTGCCCTTCTCCAGCGCTGAATAAAGCTCGGTGCCCGGGATGTTCTGCGTCACCACGCCCAGGCGCTCCATCACGCGGCCGGCAAAGCCGGCGATGCGCATCTTCAGGCCCTTCAGGTCGGCCAGGGTCTTGAGCTCCTTGCGATACCAGCCGCCCATCTGTGCGCCGGTATTGCCGCCGGCGAAGTTGATGATGTTGTAGCCGCGGTAGAACTCGCGCATCAGCTTCAGGCCGTTGCCTTCGATCATCCAGGCCGTCATCTGCCGCGCGTTCAGGCCGAAGGGAATGGCGCAGCCCAGGGCAAAGGTCTCGTCCTTGCCGACGAAGTAGTAGGGCGCCGTGTGGGCGATCTCCACCGTGCCGTTCTGCACGCCATCCACCACCGCGCCGGGCGGCATCAGCTCGCCACCGGCATGCACGCTGATCTGGAACTTGCCACCGCTCATCTCGCCGATCTTGCGGGCGAACAGCTCGGTGGCGCCGCTCAGCGTGTCGAGGCTCTTCGGGAAGCTCGACGCCAGGCGCCAATGCAGCTGGGTCTGCGCATGGATGACGGCCGGCGCCGCGCCCGCCGCCAGGATGCCGGCCATGCCGGCGCCGCGAACAAAGTGACGACGTTCCATGGTTTTGTCTCCGCTTGGATTTCCAGTTAGCTTGTTTCTGTCAGGAGCCCGCGAGCTTCATCTTCGAGATCAACACCGAGCCGATCGACTTCGTGCCCATCGTGTACACATCGGTGCCGATGCCCACGATGTCCTGGAACATCTGGCGCAGATTGCCCGCGATGGTCACCTCGTGCACGGGGAAGGCGATCTCGCCATCCTCCACCCAGAAGCCGCTGGCGCCGCGCGAGTAGTCGCCCGTCACGTAGTTGACGCCCTGGCCCATCAGCTCGGTCACGAAGAGGCCGCGGCCCATGCGGCGCAGCATGGTCTGCAGATCGTCGCCCGGCGCAGTCAACCGGCTGGTCATGCTCAAGTTGTGCGAGCCGCCGGCATGTCCGGTGGTGCGCATGCCGAGCTTGCGGGCCGAGTAGGTGGACAGGAAGTAGCCTTGCAGCACGCCGGCCTCGACCACCTTGCGCGCCTGGGTCGTCACGCCCTCGTCGTCGAAGGGTGAACTGCCCTTGCCCTTGGGGACATGCGGGTCCTCGTCGATATCGATGTGCGAGGCCAGCACCGAGGTGCCCAGGCTCTCCAGCAGAAAGCTCGCACGCCGATACAGCGCACCGCCACTCGTGGCCTGCACCAGCCCGCCGAGCAAGCCGGCCGCCGCGGTCGATTCAAACAGCACCGGCACCTCGGCCGTCTTGACCTTGCGGCCCTTGAGCCGCGAGAGCGCGCGCTCGGCGGCGTAGCGGCCCACGGCCTCTGGCGACGCCAGGTCGCCGGCCGCGCGCATCGAGCTGTACCAGGCATCGCGCTCCATGCCCGCACCGCGGCCGGCAATCGGCGCGACGGAGATGGAATGGCGCGAGCTCGCGTAGCCACCGCGGAAGCCGCGGCTGTTGCCGGTGAAGAAATGCGATTGCTGGGCCGAGACGCCCGCGCCTTCGCTGTTGGTGATGCGCTTGTCCACGCCAAAGGCGGCGGCTTCACAACGCAGCGAGAGTTCGGCAGCCTTCTCGGCATCGAGCGCCCAGGGATGAAAGAGGTCCAGCTCAGGCCGCGTCGATGCGTCGAGCGAAAGGTCTTCCTCGTCCGGCAGCCCGGCTACTTCGTCCTCGGCCGTGAAGCGCGCGATGTCGTAGGCCGCGCGCACCGTGTCGCGCAGCGCCTGAGCAGAGAAGTCCGAGGTGCTCGCGTTGCCGCGGCGCTGGCCGGCGTAGACCGTGATGCTCATCGACTTGTCGCGATTGCGTTCGACGTTCTCCGATTCGCCCTTGCGCACCGAGACCGAGAGACCGCAGCCCTCCGACACTTCTGCCCCCGCATCGCTGGCGCCGATCTTCTTGGCCTCGGCCAGCACGTCCTCCACCAGTTGGGCAAAGT
>FSVW01000557.1_pt1 | contig 14244 bp, 13 predicted proteins | sample 1637551 | NCBI WGS metagenome assembly FSVW01 (sample SAMEA3914814, study PRJEB12502) | metagenome | biome: forest; material: soil | place: USA | collected 2011-09-16 | depth 0.1 m | reverse complement strand
GCTGACGCGCGTGCTGACGCAGCCGCTGCAGCGCCGGCTCGATCCCTTCCTGATGCTCGACGCCTTCGGCTCGGACAAGGCCGACGACTACATCGCCGGTTTCCCCGACCACCCGCACCGTGGCTTCGAGACCATCAGCTACATGCTCGAAGGCCGCATGCGCCACCGCGATTCGGCCGGGCACGAAGGCATGATCAGCACCGGCGGCGTGCAATGGATGACCGCCGGCCGCGGCGTGATCCACAGCGAGCTGCCCGAGCAGGAAGCAGGCCGCATGGAAGGCTTCCAGCTCTGGCTCAACCTCGCGGCCAAGGACAAGATGCGCGCGCCCTGGTACCGCGACATTCCCACGGACGAAGTGCCCGAGTTCGAGCATGGCGGCGCCAAGGTCCGCGTGATCGCCGGCGAGAGTCATGGCGTGCAGGGCGCGGTGCAGCGCGAGCACACCGAGCCGGTCTACCTCGACGTGCATCTGGCCCCTAACGCCAGGTTTGAGCAGACACTGCCCGACACGCACAACGTGTTCGTCTACGTCTACCGCGGCGCGCTGAAGTTCAAGACCGGCTGCACCGTGCCGCAGGAGCGCATGGCGATCTTCGCCAACACGCCGGGCAGCGATGGCCTGGTGCTGACGGCGGGCGAGGAGGGCGCGCGCCTGATCCTCGTGGCCGGCAAGCCGCTGGGCGAGCCGATCGCGCAGTACGGGCCGTTCGTGATGAACACGCAGGCCGAGCTGATGCAGGCGGTGCGGGACTTCCAGGAAGGCCACCTCGTCGCCTGAGCGCGGTCAGCGCTGTCCGACGCCATACCGCGGCCCGCGCCGATCCGGCGCGCGGGCCCGGGCCATCACACTGGGATCCTGTCAATCCACAGTGAGGTGGCAACCATGAACAGCAAGCAAATCTCGAAGATCCTGGTGATCGCGGCATGTACTGCGTCGCTGGGCGCCTGCGCCGGTCTCAGCAACCGTGAGAACGACGCCATGATCGGCACTGCCGTGGGCGGCGTGGCTGGCGCCGTCGTCACGGGCGGCAGCACGGTCGGCACGGTTGGAGGCGCGGTCGTTGGCGGCGTGGTCGGCAACGAAGTCGGCAAGAAGAAGGACAACCGCTAAGGGTCCGCCAAGCGCCAAGCCATGGGCCCCGACACCACCTTGAACGATCCCATGGCGAGCGCCTGGGCCGCGCCGTCCCGGCTGCATCGGCCTGCCGCGCATACCGCCCAGCCTGCGCGTGCGCCGCTGTCGCGCGAGAGCCGATGGGCGCTGGGCGGGATGGCGCTGGCCCTGGCGATGGTGGCGGTGTTCTATCTGCTCCTGGCGCAGCACGTGGCGCAGCTTGAACTCAAACGTGCCGCCGCACAGAGCGAAGCCCGGGAGCGCCACAGCTGCGCCCTCATCCGCGTGCGACTGATGCGCGACCAATGCCTGGCCACGCTGTCGATCGGCAGGCCGGTCGAGGTCTTGGCGCCCGCCCCGAAGACGGCGGACTGAGTTTCTCGCCAGGGCCGCAGTCCTCATTTCCGCTACGGGAATTCCTGATCCCGGCATCGCCTGAGGCGGCCCTGCACGCGCACAGAATCCGCGCATGCAGATCGATGAATTCAAGACCCTGGTGGCGCGGCTCGAGACCCGCAGCGCCCAATCGCCGGGCACCTACCGTTTCAAGGTTGCCATGCTGACGCTGCTGGGCTTTGGCTTGCTGGCGCTGCTGATGGGCGCGGTGGGGCTGGGCTTGCTGTTGCTGGTGGGCCTTGCCATCGCGGCGGCGTTGAGTGGCGGCGGCGCGCTGCTGCTGGTGCTCAAGCTCGGCAAGCTGCTCGTGCTGCTGGCCTTGCCGCTGTGGCTGATGCTGCGCTCTTCGGTGCGCGCCCTATTCATCCGCCTGCCCAAGCCTGAGGGGCATGAAATCTCGCGGACCGAGGCGCCTGCGCTGTTTGCCGCGCTGGACCGCATGCGCAAGGCGATGCGCGGGCCGCAGGTGCACCATGTGCTGATCGTCGACGACCTCAACGCCGCCATCGTGCAGCGCCCGGCATTCGGACTCCTGGGCTGGCCGCGCAACTTCCTGCTGCTGGGCCTGCCTTTGCTGGAGGGCATGGCGCCCGACGAAGCCTTGGCCGTGGTGGCGCACGAGTACGGCCATCTGGCCGGCTCCCATGGCCGCTTTGCCGCCTTCATCTACCGGCTGCGCCACACCTGGGCCACGGTGCAGGCTTATGCCGAGCATCTGCGCGGCTGGGTGGGCGCGGTGGTGGGCCCGCCGCTGCGCTGGTACGGCCCCTTCTTCAACGCCTATACCTTCGTGCTGGCCCGCGCCAATGAATACCAGGCCGATGCTGCCGCGGCCGAGCTGGTCGGCGCGGCGCCGGCCGCCCATGCACTCAAGCGCGTCAATGTGCTCACGGCCCAGCACCAGCGCTTCATGGGCGGCACCTTCGAGCGCATCGACTTCGACGCCGTGCCGCCTGCAGACCTGATGCAACGCTGGGCCTCGCATGTGGGCCAGGCGCCCGCGGCGGCCGACACGGAGCGCTGGCTCGGCGATGCGCTGGACCGTGCGGGGCAGGTCACCGACAGCCATCCGACCTTGCGTGCCCGCTTGTCGGCGCTGCCGCTGCAGGAGCCCGTGGACGCACCGCCGCCACCGCTGGCGGGCCCCAGCGCCGCGCAGGCCTGGCTGGGCAGCACGCTAGAGCCGCTGCGGCAGAGTTTTCAGCGCCGCTGGGCTGATCAGCTGAAGCAGCCCTGGGCCGAGCGCCATGCGCAGGCGCGCGAGCTGATGCAGCGTCTGGACGAGCTGCGCGGCATCGAAACGCGCGACGACGCGCAGCAGCTGGAACTGCTGCGGCTGACGCGCCGCTTCGAGCCCGAAGCCGATCTGCGCGAAGCGATCGCCGCCTTCAACGCGGAGCATCCGGACCGCGCCGGCGGCCTGTTCCTGGAAGCCTTGGCCTGCCTGGACCGCAATGACGAGACGGGCCTGGAACGGCTCGAACGCGCGATCACGCTCGACCCCGACGGCACCAAGCTCTGCTGCGAGCAGGCGCATGCCTTCTGCGTGCGCCAAGGCCGGGTCGATGCGGCCGATCGCTGGGCGCAGCGCTGGCGCGAACGCGACGTTCTTGAGAATGCACGCAGCCAGGAAATGAACGCGCTGCCCGAGCGCACTTCGCTGGTCGCACATGGCCTGGACGCGCACGCCCTGGGCCGTTTCCAGAACTTGCTGAAGCTGCTCGACCGCAAGGACGGCAGCGCCATGGACAAGGTGCAGGAGGTCTACCTCGCGCGCCGGCCCGTCAAGGCGGACCCGAGTGCCGTGCAGTACGTGCTCGGCTTCAAGGTCGGCTGGTGGAACCATCGCCGCGGCCAGCACAAGGCCGTGCTGCAAGCCTTGCTCGAAGCCGAATGGCCGGCGGCGATGTACTTCTGCGTGCTCGACAGCAGCTACAAGGCGATGCGCGAGCAGTTCCGGGCGCTGTCCGGCGCGCGCCTGCGTTAGTCAGGCCGCCTCAAAGGCCCAGTTCGCTCAAGCCCGGATGCTCGTCGGGACGGCGGCCGAGCGGCCAGTGGAAGAGGCGGTCGGCCTCCTTGATCGGCAGGTCATTGATGCTCGCAAAGCGCCGCTGCATCAGGCCCTGCGGATTGAACTCCCAGTTCTCGTTGCCGTAGGAGCGGAACCAGTTGCCCGAGTCGTCACGGCATTCATAGGCGAAGCGCACGGCGATGCGGTTGGCGTCGTGTGCCCATAACTCCTTGATCAAGCGGTAGTCCAACTCGCGCGCCCACTTGCGCACGAGGAAGCCGTGCACCGCCTCGCGGCCGACCGGGAATTCGGCGCGGTTGCGCCACAGCGTGTCGGGCGTGTAGACCTGGACCACGCGGTCGGGGTCGCGGGAGTTCCAGGCGTCCTCGGCGCCGCGCACCTTCCGGGTGGCGGATTCAAGCGTGAAGGGCGGAACGGGCGGGCGGGTCTCCATGGCGGCTCCTGTGTATTGAGGTAGACAGAACTGTCTACATGTGCCGAGGCTAACCGATGTAGACAGAGCTGTCTACAATCTCCTCATGCCCACCCAAGAGATTTCTGCCCGCGATCGCATCCTCGCTGCTGCGTTGGTCCTGTTCTATCGCGACGGCATCCGCGCCACCGGCGTGGACCGGCTGATCGCCGAATCGGGCGTGGCCAAGCTGACTTTCTACCGCCACTTCCCCAGCAAGGAGGCGCTGGTGCTGGCCTTCCTCGCGCTGCGGCATGAGCGCTGGATGGCGTGGTTCATCGAGTCGCTGAACCGCCATGGCGCGAAGAGCCCGCGCGATCTGCGCGCCCTGGCCGCGGTGCTGGCCGAGTGGTTCGAGCGGGAGGATTTCCGCGGCTGCGCCTTCATCAACGCCACGGCAGAAGTTGCGCAAGGCGTGCCCGAAGCCCTGCCGCTGTGCCGCGCCCACAAGGCGGAGATGACGGCGACGATCGCGCAGTGGCTGGCTGCGGGCGGCGCATCGCGCAGCCTTGCGCCGGCCGCGGCGCTGGCTTTCGACGGCGCCATCGTGCAGGCGCAGATGGCGGGCGATGCCAAGGGCCGCGAAGCCGTCGTTCGCACGCTGCGAAAGCTGCTCGGAGCGCTGAGCTAAGCTGCGCGCCGGGCCGGCAGTCCGGGCCCCTCGAAAGGATTCCATGTCTTCTTCTCCCGCATCCATCGCCTCGGCGACCGAGCCGCGCAACACGCCGCGCCAGGTGGCCATCGCTTCGCTCGTCGGCACGGCCATCGAGTTCTACGACTACTACATCTACGCCACCGCGGCGGTGCTGGTCTTCAGCACGCAGTTCTTCTCCAAGGCCGACCCGTCCACCGCGACGCTGGCTTCGCTGTCCACGCTGGCGCTCGCCTTCCTCGCGCGGCCCATCGGCTCGGCGCTGTTCGGCCACTTCGGCGACAGGATCGGCCGCAAGAAAACGCTGGTCGCTTCGCTGCTGACCATGGGCGTCTCCACCGTCGCCATCGGCCTGCTGCCCACCTATGCACAGATCGGCATCTGGGCGCCGATCCTCTTGTGCGTGTTCCGCATCGGCCAGGGCATCGGCCTGGGCGGCGAGTGGGGCGGTGCGGCGCTGGTGGCGACCGAGAACGCGCCGCAGGGCAAGCGGGGCCTGTTCGGCAGCTTCCCGCAATTGGGCGCGCCGATCGGCCTGTTCGCGGCCAATGCGGTGTTCTTTCTGGTCAGCCATTTTCTCGGCGCCGAGGCGATGGTTGCCTGGGGTTGGCGCATTCCCTTTTTGCTCTCGGTCGTGCTGGTGGCCGTGGGCCTGTATGTGCGGCTGAACCTGCATGAGAGCCCCGTCTTCCGCCAGGCCGAGGCGCAGGGCCGCAAGCTGCACGCGCCGGTGATGAGCGTGTTCCGCAAGCATGGCGGCGCGGTGCTGCAGGGCATGTTCATCATGACCACGACCTACGTGATCTTCTACCTGATGACGGCCTTCGTGCAGGTCTATTCGAAGAGCCCGGTGGCGGTCTCGCCCGCGGGCCATGCCACGGGCCTGGGCATCCCGGCCAACACCTTCACCGGCATCCTGCTGATCGGCGCCGTCGTGTTCGGCATCTGCACGACCCTCGGCGGCGTGCTGGCGGACCGCTACGGCCGGCGCAACTGGCTGATCGTCGTGACGATCGCCATCATGGCCTTCGGCCTGGCGATGCCGGCCTTCCTCGGCGGTGCCGACGCCTGGACCGTGCTGGCCTTCATCGTCACCGGCCTGGCGCTGATGGGCTTCACCTTCGGCCCGATGGCGGCGCTGCTGCCCGAGCTGTTCCCGACCGAGGTGCGCTACTCGGGCGCCTCGCTGGCCTACAACCTCGCGTCCATCGTCGGCGCCTCGGTGCCGACCATCGTGGCGCTGGACCTGAACAGGAACTACGGCCTGCAAGGCGTGGGCATCTACCTGGCCTGCAACGGCTTGCTGACGCTCGGCGCGCTGCTGATGTCGCGTGAGACGCGTGACGTCGACCTGGCGAAGGTGGCTTCGTGAAGCGCGGGTAAAGATCGCCGCCATTGCTGGCTTGCTGCGGCAATCCACAGCCAGCGGCGCGCTGCTTGATTCGATACTGGCCGCCAAGGCCCGGCCCATGCCGCCGGGCTCGTCGATCAGCGAGACAAGCAGCATGAGCACCCACACATCCCCCGCCGGCGCCGCATCCACGGCCCCATCTTCCAAGCTTGCCACGGTGCTTCGCGTCACCAGCGGCAACTTCATGGAGATGTTCGACTTCTTCCTGTTCGGCTTCTACGCCAGGAACATCGCGGAGACCTTCTTCCCGTCGACCGACGAGTTCGCGTCGCTGATGTCGACCTTCGCCGCCTTCGGCGCAGGCTTCCTGATGCGTCCGCTCGGCGCCATTTTCCTCGGCGCCTATGTGGACCGCGTCGGCCGGCGCAAGGGCCTGATCGTGACGCTGGCGCTGATGGCACTGGGCACCATGCTGATCGCTTTCGTGCCGGGCTACGCCACCCTTGGCGTGCTGGCGCCGCTGCTGGTGCTGATCGGGCGCCTGCTGCAGGGCTTTTCGGCCGGTGTGGAGCTCGGCGGCGTCTCGGTCTATCTGTCCGAGATGGCCACGCCGGGGCGCAAGGGCTTCTACGTGGCGTGGCAATCCGCCAGCCAGCAGGTCGCGATCATCTTCGCTGCCGCGCTGGGCTACGCGATCAACCTGACGCTCACGCACGAGCAGATTGCCGCTTGGGGCTGGCGCGTGCCCTTCTTCGTCGGCTGCATGATCGTGCCGGTGCTGTTCGTCATCCGCCGCTCGCTGCAGGAGACCGAGGAGTTCATGCAGCGCAAGCACCGGCCCGACGCGCGCGAGATCTTCCGCTCGATGCTGGCCAACTGGCGCCTGGTGATCAGCGGCATGCTGCTGGTGGCCATGACCACGGTTTCGTTCTACCTGATCACCGTGTACACGCCCACCTACGGCAAGACCGTGCTCAAGCTCACGACGACCGACAGCCTCATCGTCACCTTCTGCGTGGGCATCTCCAACTTCTTCTGGCTGCCGGTGATGGGCGCCTTGTCCGATCGCGTCGGCCGCAAGCCCCTGCTGGTCGGCTTCACCGTGCTGACGCTGTTCACGTCCTATCCGGCGCTGGTCTGGCTGACCGGTGCGCCGAGTTTCGGCACGATGCTGGCGGTCGAGCTGTGGCTGTCCTTCCTCTACGCCAGCTACAACGGCGCCATGGTGGTGGCCCTGACCGAGCTGATGCCCGTGTCGGTGCGCACCTCGGGCTTTGCGCTGGCCTACAGCCTGGCCACGGCAATCTTCGGCGGCTTCACGCCCGCCATTGCCACGGCGCTGATCGAATACACGGGCAACAAGGCCGCGCCCGGCTACTGGATGAGCTTCGCAGCGCTGTGCGGCCTGGCGGCAACGCTGGTGCTGTATCGCAAGTCCGGGCGGGCCTTGCAGCCGGCTGGCCAAGCGGCGTAGTCAGCGGATCGCGGGCACCGGCGGCGCGAGCAGCCGGTCGCCCACATAAGCCCTTACTTCGACGCCAGCGAAATTGCCCGTCAGGCCGTTCCACTCGGCCGTGAACTGCTCGATCTCCTCGCGCGTGCGGCCGACGAAGTTCCACCACAAGAGCGGCGGCTTGGCCCAGGGTTCACCGCCGAGCAGCAGCACGCGGGCCGGTGCGTCGGTGCTGATGTCCAGCAACGTGGTGCCGGGCTCCAGGTAGAGCAGGCTGCCGGGCTTCAAGGCCTGGCCGTTCACCGTGGCCTCGCCTTCCAGCACCATCAGGCCATGCTCGAAATGCGGCTCCAGCGGCAGCTCCATGCGCGTGCCGTGCAGGCAGGCCATGTCCACGCCCAGCAGCGCGGTGAAGGTGGGCACAGGCGAGAGTTCGCCCAGCAGCTCGCCGGTCAAGAGCGTCAGCGAAAAACCTTCGCGGGCTATCCTGGGCAGCACCGCAAAGTGCTCGAAGCTCGGCGCGCGAAAGCGCTCGGCGTCGGGCAGGGCGATCCACAGCTGCACCAGGTGCAGCCGCTCGCTCTGCGACTCTTCCGAATGCGCGATGCCGCGGCCGGCCGTCATCAGGTTGACCTGGCCGGGCCGCAGCACCTGCTCGCTGCCCAAACTGTCGCGGTGCAGGATCTCGCCCTCGATCATCCAGCTGAAGGTCGACAGGCCCGTGTGCGGATGCGGCGCCACGTTCATGCCCTTGCCACGCAGGGATGCCGGGCCCGCGTGGTCGAAGAAGCACCAAGCGCCGACGTTGCGGCGCACGCGGGTGGGCAGGGCGCGGCGGATCGGCAGGCCGCCGACGTCGCTGCTGTGGCTTTCGATGATTTCCATATTTAGGCGTGCTTGCGGCTGGCGATGAACTGCGCGAAGCCGGCGAGGAAGTTGCGCAGCTGTTCGCGCGTAGCCTCATCGGCCAGCTCGCCCTCGGCGTTGAGCAGCTTGTTCGCCTGCGAGACCGTCATCCAGGGGCCGAACCAGAGGTCCGATCCGAAGGCGCGCAGCACGTGCATCAAGGCGTCCTGCGAGCGCATGGTGCCGCCGCCGCCGGGCGTGGCGCCGATCACGGCGGTGGGCTTGTTGCCGAAGATGCGCGAGCCCGAGCCCGGCGGGCGCGAGACCCAGTCCAGGCCGTTCTTGAGCACGCCGGGGATCGAGTGGTTGTATTCGGGCGTCGCGATCAGCAGCGCGTCGGCGGCCTCGATGGCGGCGCCGAGCGTCTTCACCGCCTCGGGCAGGCCTTCGGCCTCGACGTCGCCGTCATACACCGGGATGCCGTGCAGGGTGCGCAGGTCGAGCGTCAGGCCGGCGGGCGCGAGCTCCTTGGCTGCGCGCAGCAGCGCCGTGTTGAAGCTGCCTTTGCGCAGGCTGCCGGTGAGGGCGAGGACAGTGGTCATGGGCGGGCCTTGTTGAAGAAGAAGTGGATGGGCTGATTATTGATGTTCGGCCTGCACCTGTCCGGCCAGCAGCAGGGCATTGCCGAGTACGCTGACGCTGGACAAGGCCATGGCCGCGCCGGCCAGCGCCGGGCTCAGCTGGCCGCAGGCGGCGAGCGGGATGCCAATGGCGTTGAAGGCAAAGGCCCAGGCGAGGTTCTGGCGGATCTTGGCGCGGATGCGCCGCGCGATGCTGATGGCCGCAGGCACCAGGGCCGGGTCGCCGTGCATCAGCGTGATGCCGGCCGCGGCCATCGCGGCTTCGGCACCGTTGCCCATGGCCAGGCCCACGTCGGCGGCGGCCAGGGCGGGCGCGTCGTTGACGCCATCGCCGACCATGGCCACCGGGCCCTGCGCGCTCAGGGCGGTGACGATGCGGGCCTTGTCCGCGGGCAGGACTTCGGCATGGATCTCGTCGATGCCGAGCTGCCGCGCCAGGGCCTCGACCGCGCCGCGGTTGTCGCCGCTGATCACCACCGTGCGCAGCCCCATCGAGCGCAGCCTTCGCACGCTGGCGGCGGCATGGCTCTTGATCACATCGCCAAACACCAGCAGGCCCAGCAGATGGTCGCCGCGCACGACCCACGAGAAGGTGAGCCCCTGCGTGCGCCAGCCCGCCATGCGTTCCTGCGGCAACTGCAGGCCGATCTCTTCCATCCAGCGCGGGCTGCCCAGTGCCACCGCCTCGCCGCCCCACAGCGCCGAGACCCCGCGGCCCGGGTGGGCGATGATGCCTTCGAGCTGCGGCAGGTCCAGATGCTGGGTGGCGGCGCGGATCGCATGCGCCAGGGGGTGCTGGCTGCCCATGGCCAGCGCGCCGGCCAGGGCCAGCGTTTCCGGCGGTCCGTCCATGTGCACGAGCTTGGGCCGGCCTTCGGTCAGCGTGCCGGTCTTGTCCAGGGCAATGGTCTTGAGGCCGTGCGCCAGGTCGAGTGCCTCGGCGTCGCGGATCAGGATGCCGCAGCGCGCGGCCGCGCCCATGCCCGCCATCAGCGCCGCCGGCGTGGCCAGGCCGAGCGCGCAGGGGCAGGCGATCACGAGCACCGAGACGGCGTTGAGCACGGCCGCCTCCCAATGCCCGGATATCAGCCCCCAGCCGAGCAGCGTCAGCAGCGCGATGCCGAGCACCGCGGGCACGAAGACGGCGCAGATGCGGTCCACCAGGCGCTGGATCGGCGCCTTGGCACCCTGCGCCTCTTCCACCAGGCGGGCGATGCGGGCCAGCGTCGATTCGGCACCCAGCGCCGTGCAGCGCGCGCGCAAAAGGCCGTCGCCGTTGACGGCGCCGCCGATCAGCTTCGCACCCGGCGCCTTGTGCACGGGCAGGCTCTCGCCCGTGATCAGGGCCTCGTTGACTTCGCTCTGGCCGGACTCGACCGCGCTGTCCGCCGGGATGCGCTCGCCGGGCCGGATGACGAGGAGGTCGCCCACGCGCAGCTCGGCCAGCGGCAGATCGAGGGTCTTGCCTTCGCGCTCGACATGCGCGATCTCCGGCTGCAGCGCCTGCAGGGCGCGGATCGCCGCCGTGGTGTGGCTGCGCGCGCGCGCCTCCAGCGTCTTGCCGAGCAGCACGAAGCCGACGATCAGGGCCGCCGATTCGAAATACAGCGGCGTGCCATGCACGTCGCCATGGCGCCAGAGGTTCCAGCAGGACAGGCCGAAGGCCGCGCTCGTGCCCAGGGCCACGAGCACGTCCATGGTGCTGCTGCCATGTCGCAGCGCCCGCGCGGCGCCGCTGAAGAAGCGGTGGCCGAAGCCGAACAGCACGACGGCGGAGAGGACCAGTTGTGCCCAGCCCGGCAGCATCGGCAAGCCCAGCAGCATGGGCAGCAGCAGCGGCAGGCTGAGGACCAGGGCCGTGATGGCGGGCCAGAGCGCGGGCGGCGGCTCGCGTTTCGCTTCAGGCTGGGGGAGCCGGGCCCCATAACCGGCTTTCTCGACGGCATCCAGCAGCTGCTCGATCGGCGTGGCGGGCTGGAATTCGATGCGCGCCGTCTCGGTGGCGAGGTGGACGTCGGCCGCGCTGACGCCCTCGACCTTGCGCAGCGCCCGCTCGACGCGGCCGGCGCAGGCGGCGCAGCTCATGCCGGTGATCTGCAGGGTTTGTGTGTTGCTCATAGACTGGCGCCGATTGTCAGCTCAGCCCGGAGACCTTGTATGCACGACTTCCTTTTGCCCGACATGAGCTGCGGCCATTGCGTGGCCACGATCACCAAGATGGCCGAGGCCCTCGATCCGCAGGCCCAGCTCGACATCGACCTGCCGGCGCATCGCGTGGCCGTCGATTCAAGCCTGCCGCGCGAGGCCTGGGTGAAGGCGCTCGACGAGGCGGGCTACACACCGGCTTGACATGAAAAAGGCGGCCCGCAGGCCGCCTCTCATTAGGGACGCTCGCGTCGTCTCAGTTCGCGCGGTGATTGCGCATCCGGCGCAGCATCAGCAGCGGCAGGCCCAGCGCCATCAGTGCCCATTGGCCGGGTTCCGGCACGGCGCTGATATTGCTCACGATGAAGGAGCTGGTCGTGAAGCTGTCAGTGTCGAAGATCAGGCCGGTGACGGCCGAGCCGTCGGCCGAGACACCGTCGATGTGGCTGACGTGCTGCGTGGCGCTGAGCGTGATGCCGTGCTGGGCCAGGTAGCTGTCGAAGGTGATCGACTTGCCGGTGGTCGCGGAATAGACCCAGGTGTCATAGGTGGGCCCGAAGGCGCCGCAGGTGTTGGAGGCACAGGTATCGAAGGTGCCGAAGACCGTGCCGTCGTCGAGGACGCCGGCGATCGACGCCCGCATGTTCTTGTCGATGTCGTAGTACATCGCGTTCACGTCGGTGAAGTCGATGAGGTGGTCGAAGGGGATGACGGTGGTGCTGTTGGTCTGGCTGTTCCAGAGCGTGGCCTGCTGGAAGACGATGCCGTTGAAGAAGCCGCCGTAGTTCTGCGAGGCCGTGAAGTCGGACGAATCGCCAGCGCCCCACACGCCGTTGGCACTCAGTGCCGTGACCTTGGCTGCGCCGGTCGTGCCGTCGAAGGGATTGACGACGGTGGGCGCCGCGGTCTGGCTGTAGCCGCTGCCATTCCAGCTCCAGACCCGGTACGAAGACGGGTCGTTGTTGTTGGTATAGCCCGCGACCATGCTGCCGTTGCCGCTGGTGGCGACGATGCGGCCGTTGGTGTTGGTGCTCCCGCCATTGAGGTCATACACCTGCCCATTGCGCCAGACAGCGGCGTGCTGGCTACTCGCTTCGGAGTTCGGCGTGGCCGAGTAGCCCGCGGCCCCGACCACCGTGCTGCCGTTGGCCGAGATGCCGCTGGCATAGCTGGACTGGACGGTCATGTAGCCGGTGCTGTAGACCCCGTTGCCCAGGCCACCGAGCGCGGTCCAGCTGTGCGTGCTGGTGTCGTAGATCCCGGCCTGGCTGTAGCCGTCGCTGCCGGTGACGCCGGCCGCGATGTAGCGGCCGCTGGCGGATACCGAGGGCGAACCGCTGTAGCCGTTGTAGGGGGTGTTGGCGCTGATCGCGTTCGCGTTGCGGGCGGCGTCCAGGTAATAGACGTTGTTGACGCCGTAGCCGACCACCACGCTGGCGTTGCTGGACACGCCCAGATAGCTGTCCGCACCATAGTCTGGATCAGGGGGAATGACTTCCAGGGTGGCGGCACTGGCGCCGCAGCTGACGGCCAGTGCCGCAGCCGCAACGGGCAGCAGCGCAAGGCGGGAGACGGTAGGGGAGAACAGGGGCATAAGACCTCGGCGTGGGGCTGGATTGACGGTGCGTCAAGTTTTCACGATTTTTGCTAGCAACAAATCAAGGGTAAGCACCAGACCCCCCGGAATCGGGGGTCGGGACGGCTTGATTGCGTCAGGCGGCGTCGAGTGCGCGGACGAGCGTGGCGCGCAGGCCGCGCAACTGCTGCAGCTCGCGGCCCGGTCGGCACAGGGCGGGCCAGATCAGGGTCGTGAGGTCTTCGGCCGCTGTCTCCACCGAGACGTTCTTGTGCGAGCCCACCAGCTCCCACAGCAGATGCTCCATCGGGCCCAGCACCAGGCTGCGCATCAGGCTCAGCGAGATGTCCTCGCGCAGCTCGCCCGCGGCGCGGCCCCGCGCCAGCAGGTCCATCAGCGGGGCGGTGTAGCGCCGCTGCAGCTCGACCAGAACGTCGCTGAGCGCGGTCTCCTCGCCGCCGCGGTTCTTGGCCCGGCCTTCGCTGAGCACCAGGGCGCACAGGCCCGTGCCCTGCACCAGGAAGAGCTGCAGATGCGTGCGCACGAAGCAGCGGAACTGCTCCTGCAGCGGCGCCTTGCCCGTGACGGTCAGCGTCTCGGCCAGGGTGGCGGTGATCTCGTCGTACCAGTCGCTCACCACGCGCACGCAGAGTTCGCGCTTGCCGCTGAAATAGGTGAACACCGTGGCCTCCGAGACGCCCAGGCGCCGCGCGATCTCGGTGGTGGTGGTGTGCTCGTAGCCCTGCTCGGCAAATACCTCACGGCCCACGCGCAGGATGTCGCGCACGCGCTGCTCGCTCTTGGCGCGGGCGGGTGTGCGACGTTGGGGCGCGGTGCGAGCGGCGGGCGCCGTGCGGGGCTTGGTGGTGCTGGGCATGGCCGGATTCTCGCCAATCATTGAGTAACACTCAAGTATTGATTGAATCGGGGCTGCCTGCTGCGGTATCCTTGCACCTCGCGATCAATCGCAAGCGCATACCGAACTTATTGAGTCGCCCTCATCAAGTGCGACGGCAGGAGACAGCATGGCCCAGTTGCAGAGCAAGCTCAACCCGCGCAGCGCGGAGTTCAAGGCCCACGCCGAGGCCATGCAGGCCTTGATCCGCGACCTCAACACGCGGCTCGAAGTGATCGCCCAGGGCGGTGGCGAGGCGGCGCGTGCCAAGCACACCGGGCGCGGCAAGCTGCTGCCGCGTGAGCGGGTGGAGCTGCTGCTCGATCCGGGCACGCCCTTTCTCGAGATCGCGCCGCTGGCCGGCCTCAATATGTATGACAACGCCGCGCCCGGTGGCGGCGTGATCGCCGGCATCGGCCGCGTCAACGGCGTGGAGTGCGTGATCGTCTGCAACGACGCGACGGTCAAGGGCGGCACCTATTACCCGATCACGGTCAAGAAGCACCTGCGCGCGCAGGAGATCGCGGCGCAGAACCGCCTGCCCTGCGTCTACCTGGTGGACTCCGGCGGCGCCAACCTGCCGAACCAGGACGAGGTCTTTCCCGACCGCGACCACTTCGGCCGCATCTTCTACAACCAGGCCAACATGTCGGCGCAGGGCATCCCGCAGATCGCCTGCGTCATGGGCT
>FSVW01000735.1_pt1 | contig 14278 bp, 10 predicted proteins | sample 1637551 | NCBI WGS metagenome assembly FSVW01 (sample SAMEA3914814, study PRJEB12502) | metagenome | biome: forest; material: soil | place: USA | collected 2011-09-16 | depth 0.1 m | reverse complement strand
GCACGCGGTAGTGGTATTCGTAGGGTTCGAAGTGAAGGTCCGAGGCGCGCAGATTGATGGCGTCCACCAGCATCTTCTGCAGGAAACGCACCACCGGTGCATCCTCCACGTCGGCGATGTCGGCTTCTTCCTGGGGGGTGACCTCGGCATCCTCGGCGATGTCGAAATCAAAGTCCTCGCCCGCCATCGAGGCCAGCGCTTCTGAAGCCGAGGCCGACGCGCCCTGCAGCATCTTCGTCAGCTTGTCGTGTTCGACGACCACCCATTCGGGCTGCAGCTGGGTGGCGAACTTGACGCGCTCCACCACCTCCTGGTCGGTCGGGTCGGCACCGCCGATGAAGAGCCGACTGCCGCGCCGCGCCAGCACCACAACCTGGTACTGCATCGACAACTTGGTGTCGATCACGTTCTTGGGCAGGCGGTTCGGATCCATCGCGTTGAGATCCAGCACCGGCAGCGCCAGGGCGGTGGACAGCGTGTGTGCCAGATCCGCCGCCGTGACGATGCCCCCGCTGATTACCGCGCTGACGAAGCTGATCTTCTTCTCACGCGCCTGGCGCACCAGATCCTCGGCCGCCTTGGCCTGGAGCTTGCCGGCATGGACGAGCATGCGGGCCACTCCCGACAAGGCGGACTGGGGCGGTTCAGCCAAGGTCGTTTCCACGGAAAATAGGCGTTAGGAATCTGGGTTGCTGGGCTCCGCGCTGGATTGTGCGCGCAAGGCGCCCCAGCAGGGCAGGCCGGAATTCCTCACTGTAAACCCGTCCAGCTGAGGGCAGCCTTCATCAAACGTGGCTTTTGCCCTCTTTTACGAGCTCAGAAAAGCCGCTGTGGGGGCTCATACAACAGTCCGGAGTGCGAACTCGTTGAGCAGGGCCGCGAACCCGGCGCTGCGCAGCAGGCTCACGCCGTGCTCGCAGTCGAAACGCCGATGCTGCGCGTGGCGGGCTGCTGCCAGGAAGTCGGCCTCCTGCTGCAGCATGACCTTGTCCTGGTCGCCATTGATGATGAGCACGGGCTGGTTCACGGCGGCCAGCTTGGCGCGGTAATCCACGCCGCTCAGGGCGGCCACGGCCTCGGGGAAGGCGCGCATGCTCAGGCCGCTGTGGACCAGCGCTTCGATGTCCTCGTCCGCCACCTGCGCGGCCTGGAGCATCTTACGCGTCTGGTCCTGCACGCGGCCGAGCAGGCGCTGCTCGCCGAACAAGGCCAGCAGCACCTCGATCAGCCAGGTCTTGGCCTTGAAGTGCGACATGATCCTGACGCCCCGGAGATTGGCGCTGCAGCCTGAAAGCACCAGGCCGCGCAGCTGCGCCTGCGGTACCGCCGCGGCCGAGGCCAGCGACGTGAAGCCCCCCAGCGAATCGCCCGCCAGGATCACCGGCGCGCCTTCGAGGCGGTGGACCAGCTCCGCAATGACGGCAACGGCAGCATCCATGGTGAAGGGCTCGTCGCGCCGGCTGCCATGGCCCGGCAGATCCGGTGCATGTACTTGCAGACGCGGGTCCAGATGGCGCCGGACGGGGTCCCACATATGGCCATTCAGCGTGGCGCCATGGATCAGAATCAGGGTCGGCAAGGGCTTCTCGATGGTGGCGGGGGCTTCTGACATCTGCGGCGCTCCACAGCCCGACAAGGGCGATAACCTATCATACATGTACAAGCTTATTGACCAAAATCATGGGGTTTTCACCATAAAACTCAAATAAACAGGAAAACATGTTTGACATGTTGGATGACTATTCCTAAGCTTCAACTCACGGACACACCGATCATGACCCTCACACCCCCGCTCAGCCTCATCGAACGCCCGACCCTGTCGGCGCAGGTGGCTCGGCATTTGCTGGATCTGATCAACCGCGAACAGCTGCGTGCCGGCGATGCCGTGCCCAGCGAGGTGCGCATCGGCCTGGACCTGCAGGTCAGCCGCGGCAGCGTGCGCGAGGCCTATCGCACCCTCGCGGCCCTGGGCATCCTGGAAATCGAAGGCGGGCGCAAGCCACGCCTGCGCATGATCGAACCGAGCGCCCTGGCGCAGGTCTTCGACTACGCGCTCAACACCGCGCAGGTCAGCCTGGCCCATGTGCTGGAAACGCGCCGCGCCATCGAGCTGCAGACCGCGCAGCTGGCCGCGCGCTACGCCACCGACGTACAACGTCAGCGCTTGCGCGACCTGGCCGCGCAGATGCGCGACTCGCTGCGCGACACCGTGCGCCGCGTCGCCTGCGACTCCGCCATCCACCACCTGATCGCCGAGGCCAGTGGCAATCCGCTGAACAGCCTGCTGCTGGGCGCCTTGGGCACACCGGTCGAAGCCTCGGCCCGCATGCACCTGGCCGAAACGCGCACAGAAGCCGAACTGCAGCGCGTGATCGACGCGCATGACGCCGTGGTCGAACGCATCTGCAGCGGCGACCCGCTCGGCGCGCAGTCGGCCATGTCCTATCACTTTGATCTGGCCCTGGTGCAAGTACAGCGCCAGATGCCAAGCAGCCCCTAGCTAAGGCCCCCATGCTCCCCAACACCGATTTCTCGGTCGCTCCAGAGGCGATCGAGCGGGCAGTCTCGCGCCTGCAAACCCGCTTCGGCGACCGCGTCAACGTCGCCCGCGCCGTGCGCGAACAGCATGCCCGCGGTGAAGGCCTGGCCACCAGCCTCGCGCCCGACGCTGTGGTCTGGCCGCAGGACAAGCACGAGGTCTGCGAGATCCTCAAGCTCTGCCATGAGCTGGGCGTGCCCGTGATCGCCTTCGGCGCCGGCAGTTCGCTCGAAGGCCATGTGAGCGCGCCGTTTGGCGGCATCTGCATGGACGTCTCTCAGATGGACGCCATCCTGGCAGTGCATCTCGAAGACAGCGACTGCGTCGTCCAGCCCGGCGTGCGGCGCGAGGAACTCAACGCGCATCTCAAGGGCACCGGCCTGTTCTTCCCCGTCGATCCCGGCGCCAACGCGACCCTCGGCGGCATGGTCTCCACCGGCGCCTCGGGCACGACGACCATGCGCTACGGCTCGATGCAGCACAACGTGATGGCGCTCGAAGTGGCGCTGGCCGATGGCAGCCTGGTGCGCCTGGGCACGCGGGCCCGCAAGTCTTCTGCGGGCTTCGATTTCACGCGGCTGATGGTCGGCTCCGAAGGCACGCTCGGCGTCATCACCGAGATCACGCTTCGCCTGCATCCGCTGCCGGTCGAAGTGGCCGCCGCAGTCTGCGCCTTTCCCACGCTGGCTGGCGCCGTGGAGGCGGTCGGCGAGATGCAGATGAGCGGGGTGCCCTTCGCGCGCATCGAGTTCCTCGATGATCACCAGGTGCGCGCCTGCAATGCCTATTCAAAGCTCGGCCTGGCCGAGCTGCCGACGCTGTTCCTCGAATTCCATGGCAGCGAAACCGGCGTCAAGGAACAGGCCGAGCTCGCTCAGGAGATCGCTGCCAGCCACGGCGGCATCGAGTTCAAGTGGTCCACGCGGCCCGAGGACCGTTCGCAGCTCTGGCAGGCGCGCCACATGGCCTACTTCGCCGCGCTGGCGATGAAGCCCGGCTGCGTCAGCGTCGTCGCCGATGTCTGCGTGCCGCTTTCCGCACTGGCCGAACAGGTGCAGCTGGCCCGCGCCGACATCGACCGCGAAGGCCTGGTCGCGCCCATCCTCGGCCATGTCGGCGACGGCAACTTCCATGTGCTTTTCATGCCGATGCCGGATGCGGCGGCCGAGCACGAAGCCGTGGATCGCGTCTACGCCGCCATGGTCGAACGTGCGCTCGCCGCAGGCGGCACCTGCACCGGCGAGCACGGCATCGGCATCGGCAAGAAATCCAAGCTGCTCGCGCAGTACGGGCCTGAGGTGGTCGGCCTGATGCGAGGGGTCAAGACGGCCTGGGACCCGAAACACATCCTGAACCCCGGCAAGATTTTCTAGACAAGCAACCGGTCCCCGCAAGAGGCGCATCAGACGCCGGGGATACAGCAGACACAACCCAATCCCTACGAGGAGACAAACCATGAATCGCAAGCTCAAGCCCATCGCGCTCGCCGTCACCCTGGCCTGCGCGGCCACGGCCCATGCGGCTGACGAGGACCAGACCCCGCAGACCCTCGACAAGGTCATCGTCACCGCGCAAAAACGCGAGCAGGCGGCCATCGACGTGCCGGCCTCGGTGACTGCGGTGAACGCAACGCGCCTGGCCAACGCCGGCCTGTCCAAACTGGAGGACTACGTCGCGCAGATCCCCGGCATGTCGATCAGCTCCAACGGCACCTCCATGCAAGTGACGCTGCGCGGCATCTCCACCGGCCTCTCGCAGTCCTCGCCGACGACCTCCATCTACGTGGACGACGCGCCCATCGGTTCCGTCAATGCCTACACCACCGGCGCCGCTCTCGTGCCCGACATCGACCCGGCCGACCTGCGCCGCATCGAGGTATTGAAGGGCCCGCAGGGCACGCTGTTCGGTGCCGGCGCCATGGGCGGCATGCTGCGCTACGTGACCGTGTCGCCGAGCTTCGAGAAGGTCAGCGGCAGCGTCACCGCCGGCATCGACACGGTGGACCACGGCGACATGGGTCACCTGCTGCGCGCCTCGGTCAACATGCCCTTTGCCGACCACACGATGGCGCTGCGCTTCTCGGCCTTCGAGCGCAAGGAGGGCGGCTATATCGACAACAGCGCGCCCGGCGGCGAGTCCAACTTCAACGACGTGAAGACCCGCGGCGGCCAGCTCGCCTATGCCTGGCAGATCAACCCGGACTGGCGCTTGAATGCCATGGGCATGACCCAGAAGACCGATGCCAACGGCTTCAACGGCGTGGACGTGAAGCCCGTGTCGCTGACGCCTTCCGGCGCGCCATGGAGCACCTCCAACGTCGTGCCCGCCTACGGCAAGCGCGAGTTCAATCTCGGCAATGTGGCCGTTCACGGCCATGTCGGCGACGTCACACTCGTCTCGTCCACCACGCTGCAGAACATGGACTCCGAAGCGGTGCAGGACGGCTCCTTGAGCTTCGGCACCCTGCTGGCCGTGGTCACCACGCAACTGGGCGCGCCGCAGTTGCGTAATGTGCAGACCGACCAGCTCACGCACACGCACCGCTTCTCGCAGGAGCTGCGCGCGGAATCGAGCGCGCTGGACGGCCGCCTGAACTGGCAGACCGGCATCTACTACACGCAGGAAGACGACGCCAACTTCATTCCCGGCTTCCCGACCTTCGATCCCGCCACCGGCGCTGCGCTGCCGGTCTACGTGCCGGGAACGACGATTCCATATCCCGACGGCATGGCCAAGGCGCACATCAACACGACGTACAAAGAGACCTCGCTGTTCGCCAACGCGACCTACTCCATAACGCCCAAGCTCGACGTACAGCTTGGCCTGCGCTGGGGCCAGGACCGCCAGCACTATGACCAGCTCTACACCGGCCTGCTCTTCCCCACCGGCGTGGCGGTGACACAGGAGGCCAAGCACTCCAAGGCCACCTACCTGCTGACCGCCAGCTACAAGGCCACCGCCACCGATGCCTTCTATGCGCGCCTGGCCAACGGCTACCGCCCCGGCGGCCCGAGTGCGGCGACGCCGGACACAGGCTTCAGCCCCATCGTCGGCCCCGACTCGCTGACCAGCGCCGAAATGGGCTGGAAATCGGTGTTCGCCCAGGGCAAGGCCTCGTTCGAAGTGGCCGCCTTCCACACCGACTGGAAGGACATCCAGATCCAGACCAAGAAGAATGCGTCCAACTTCTTCGTCAACGGCGGCAAGGCTGTGAGCCAGGGCCTGGAAGCGACGCTGGCGCTGTACCCCGTGCAAGGCCTGAGCGTGCGCGGCAGCTTCGGCTACACCGACGCGCACCTGACGTCCGACACGACCAATGTGCTCGTCGGCACCGCGCCGCTGGGCAAGGATGGCGACCGCCTGCCCTTCGTGCCCAAGACGAGCTTCTCGCTGGCGAGCGACTACCGCTGGGGCATCGGCAGCGGGTGGTCCGCCACCGTCGGCGGCTCGGTCAGCCGCGTGGGCGACCGCATCAGCGACTACAGCGCTAACCCGCAGGTCAAGCTGCCGGCTTACACGACCGTGGACCTGAACACCGCGCTGGACAACGCCAACTGGCGGCTCTCGCTCTACGTCAAGAACCTGACCAACAGCGACGGCGTGATGTACCTCGGCTCGCGCGGCATCCTGCCGACGCAGCCCTGGAGCGCCGGCCTGATCCGCCCGCGCACGCTCGGCGCGCAAGTGACGTACAGCTTCTGAGCGCAGCCATGCAGTTCCACACCACCCGCGACTTCCACTTGAGCAGCGGCGCGGTGCTGCCCGAGGCGACGACCGGCTATCGCAGCCTCGGCACGCTCAATGCCGAGGGCACGAACGCCGTGCTGGTCCTGCATGGCTACACCACCGGCCCGCAGATGCTGGATGCCGGCGCGAGTGTGGCCGAGGGCTCGTGGAGCGAGCTGGTGGGGCCGGGCAAGCCCGTCGATTCAGAGCGTTACTTCATCGTCGCGCCGAATATGCTGGGCTCCTGCTACGGCTCGACCGGGCCGGGCAGTGCTGATCCGCTAACGGGCAAACCGTATGGCATCAATTTTCCGCGCATCACGCTGCAAGATATCGTTGCACTGCAAAAGCGGCTGCTCGATGCGCTGGGCGTCAAGCGGCTCGCGGCGGCCATCGGTCCGTCCTTCGGTGGCTACCAGTCCTGGCAATGGGCGGTGGACTTTCCAGACTTCGTCGAACGCATTGCACCCGCCGTCAGCGCGCCCTTCAATCCGGGCGGCGTGGGCGGCACGGACACGGTGCGAGCTCAGCTCGCCGCGATGCCCGGCTGGCATGACGGCGACTACCAGCGCGAAGAAATGCTGCCGGGCCTGACGGCCATGCGCATGGCCACGCTGCAGCGCTACGGCGTCGATGCCGAGTTGGCCTCGCGCATCCCCGACGCTGCCGCACGTAACGCTGAGATCCAGCGCATGGCCGAAGACTGGGCCCGTGGCTTCGAGCCGGGCTCGCTGGTCACGCTGATGCAGGCCGCGGAAGCCTTCGACATCCGCCCGCGCTTCGCCGAGATCAAGGCCCGCGTGCTGATCGCCAACTCGCGCACCGACGCGGTCTTCCCGCCCGCCATCGCCGGACAGATCGCACCGGCGCTCGACGCCGCCGGTGTGCGCTGGCAGGCCTACCCGTTGGACAGCCAGAAGGGCCATTTCGCCTCCGGCGCCGACGCCCATCTGTGGGCCGATGCGCTGCGCGAGTTCATGGAATCGAACGTATGTTGAAGAAGACCTTGCGATACCTCGGCCGCGGCCTGCTGCTGCTGATCGCCCTCGTGCTGCTCTGGGGGCTCTTCCTGATCCTGCGCGGCGAGTGGGTGGCGCGCATGGCCAAGCCGCTTGCGCCGCCGCCGGTGGCCGTGGCGCCGGGCGATGCGCCGGTGCTGATCCTGCTGCACGGCGCAGGCCTGAACGGCCATATGTGGGACCCGCTGCGCCGCAGCCTCGACCCGCGCTGGCGCGTGATCGCACCCGACCTGCCTGGCCACGGCGCGCGCGAGGCCGAGCACTACACGCTGGAAGGCGCGGTGGCCACGGTGGTCGCTGCCGCCAAGGCCGTGGCGCCCGCGCCGGTGATCCTGGTCGGCGATTCGCTGGGCGGCTACACCGCGATGGGTGCCGCCGCGGCCCTGCCCAAGGAGCAGCTGCGCGGCCTTGTCATCGGCGGCTGCAGCGGCAACTTCAAGCCCTCGCAGGTCTTCAACTACGCCGGCAGCCTGCTGATGGTGAGCGCCTTCACCACCGTGATGGATGAACAGAAGATCCTGCGCGAAGGCATGCCCAAGTTCGGCGTGAGCGCCGAGGACGCGCAACCCATGCTCGCGGCCGGCGTCAACATGCACGTGGTGCCCGAAGCCGTGCGCGAGCTGATGGGCGTGGACTTCAAGGCCAAGCTCGTGGCCATCACGCAGCCGGTGCTGATCTTCAACGGCACGCTGGACACGCGCTCCATCGAAGGCGAACCCGAGTTCCTCGCCGCGGCCCAGCACGGCTCGAACCATCACTTCGAGAACACCGAGCACGGCGTGAGCATGCGCAAGCCGGCCGAGCTGGCGGCGCTCGTCAACCGCTTTGCCGAACAGGCTTTTGCCAAGCCATGAGCACCGAGCTTCTGATGGCGCAATTGCAGGCGCTGCTGCCAGGCATCCCCGCGCAGGATCTGCCGCGCTTTGCGGCCAGCATGGCCGAGCCGGGGCCGTACGCGCTCGACGCCGATTCGCAGCCGCGGGATGGTGTGCCGCAGGGCGAGCTGCGCAGTGGGCAGTGCCCGGCCGGCGCGGTCTATCCGGGCGTGCAGCATGCGTACAAGCTCTATGTGCCGGCGCAATGCGATCCCGCCAAGCCGGCGGCGCTGATGGTCTTCCAAGACGGCGCGCGCTACCTCGGCCCCGAGGCGAGCGCGGCGTCGGTGCTCGACAACTTGATCCACGCCGGCACGATCCCGCCGACGATTGCCGTCTTCATCGAGCCCGGCGCCGAAGGCCCGGGCCTGCCGATCTACGGAGGCCCCGGCAATCGCAGCGTCGAGTACGACAGCAGCGGCGATGCCTATGCGCGCTTTCTGCTCGGAGAACTGCTGCCCGAGGTGACGCTTGGTTTGAGCGTCAGCACCGATCCCGCCCTGCGCACCCTCGTGGGCCTGAGCTCCGGCGGCCACTGCGCCTTCAACCTCGCATGGGAGCGGCCCGACTCCTTCGGCAAGGTCGTCAGCCACTGCGGCAGCTTCGTGAATCTGCGCGGCGGGCATGAGCTGGCGAACAAGGTGAGAAGCAGCGAGCGCAAGGACATCAAGGTCTTCCTGCAGACCGGCGAGCATGACCTCGACATCGTCTTCGGCCATTGGCCCAGCGCCAATCGCCAGCTCGCTGCGGCCCTGGCCTATCGCGGTTACGAACACCGGCTCGTCATCGGCAGCGGCGGCCATTCACTCGCCCATGGCGGCGCGATTTTTCCGGACACCCTGAAGTGGCTCTTTGAAGGAACACCCCATGCAAGCTGAACTCGCAGCGCCGCCCATCGCGGCAGCGCAAGAGCCGATCCCGGCACTGGCCGTCAGTCCTCGCTACCGCGCCTACGTGCTGTTCGCGCTCTCGGTCGTGGGCTTCATGTGCGCCGTGGACAAGGTGGTGATCACCATGTTCATGGAGCCGATCAAGAAGGAGTTCGGGCTCTCCGACACGCAGCTCGGCCTGATGACCGGCCTGGCCTTCTCGCTGCTGGGCGGGCTGGTCGCGATTCCGCTCGCGCGCTGGGCCGACCGCGGCAGCCGCAAGCTGATCATCAGCGGCAGCTTCGTCGCCTGGACCGTGATGACCGCCGCATCGGGCATGGCGATGAGCTTCATGCACCTGCTCGCCGCACGCATCGGCGTGGGCGTGGGCGAGGCGGGCGCCATCCCGGCCACGCATTCGATGCTGAGCGACTATTACCCGAGCAAGCTGCGCGGCCGCGCTTTGGGCATCCACAGCGCGGTGAGCTATCTCGGCATGCTGGGTGGCCTGCTCGGCGGCGGCATCCTCGTGCAGACCGTGGGCTGGCGCAGCGGCTTCATCTGGCTGGGCGTGATCGGCCTGGTGCTGAGCGCGGTCTTCCAGCTGACCGTGCGCGAACCGGCGCGGGTGGACGCAGTGCCGCAAATCGCGGGCGAGGGCCTGTTCAAGCGCCTGGGCGACATGCCGGCCTTCCTGTATCTGGTCGGCGCCTTCTCCACCACGGCCCTGGCAGGCGCCGCCACCATGGCCTGGCTGCCGAGCTATTTCCAGCGCGCCTTCACCACGCTCACGCCGATCCAGATCGGCGCGGGCCTGGGACTGTGCCTGGGACTGGCCACCGCGGTGGGTTCGGTGATGGGCGGGGCTTTGTCGGTCAAGTACGGCGCGCGCAGCAAGTCCTGGGGTGCGGGCTATTCGGCCGCGGTGACGGTGCTGGTGATGCCCTTCTATATCGGCAGCTTCCACGCGACGAACCCCATCGTGGCCTTCGTGCTGCTGGCCATCGCGCTGGTCATCGCGGGCAATATCCTCGGGCCGGTTTTCGCCACGGTGCAGGAGCTGGTCAAGCCTGATGCGCGCGCCACTGCGGTGGCCGTGGTCAGCGTGGCCGGCGTGATCTTCGGCCAGGGGCTGGGCCCGATCGTGGTGGGCGCGATCAGCGATGCCTTCGGCGTCGGCAAGCTCGATGGCGCGGAAGGCCTGCGCTGGGCGATGACGGCGGTGGCCATGATCAACTGGTTGACGGTACTGTGGTTCTGGCTGCTGCGCCAGCGCATCCGCAAGATCAACGCCGCGCCGTGATGGAACAGAAGCGCATCCTGCATCTGGGCCTGGGTGCTTTTCATCGGGCGCACCAGGCGGTCTATCAGCAGGCCCTGCTCGACGCGGGCGAGCAGGCCTGGGCCCTGTGGAGCGGCAATCTGCGCGCTGATCCGACCGGAGCCGAGGCCGCGCTGATTGCACAAGACGGCGCCTACACGCTGGAGACCATCAGCGCCGCGGGCGTGCACCGCTACCAGCGCGTCAACGCGATTGCGCGCGTGATCCCGCATGAGCCCGGCCTGCGGGCGCTGGTCGAGGCGGCCGCCGACCCGGCCACGCGCATCATCTCCTGCACGGTGACCGAGGGCGGCTACGGCCTTGGCACACCCGATCTGACGGCCGAGACGATCTACGCTTTTCTCTCCCGCGCGCTGCGCCAGCGCATGAGCCAGGCTGCAGGACCTGTGACGCTGCTGTGCTGCGACAACCTGCGGCATAACGGCCAGGTTCTGCGCAATGGTCTGCTGCAGTTCGTGAGCCTGCTCGGCGACGCACCGCTGCACGACTGGATCGAGCAGCGCTGCAGTTTCCCCTGCACCATGGTGGACCGCATCACGCCGCGGCCCAACGAGGCCGTGCGTGATCGCGTGCTGCTGGCGCTGGGCCATTTCGACAAGGCCGCGCTGATGGCCGAGGACTGGCTGCAATGGGTGATCGAAGACCGTTTTGCCGCCGGCCGCCCGCCCTGGGAAAGCGTGGGTGTGCAGATGGTGGTTTCGGCCGGGGAAGTCACGGCTTTCGAGGAAGCCAAGATCCGCATCCTCAACGCCAGCCACAGCGCCATGGCCTGGGCTGGCGCGCTGCGCGGCCATCGTTTCATCCACGAATGCGCCCGCGATCCGGCGATCCGCAAGATTGCGCACGACTACGTCACCGACGACGTCATCCCGCTGCTGAGCGGCCCCATCAACTTGCCCGCCTACCGCGACGCGGTGCTCGCTCGCTTTGGCAACGAGGCCCTGGGCGACACCGTCGAGCGCGTGCTGGCGGACAGTGCCGCCAAGGTCAGGGAGTTCATCCTGCCCACGCTGCGCGAGCGGCTGCAGCGCGGCGAATCCATCGCCAGCACGGCCATGCTGCCCGCGCTCTATCTGCGCTGGAGCGGCAGCGAGATCGAGAGCCTGGAAGAGCTGGCCAGCGATCAGCGCATCTGCCTGGCGGTGAACCAGGCGAGTGCACACCTGCTTTGTTGAGAGGCCCTATGCTTGCCGCACCCTGGCAAACTGGCATCCTCACGACATGGCCCATCACCGCACCCACGCAGCTGTTCTTCTCACGTTGCTTTGTGCTGGCCCGCTGGCCTTCGCGCAGACCGAACCCAAGGACCCTGTTGCGGTGCTCGTCGGCCAGCTCGAGCTGGCGAAGTACAAGGCCACGATCAAAGGCCTGACCCAATTCGGTGATCGCCGCCAAGGCACCGAACGCAACCGCCGCGCGCTGGACTGGATCGAGGCGCAACTCAAGTCCTACGGCTGCACAAACACCGAGCGGCTGCAGTACGCCTTCACCGAGCCCGAGAAGCGAACCTATGGCCGCTCGGCCACGCCTCAACCCGTGCTCGCCGGCGGCCCCGCGGGGCAGGGTGGCAGCACGCTCTTCGGTCAGCGTGCGCCGACAGGCGTCAACACCGATGCCATGGCCCAGCCCGACGAACGCCTGCGTGCGCTCAACGCCGAGCCTACGCCCGTGGGCACCTCGATGCGCGAGGACGTCTACTGCACCAAGATCGGAACCAAGCACCCCGAGGAGATGTACATCGTCGGCGCCCACATGGACGGCATCGGGTGGGGCGAGGCCGCCAACGACAACGGCTCGGGCACGGCCCTCGTGATGGAGCTGGCGCGCATCTTCAGCCGGCCCGGCGTGGAGACGGATCGTTCGATCCGTTTCGTGCTCTGGAACAACGAGGAGACCGGCCTCAATGGCGCCGCGGCCTACGTGGAACAGCGCAAGGGCTTGCAAGGCATCGAGTCGCCCAAGGGCTCGGGCAAATATCCCGAGCCGAAATGGCTGGGCATGATCCAGCACGACATGATGATGTTCGACCACGGCATGCCGGTGCAGCAGTTCGATGGGCAGGGCAAGCCGCTGCTCGATGCCAAGGGCCAGCCGGTCTACGCGCCGCCGAAGGAGCAGCGTGCGGAGGCTGACGTCAACATTGAGTTCCAGGCCAACTCGAAGCAGGCCGAGGGTGCGGCCAAGCTGGCCTGGGCCTTTCGCGCTGCTAACGACAAGTACGCGACGAACTACCCGGCGGCCGTGGGCTTCCATATGACCAACACAGACTCCACGCCCTTCATGGATTTGGTACCCGCCATTTCCCTGCGCGAGAACGAGCGTGGCCAGCAGATCGGCGCGGGTTGGAACCCGCATTGGCATCAGCCGACCGATCTGTATGTGAACTACTCGGACAAGGATTTCTTGCTGGGCCTGAATGCGGCGCAGACGACGCTGGCGGCGATTGCGCAGCTGGCGGGAGCAAAGGTTGCGCCCTGAAAATGCAAAAGCCGCGGAGTCCGCGGCTTTTGCAACAAGTCCTCAATGGATGAGGAGAATCTGGTCGGGGTGAGAGGATTCGAACCTCCGGCCTCTACGTCCCGAATGGCGCGCTATGGGTTCCAGGAGCTTGGGCAGACCTGCCCGCCTCCTTATGAATCAACAGCTTAGCACAGTCTTCCAACAGCTTCGTACGGTTTCCGATAGCTTCCAATTGCCGCATTTGCCGCAAATTTGCCGCACGGAAGGTCCCAAAAAGTGACCCATTGAGGCGGCTCGAACGCACCTTCTTCGAGGACGATTTGGTGGCTTGTTTTGAGGTCGAGTGCATGGCTTATAGACCTCAGTTCGCGGGCATTTCTGCCAGTCGCTGTGCCGCTGCTTGCAGACCCTTGAGGATGGCGTCCGCGACGGGTTGATGGAAGCCCTCCGGGAGCGCGTTGCGCACTTCGGCAATGACTGCGGGTGTACGTTCCAGGATGTGTTGGATGAGTGGCTCCGCGCTGTCCCCGTAGCCAACCTTGCGTGCGGTGCTGTTGAAGTGCCGGCGCTGGATGCTCCTCACGCTGTAGTGCTTGCTCTTGCCATGCAAGGCCATCGCCAGCTTCAATTCGTACTCGGACCAACGGTTGGGACCTTCGCCGAGAACCGGGTATGCGGACATCACGTCGTAAAACTTGGTGAGCTGGAAACGTCCGCCCGGCAGCAACTGGATGCTGAAGTTCTTCGCATGGCCATCCGGTGCGCGCAGCAACCAGAAGAGGATTTGTGAGGTCAGCAGCGCGGCCTGGTCCTGCGGGCGAACCGACTGCCGCAGGATATCGAACAGCTGGACCAAGCCGGGACCGCCCTGGTTCTCGTACTTGATGAGCGGGGAGACGCCGAGGGCTTGGCAGAAGTCCTCCTGTGGGAGGCGGAGCAGCCAGCCGCCGTCGGGATGCTCGCGGCGGTCGAAGCGCTCGACCACCAGCACGCGTTGCTTGCCGAACGTCCCGATGCTGGCCTCAGCGGTGTCGAGGCCGTAGGCCCGCAGGATGCGCAGGCACAGCCACTCGTTATCGACCGAGGTTCGGAAGTCGGCCTGGCGTCCTCCGACAAAGCCGAGGGGCAGCTTGAAGATGTGCGTCGTTGGCGTGGCGCCGTGCGGGCGCAGCCATTGGCCGTCCCAACGTAGGAACGCATCCTTCTCTTGCGCGCCAGCAAGCGAAATCCTGAAGTCGTCTTCAGCGTCGTGGCCCGCGTTGAACTTCTCATCGCTCACGGTGTTCAGCAGATGCCGCTCGACCTCCTCGTCAGACAGCGGTGTGCCCTCGACCTTGTCGTAGCCCTCCGGTGTTCCATCTTCCGCGAGAAGCTGCACGGCACCGACACAATCTCGACCGATGGCCTCGAGCAGGTCGAAGGCTTCGACGGAGCCTGTTTTGAAGCGT
>FSVW01002866.1_pt1 | contig 14311 bp, 11 predicted proteins | sample 1637551 | NCBI WGS metagenome assembly FSVW01 (sample SAMEA3914814, study PRJEB12502) | metagenome | biome: forest; material: soil | place: USA | collected 2011-09-16 | depth 0.1 m | reverse complement strand
GTCCTGCAAGCCATTAGCCCCAGGAACCTCAGGATCCCGCGTCCTTGGCCTCACTGCCCGATGGCGGCTTGTTCCTGTCGGGAAACCAGGTCTGCCGCAACTGTTTTGCAAAGCGCCCGAGCAGTTCCCGCGCCAAGCCCATCATTCCGACAAGGGTCGATGGGTTGTAGGCGACAAGGCCCCAGCGTTCGCGCCGATCGCTCATCCAGGCCTGCTTGTAGGGATCATCGCCGATCAGGTAGTCCACCTCGTGGACATGATCCTGTTCGATCACATGTTCAAACAGCTTGGCGGTCAGCAGCGTGCCCGGCGCGAGATGTTTGTAGGCGTCGTGATAGGCAAGCTTGTAGATATGGGCCCGACCGCTGGCCACGTACCAAAGCTGCGCTGCGATGGGCTTGTCGCCCAGCCATGCAACGCCGATGCGCAGCCAGCCCCGCTGCGCGCAGGCCTCGATGAGGCCCGGCACGAACGCCGGATAGGGCTCCGGCACTTTCCAGCTCGCGGCATAGACCTCGTTGTATGCCGCCATCTGCCGCCCCAGATCCGGCCCGCCGAAACCCAGCTCCAGCCGCCCGCCCTCGGCGGCAAACTTCTTGCCCATCCTCTTGATGGTGCTGCGGACGGCTCCGGCGCGCTGCGCCAGGTAGCTCGGCCAGTCGCTGTCCACCCTCAGATACCAGTTGCCGAAGCAGAAGTAATCGAAGCAGCGAAAGCCGGCGCCGGCAAGACCTTCGCGCAGGACCCGGTAGCTCGCCGATTGCGGATCCATGGGCCACAGCTTGAAGGAAGCGAGCCGAGGCAGCACGGACTGCATGCCCCGGATCAGGCGGCTCATGTGGGAAGCCTGTGTCGATTCGCCGATGGCTGGCGCGTAGACGGCTGTATAGAAATTGCTCAAGGCCTCGACATGCGTGGCCCCGCGCGATCGCCGGATCCGCACGGGCAAGGCAATCGTCACGGCGCCATCGATACGCAGCACGAAGAAGCGGACGCCTGCATCCTGCACAAAAACGCTGTCCACCAGGTTCCGGTACCAGCCGCTGCCGAACTCGATGTATTGCCGCTCGGCGTCGGCGAAGAACTTCACGACATCGTCGGGAAACTGGTCCGGATGTGCAAACGATTCGATCAGTTCGGAAGTCATGGGGACGCAGTTTATGTTGCCCGACAGGATCCCTGATCCGCGAACCATCGAGCGCGCCACGGCGATCGCCATTTCGGCAGTGCGCCACGGCGCAAGGCAACTTGACCACGCGCACCGGGCGGGCACTTCTGCGCATTCGGTTAGGATTCTTCGGCCGTTCTGGCACCCGGACTCCATGCGCCCTGACGCAGGTGAAAACATCAACGCTTGTACCTGCCCGAAATGAGGATCCTCATGGATCGCCAAACGATCTGCCCAGACTCCAGTTCCGCTGAAACCTTTCCTCTTGTGCTCGGCTCGCCGCGCTTTGCCGATCCGGTTGTCGAGCAGATGTCGCAGGCCCAAGGTCTTGCGCAAGCCTGGTGCTCAGCGCTGGACCGGATGGGCGCAGAGGCAGCGGCTGCCAGTGCGCAGGGCGTCTTTGCCGTGGCGCTGCAACTCGACGCAGGCCGCCGCTTCATGGCCACGGACAGGTTCGGCATCTGCACGCTCTGCTGGCGCATGGTCGACGGTCAATTGCACGTTGCCGAACGTGCGGACACGCTCGCGAAACTGCCAGGTACTCCGCCCGCGCAGGTCGACGCGCAAGCGATCTTCGACTACCTCTATCTTCACGCCATCCCTTCTCCGCGGACAATTTTCAAGGGCGTTCACCGCCTCCCGCCCGGCCACTACGGGCTCCTCGAGAATGGCGAGCTGAAAATCGCGCCGTACTGGCGGCCCTCCTTCGAGAAGACGCGGCCAGGCTCGTTCAAGGCACTGCGTGAGGAGTTTCGCGGGATCTTGCACGATTCGGTTGCAACGGCGCTCGCAGGGCACAGGCCCGCCTGCTTTCTGAGCGGCGGTACCGACAGTTCCACGGTGGCCGGCGTGGCCCGCGAAGTCAGCGGTACGGCCCCTGCAAGCTATTCCATCGGCTTCGAGGCGCAGGGCTACGATGAAATGGCCTATGCGCGGATCGCCGCCAAGCATTTCGGCACGCAGCACCACGAGTACTACGTCACGCCGGCGGATCTCGTCAAAAGCATCCCCGATGTCGCGGTCCACTACGACCAGCCGTTCGGCAACTCTTCGTCCGTGCCGGCCTTTTACTGCGCCCGCATGGCACGCGAGGATGGTCATCAGCGCATCCTGGCCGGTGATGGCGGCGACGAACTGTTCGGTGGCAACACCCGCTATGCCAAGCAGACGGTATTCGGCTGGTACGAAGCCCTGCCCTCGACGCTGCTTGAGCCGCTGTTGCTGAACCGCGTGGCGCGGGGCCTGCCGTTGTTGCGCAAGGCTTCCAGCTACGTCGAGCAGGCGCGCGTGCCCATGCCCGATCGCCTGCAGTCCTACAACCTGCTGCAGCGCCTGGGTCTCGAAAATGTATTGAGCGATGCCCTGCTTGCACAGGTCGATCCCGAGGCACCGCGACACGGGCAGGCCGAGCAGTGGGCTCGAGTTGCCGACGGGACGAGCTTGCTCAACAAGATGCTCGCCTTCGATTGGCGCTACACGCTGGCTGAGAACGACCTGCCCAAGGTCATCGGGACGGCCGGTCTGGCCGGCATCGAGGTCGGCTTTCCATTGCTGGACACGCGCCTGCTCGACTTTTCCGCCCAATTGCCCGACGACTACAAGCTGCGGCGCTTGAAGCTGCGCTGGTTCTTCAAGGAAGCGTTGCGCGGCTTCCTGCCCGATGAGATTCTCACCAAGAAGAAGCATGGCTTCGGCCTGCCCTTCGGGGTCTGGGCCCACCGCGACGCGAACCTGCACAAGCTGGCATCCGAATCCCTGCATTCGCTCGACGAGCGCGGCATCCTGAGGCCTGGCTTTGTACAGACGCTCCTGCACGAGCACCTGCCGGCGCGTCCTGGCTACTACGGCGAAATGATCTGGATCCTGATGATGCTGGAGCAATGGCTGCAAGGCCACGCCCCGACGTTCCGGCTCTGAGGTACCTGGGGCCGGGCCACCGGGCTAACGATTCGCTGAACTCGTCGTCACCAAGTTGCGGACCAGCCTCGCGCCAAAGCCAGTGCGCGACCGATCCCAGGGCGTGAACCGGGGAATCTGGAAACGGTCCGTTCCTGGTCCGGCCGCTCCCCAGGCGGTGGACACGGCGGCGTCGAAGCCCAGTTCGCGGACCATCGCCACATGCTCCGGCAGATAGTCGGTACCAGGCTTGCCGTTCGGATAGGCAAAGAGACCGATGCGCTCCTGCAGCAGGTCCTGCAGGAACAGGCGGCTGTCCTGGATTTCCGCGCCGGCCGGCCCGCTTGCCAGCTTGGCCAGGATCGGATGGTTTACCGTGTGCGCTCCAATCTGCATGCCGGCTTGTCGCATCTTGCGAACCTCGTCGGCGCGCATCATCAGATCCGTCGGCAATTCCACTTCCGCCTGCTCGGCAAGCCGGGCTCCGGCCTGCACGCGCTCGTCGGGTGCCATGTACTTGATCTTGCCCAGCAAGGCGTCGATGGCCTTGCGACGCTGCACCGGCCCCTGAAGTTCGTAGCTGCCCAGTTCACCCAAATGCAAGTCGGGCCGGGAACAGCGCCGGATGGACTCGATCACCGTGTCATTCCACATCCGACCGCCATCCAGATAGCCGGTGGCAATGAAGAAAGTCGCGCAGAGCCCGTGCCTTTGCAGGATCGGCACGGCGACGGCGAGGTTGTCGGCATAGCCATCATCGAAGGTGATGCAGCACGCGCGGGACGGCAGGGTCCCCGACTGCAACTGGCGGACCGCCGCATCCAAAGGCAGGACATTGAACCAGGCCTTCAGCCACTGGCAGGTCTGCTCAAAGCGCCGCTGATGCATTTCCTCCGGAAAGATGGCATCCACATCCGGCAGGACACGGTGAAAGATCAGCACCGAAAGTCGGGCCCGGCTTCCCGGTCGCGACACGCTGGCCAAGGCAAATCGAATCGGGCTCATGGATGGTGGACCTGCTGGAGCGTCTTGATTTTCTGCGGGGCTGTGACCTGCGTTTCCTCCTGGATCCAGGCCTTGCTGTCCAGCCATCGGCAGCCCAGCACGACCAGGACCAGCAGGTTGTACGGCAGGTCGTAGTAGGCAAGGCTGAGAAAGGCACCGCCGACCGCATAGCCTGCCAAGCTCACTTGGCACATGGCGCCCAAATCGGACAACCATTTGGTCTGCGGCAAGCGCCGCCCCTCGGTCCGCAGGCGTCCCGCGGACAACCAGACCAGCAGCCACAGGAGCAGGAACAGGAACAGGCCGATAAAACCTTGTTCACCGAGCACCATGAAATAGATGCTGTGCGCCGCATGGACGTCCGTGGGGTCGGGCGCATATTTGGCGAAGGTCGGTGCCGTCGAGACCATGAAACCGCCGCCAAAGAAGTTGTGCGAGGCCAAGTTGAAAGCCATCTGCCAGGCGTTGATCCGCCCCAGTGCCGAATTGTCTTGCTGATAGGACTCGATGGTGGCCATGCGCTGGGTCCACGTCGACGGCATGAACGCCAGCGCCGCTATCGTCAACAAGACGAACAGCACCCCCATCCGCAGCTTGTTCCTGCCGCGCAGCCACATCACGAAAGCCATCACGCCGATGGCCAGCAAAGCCCCCCGCGACTGGCTACCCAAGGCCGAGACTGCGCAAAGCAGCATCGAAACGCCCAGCGCTACACGTATCCATCTGCGAGACGTATTGAGTTGAAGGAAACGCATCAAGGGGATGACCATGACCAGGGCCAGTGCAATTTCGTTGTTACCTGCGATGTAACTGCCTTCTGGCCCCCACACACGGTAGCTGCCACCGGTGGCGAGGGTGAATAAACCTCCCTTGACGCCGTAGAACGCGATAGAGCCAGCCAGCACCCAGGTCAGCGCCATGATGTGCTTGCGGGAAGACAACAGGACCACGGCCACGAGAATCATGAAGTCGATCTTCATGATTCGCGTCCAGAGCGGATAGCTTTCGTCGAAGTAGAAGGAGAACGGCAGCACGATGCACATCCAGAGCATGAACAGCATCAGAGCGATCGTCTCGCGGCTCAAAGAGAAATTCCGCTTGTCGCGCGTGAAGAGGAGACCCAGCAGGGTCGCGCCACCCATCGCAAACGCGACGGGCAGACTCTTCAAGTTCCAGCTCCAGGCGTGCGGATTCATGATGCTGACCCAGGTCCAGCCGAGCACGCCTATCCAAGGGTGGCGCAGGGCCTGGAAGATCAGCCACAGCAAGATGCCGGCTAGCAGCAAGTCACGCATGGGCGCCTCCCCGGCAGATCAGCTGGGTGAACAGCGCAAGCTGTGCATCCGTCGTGCCCTGCCAGTCGTAAGCTTCGGCATAGGCGCGCACCTTGGCACGATCGGGGGTCGCAGTCAGCAAATCCGCGATTGCATTCGCAAAGGCCGCGCCGCTGCGTTCCGCCACCAGGCGTCCGCCGCTGGCCGGCGTCACGACCTCCGGCGTACCCCAGATATCGGTAGCCACCACCGGCGTTCCGCAGGCCATGGACTCCAGCAGCACGTTGGCCCAACCCTCGCGACTCGAAGCCAGCAAGAAGACATCCGCGGCGCTGTACCAGTGCAGCAATTCGATATTGGGTTGCGGGCCGACCATGTGGACCCGCTCCTGCACACCGAGGCGCGCGGCCAGCGCAAGCAGCCGCTCGCGCTCCTCGCCGTGGCCAACGATGAGCAGGCGGGCCTGCGGATGCTCTGGCAACAAACGCGCCAGCGCGTCGATGGCCACGTGGTGCCCCTTGCGTTCAACCAGATATCCCACCGAGACCAGCAGCGGCGCACCTTCGAAACCAATTGCCCTGCGTGCCTCGGCCTGCGGGATGGGTCTGAAGCGTTGCAGGTCCACGCCGTTGCGCATGACATGAAGCTTGTCTGCCGGCAAGCCCCAAGCGCGCAGGACGTCTATCAGGGCGGCACACACGCCGATGCATCCGGCGGCCCGGCGCGCGGCCCACTGCATCATGCGGCGCGGCAGCCTGTGCTGCGGAATCAAGTTCAAGTCAGTGCCGCGCGCAGTCACAGTAAAGGGCTTGCCGAACCAACGGGCCAGCAAGGCCGCGGCAACGCCGTCCGGATAAAAATAGTGGGCGTCGATCATGTCGAAGTCGAAGCCTTCGTCCAGCAGCCGCTGTACCGCGGCACGCGCGCCCAGTGCCATCAGCAGTGGCGCCACGGTCATGCCGACCTTGGGCGGCAGCAGGTAGCGCGGATGCAGCACATCCACGCCGTTGCGCTGTTCGCGCCGCGGCGTGCTGGCCATGCGTGCATAGTCGCCAAAACGTTCGTTCGTCGAGGGGAACCAGGGCACCGGCGCGACCACGCGCACATCGACGGCTTCCGACTTCAGCAGCTCGCGCAGGCGCGTCTCCACGAAGATGCCGTGGTTGGGCCGGACGCTGCTCGGAAACAGGCTCGAGAACAGGAGCACGCGCGGCACGCGGCTGGGCGCTGCGAGCCTGTTCACGGCGCCAGCAGGGCCCCGTAGGGCGCTGCGTAGTGTGCGGCGCTTGCGCGCCAGTTCCGCTCGTTCTCGACAAAGCGCCGGCCGGCCTCGCGCATCGCCCGCCAGCGCGAGGGTGCTGCCATCAGCCCGGCGAGCGCATCGGCCAGCGCATCGGACTGTCCGGCCGGGAAGAGCACGCCGGTTTCCCCGTCGCGGATCAATTCGCGATGGCCGCCGACGTCCGAAGCCACCAGCAAACGCCCCTGGGCCATGGCCTCCAGCGGCTTGAGCGGCGTGACCAGTTCGGTCAGGCGCATCGAGTGGCGCGGATAGGCGAGCACATCGATCAGGTCGTAATAGCGGCCGACCTCCGCATGCGGCACGCGGCCGGTGAAGACGATCTTGTCCTGCAGCCCGAGGCTGGCAGCCTGCGCCTTCAAGGCATGCTCCTGCGGGCCGCCGCCTACCAGCAGCAGGCGCGCCGCGGGTTGCCGCTCAAGCAGGCGCGGCAGCGCCTTGATCAGCAGGTCCAGACCTTCATAGGCGTAGAAGGAGCCGATGAAGCCCACCACCGAGCAGCCCGCCAGGCCCAGCCGCGCCTTCAGCGCCTCGTCCGGAGGGCCGCCGGGTTCGAAGGACTCGATGGTGACGGCGTTCGGGATCACGGTCACGCGAGACGATGGAATGCCGCGCGCAACGATGTCGGCGCGCAGGCCCTCGCAAATCGTGAAGACATGGTCGGCCCGCCGTAGCGCGCGCGTCTCCAGCGCTCGCGTGGCGCGGTAACGCAGGCTGCCCTCATGGGTGGTGCCGTGATCGACCGCGGCATCCTCCCAGAACGCACGTACTTCATAAACGACGGGAATGCCGAGTCGACGCCCGACGCGCAGCGCCGGCATGGCGTTGAGCACCGGCGAATGAGCATGGATCACATGCGGCCGAACCTTGCGCGCCACTTCTTCCAGTCGACGCTCGAGTGCCCGCATCAGGCGCCATTCAGCCAAGCCAGGCATCCGCGTCTCGCTTGCCGCTTGCGGCGTGCGGAAAAAATGCCAGCCCTCGACCTCCTGCTCGGCCGCGCCGTCATTGGTGATGCCCAGGCCCATGCCGTGCTTGGGGCTGGTCAGCTGGAAGGTCGTCCAGCCCAGCCGGCGCTGCTCGGTCAGCAAGGACAGCGTGCGAAAGGTGTAGCCACTGTGCAGTGGGATCGAGTGATCGAGGACGTGAAGAACGCGCGTGGTCATCAGCTCATCATCTCCGCGAGGGGCGTGGCGATGCGCGGCGGCGCCACTTCGCCGCCGTCGAGCACGCGGCGCAGGAAAGCGTCGTACATGAGCAGGGACCACAGCGGCACGCTGTGGTCGCGGATTCCGCTCTGGTGCTGCTCGATCAGGCGCTCCAGCGTGCGGCGCTCGAACATGCCGGTGTCGGCCAGCCGTTCGCCCAGCACGGCGTCGCGCACGCGCGCCTTCAGCGGCCCGCGGAACCAGCGCGCCAAGGGCACGGCAAAGCCCATCTTGGGGCGGTACATGATGTCGTGCGGCAGGTGCGGCTCCATGGCCTTCTTGAGCAGGAACTTGCTCTCGCCGCCGCGCATCTTGATCGAGGACGGCAGCGTGGCCAGCCACTCGACGATCTCGTGGTCCATCAGCGGTTCGCGCACTTCGAGCGAATGGGCCATGCTGGCGCGATCGACCTTGGTGTTGATGTCGCCCACCAGGTAGGTGTGCATGTCGATGTACTGGATCAGCGCCAGCGGGTCCTCGGTGCCGGCGCGCTCAGCGTGGCGCAGGAAGACCTCGCGGGCCGTGTAACCGCCCAATTCGCGCTTGAAGCCGTCGCTGTAGAGCGCGAAGCGATCCTCGTCGCGCAGCAAGGACATGCTGTGGAAATAGGCCTGCACAGAATTGCGCGCAAGGGCCTGGAAGGTGGTCTTGGCGCGGAACATCCGCGGCGCCCAGTCGGCCTTGGGATAGAGCTGGCCGAGGGCACCGAAAATCGGGCGACGCATCCCTAACGGCATGGCCGAGCGCATCTTTTCTTCCATCAGGTGGAGCTTGTAGCGTCGGTAGCCGCCGAAGGTCTCGTCGCCGCCGTCGCCCGAGAGCGCCACCGTCACATGCTTGCGCGCGAGCTGGCAGACACGGTAGGTCGGGATGGCTGAGCTGTCGGCATAGGGCTCGTCGTAGAGCCGAGCGAGCGTGTCGATGAGGTCGAAATCGTCGCTTTGGACCGTCTCCACGCGGTGGTTGGTCTTGTAGCGATCGGCGACCTGCTGGGCGAACATCGCCTCGTTGAACGCCGGATCATCGAAGGCCATGGAGCAGGTGTTGACAGGCGCATTGCTCTCGCCTGCCATCATCGCCACGACAGCGCTTGAATCAACGCCACCCGAAAGAAAGGCGCCCAGCGGCACCTCGGCGATCATGCGCAGGCGCACGGATTCGCGCAGCTTCTCCGTCAGCGTCTCGCAGGCCTCGGCATCGCCGACCTTGGCGTCGAGGGTGAAGCGCACATCCCAGTACTCGCGCGGCTCGCCGACGCCCTCGCCGCGGCGGATCAGCAGCGTGCTGGCCGGCGGCAGCTTCCTGGCCTGGCGGAAGATCGTGCGCGGCTCGGCCACGTAGCCGAGGGCGAAATACTCTTCCACCGCTTGCGGGTCGACCTCGCGCTTGAGACCCGGGTGGGCCATCAGCGACTTGAGTTCGGAGCCGAAGAGGAGCTGGCCGTCATCGAGCAAGGCGTAGTACATGGGCTTGACGCCCAGGCGGTCACGCGCCATGAAGAACTGCTGCTTGTTGCGGTCCCAGATCGCGAAGGCGAACATGCCGCGCAAGCGCCTGACGCAGTCCGTGCCCCAGGCCTCCCAGGCATGCACGATCACCTCGGTGTCGCTCTTGGTGTGGAAGGCATAGCCCAGGCCCTGCAGCTCGGCCATCAGGCTCTGGTAGTTGTAGATCTCGCCGTTGAAGACGATCGCCACGGTCTTGTCCGCGTTGAACAGCGGCTGCTGGCCGGTGGCGATGTCGATGATGGACAGGCGGCGATGGCCGAGGCCGAGGCCGGGCTCCAGATGGACCGAGCCCTCATCGGGGCCGCGGTGCGCCTGCGAGTCGTTCATGCGCTGGAGCACGCCGCGGTCCATGTCGCGCTGGCCGCGGGTGTCAAAAATGCCGGTGATGCCGCACATGGTCAGGGCTCCTTTGTCAACGCGGCATTGACCGACCTGTCGGCCGTGTCACGCTCAAGGTGGAACAGGGGGCGTCGCTTGGTCTCGACGTAGGTCTTGGCTACATACTCACCAATGATCCCCAGGCAAAGCAATTGAATGCCACCCAGCAGGTAGATGGGCACCACCGTGGATGCCCAGCCGGGCACAGAGCTGTCGGTCAGCAATCGCACAGCCAAGGCCCACAAGGTGATGGCGAAACTGGCCAAGGAGATCAGCAGGCCCAAGCCGGTGATCATGCGCAGCGGGGCCACCGAAAACGAGGTCACACCCTGCCAAGCCAAGGCAAGCATCTTCGTAAGGGGATACTTCGATTCGCCCGCAAAGCGCTCCGCTCGGTCGTAATAAATCTGCGCCGTGTTGAAGCCGAGCTGCGGGATGACGCCGCGCAGGAAGAGATTGACCTCCCTGTACTCGCGCAGCGCTTCAAGCGCGCGGCGGCCGAGCAGCCGGTAGTCAGCATGGTTGAAGACGATTTCCACACCGAGCAAGGCCAGCAAACGGTAGTAGCCCTCGGCCGTCACACGCTTGAAGAATGTATCGGCATCGCGCCGTTTTCGAATGCCATAGACCACTTCGGCTCCGGCGGCATGCGCCTTGAGCATGGCGGGTATGGCAGCCAGGTCGTCTTGCAGGTCGGCGTCCACGCTGATGCTTGCGTCGCCGCGTGCATTCATCAGGCCAGCCAGCAAGGCCTGTTGATGCCCTCTGTTGCGCGATAGCTTGATGCCCCGCAGCCAGCGGCACGATTGCGTGCCAGCTGCAATCAAGGCCCAGGTGCGGTCGCGACTGCCATCGTCGACCAGCACCATTTCGCTGTCCTCCGAGATTTCTCCCGCGTCACACAGTTCGCCCATCAGCTTGCTCAGGCGCGACAAGGTCTCGGGCAAGACCTCTTCCTCGTTATAGCAGGGTACGACGATCGAGAGCCTCATCATTGTTCCTCAATGGCGGCCTGGCCTTGCCGAAACGCCCAGAATTTGGCCAGGCCAAAATTGCTCAACATCACCACGGCCGTGGCGATCAGCTGAGCCGGCAGCCAGTGCAAGCCCAACAGCTCAATACCCGCCTTCAGCAGGATCAAATTCAATGCCAGGCCGGACAGCACGATGATCAGAAAGCGCGGTCCGGCGACAACGTGCCGGGCTCGGCTCCGGAAAACAAAGCGCCGGTTGAGAGCGTAGTTGAGGATTGCGCTGGCCGCGTAGCTCAAGCCGCTTGAAATCAGCGCCGGCCATGTGAACACATGGATGAGCAAGGCCATCAGTGCATATTGAAAAGCCGTCGCAACAGCCCCCACGCCGGCAAACGCAGACAATTGCCGCCGCCAGTTCATGCTGTGCGCCCTTGCGCCGGCCGCGTCAGCATGCACGCGCTCAGCACGCAAAGCACCCAGATCATGGGCAGATGGTATTTGCCAGCGCTTTCGAACACCGAGTGCAGGACGAACAAATACAACCAGGCCCAGAGCAGCCAGCGTTCGTCGCGCGGGCCCTTGCAACCTCGGGCAGCCATGGCCGCCAACGCCAGGCTCAGCCAGACCGCCAGCCACCACACATTGGCAATGAGCTTGAGCGCCGTATACACGCGTGGATCGTTGGCACCGCCACCAACACGAAGCGAGGCATAGATAGACGCGGCATCGTCGCCCATAAAGCGCCACTGCTTCTCCATGGCCAGGGCCAGAAAGTCAGCCGGATGGCTGCGTATCCAGGCCTTTGCCAGCATGCGACCTTGGCGGTCCGCATCAAGTTCTCCGAGTGCGGACAAATCAACTTCGCCTCGGCTCGTGTACCCACCAGTCGCCAAAGGGTTGTTGGCGCGGTAGAGGTTGTCGCCACCGTTGGTGCTGACCAGAACGGGTGCCCCCAGCACGCGCAAATTGCGCAGAGTCCAGGGCAGGACAACAAGACATGCGCCGATGGCAAGCAGCAACGCGGACCGCCAGGCTTGCCGCAGTGGCAGCCGGATGAAGACCAGCAGGGCCAGGGCGGGCAGCAGAAATTGCAGCCCGGGCTGGACGAGGATGCACAGTCCCAGGGCCAGCCCGGCCAAGGCAGCGCGCCACCACTTCGGAGCATCCAGCAAGAACAACAGCACCCAGGGCAACAAGGCGATGATCACCACTTCCTTTTCGGGCTGGCCTATCTGTGCCCACAGATTGGGCCAGAGCGCAAACATCCAGACAGCCGCGCGCTGGGCAGGCTCGCCAGCCAGATGCTTGGCCAGCCGGCCGATCCCAAGCGCTGCCAATACATAGGCAAAGCATTGGCTGCCCAGAACCGCAACGCCCGCACCCAACAAGCGAATCCAGCTCGCGAGCCAGAGTGGATAGCCTACGGGCCAGTAGGCCCAAGTACCGCTTGTTTGATAGGGACGGCCTTCAGACAGCGCTTGCCCCAGTTTGAAGTAGACGGCGCCGTCCGATGCCGGATTGCTCGGGAAAATCCAAACCCACGCGAGCCGCAGCAGCAGGCCGGCCAGCACGGCCCATCCCACGGCAGGCAAGTCGCTGGCATGACGTTGCAGGAACTTCAACCAAGGACGGCCCTTGGCCAGCAACAGCAGGGCAAGCAGGAGCCCTGCGCCCCCGACCAGCGCCTCGGGCGCCCGACCTGCGAAGGGCGAGACCCTCAGCAGCAGGACCGGCGTGGCGAAGAAGGCCAGCAGACACCAGAAGATCAGCAACGCATCAAGCCGCGAGGTCGTCAAAACATCAGCAAAACGCTGCGTCCAGCTTGCAGTTGCAGGGCTTTGGGAAAGGTGCACGGGCCGATTCATTCTGGATTCTCAAACGCTTTGGTAAGCGTCCTGGTAGGCGTCCAGCATCGTCTGAAGACTGAAATGCTGTTCGGCACGTCGGCGTGCAGCGACCCCCTGCTGCAGGCGCAGGCCCTCGTCCTGAACATAGACTTCAATCAACTGCGAGAGCCCAGCTACGTCGCCAGGTGCGAAACCGGCGCCGCAGTCCGCGCTGAGCAGCTCAATATTGCCGCCGACCCGAGTGGCCAGCAAAGGCAGCCCGGTCGCCATGGCCTCAAGCAGCGTGTTGGAGATGCCCTCATTGAGCGAAGGCAGCACGAAGACGTCGAAGGCCTGCATCAGCGCGGCCACGTCATCACGGCCTCCGGGCAGCCATGCCTGCCCGCTCAGGCCCAACTCGGCTACGAGGCTGCGCAACTCGCCCAGCATGGGCCCATCGCCGATGACGACCACCCGCAGGATGGAACGCCACATCGGGCGCCGATCAAGCACGGCTGCCACGGCCCGCAAGAGCGTGGCCTGATCCTTGATGGCGGTGACGCGGCCGACCGTGCCGATAACGCAAAGCGCCGGTCCCTGCAGTTCCACAGGCAAGAGCGCATGACGCGCGCCGGACGCTGGCTTGAATCGATCGGTATCCACGCCATTGCAGATGTGCTGCGTGCGGCGGCGTACAGCACCCCAGCGCTCACACATCAGGCGAACCAGCTGTTGCGACAAGCCGACGTGGCGCTGGATCAGCGGCGCATGCAGGCGGCGCAGCAAGGCCTGCTTGCGTGCGCGACCGTACAGATCGTCCATCTCGAAGCCATGTTCGCTGTGCACGGTGCGGCAGCCCGCCAAGCGGGCCGGCAGCAAGGCGTCCAGCCCTGAAAGATTGCGTGTGTGCACGATGTCGGGCTTGATGCGCCGGAAAAGCTGGAACAAGCGCCAGCGCAGGCGCCACACGCCCGCCTGCGAACGCTGCATCTCGTAGATCTGCACGTCGGCACGCTCCAGCCGCTGGGCAAACCCGCTGCTGCTTTCGATGCACACGACGGCGTGCCGAAAATGCTCAATCGGCATGTGATTGATCAGGTTGACGAGGCCGTTCTCGAGCCCGCCCGTGCCGAAGCGATAAATCACATGAACAACGAGGGGTCGCGTGTCGGCCACGTCAGCGCCGTCCGGTCGCCCGAAGGCGCCAATGCGCACCCTTGGGGACGCTGCAAACAAGGTGGGCGTGGGGCGCCATCGCCTTCAGAGCCGCCAGAGCTTGTAGCCGGCACCCAGCAAAACCTGCGAATCAAAAGCCGCCTTCACGTCGATGAAGGCGCCGCCCTTGATCAGCTTCTTGGCGATGTCTTCCATGCTCAAGGCCATGAACTCGCGGTGCGAGACCGCGGCCACGATGGCGTCGGCGCGCGGCAGCTCGTCGTAGGGCAGCAGGCGCACGCCGTATTCGTGCATGGCCTCGTCGGCCTCGGCCTGCGGATCGCTGACGAAGACATCCACGCCGTAGCTCTGCAACTCGTGGATGATGTCGATCACCTTGGAGTTGCGCAGGTCGCCGCAGTTCTCCTTGAAGGTCAGGCCCAGCACATTGACGCGCGCACCCTTGATGTAGGAGCCGGCGGCGATCATGTGCTTGATGGTCTGCTCGGCCACGAACTTGGCCATGCCGTCGTTGATGCGCCGGCCGGCCAGGATGACCTGCGGGTGGTAGCCCAGCATGTCGGCCTTGTGCGTGAGGTAGTACGGGTCCACGCCGATGC
>FSVW01001025.1_pt1 | contig 14319 bp, 16 predicted proteins | sample 1637551 | NCBI WGS metagenome assembly FSVW01 (sample SAMEA3914814, study PRJEB12502) | metagenome | biome: forest; material: soil | place: USA | collected 2011-09-16 | depth 0.1 m | reverse complement strand
GGCAATGGAGGAGAACCGAGGAAGGAATCGCCCTGGACTGACCTCGATCGGCGTGTCGCCGCGAGGGGTCAGCGTTGGCGCGTGCGTCCGGGCAGTTGATGCGATGGCGCCGATTCCTGAACGCGCTCATGGCGCGGCCCGAACACGGCCGCAGGGCGCCGCGGCATCAAGCCGGGGCGCGCGCAGCAGGCGGTGGGGGTAGGGAATTGATTGGGGCTCATCAGCTTCGAGACTGCTGGACGCGGGTGGAAGGCCTTGCAACCTCCCACCGTGAAACCTTATTCGTTGCCTGTCGGATTCCATTTTTGGAATCCACCAAGGCGTGGTTCGCTCTTCATTGCTCTGCCGCGCCAGCCCGGAGACTGCCGAATCACTTGGGGATTCGGCCCGAAACCGCAAAGCCGCGCGTTGCATCACCCTTGTGATGCAGCCCTGGAACAATCCCGGGCCTGCATCCCACCTCACATCGCCAGCATCTGAGCCGGGGTTAGCCAGCTAAAATCAGAAGAATCAAACACTTACGGCGTGAATGTGGTCAGCAACATTATAGGGGGGAAAGGACGGGCGAATACCGCCGGCAAAACCCCAGGAAAGGCTGAGCCGCCAGTGGCCGCACCACCGGCCCCCGCCGTCCGCCGCGTCACCATCGACGAGGGCTCCGCCGGGCAGCGCCTGGACAACTTCCTGCTGCGCGAACTCAAGGGCGTGCCCAAGACCCATGTCTACCGCGTGATCCGGGCTGGCGAAGTGCGCGTCAACAAAGGCCGGGCCCACGCGGATACCCGCCTGGAACTGGGCGACGAGGTGCGCGTGCCGCCGGTGCGGCTGCCTGAACGTGTGTCCGTCGAGAAGGCCAGTTATGTACCGGCCCGCGAGTTCCCCATTCTCTTTGAAGACGATCACCTCATTGCCATCAACAAGCCAGCCGGCGTGGCCGTGCACGGGGGCTCGGGCGTGAGCTTTGGCGTGATCGAGCAACTGCGCCAGGCGCGGCCCCAAGCCAAGTTCCTGGAACTGGTGCACCGGCTCGACAAGGAAACCTCGGGCCTCCTGCTGGTGGCCAAGAAGCGCAGCGCGCTGACGCATCTGCAAGACCAGTTCCGCGAGCGCGAGACCGGCAAGACCTATGCCGCCCTGGTGATCGGCGCCTGGCCGGCCAATATGAAGGTCATCGACGTCCCCCTGCTCAAGTTCATCGGCAGCGACGGCGAGCGCTGGGTGAGGGCGGTCGAGAACTCGCACGACCCGCAGGCTGAGCAAGCCAAGCGCTCGATCAGCCTGGTGCGCGTGGCCAAGAGCTTTGCCGCGCACACGCTGGTGGACGTGACCATCAAGACCGGCCGCACCCATCAGATCCGTGTGCACCTGGCCCATGCCGGCCATGCGATCGTGGGCGACCCCAAGTACGGCGATTTCGAGGCCAACCGCGGGATTGCACGCGGTGCGCTCAAGTTCGAGCGCATGTTTCTGCACGCCAAGCGCCTGCAGTTCACGCATCCGGCCAGCGGCGAGACCATCGAACTGCTGGCACCGCTGCCGCCCGAGTGCGAACAGCTTTTGAAGAAACTATGAAACCCAAGCAGTTCGACCTGATTGCCTTCGACTGGGACGGCACGCTGTTCGATTCCACCGCCCTGATCACGCGCTGCATCCAGAACGCGGCCGCGGATCTCGGCCTTGAGCGGCCCTCCGATCAGGCAGCCAGTTATGTCATCGGCCTGCAGCTGGCTGCCGGCCTGGCGCATGCCGTTCCGAGCCTGCCGCCCGAGCGGTATGCGGAGATGGGCCAGCGCTATCGGCACCACTACCTGGCGTCGCAGCACGAGGTGCTTCTGTTCGAGGGCGCCCGCGAGATGTTGCAAGCGCTGAAAGACCGGCATCACTGGCTGACCGTGGCGACCGGCAAGCCGCGCCGCGGGCTGGATGCAGCGCTCGAACAGGCAGCGCTGACAGCCATGTTCGACGGCAGCCGCTGCGCCGACGAAACCGCCGGCAAGCCCCATCCACAGATGCTGCTGGAGCTGATGCGCGAGTTCGGCACCGAGCCCGAGCGCACCTTGATGATCGGCGACACCACGCATGATCTGCAGATGGCCGCCAATGCCGGCGTGCCCTGTGTGGGCGTGAGCTACGGTGCGCACGACCACGAAAGCTTTGCCGAATTCAAACCCTTGCATATTGCCCATTCGATGGCCGATCTGCAGCAATGGCTGCTTGAACATGCCTGACGACGAAACGCAGCCCCAGCCTTTGTGCAGCTCCGACGAACTGCAGGAACGTGGCAGGGCGCAGAGCTTCGACGTGCTGCAGTGGCGCCAGCCCGCGCGCGCTTTCGCTCTGCGTTTCGATGGCCAGGTGGTGGCCTATCTGAACCGCTGCGCCCACGTGCCGACCGAGATGGACTGGCAGGAGGGCGAGTTTCTCGACAGCGACAAGCGCTTCATCATGTGCAGCATCCACGGTGCCGTGTACGACCCGCTGACCGGCCGCTGCGTCACGGGCATGTGCGGCCGCATGGGCCTGACCAAGATCGAGGTGCAGGAACGCGAAGGAAAGGTGTATTGGTATCCTTCCCGCGACACACGCCCCGTGTTTGAAGATTGAATCGAATTCGAATGAGTACCGACGAACCCTTGCCGCCGCCGATCCAAGACCCAGCGCCCGAAGTCGTGGCGCAGGCGCCGTCTACTGCAGCGCGCGCCCCGCATGAGGCCGCGCTGGAGCAGTTCGCGCGCGAGTACCTGCGCGAGCGCCGCATCGAGCGCCGCTGGCGGCTGTTCTACCGGCTGTTCTGGCTGCTCCTGTTCGGCGCCGTGCTGTGGGCTTTTCTCGTGCCGCACAACCGCATGAGCACGCCTTCGACGCCGCATACCGCGCTGATCGAGGTGCGCGGCGAGATCGCCGACGGCTCGGACGCCAGCGCCGAGCTGATTGTCGCGGCACTGAAGGATGCCTTTGCGGAAGCCGGCGCCCAGGCCATCGTGATGCGCTTCAACTCGCCGGGCGGCAGCCCCGTGCAGGCCGGCATCGTCTATGACGAGATCAACCGCCTGCGCAACCAGTACCACAAGAAGGTGTATGCGGTCTGCGAGGAGATCTGTGCCTCGGGCGCCTACTACATGGCCGCTGCGGCGGACGAGATCTATGTGGACAAGGCTTCCGTGGTCGGCTCCATCGGCGTGCTGATGGATGGCTTCGGCTTCACGGGTTTGATGGAAAAGTACGGCGTTGAGCGCCGGCTGCTCACCGCCGGTTCCAACAAGGGCATGCTCGATCCCTTCTCGCCCTTGCCGGCGAAGCAACGCGCGTTTGCACAGGCCATGCTCGACCAGATCCACCAGCAGTTCATCGACGTGGTGCGCGAAGGCCGCGGCAAGCGCCTGAAGGAAACGCCGGAGACCTTCACCGGCCTGTTCTGGAATGGCGAGGAGGCCGTCAGGCAAGGCCTGGCCGATGATTTCGGCAATCTCGACTATGTGGCCCGCGAGGTCATCAAGGCCGAGGACGTGATCGACTACACGCCGCGCGACAACGTGGCCGAGCGGCTGGCCAAGCGCTTTGGCGCCGCGATGGGCGAGAGCGCCGTGAAGACGCTGCGCAGCCTGCCCTCGATCCGCTGATATTGCGCTGAAATGTGGCGTTATGGCGCGCTGATGCTGACGCTGTTCGCCACGCAGGCGTTGGCGCAACTGCCCACACTCAGCCTTGAATCCCTGCCGCGCCCGGCCACGCCGCCGGCTGAGATCGGCCCCGTCGTGCCCGCCCAGGTGGAGCGCTGGCGCCAGGAGGGCGAGGCCGCCGAGAACGGCGATGGCCAGCCGCGCGACGCGGTGGTGGCGGCGCAGCTCTACTGCCGCGCCGCGCGCTACGGCGATGCGATCGCGCAGTACAACCTGGCTTGGATGCTGACCAACGGCCGCGGCATCCGGCGCAACGATGCCGAAGCCGCGCACCTGTTTGCCGCAGCGGCCGAGCAGGGCATGGTGCAGGCCGAGAACATGGCCAAGGCCCTGGGCACGCCGCAGGGGCCGCCGCCTGCCTGCCTGCGTCCGCCCGAGGCGGATGTGCCGGCCGCCAAGCCGGCGCCGCCGGTCAGGCAGGCCCGCACGCCGGGGTTTGTGGATCTCCCCGCGCCGGCCAATGCGCCGGCGGTCATCGTCCGCTTCGTCAATTTGCTGGCGCCCGACTACAAGCTCTCGCCCACGCTGGTGCTGGCCCTGATGGCGACCGAATCGAACTTCGACGCCTTGGCGGTCTCGCCCAAGAATGCGCAAGGCCTGATGCAATTGCTGCCCGACACGGCGCTGCGCTTCAAGGTCACCAAGCTCTCCGACCCCGCACAGAACATCCGCGGCGGCATGGCCTATCTGCGTTGGCTGCTGGCCTATTACCAGGGCGATCTGCCGCTGGTGCTGGCCGCCTACAACGCGGGCGAGAAGGCCGTGGACCGTTACCGAGGCGTGCCGCCCTATGCCGAGACGCGCAATTACGTGCGGCTGATCACGGCACGCATGGCGGGCCAGAGCTGGCATCCTTTCGATGCGTCGATCACCGAGCCCTCGCCCTTGAAAGCGCACTGAGAACGGTTCGTATGCAGAGCGCGCGAGCGCGGCCTTGCTCGGCGCTGCGCACGACCGGGCACACAATGTGCGCATCCAAAAACAAGGAGTGAGCAATGAAGGGTGATGCCAAGGTTCTCGAGTTTCTCAACGCGCAGCTGAAGAACGAACTCACGGCCATCAATCAGTATTTTCTGCATGCGCGCATGCTCAAGAACTGGGGCCTGGAGAAGCTGGCCAAGCATGAGTACGAAGAATCCATTGAGGAGATGAAGCACGCCGACAAGCTGATCGAGCGCATCCTCACGCTCCAAGGCCTGCCCAATCTTCAGGACCTGGGCAAGCTCTACATCGGCGAGAACGCGGTCGAGACCCTGCATTGCGATCTGCGCGTCGAGATGGGCTCGCACCCGGTGCTCAAGGACGCCATCGCCCATTGCGAGGTCGTGCGTGACTACGTCTCGCGCGAGATCCTCGAAGACATCCTCGGCGACACCGAGGAGCACATCGACCACCTCGAAACCCAGATTGAACTGGTCGCGCAGCTGGGCGAGCAGAACTGGCTGCAGTCGCAGATGAGCTGAGTACCCGGCGGCCAGAGTTACATCTGGTGATTGAGAAGTGTTCGTATTTGCGTTACAGTGGGGCCTCTGCCAAGAAGCCCTCGCTGCAACGCCCATGATCGTCTGCCTCTGCCACCGAGTCTCCGACCGCGACATCCGCCGCAGTGTCGAGTCGGGCGTGCGCAATTTCGAAGTGCTGCAGGACGAAACCCTGGTGGGCGCCGGCTGCGGCTGCTGCCTGGAGTGCGCGCACGAGCTGTTTGACGAGGCGCGCGCCAACTGCACCGTTCAGCGGCAGGAGCGCAAGGTCATTCCGCTGGTGCAAGCCACCGCCTGAGCCCCTCGCCGGCGCGTCCGCGCGGGCCTCGCGCGGTATTTCGCGCCGGGGTGTCTTGTGCGGCACACAAAGCCTGGAACGGGCAGTCGTTGCGGTATTCTGAAGCTCCGCAACCGACGAGACTCTTGCCATGGTGGCGGCCCGCACTCTTCTTCTCCTCTTAGGCTTTGTCCTGGCGAACGCCAGTCAGGCCGCCAGCTTCACGATCTACACCACCGAGTTCCCGCGCCTGGCCGAGCAGCAGGGCGAAGCGGCGGTGGGCCTGTACGTGGAGCTGATGCGCAAGGTCGCGCAGGCCACCGGCCACCAATTCACCTGGGTCTTCCAGCCCTGGCCGCGTGCGCAGCGCTCGGCCCAGGATGACCCCAAGGGCTTGATCGCCAACCTGACCCGCAACGCCGGGCGCGAGGTGCTTTACAGCTGGGTCGGTGTGATGGGCTGGGGCCGTTACGGCATCTTCTCGCTGCGTGAAAGTGCCGGTGCCGCATGCACGCCACTCGTGCCATCCGCTCAGGTGATTGGTTACCTGAACGGCTCCGACGTGCTGGGCTCGCTGCAGGCCGAGGGCTTTTCCAACCTCGAGGGCGCGGTCACCAGCGCCGTCAATGCCCGCAAGCTGCAGATGGCGCGCCTTGGCGGCTGGGCCGTCAACGTCTGGACCGGACCGAGCATGTACGAGCAGGCCGGCTTCTCCGCAGCCGCGCTGTGCGTGCAGGCGCTGGGGCCAAGCTGGGACCAATGGCTCGCCGCCTCGCTGCATTTCCCGGCCGAGGCTGCGGCGCAGATCGGTGCCAGCCTGCGCAAGCTCAAGGCTGACGGCACGTTCAAGAGCCTGGAAGCCCGCTACTGGCGCCCGGTGCCTGGGATCGTCCCGCCCTGATCAGGTCTTGAGCAAGCCCTTGGTCTCGATGAAGGCAATGACCTCGGCCAGGCCTGTTCCGATCTTCAGATTGCTCATCACGAAAGGCCGGTGGGGGCGCATGCGCCGGGTGTCGGCTTCCATCACGTCGAGATTGGCCCCCACATAGGGCGCCAGATCGGTCTTGTTGATCACGAAGAGATCGCTCTTGGTGATGCCAGGCCCGCCCTTGCGCGGGATCTTCTCCCCGGCCGCCACGTCGATCACGTAGATCGTGAGGTCCGACAGCTCGGGGCTGAAGGTCGCCGCGAGGTTGTCGCCGCCGGATTCGATGAAGACGATGTCGGCATTCGGGTAGAGACCCAGCATGCGGTCCACCGCTTCGAGATTGATGGAAGCGTCCTCGCGAATGGCCGTGTGCGGGCAGCCTCCCGTTTCCACACCCATGATGCGCTCGGGCTCCAGCGCGCCGGCCACCGTCAGCAGGCGCTGGTCTTCCTTGGTGTAGATGTCGTTGGTGACGACGACCAGGTCGTAGCGATCGCGCAAGGCCTTGCACAGCACCTCGACCAGCGTCGTCTTGCCCGAGCCCACCGGGCCGCCCACGCCCACGCGCAAGGGAGGCAGGGTCTTGGTGCGATGGGGAATGGTGTGAAGGCTGGGGCTCATGGATGCATCTTCTTCTGTCAGTCGATGCATGAGCCTAGCAAATTCAGGGCCGCTTCCATAAAAACAAACCCGCCGGGGCCGAAGGCCGAGGCGGGTTGAACGGGGAAAGAGAAACTGCTTACTTGGAGGCTGCGGCGGCCGGGGCTGCTGCTGCGTCCTTGGCCGCCTTGGCGTGGTGCTTGTGCGCATGCTTGGCGGCAGGCGCCGAGGCAGCGGCTGTAGGTGCAGCGGGCGCAGCTGGTGCATCGGCGGCCATCGCAACGCCGGCGCTCAGGGCCAGCAGGGCGGGGATCAGGGCGGTCTTCAGTGCGTTCATGAGGTGGATTCCTCCAGGCTTGCGAAAGTGCCCCGTTTCAACGAGCTCACATTTGGCAACGTTGACCCCCTTTGGCGCCTTTGCATAGCGTTACACAATGGCTCCTCTTTGGATGAGGAGATGCATGGTGGCTGGCAACCCGACAACAAGCTTCAACTGGCAACGCTCCTATGCGAGCGTTCGCAGCCCGCTGTTCGCGCGCAATATCGTGTCCACCTCGCACCCGCTGGCGGCCCAGGCCGGCCTGGCGCTGCTGGCGCGCGGCGGCAATGCGGTCGATGCGGCCATCGGCGCGGCGGTCTGCATGACGCTGGTGGAGCCGTGCAGCAATGGCCTGGGCTCCGACGCTTTCGCCATCGTCTGGGACGGCCAGCAATTGCATGGCCTCAATGCCTCGGGCACTGCGCCTGCGGCCTGGACGCGCGAGCATTTCCTCAAGACCTATGGCCCCGACGCGAAGACGCCGCCCAAGCGCGGCTGGGGCGGCGTGACCGTGCCCGGCGCCGTGGCGGGATGGATGGCCTTGAGCGAGCGCTTTGGCAAGCTGCCCTTCGAGGACCTGATGGCGCCGGCCATCCAGATCGCCGAGCGCGGCTATGCCGTGCCCGTGATCGTGCAGGGCAAATGGGCGATGGCCGCGGCCCTGCCGGACCTGATCAGCCAGCCCGGCTTTGCTGAAGCCTTTCTGCCGCGCGGCCGCGCGCCAGACGTGGGCGAGCTGTTCCGCTTTCCCGACGCCGCGCGCACGCTGCGCCTGATTGCGCAAACCGGCGGCGAGGCCTTCTATCGCGGCGAGGTGGCCGAAGCGATCGCCGCCTTCGCACGCGAGACCGGGGGCGCGATGACGGCGGCCGATCTGGCCGCGTACAAGCCCGAGTGGGTGGGCACGATCTCCCAGGACTATGCAGGCCACACGCTGCATGAGATCCCGCCGAGCGGCCAAGGCATTGCGGCCCTGATCGCGCTGGGCATCCTGAACCACGTGGACCATCGCCACCTGCCCGTGGACAGCACGGCGGCCCAGCATCTGCAGATCGAGGCGATGAAGCTCGCCTTCGCTGACGTATACCGTTATGTCGGTGACCCGCGCAGCATGCAGCTCAAGACCAGCGAGATGCTGGACTCCGCCTATCTGGCCCAGCGCGCCAAGCTGATCGACCCGCGCCGCGCGCAAGACTTCAAGGCCGGCAACCCCGTCAAGGGCGGCACGATCTACCTGACCGCGGCCGACGAGAGCGGCATGATGGTCAGCTTCATCCAGAGCAACTACATGGGCTTCGGCTCGGGCCTCGTGGTGCCGGGCTACGGCGTCTCGCTGCAGAATCGCGGCCACTGCTTCACGCTCGAAGAAGGCCATGCCAACTGCGTGGCGCCGGGCAAGAAGCCCTTCCACACCATCATCCCGGCCTTCCTCATGAAGGAGGGCCAGCCACAGATGAGCTTCGGCGTGATGGGCGGAAACATGCAGCCTCAGGGGCATATGCAGACACTGGTCCGCATGCTCGACCACCGGCAGCATCCGCAAGCCGCCTGCGATGCGCCGCGCTGGCGCTTCAACGAGGGGCTTTCCATCAACGTGGAGCCGCACATGCCGGCCGAGACCATCGAAGGCTTGCGCGCCCTGGGCCACCAGATCGGCGACATCCACGACAGCTACCAGGACTTCGGCGCAGGGCAGTTCATCTGGCGCCTGGGTGACACGCGAACCGAGGGTTATGTGGCGGCCAGCGACCCGCGGCGCGACGGCGCTGCGGTCGGCTGGTAGCGAAGAAAGGGAGCACAGCATGAACCGACGCGAATTGACAGTCCTCTTTGCCTCGGTTTTCGCTTGTGCTTGCGGCGGAGGAGGCTCGCCGGCATCAGCGCCATCGCCGTCGCCTGCGCCGACGCCCGCCCCATCGCCTGCACCCGCGCCGCCGTCCGCGCAGCTCAGCACCCTCAACAGCAAGCTGCAAAGCCCTTGGGGCCTGGTCTTCCTGCCTGACGGCGAGATGCTGGTGACGCAGAAGGCCGGCTCCATCGTGCGGCTCTCGGCCGATGGCCGCAGCACCGTGGCCACGCTCACGGGTGTGCCGGCCGTGGCTGCGAGCGGGCAGGGCGGCCTGCTCGACATCGCGCTCGATCCCGATTTCGCCAGCAGCCCTTTCGTCTACTTTTGCTACGCCGAACCGGGCACCGGCAGTGACTCGGGCAAGAGCGGCACGGCCGTGGCGCGCGGCCAGCTGGTGGGCAATGCGCTGCAAGCTGTGGCGGTGATCTTCCGCCAGCAGCCCAAGGTCAGCGGCAGCCTGCAATACGGTTGTCGCCTGGTGTTCGCGCGCGACAAGAACCTCTTCGTCGCGCTCGGTGAAAGAGCGCTTGGAAGCCCGGCGCAAGACCTGGCGCAGACGCTCGGCAAGGTCGTGCGCATCGCGCGCGATGGCAGTATTCCTCCAGGCAACCCGAGCCTCGGCGCGGGCGCGCTGCCGGGCATCTGGAGCCTCGGCCACCGCAACCCCGAGGGTGCGGCACTGCATCCGCAAACCGGTGAACTCTGGATCAGCGAACACGGCCCGCAGGGCGGCGACGAGATCAACATCTCGCGGGCTGGCGGCAACTACGGCTGGCCGGTCAAGAGCTATGGCTGCAACTACGGCGACCCGGTCGGCGACGCCTGCCGCATCGGCGGTGGCACGCACGCACCTGACTACATCGAGCCGCTGACGTATTGGGTGCCCACCTCCATCGCACCGTCAGGCCTGGCTTTCTATACGGGTTCGATGTTCCCCGAGTGGCAGGGCCAGCTGTTCTCCGGCTCGCTGGCCGGCCAGGCGCTGTGGCGGCTGCAACTCGACGGCAACACGGTGGTGGCGCGCGAGGCGATGTACGGCAATCTTGGCGAGCGCTTCCGTGACGTGCGCCAGGCGCCGGACGGCGCGCTGTTGCTGCTCACGGACAGTGGCAAGCTGATGCGCCTGGCGCGTTAGACTACGCATCCCATGACCAAGCTGCTCGACCGCACCCGACCTTGATCCCAAGGTCTTTCGCACCCCTTCCAGGGTGCCGCGACGTGCTGTCTGAAGCTTGGAGAATTCCTCATGTTTTCGCTCTTGCGACTCTGGCGTGAGCGCCTTGTCAGCCAGATTTCTGGCCTGATACGCCTGCCCCCCGACGACCTGCTGCGCAACGCCATCTATCGGCGCTTGTGGAGCTCCATCCTGATCAGCTCGCTCGGCGGGCAGATCACCATGCTGGCCTTGCCGCTGACGGCGGCGGTGCTGCTGCACGCATCGCCCACCCAGATGGGCCTGCTGACCTCGATGGAGATCGCGCCCTTCGTGCTGTTCTCGCTGCCCTCGGGCGTGTGGCTGGACCGCGTGCGCAAGCTGCCCGTCTACGTGATCGGCGAAACCACGCTGGGCCTGGCCGTGCTGACCGTGCCGCTGGCCGCGTACATGCGCTGGCTGACCATGGGCTGGCTCTACGTCGTGGCCTTCGTGCTGGGCATCGTCTACACGACGGCCGGCAGCGCCTCGCAGATCGTGCTCACCCAGGTGGTGAGCCGCGACCGGCTGGTGGAGGCACACGCCAAGAATGCGCTCGCGTCGTCCGGCGCCGAAGTGGCCGGGCCGGGCATCGCCGGCCTGCTGATCAAGCTGCTGGGTGCGCCTATCGCCCTGGCCGTTGACGCGTTGCTGGTGCTCGCCTCCGCCTTCATCCTGCGCGGTATCCGCATCGAAGAAACGCTGCACAAGACCAGCGGCGCGGAGTTCTGGCGCGACATGAAGGAAGGCCTCAACTTCGTGCGCGAGCGTGCCTTGCTGGTCAGCCTGGCCTGCGCCGTCGGCGGCTGGCAGTTCTGCAACCAGTCGGCGCAGGTGGTGCAGATCCTCTACGCCACGCGCAGCCTCGGCCTGTCGGGCCAGACGGTGGGTCTTTGCTATGTGGCGCTGGGCGCGGGCACGGTGCTGGCGAGCGTGTTCGGCCACCGCATCAGCCGTCGACTCGGGCCGGGCCCGTGCCTGGTGGCGGGCATCGGCGTCAGCGGCATCGGCTGGCTCCTGCTGCCGCTGCTGCCGGCCAATGCCTGGGGCGTGGCGGGCTTTGCCTTCATGCTCTTCACCTTCGGCGTGGGCGCGGTACTCATCTTCATCAACTTCCTCTCGCTGCGCCAATCGGTCACGCCCGCGCCCATGCTGGGCCGCATGACCAGCACCATGCGCTGGCTGATCCTGATCCCCGCCGGCCCCGGCGCGCTGATGGGCGGCTGGCTCGGCGAGCACGTGAGCCTGCGCGCCTCGCTGGCGCTGGCCGGCGTGTGTGCGCTGGGCCTGAGCTTCTTCGCCTGGCGGCATCCGGTGATTCGCCATGTGCGTGAGCTGCCGAAGATCGCGGATCAATCGCCGGTGGGAGTTTGATCGTGGACCCGATCCTGATCGAGGTGCCGGAGGCGATCCACACCGAGCGGCTGCTGATTGCCGCGCCGCGGCCGGGCATCGGCCCGATGATGAGCCTGGCCATTGCCGAGACCTTCGGCGCGCTGAACCTGTGGATGCCCTGGGCGCAGCAGGTGCCCAGCGTCGAGGAAGCCGAGGCGACGATGCGGCGCGCGCAGGCGGACTTCATCCTGCGCAAGGATCTGGTCTACCAGTTCTACGACCGCGAACCCGAAGGCCGGCGCCTGCTGGGCGGCACGGGGCTGCACCGCATCGACTGGGCCGCGCGGCGCTTCGAGATCGGCTACTGGGTGCGCGCGTCAGCCGAAGGAAAAGGTTATGTCTCGGAGGCCGTGAACGGGCTGGCCGGGATGGCCTTCGCCCAGTTGCAGGCGCGTCGGGTCGAGATTCGCATGGACGAGAACAATGCGCGCAGCCGTGCGGTGGCCGAGCGTTGTGGCTTCGAGTTGGAAGCGGTGCTGAAGAACGACAGCCTCACGCCACAAGGTGAGCCGCGCAACACCTGCATCTACGTCAGGCTGGCTTGAACTTGTCGACGGCGTCGGTGATCAGCCCGTCGATGCCATGCTCGATCAGCCAAGCTGCGCGCTCCGCATCGTTGACCGTGTAGACCAGCGCCTTCATGCCTGCACCGTGGATGGCGGCGAGCGCCGCTTCATCCATCAACGGGTGGTGCGTGACCACGGCCACGCAGCCGAGGCCTTTCGCCTGTTCCAGCCAACCCGGCTTCAGCGCATCGAGCAGCAGCGCACGCGGCAGTTCGGGCGCGGCTTCAGCAGCGCCCATCAGCGCCTCGACCTGGAAGCTGCTCATCAACGGCGGCGTGTGGCCGGCCCACAGGCGCTCGGCCGCGCGCGCCACCACCTGGCCGGTGCGCAACTCGGTGCCCGGCGTGGGCTTGATCTCGAGGTTGATCGTGCAGCCCTCGGCGATGCAGAAGGCGGCGATCTGCGCGAGCGTGGGCAGCGGTTCGCCCTTGAACGCGGCGCTGTGCCAGGCGCCGGCATCGAGCACGGCCAGCTCGGACCAGGGCTTGTCGCCGGCCGTGCCGTGGCCTGAACTCGTGCGCTCCAGCGCGGCGTCGTGCAGCAGGAAAGGCAGCTCGTCCGAAGAGAGCTTCACATCGCACTCGAAGGCGCGGAAGCCGAACGAGCGACCAAGGCGGAAGGACGCCAGCGTGTTCTCGGGCGCCAGCTTGCCGGCGCCGCGGTGGGCGATCCACAGGGGGTAGGGCCAGTTGCTCATGCGATCCACTCCACGCGTTGCTGGGTGGCAGGGTCGAACCAGTGCAGCTGCGCGGGCTGCACGTGGAGCATGCTGCCCGGCGCGGGCGCAAGCTCGGTGCCGGCGATGCGCAGGGTGAAGGCCGCATCGGCAACGCGGCCGTAGACGAGCCGTTCGGCGCCGAGCATCTCGGTCACATCCACCTGCATCGGCCAACCCCCGTTTCGCTGCGAAGCGTGCTCTGGCCGCAGACCCAAAATCAGCTCGCCGTCGCGTGGCGCGGGTGCAGGCAAATCAAGCGTTAGGCCGCCCGTCATGAATTGAGTGCCATTCGCACGACCGTGCAGCAGATTCATTGCCGGCGCGCCGATGAAGCCCGCAACAAAAGTGGTGGCGGGCGTTCCGTACACCTCTTCCGGCGTGCCGATCTGCTCGATGCGGCCGGCGTTCATCACGATGATGCGCTGGGCCAGAGTCATGGCCTCGACCTGGTCGTGCGTGACGAAGAGCGAGGTCACGCTCAGCGCGCGGTGCAGCTTCTGGATCTCGAGCCGGGTCTGCACGCGCAGCTTGGCGTCGAGGTTGGAAAGCGGCTCGTCGAACAGGAAGGCTTGCGGTTCGCGCACGATGGCGCGGCCCATGGCCACGCGCTGGCGCTGGCCGCCGGAGAGCTCGCGCGGCTTGCGTTTCAGAAGCGCGCCCAATTCCAGGATCGCCGCGGCACGGTCCACGCGCTCGCGGATCTTCTCGGGCGAGAGCTTGCGCAGCTTCAGGCCATAAGCCATGTTGTCGAACACGCTCATGTGCGGATACAGCGCGTAGTTCTGGAACACCATCGCGATGTCGCGCTCGGCCGGTTCCACCTGGTTGACCACACGGCCGCCGATGGCGATCTCGCCACCGCTGATGTCTTCGAGCCCGGCCACCATGCGCAAGAGCGTGGATTTGCCGCAGCCGGAGGGACCGACGATGACGATGAATTCGCCGTCGGCGATCTCGGCGCTGACGCCGTGGATCACCGCATTGGCCTTGGCGCCAACACCGTATCGCTTGAGGACTTGCCTGAGGGAAATGCTCGCCATGACGTTGTCTCTATTTCTCCGTATCCACCAGGCCCTTGACGAACCAGCGCTGCATCAGCATCACCACCAGCGCGGGCGGCACCATGGCCAGCAAGGCCGTGGCCATCACGATGTTCCAGTCCACCGCCGCGTCGCCACCGGCAATCATGCGCTTGATGCCGATGACGACGGGGTACATGCTCTCGTCGGTGGTGACGAGCAGCGGCCAGAGGTACTGGTTCCAGCCGTAGATGAACTGGATGACGAAGAGCGCGGCGATGCTGGTCTTGGACAG
>FSVW01001091.1_pt1 | contig 14379 bp, 12 predicted proteins | sample 1637551 | NCBI WGS metagenome assembly FSVW01 (sample SAMEA3914814, study PRJEB12502) | metagenome | biome: forest; material: soil | place: USA | collected 2011-09-16 | depth 0.1 m | reverse complement strand
CGATGGCAGCACGGAACACCATGCGGCCGATGCGGCCGAAGCCGTTGATACCGATCTTGATAGTCATGGGAGAGTCTCCAGGGGGAAGAGTAATCAGCAGGGATCGCGACAGATTGTGCGCGATCGTGATCCCGCGTGGGTTTCAGTCCGGTTTCATCGGGCGGCACGGGCACACGGCCCCGGCCGCCCTGCCCGTCAGCTCTTCTTTTGCTTCAGACGCGCCACGCCCAGCGCCACCTTCACCGTGTCCACCACGTTCTCGGCCGTGAAGCCGAAGTGCTTGAACAGGATCGGCGCCGGGGCGGATTCGCCAAACGTGTCGATGCCGACGACGGCGGCGCAGCCGTACTTCCACCACGTGTCGCTAACGCCCATTTCAACCGCAATGCGCGGCAGGCCTTCCGGCAGCACGGACTTCTTGTACTTGGCGTCCTGGCGGTCAAACACGGTGGTCGAAGGCATGGACACCACACGGACAAAGATGCCCTGCTCGGCCAACATCGTTTGCGCGGCCAGGGCCAGTTGCACTTCAGAGCCGGTGGCGATGATGACGCCCTTGGCTTTCTTGGCCGGCTCGCGCAGCACGTAGCCGCCCTTGCTGATTTCGTCCAGCTGCAGCTTGTTGGCGTAGCTGATGTTCTGGCGGCTCAGGGCCAGCACGCTGGGGCGCGAAGCGTTGCTCAGCGCCATCGTCCAGGCGACGGCGGTTTCAGCCGTATCGCCCGGGCGCCACACGTCCAGGCCCGGGATCAGGCGCAGGGAGGCGACGTGTTCGATCGACTGGTGGGTCGGGCCGTCTTCGCCCAGGCCGATCGAGTCGTGCGTGAACACGTGGATCACGCGGCGCTTCATCAGCGCGGCCATGCGGATCGCGTTGCGGCTGTAGTCGCTGAAGGTCAGGAAGGTGCCGCCGTAGGGGATGTAGCCGCCATGCAGCGCGATGCCGTTCATGATCGCGGCCATGCCGAACTCGCGCACGCCGTAGTTGATGTGGCGGCCACCGTTGTCCGAACCATCGGCTTCCAGGCGGAATGCCGTGGCGGCCTTGGTGTTGGTCAGGTTGGAGCCGGTCAGGTCGGCGCTGCCGCCGAGCATTTCCGGCAGCTTGGCGGTGAAGTGCTCCAGCGCCAGTTGGCTGGCCTTGCGGCTGGCCACGGTCTCGGCCTTGGTATGGGCTTCGATGACGGTGTCGACAGCGGTCTGCGCGAAGTCAGGCGGCAGCACGCCGGCATTGCGGCGGGCGAATTCGGCGGCCAGTTCGGGGAAGGCGGTGGCGTAGGCGTCGAAGCGCTGATCCCACTCGGCTTCACGGGCAGCGCCGGCGGCCTTGGCATCCCAGTCGGCGTAGATGGCCTGCGGGATCACGAAGGGTTCGTCGGTCCAGAGCAGCGCTTCGCGGGTCAGCTTGATTTCGTCGTTACCCAGCGCTTCGCCGTGCGCCTTGGACGTGTTGGCGCGGTTCGGCGAGCCCTTGCCGATATGTGTCTTGGCGTCGATCAGGGTCGGCTTGTCGGTGCTGGCCTTGGCTTGGCGAATAGCCGCATCCACAGCGTCCACATCGTGGCCATCGATCGGGCCGATCACGTTCCAGCCGTAAGCCTTGAAGCGCTCGGGCGTGTTGTCGATGAACCAGGGCGCGACCTGGCCGTCGATCGAGATGCCGTTGTCGTCGTAGACGGCCACCAGCTTGTTCAGCTTCCAGGCGCCGGCCAGCGCGCAGGCTTCGTGGCTGATGCCTTCCATCATGCAACCGTCGCCCAGGAAGACGAAGGTGTGGTGGTCGACGATCGAGTGACCGTCACGGTTGAATTCCTTGGACAGCTTCTTCTCGGCCAGCGCCATGCCGACGGCGTTGGCGATGCCCTGGCCCAGCGGGCCGGTGGTCGTCTCGACGCCGGGGGTGACGTCGACTTCCGGGTGGCCCGGGGTCTTGCTGTGCAGCTGGCGGAAGTTCTTCAGCTCGCCGATGGGCAGGTCGTAGCCGGTCAGGTGCAGCAGCGAGTACAGCAGCATCGACGCATGGCCGTTGGACAGCACGAAGCGGTCGCGGTCGGCCCAGTGCGGATTGCTCGGGTTGTGGCGCAGGTGGCGGCCCCACAGGGCGACGGCGATGTCCGCCATGCCCATCGGCGCGCCGGGGTGGCCGGAGTTGGCCGCCTGCACGGCGTCCATGGCCAGTGCGCGGATGGCGTTGGCCATCAGGGTTGAGGAGCTTTGGGCAACGACAGCGGTTTCAGCCATGGTGTGTGGTGAGGAGAGTGCAGAAGAGGGAGCTGGAAGACCGCCCGAGCATGCCAGGCGATCCAAGCGAACCATGGATTTTACTTGGCGCTTCACCGTGTGCCGCGCCAGCCTTGAAATCGCGGGGCCGTCGTCAGCTGAACTTACGGATTAGCACCGATAGCGCCGCAAGGTACTCGGGTGAGAATCAAAGACTCAGGAGGCAGGGCATGGTGGCAGTCACGGAGCAGGCAGGCGAGGACGCCACGAACCGACGCATCGGGCAGGACCAGCCCGATGGCTGGGTGCTGGGTGCCGGCCTGCTGCTCGTCCTGATCCTCTTGCTGGTACTGGCCGCTCTCTTCATGAGCCACCCTGCGGGCCTGGCGCTCGCGGCCCTCGGCGCCGCCTGCGTGGGCATGGTCCTGTTCGCCGGCATCGCCTGGTCGCAGCGCAAGGCCGCGCGGCTGCTGGAAGCGTCCATCGCGGCCCGGGACGAAAGCCTCAAGCTGCTCGCCCAGACCCAGGCCGAGGCCCTGCGGAACCGGCAACTGCTGGAGCGCGCCGTGGAGGCGCTACCCGTGGGCATCGAGATCTACACCGACAAGGACGAATTGCTGCTGGCCAACCAGCAGGTCAAGCGATGGTTCCCGCACCTGGACTTCGACAACACCCGCGGCCAGTCCTTCGAGGCCCTGCTGCGCAGCAGCCAGGCCCAGGGCACGCTGCCGCTGGAAGCGCTGGGCCAGGAGGAGGACTGGGTCCTGCGCCGGCTGGCGCGCCGCGGCGAGGAGGATCGCCATTGGATCCAGCACTGGCCCAACGGCCTGTCGCTGATGATCTACGAGCGCTACACGCCCGAGGGCTACCTGGTGGCCGCGCGGCAGGACGTCAGCGAACTGGTGGTCAAGGAGCGCGCGCTGCAGGCCAGCCAGGCCAAGCTGCAGGCCATCATCGGCACGGTCGGCGTCGCCATCATCACGCTGGACGTGCACGGCGGCATCCGCAGCGCTAACCCGACAACCGAGCGCATGCTCGGCTACAGCCATGAAGAGCTGATCAGCCAGGATGTCGACAGCCTGATGGAAGGCCCGATGCAGGCGGCCATCCGCGACTACATGGCGCAATACCAGTCGGTCCACAACGCCGAAGAGCGCGAGCAGCTCCACCGCCAGCGCGAGTTCGGCGTCCTGCACAAGAGCGGCCGCGAGCTCACGGTGCAGATGGCGCTGGCCGAAGTGCGCGCCGGAGACGAGCTCGTATTCGTCGCCGTGCTGACCGACATCACCGAGCGCAAACGCTTCGAGACCGAGTTGCAGCACGCCAATGAGCAGTTGCTGCGCCTGTCGACGACGGACTCGCTGACCGAACTCGCCAACCGGCGCCTCTTGATGACCCGGCTGGAAGACGAATGGCGGCGCGCGCTGCGCTCCAACGCACCGCTGAGCCTGCTGCTGATCGACGTGGACTTCTTCAAGCTCTACAACGACCACTACGGCCACCCCGCCGGCGACGCCTGCCTGCAGATCGTGGCCGGCGTGCTCAAGACCAGCGCCAACCGGCCCAGCGATCTTGTGGCCCGCTACGGCGGCGAGGAATTCGTGGCCCTGCTTCCGCAGACCGATATCGAAGGCGCCCAGGCCGTGGCGCAACGCATCATGAACGGCCTGCGCGAGGCCGCCATGCAGCACGACATGTCGCCGCTGGGGCCGCACATCACCGTCAGCATGGGGCTCGTGAGCGGGCAGGCGCATGGCGCGAGCTCCGCCGCGCAGTGGCTGGCGCAATCCGACCTGGCGCTTTACCAGGCCAAGGCCCAGGGCCGCAACCGGGTCGTGAGCGTCCAAGGCTACTGATCGCCCCGGTCTTTTCGCTCATTTCGCAGGTCCCTGGATCCCCGCGACAGAGCCCGCGCCGCAGCGCATGACATACGCACGTTTGTCAGCTTATTTTAATCGTTAGTATTAAACGATGCTGGTTACGATGGCCGGCCCCCACCAGACACGGCGCTGTCCTACAGACACCGCTGATGGAAAGAGTTAGCCCCCGTGAATACTGTCCCCAGCGGTCGATTGGATGTGTACGCGCCAGCCGGGCTGGCCGTCATCGCAGCGGCGTCCGTCCTTGCTTTCGGTTCCTTCGCCTGGAGCGCCTGGGCCACCGCCCTCGTCCTGCTGGGCCTGGGCCTGTGGAGCAGCCTGCGAGCCCGGGCCGCACTGCGTGAATCACGGCGCGCGATCGAGGCCTATCTCGCCGGCCAGCAGAAGTTCGGCGAGACCCTGCTGCCGGTCTGGAGCGGCCACATCGAGGCCTCGCGGTCGCAGATGGAAGAGGCCGTGTCGGCGCTGGCCCAGCGCTTCTCGGGCATCGTCGACCAACTGAACCAGACGGCCCGCCTGTCCGACGTCGCGGCCGAGTCCATGGCCAGCGGCGATCGCGGCTTGGTCGCGGCCTTCACCTCGGGCGAGCGCCAGCTGGGTTCGGTGGTGAGCTCGCTCAAGTCCGCGATGAGCAGCAAGGCCGCGATGCTGGCCAAGATCCATGACCTGGAGCAGTTCATCCGCGAACTGCAGGAGATGGCTTCCGACGTGGCGCGCATCGCGCAGCAGACGAACCTGCTGGCCTTGAACGCCGCGATCGAAGCGGCGCGGGCTGGCGAGAACGGCCGCAGCTTTGCGGTCGTCGCACAGGAAGTGCGTAAGCTGTCGAACCTGTCCGCCGAGACCGGCCAGCGCATTGCCGGCAAGGTGACGGTGATCAGCGACGCGATCCAGGCGACCTGCCAGGCGGCCGAAGTGTCCAGGACGCAGGACGAAGGTTCGATGCAGGCCTCTGAGGCCGTCATCGATTCGGTGCTCGGCCAGTTCCGCCAGGCGACCGACGCGCTGGTCGAATCCAGCAGCCACCTGAAGAGCGGCCGGGACTATGTGCAAGGCGAGATCAGCGAAGCGCTGGTGCACCTGCAGTTCCAGGACCGGATCAGCCAGATCATGAGCCATGTGAAGCACAACATGGACCGCCTGCCCGAAGTGATGGCCGACACGCGCGTGCAGTTCGAGCGCCGGCAGCAGTTGCAGCCGCTCGACGCCAGCGGCCTGCTGGCCGAGCTGGAAAAGACCTATGTGATGGCCGACGAGCGCGCCATCCACAAGGGCGGCAAGAGCGCGCCTGCGCCCCAGCCCGCCGACGAAATCACCTTTTTCTGAAGAAAGTTGCAGTAGAAAAAATGGCTAAAACCATCATGGTGGTAGACGACTCCGCCTCGCTGCGCCAGGTCGTGGGCATCGCGCTGAAGGGCGCGGGCTATGACGTGATCGAAGGTTGCGACGGTCGTGACGCCCTGTCCAAGCTGACCGGCCAGAAGGTCCACCTGGTCATCAGCGACGTCAACATGCCCAATATGGACGGCATCAGCTTCGTGAAGGCGCTGAAGGCCCTGCCGGCCTACCGCTTCACGCCGGTGATCATGCTGACGACCGAATCGGCCGAAGGCAAGAAGGCCGAAGGCCAGGCCGCCGGCGCGAAGGCCTGGGTCGTGAAGCCCTTCCGCCCCGAAGTCATGCTCAACGCCGTGCAGAAGCTGGTGCTGCCCTGATGGGCACGCTGGTGCTCGACGGCGAGCTGACGATCTACCGCGCCGCGGAGCTCAAGGAGACGCTGCTCAACGCACTGGCCGCCGACACCCGCGACCTGGAGATCAACCTCGCCGCCGTGACCGAGCTGGACAGCTCCGGCCTGCAACTGCTGATGATGGTCAAGAAGGCCGCGCAGCAGCAAAAGCGCGACGTGCAGTTGCTGGCGCACAGCCCGGCGGTGCTGGAAGTCTTCGAGATCCTCAACGTCGCCGCGCATTTCGGCGACCCGATGGTCATTGCCGACCGCGCCTGAGAGAGACCCGACATGAATCTTGATGCCGCGCTGCAGACCTTCATTGCCGAAAGCCGCGAGCTGCTGGCGGACATGGAGAACGCGCTCCTGACGATCGAGCAGACGGCCGACCTCGGCGAGGCGGTCAACGCGATCTTCCGTGCCGCCCACACGATCAAGGGCTCGGCCGGCCTGTTCGGCCTGGACCACATCGTCGCCTTCACCCATGTCGTGGAAAGCCTGCTGGACGAGGTGCGCGACGGCAAGGTCAGAATCGCCGACGAGCTGATCGTGCTCCTGCTCTCCTGCTGCGACTACCTGGCCGACCTGAACGACCGCCTGGAAGCCGGGCAGACCGAGGGCGACGAGGACACCGAGCGCAACGGCAAGCCGCTGCTCGCTCAACTAACTCGTTACCTCAGCGCCGACGATCAGCCTGGCACCGCGGTGGCGGTCACGGCCGAACAGGTCGCCCAGGTGGAGCGCATCGGGCGCGAAGGCGATGACGCCAGCGACGCCGGCGACATGTGGCACATCTCGCTGCGCTTCGGGCGCGACGTGCTGCGCAACGGCATGGACCCGCTGTCCTTCATCCGTTATCTGGGCCAGGTCGGCCGCATCGCCGGCATCGCGACCTTGCCGGACGCGCTGCTGGAGATTCCCAGCGCCGAGGAGATGGACCCGGAGTCCTGCTACCTGGGCTTCGAGATCGCCTTCGCCAGCGAGGCCGACAAGGCCACGATCGAAGGCGTCTTCGAGTTCGTGCGCGACGATTGCGCGATCCGCATCCTGCCGCCGCAAAGCCGCATCAGCGAATACGTGGCCCTGATCCGCGACCTGCCCGAGCGTGAGACCCGCCTGGGCGAGATCCTGGTCAAGTGCGGCAGCGTGACCGCCCATGAATTGCAAGCCGCGTTGGCCACGCAGGCCGGCGCGAGCACGGGAACAGGCGCCGCGCCTTCGCCCTCGGCCAAGCTGGGTGCCATCCTGGTCGAGAACCAGGCGGTGCCGCCGGTCGTCGTGGAGGCTGCGCTGGCCAAGCAGAAGCAGATCGGCGAGGTCAAGACGCAGGAGAACCGCTCGATCCGCGTGGACGCGGACCGGCTGGACCACCTGATCAACCTCGTCGGCGAACTGATCATTGCCGGCGCCAGCGCCAACCTGCTGGCAAGGCAGGCGCACAACCCGGAGTTGATGGAAAGCACCTCGCGCATGTCCGGCCTCGTGCAGGAGGTGCGCGACAGCGCGCTGCAACTGCGCATGGTCAAGATCGGCGGCACCTTCAGCCGCTTCCAGCGCGTGGTGCATGACGTGTCGCGTGAGATCGGCAAGGACATCGGCCTGTCGGTCAGCGGCGAGGATGCGGAACTGGACAAGACGGTTGTCGAGAAAATCGGCGACCCGCTGATGCACCTGGTGCGCAACGCGATCGACCATGGCATCGAGCCGGCCGATGTGCGCGTGGCCCGCGGCAAGCCGGCCAAGGGCACGGTGAGCCTGAATGCCTTCCATGACTCGGGCAGCATCGTCATCGAGGTCAGCGATGACGGCGGCGGCCTCAAGCGCGAGCGCATCCTGGCCAAGGCACTGGAGCGCGGCCTGGTCGAACCCGACCAGCGGCTGACCGACAGCGAAGTCTTCGAGCTGGTCTTCGAGCCCGGTTTCTCGACCGCCGAGGCGATCACCAACCTGTCCGGCCGCGGCGTCGGCATGGACGTGGTCAAGCGCAACATCACCGCGCTGCGCGGCACCGTGAGCATCAGCAGCACCGAAGGCCAGGGCACGACGGTCAGCGTCCGCCTGCCACTGACGCTGGCGATCATCGACGGCTTCCTGGTCGGCGTCGGCAAGTCGGTCTTCGTCGTGCCGCTGGACATGATCGAGGAGTGCGTGGAGTTCGCGGCCGAGCCCGGTCACGACTACGCCGATCTCCGGGGTCAGGTCTTGCCTCTGCTGCGGCTGCGCCCCTTCTTCGACATCGATGCCCCGCTGCCGCGCCGTGAAAGCGTGGTCGTCATCAAGCATGCAGGCCAGCGGACCGGCCTCGTCGTGGACACCTTGATGGGTGAATTCCAGACGGTCATCAAGCCCTTGAGCCGCGTCTTCAACCAGGTCAAGTGCATCAGCGGCTCGACCATCCTGGGCAGCGGCGAGGTGGCGCTGATCCTGGACGTCGCGGCGCTTGTCGGGCAGGTCAGCAAGCCGCCTTCGCACCATCTCAAGCAACTCTCCGCGTGAAAACAGCGGCACTTTGATTCAAGTCAGGACTCCCAAATGCTAAACAAACTCTCGGTCGGAATGCGCTTGAGCCTGCTGGTCGCGGTGATGTCCCTGGCCATGCTGCTGATCGGCTTCGCCGGCCTGCGCGGCATGCAGTTCAGCAACGACAAGCTGAAGACCGTCTACGAAGACCGCACCGTCGCCCTGGTCCAGCTCAGCAAGGTGGCCGACGCCGCCTACCAGATCCGCATCAACGCGCAGAAGTCCGCCGAAGCGGAGAAGCTCAGCGATGCCGAGCCCTTCCTGCAGATCCTGGCCAAGCAGGAAGAGCTGTTCAACAAGAACCTCGGCGACTACCTGGCCACCTACCTGACGCCGGATGAAAAGCGCCTGTCCGAAGAGCTGCAGCAATCCTGGACTGTTTATAACGACCAGCGCGGCCAGGCCGTGGCGCAGGTCAAGGCCGGCAACCCCAAGGGCGCGCTGGAAAAGGTCGTGGTCAGCGAGACGCCGTTCCGCACCGCACGCGGCGCGCTGGACAAGCTGCGCGAACTGCAGGAGACCGTGGCCAAGTCGGAATACGAGGAAGCCATGGCCCAGGCCGCTTCCACTTTCAAGCTCAATATCGGCCTGCTGATCGGCGGCCTGGTACTGGGCGCGCTGCTGGCCTTCGTGATCATCCGCAACCTGCTGGCCCAGCTGGGCGGCGAGCCGGACTACGCAGCCGAGATCGTCCGCGACGTCGCGGCCGGCAACCTGATGGTCGACATCCAGCTCAAGTCGGGCGACCAGAAGAGCATGTTGTTCGCGATGAAGAACATGGTCGAGAAGCTCTCGCAAGTGGTGTCCGAGGTGTCCAGCGGCGCCGAAGGCCTGACGGGTGCATCGGAGCAGGTCAGCGCCACGGCGCAATCGTTGTCGCAAGCGACGAACGAGCAGGCTGCGGGTGTCGAGGAGACCAGTGCCTCGGTCGAGCAGATGACCGCCTCGATCTCCCAGAACACCGAGAACGCCAAGATCACCGACGCGATGGCCAGCAAGGCCGCGGCCGAGGCCGCTGAAGGTGGCGAAGCGGTGCGCTCCACCGTGGCTGCAATGAAGCAGATCGCCAAGAAGATCGTCATCATCGATGACATCGCCTACCAGACCAACCTGCTGGCGCTGAACGCGGCCATCGAGGCGGCGCGCGCGGGCGAGCACGGCAAGGGCTTTGCTGTGGTCGCGGCCGAAGTGCGCAAGCTGGCTGAACGCAGCCAGGTGGCGGCGCAGGAAATCGGCGAAGTGGCGAGCAGCAGCGTCGAACTGGCCGAGCGCGCCGGCGCCCTGCTCGACGCGATCGTGCCCAACATCAAGAAGACCTCGGACCTGGTGCAGGAGATCACGGCCGCTTCCGAAGAGCAGTCCAGCGGTGTGGCGCAGATCAATGCCGCCGTCGGCCAACTGAGCCAGACGACGCAGCAGAACGCTGCCGGTTCCGAGGAGCTGGCCGCGACGGCCGAGGAAATGAGCAGCCAGGCCGAGGAGCTGCAGACCACGATCTCGTACTTCAAGGTCAGCAACGAGCGCGCCAGCCAGCCGCGCGCCCGCAAGGCGCCGGCACCCGTGGCCCGCGCCGCAACGCGCAGCAGCCACAGCGGCAAGTCGGCGGAGAGCAAGGGCTTCTTCTCCGACATGGAGCCGGACGAGGCTCACTTCACCAAGTTCTGACCATGAATGCACTCGTCACGGCCTCGGCCGGCAAGGCCCCGGCGCCCGCCGAGCCGGCGCAGTACCTCACCTTCATGCTCGGTGGCGAGGTCTACGCCATCGGCATCCTGTCGATCAAGGAAATCATCGAGTTCGGCGGCCTGACCACCGTGCCGATGATGCCGGGCTCGATCCGCGGCGTGATCAACCTGCGCGGCGCCGTGGTACCGGTCATGGACCTGTCGGCCCGCTTCGGCAAGCCCGCCAGCGAGCTGACCAAGCGCACCTGCATCGTGATTGTCGAGCTCGAAGCGAAGGGCGAGCAGCAGGTCATCGGCGTGGTCGTCGACTCGGTCAACGCCGTGCAGGAAATCTCGCCGGCGGACATCGAGCCCGCACCCAGCTTCGGCATGAAGATCTCCACCGATTTCATCGCCGGCATGGGCAAGGTCAACGGCAAGTTCGTGATCCTGCTGGACATCCAGCAGGTCCTGTCGATGGACGAGATCGCGGGCCTGCTGCCGGCTCCCGTCCCCGGCGAAACCAGCACTTCCTGAGCCTGCCTCGATGATCGAAATCAACGATCAGGAATTCGCGCGCTTCCAGGGCTTCATCTTCGAAGCCGCGGGCATCACCTTGTCCGACGGCAAGAAGGCCCTGGTCAGCGGCCGGCTGGAAAAGCGCCTGCACCACCACCGGATCAAGAGCTTCAGCGAATACTTCGCCCTGCTGGGCAAGCAGAAGGATCCGGCCGAGATCCAGATGGCGGTCGACCTGCTGACCACCAACGAGACCTATTTCTTCCGCGAAGCCAAGCACTTCGAGCTGCTGCGCGAGCTGGCCCAGGCGGCCGCCAAGAAGGGCCAGGGCATGCGCGTGTGGAGCGCCGCCTGCTCCAGCGGCGAAGAGGTCTACAGCATCGCGATGGTGCTGGACGACGTGATGGGCGACCGCCCCTGGGAAATCATCGGCTCGGACATCAGCACCCGCGTGCTGCGCCGGGCCCGCTTCGGCCACTACCCGATCGAGCGCACCGCGCACATTCCGCAGCCCTACCTGCAGCGCTACTGCCTCAAGGGCACCGGCGTGCAGGCCGGCACGCTGCTGATCCAGCGCGCGCTGCGCGAGCGCGTGCAGTTCATGCAGGTCAACCTGGACAAGCCGATGCCGCCCAAGCTGGGTGTCTTCGACCTGGTCTTCCTGCGCAACGTGATGATCTATTTCAACCCCGAGACCAAGCGCCAGGTCGTGGCGCGCCTCGTGCCGCAACTGAAGGCCGGCGGGCATCTGCTGATCGGCCACTCGGAGACGCTGAACGACCTCAGCACGGCGGTCAAGGTCGTCACGCCTTCGGTCTACGTGAAGCTCTGACGTGCCGAACAGGACCCTCACCGTCGTCCTCATGCCCGGCGAACACTTCGCCGGCGATCAGCGGCACCGCATCCGCACGCTGCTCGGGTCCTGCGTGTCCATCATCCTCTGGCACCCTGCGCTGCGTATCGGCGCGATGTCCCACTTCGTGCTGGCCGGCCAGAGCCTGCGCAAGGGCCAGCCCTTGAACGGCCGCTATGGCGAGGACGCGCTGGCGCTGATGATCGAGGACCTGGAGGCGCTGGGCGTGACGCCGACCGAGTGCCAGGCCAAGGTCTTCGGCGGCGGCGCGATGTTCGACGCCACCTCGGCCGCCAAGCTGCCCGACGTGGGCCGCAAGAACGGCGAGGCCGCCCGGCGCATGCTGCTGGCGCGGCGCATCCCCATCGTGTCCGAGAGCCTGTTCGACGCCGGCCATCGCAACATCGCCTTCAACGTGAAGACCGGCGAGGTCTGGATGCGGCACGCCGTCCCCAGCGCCATCGCCCACGCGGAGCCGCCCGCATGAGCATCAAGGTGATGATCGTGGACGACTCGGCCGTGGTGCGCCAAGTCCTCTCCGCGCTTCTCAATGCAGCCTCAGGCATTGAGGTGATCCATGCCGTCTCCGACCCGCTGCTGGCGATGGAACGGATGAAGACGCAGTGGCCCGACGTGATCGTGCTGGACGTTGAAATGCCGCGCATGGACGGCATCACCTTCCTGCGCAAGATCATGGCCCACCGGCCCACGCCGGTGGTGATCTGCTCGACGCTGACCGAGAAAGGCGCGCAGACCTCGGTCGAGGCGCTGTCCGCCGGTGCGGTGGCCATCATCACCAAGCCCAAGCTCGACCTGAAGAACTTCCTCAATTCGAGCGCGGCGGAACTGGTCTCGGCGGTCAAGTCGGCAGCGGGCGTCAACGCCGGCCGGCTCGCGCCGCGCGCGGCCGCCGCGCCGGTCGTCGCGCGGGTCAAGAACACCGCCGACGTGATCCTGCCGCCCGCGTCCGAAGCGCGCACCGAATCCCGCGCCATGACGCAGACGACCGAGCAGGTCGTGGCCATCGGCACCTCGACCGGCGGCACGCAGGCGCTGGAAGAAGTGCTCACCGCGCTGCCGCGCGTGTGCCCGGGCATCGTCATCGTGCAGCACATGCCCGAGAAGTTCACCGCCGCCTTCGCGGCGCGGCTCAACAACATCTGCGAGATCGCGGTCAAGGAAGCCGTCCACAACGACCGCGTCGTGCCCGGCCGCGCGCTGATCGCGCCGGGCGGCAAGCACATGCTGCTGCGGCGCACCGGTGCGCAGTACTACGTGGAAGTCATCGACGGCCCGCTGGTCAACCGGCACCGCCCGTCGGTGGACGTGCTGTTCCGCTCGGTCGCCAAATGCGCCGGCGCGAACGCGCTGGGCATCATCATGACCGGCATGGGCGACGACGGCGCGGCCGGCCTGCTGGAGATGCGCAATGCCGGTGCCCGCACCATCGGCCAGGACGAGCAGAGCTGCGTCGTCTACGGCATGCCCAAGGAAGCGGTCAAGCGCGGCGCCGTGGAACGCGAGCTTCCCTTGAGCGCGATCCATCGCGAGATCCAGCAGCAACTCGCAGAGACGGGACGATGATGGGATCGAGCCAGGACATGAGCGAGCTGGTCGCGCTGATCGTCGAGGACAGCGTGGTGCAGCGCAACCACCTGGTATCGCTGGCACAGGAGCTGAACTTCGGCACCGTGCTGCAGGCCTGCGACGGCAATGACGCGCTGCGCGTACTGGCCCAGTTCGACGGCAAGTCGATCTACCTCGTCATCACCGACATCGACATGCCCGGCATGGACGGCATCGAGCTGATCGGCAAGCTGGCCGAAGGCCGGATGATCGAGAACGTGATCGTCACCAGCGCCCGCGATCCGCGCCTGCTGGAAACCGTCGAAAGCATGGGCGCGGACAACGCCCAGCTCAAGCTGCTCGGCACGGTCCCGAAGCCGGTCACGCGCGGCGCCGTGGCGCAGATGCTGGAGCTGGCCCTGAAGCGCGCGGCGAACGAAGGCCGCGCGGCCCAGGCCGAGCTGAGCCTGGGCGAAATCGAACACGCGCTGGAGGCCGGCCAGTTCCTCCCCTTCTTCCAGCCCAAGGTGACGATGAGTTCCGGCCTGCTCAAGGGCGTGGAGGCGCTGGCCCGCTGGCAGCATCCGCAGCTGGGCCTGCTCGGCCCGCAGCGCTTCATCGCCACGATTGAAGGCACGCCGCTGATGGCGCACTTCACCTTGTCGATGGTCGAGCAGTCGCTGCGCCAGTTGCAGCACTGGCTGTGCCTGATGCCCACGCTGACGATGTCCGTCAACCTTTCCGCCGACGACCTGGCCGACAAGGGCTTTGTCGACCGCCTGATGGACCTCGTGCGCATCCACAACGTGCCGCCCGAATCGCTGATCTGGGAAGTGACCGAGACGATGATCATGAACAACCAGTCGCTGGCCAATCTGGCGCGGCTGGGGCTCAAGGGCTTCGGCCTGTCGATGGACGACTACGGCATCGGCTACTCGTCCATGCAGACGCTCTCGCGCAGCCCCTTCACCGAACTGAAGATCGACCGCATCTTCGTCAACGGCGCCAGCGAGCGCCGCAACCGCCGCGCGATCCTGAACAGCTCGCTGGACATGGGCCGCAGCCTGGACATCGCGACCGTGGCCGAAGGCGTGGAAACGGTGGGCGACTGGAACCTGCTCAGCGAGCTGGGCTGCGACATCGCGCAGGGCTACCTCGTCGCCAAACCGATGGCCGCCGCCGAGCTCCTGCCCTGGATCAAGGGCAACCGCGCCCGCCTGCGCAAGCTGGCAGCGGACGCGCGGGTCCGGGCCTGACGCCCGGCCCGACCTGTAAAGCTTTACTTCGCCAGCGGCTTCGCAATCGCGTCGATACGCGCCAGCACTTCCGGCGTCAGCTTAGGCGTAAGGGCCAAAGCGCCCAGGTTGTCCTGCAATTGGCTGGCCTTGCTGGCACCCAGGATCACGGTCGACACATGCGGGTTCTTGT
>FSVW01003012.1_pt1 | contig 14390 bp, 15 predicted proteins | sample 1637551 | NCBI WGS metagenome assembly FSVW01 (sample SAMEA3914814, study PRJEB12502) | metagenome | biome: forest; material: soil | place: USA | collected 2011-09-16 | depth 0.1 m | reverse complement strand
GAACCTGCAGGAACGCGCCGACGAGCTGCAGCGCGCGAGCCGCTACAAGAGCGAGTTCCTGGCCAATATGTCGCACGAGCTGCGCACGCCGCTGAACAGCTCGCTGATCCTGGCCAAGCTGCTGAGCGAGAACAAGCCGGGCAACCTGAGCGAGGAACAGCTCAAGTTCGCCCACACCATCTACGCCGCCGGCAAGGACCTGCTGAACCTGATCAACGACATCCTCGACCTCTCCAAGGTCGAGGCCGGCAAGCTCGAACTGACGCCGCAGCAGATCGAGATCCGCAGCATGGCCGAGGGCTTGAAGAGCATCTTCTCGCCGCTGGCGGGCGAGAAGCAGCTGGACTTCCGCATCGAAATCGCGCCCGACGCGCCGCCGCAGCTGCTGACCGACGGCCAGCGCCTGGAGCAGATCCTCAAGAACCTGCTGTCCAACGCGCTCAAGTTCACCGAGACCGGCGCGGTGGCGCTGACCGTGCGCCCGGCCGACGAGGGCCGCATCAGCTTCACGGTCAGCGACACCGGCATCGGCATCGCGCCGCACCAGCAGGCAAAGATCTTCGAGGCCTTCCACCAGGGCGACGGCACGATCAACCGCCGCTACGGCGGCACCGGCCTGGGCCTGTCGATCTCGCGCGAGCTGGCCCACATGCTGGGCGGCAGCATCGCGATGAGCAGCGTGCCCGGCCAGGGCAGCGCGTTCACGCTGACGCTGCCCGCACAGTTGCCGGCGCAGCAGATGCAGCAGCAGCAGCCGTCGCGTCCGCCATCCTTGCCGCCCGCCGCGCCGAGCGTGCGCGCCGCGGCACCCGAGGCGCCACGCGCGGCGTTCACGCCCTCGACCGTGCCGGACGACCGCCACGACGAGGACCTGGGCAACGCCCGTGTGCTGCTGGTCGTCGAGGACGATCCGAACTTCGCGGCCATCCTCTATGGCCTGGCGCGCGAGATGCAGTACCGCTGCCTGGTGGCCGCCAGCGTGCAGGAGGGGCTGCAGCTGATCGCCAGCCACCGCCTGCAGGCCATCCTGCTGGACGTGCACCTGCCCGACGGCTCGGGCCTGGGCCTGCTGCAGCGCCTGAAGGAAGACCCGGCCACGCGCCACATCCCCGTGCACATCATCGCGGCCGAGGACTTCCGCGAGATCGCGCTGCCGATGGGCGCGGTCGGCTTTGCCATCAAGCCGACCACGCGCGACGACCTGGTCGGCATCCTGCAGGGGCTGGAGCGGCGCGGCGCGCAGACCGTCCGGCGCCTGCTGCTGGTCGAGGACGACGAGCGCCAGCGCGAGAGCATCGTCCACCTGATCGGCGACGAGGACATCGAGATCGCGGCCGTGGGCAGCGGCGCGGCGGCGCTGGAGCTGCTGCGCAGCGAAACCTTCGACTGCATGATCATCGACCTCAAGCTGCCGGACATGGACGGCCACGAGCTGCTCGAACGCATGGCCAGCGAGAGCCGCGGCTCCTTCCCGCCGGTGATCGTCTACACCGGCCGCAACCTCACGCGGGCCGAGGAGGCGCAGCTCAACAAGTACTCGCGCTCGATCATCATCAAGGGCGCGCGCTCGCCCGAGCGGCTGCTCGACGAGGTCACGCTGTTCCTGCACAAGATCGAGTCGCAGCTCTCGGCCGAGCGCCAGACCCTGCTGCGCAGCGCGCGCAACCGCGAGAACGTGTTCGAGGGCCGCAAGGTGCTGCTGGTGGACGACGACGTGCGCAATGTCTTCGCGCTCGGCGCCGCGCTGGAGCAGCGCGGGCTGACGGTCGAGGTCGGCCGCAACGGCGTGGAGGCGATCACGCGGCTCAACGAGATCCCGGACATCGACCTGGTGCTGATGGACGTGATGATGCCGGTGATGGACGGCCTGGAGGCGACGCGGCGCATCCGCGCCGACCCGCGCTTCAGGAAACTGCCCATCATCGCGATCACCGCCAAGGCGATGAAGGACGACCAGGAGCAATGCCGCCGCGCCGGCGCCAACGACTACCTGGCCAAGCCGATCGAGTTCGACCGGCTGATCTCGCTGCTGCGCGTGTGGCTGCCAAGCATCGAACGTCTCTGACATGCCGCACCAGCTTGCCGAGCTCGAGATCCGCCTGCTGATGGAGGCGATCTACGCGCAGTACAGCCACGACTTCCGCGACTACTCGGGCGCCTCGCAGCGCCGCCGCGTGGCCTACGCGATGCAGCAGTTCGAGTGCGACACGATCTCGGCGCTGCAGGGCAAGGTGCTGCGCGAGCCCGAGACCTTCCATCGCCTGCTGGAGATCCTGACCATCCCCTTCAGCGAGATGTTCCGCGACCCGAGCTTCTTCCTCGCGCTGCGCGAGCAGGTGGTGCCGGTGCTCAGGACCTATCCCTCGCTGAAGATCTGGATCGCCGGCTGCAGCACCGGCGAGGAGGTCTATTCGCTGGCCATCCTGCTGCAGGAGGAAGGCCTGCTCGAGCGCAGCATCGTCTACGCCACCGACATCAACCCGGCCTCGCTGGACAAGGCCCGCCACGGCATCTTCCCGCTGGCCGCCGTGCGCCAGTACACGGCCAACTACCAGGCGGCCGGCGGCACGCGGGCCTTCTCGGACTACTACACGGCCGCCTACAACGCCGCGCGCTTCGACCGCGAGCTGTGCCGCAACGTGACCTTCGCCGACCACAGCCTGGCCACCGACCATGTGTTCTCGGAGGCGCACCTGATCCTGTGCCGCAACGTGCTGATCTATTTCAACCGCGACCTGCAGGACCGCGCGCTGGGCCTGTTCCACGCCTCGCTGTGCCACCGCGGTTTCCTCGGCCTGGGCTCGAAGGAGAGCCTGGACTTCTCCGCCCACTCGGGCCTGTTCGAACCGGTGCTCAAGCGCGAGCGGCTGTTCCGCAAGGTCGATCCATGATGGGCAACGCCATGCCGCGCATCGACGCCCTCGTGATCGGCGCGTCCGCCGGCGGCGTGGGCGCGCTGCTCAAGCTGCTGCCGGGCCTGCCTGCCGGCTTCCGCCCTGCCATCCTGATCGTGCTGCACCTGCCGCCGCAGCACGAGAGCCGGCTCGCCACGCTGCTGGGCCCGCGCATGAAGCTGCGCGTGCTGGAGGCGCGCGACAAGGAACCCATCGAGGCGGGGACGGTCTATGTGGCCGTGCCCGACCAGCATCTCTCGGTGGAGAGCGACCGCAGCCTGTCCTTCAGCGGCGAGGAGCCGGTCAGCTTCGCGCGGCCCTCGATCGACGTGCTGATGGCCTCGGCCGCCCATGCCTACGGGCCGGCGCTGGCCGGCGTGCTGCTGACCGGCGCCAATATGGACGGCGCGCAGGGCCTGGCCATCGTCAAGACCCTGGGCGGCCTCACGATCGTGCAGGACCCGGCCGAGGCCGAGGTGCCGACCATGCCGCAGACGGCCATCGCGCTGCTGCCCCCCGATTTCGTCCTGCCGCTGGCGGGCATCCATGCCCTGCTCTTGAAGCTCGGACAAGAAGGAGAAGAGCCATGACGGCCGACACCCCCAAACTGCTGATCGTCGACGACCTGCCCGAGAACCTGTTCGCCCTGGAGTCGCTGATCGGCGAGGACGGCGTCCAGGTGCACCGCGCGTCCTCGGGCGAGGAAGCCCTGTCCCTGCTGCTGGAGCACGAGTTCGCGCTCGCCATCATCGACGTGCAGATGCCCGGCATGACCGGCTTCGAGCTCGGCGAGCTGATCCGCGGCTCCTCGCGCACGCGCCACCTGCCCATCGTCTTCGTCAGCGCGGCGGGCCAGGAGCTCAACTACGCCTTCCAGGGCTACGAGAGCGGCGCGGTCGACTTCCTGCACAAGCCGCTCGACGGTTTCGCGGTCAAGAGCAAGGTGCGCGTGTTCACCGAGCTCTACCGCAAGAAGCTGGAGCTGCGCAGGCAGCTGGCCGAGCTGGAAACCGCGCGCCAGCGCCAGGAGGTGCTGCTGGACGAGCTGCGCAGCACCAAGACCGAGCTGCAGCGCACGCTGACCATGCGCGACGAGTTCATGTCCATGGTGGCGCACGAGCTGCGCACGCCGCTGAGCGTGATGTCGCTCGAGACCATCATGCGCCAGCGCCGGCTCGAGAAGGGCGACATCGCCTACTTCGACGCCGCCCACCTGGCCGCCATGTTCGCCAAGGACGCGCGCCAGATCCGCAGCATGACGCGGCTGATCGAGGACATGCTGGACATCTCGCGCATCCAGAACGGCAAGCTGTCGGTGCGCCTGGGCACGACCGACCTGGGCGAGCTGGTGCGGCGCGTGGCGCGCGATTTCTCGGAGCAGGGCCACGAGAACCTGATCAGCGTGGACGCGCAGGCCGAGCTCGTCGGCCGCTGGGACGAGTTCCGCATCGAGCAGGTGCTGATCAACCTGCTCAGCAACGCGATCCGCTACGGCGAGGGCCGGCCGGTCGAGGTCGGCCTGACGCGCGCAGGCGGCGAGGCGCGGCTGACGGTGCGCGACCGCGGCATGGGCATCGCGGCGCGCGACCGCCAGCGCATCTTCGAGCAGTTCGTGCGCCTGGACGAGCGCTCGATGACGCCCGGCATGGGCCTGGGCCTGTACATCACGCGGCACTTCGTCGAGGCCCACGGCGGCGCCATCGGCGTGGAGAGCGAGCCGGGCCAGGGCTCGACCTTCACGGTCAGCCTGCCCATCAGCACGGAGCCTTGAAGCGCCGCGGTGCCAGGCGTTCAGAGCCGCCGCGCGATGGCCTGCAGCTTGTCCGGGTTGCGCTGGATGTAGATCGCGCCCAGCCGGCCGGTGGCATCCGCGGCCGGGGCCAGGGCGATGGTCTGCACCAGCGCGCCACCCTGCGCGTCGTCGATGACCAGGCAGCCGGGCAGGCCGTTGACGAGCGCCGGCACGAGCCGCCAGGCGCTGCTGCTGGCCATCTGCGCAAAGCCGATGAAGGCGCGTGCGATCAGCGCATTGCCCTGCAGGGCGCGCGGCACGGCGCTGACCTTGCCGCCGCCGTCGGCGAGCATCACCGCGTCCTCGGCCAGCATCTGCGTCAGCGCGCTCACGTCGTGGCTGCGCACGGCGTGCATGAAGGCCTCGGTGAGCCGCTCGCGCTCCTCCTCGGCCACCTCGCGCCGCGCATAGTCGGCCTTGACGTTCTTGCGCGCACGGCTGATCAGCTGCCGGCAGGCGGCCTCGCTGCGGTCCAGGTGGCGGGCGATCTCCTCGTAGTCGAGGTCGAACACGTCGTGCAGCAAAAAGGCCGCGCGCTCCAGCGGCGAGAGCCGCTCCAGCGCCAGCAGGAAGGCCACCGACACGTCCTGCGCAAACTCGGCCTGCGCCTCGGGCCCGGGCATCCAGCCGAACAGCGCTTCGTCGTCCAGCAGCGGCTCGGGCAGCCACACGCCGACATAACGCTCACGTTGCGCTGACGCCGAGCGCAGCTTGTCCACGCACAGGTTGGTCACCATGCGCGAGAGGAAGGCGCCGGCATGCTGCACGGTCGCTTCGTCCACGTCGGCCCAGCGCAGCCAGGCCTCCTGCACGATGTCCTCGGCCTCGGCGCGCGAACCGAGCATGCGGTAGGCCAGCGCGCGCAGCCGGCGTGCGTGGTCCTGGTCGTAGCGGCGCGCGCGGGCGGTGGGGGAGGAAGAAGGGTCCATTCCGGTCAGACGAGACAGGCCCGGCGTTTGTGACAGGGCATGAGCCGCGGGAATGATGCCATGCCGAAAACGCGACCCATGCCCCGCGTGCTGTCGCCTTTCGATCCCCCCGAGTCGCGGGGGTGCGTGCGGCGGCCAGGTGCCCGAAATGCGCAGCCGCTTCCCTGGGTTCCCAACCTGCGTTTCACCCGGGAGTAACCCGGAACGCCGCGCCCGCGAGCGCCCCTAGGCTGCGACATCCGTCACGGTTTCCGGCCCACCAGGCCGCCCGTGATCCCGCCTCAGCAAACCCAGGAGCGAATCCGTGAAGCAAGTTCTTCTCCCCCTCGTCGCAGCACTTTCGGCAGCCCTCGCGGCACCCCTGGCCCAGGCCCAGGCGCCCACCTACACCATCATCGACCTCGGCGCGCTGCCCGGCGATGTCTCGCAGGCCTTTGCCATCTCGCCAAACGGCAACACCATCGTCGGCCGCTCCTTCATGAACGTGGCCACGCCGACGAGCTGGAACGCCGCCGGCCAGCTCACCGCCATGCCCGAACTCGCGGGCCGCGCCAACGCCGTCGCCCTGGGCGTCAACAACGCGGGCGTGGCGGTGGGCACGGCCTCCACCACGATCTCGGGCACCGCGCCGCTGCCGGTGATGTGGCAGAACGGCACGGCCACGCAGCTGGCCATGCCCGGAAACTTCACGGTCGGCCGCGCCACCGCGATCAACAACAACGGCGTGGCCGTCGGCTCGGTGGGCGGCGGCACGAGCCAGGTCGCAGCGGTCTATGGCAGCAGCGGTTCGACCCTGGTGCCGCAGCTCAGCGACGGCAGCGGCTGGATGGTCTCGGCCCAGGGCATCAACGACTCGGGCCTGGTGATCGGCGCCGGCTTCGACCTCAACAACCAGGCGCGCAACTCGGCCCTGCTCTACAACCTCAACACCGGCACGCTGACCGACCTCGGCGGCGTGGCCGGCAAGAACGGCGCCATCCCCTTTGCCATCAGCAACGGCGGCCAGGTGGTGGGCGCGAGCATGCAGAACCAGGGCGACGCCGTGCCCTTCATCTGGACCGCGGCCACGGGCATGGTGGCCATCCCCCTGCTCGCCGGCACCGGCTACGGCAGCGCCTCGGGCGTCAATTCCAGCGGCTGGGTGGTGGGCAGCGATGGCGCGCAGTACTCGAACCCCTGGCTCTACGCCAACGGCTCGCTGTACAGCATCGCCAGCCTGCTGCCGGCCAACTCGGGCTGGGACTTCGTGGCCAACACGGCCGCCTCGGCCACGGCGATCAGCGACAACGGCACCATCGTCGGCACGGCCTACCACGACGGCGTGGCCCATGCCTACGAGATGGTGCTGACCTCGGCCGTGCCCGAGCCCGGCAGCTACGCCTTGCTGCTGGCCGGCCTCGGCGTGGTGGGCGGCGTGGCGCGCCGCCGTGGCGCAGGCCGCGGCTGATCGATCCTGCATTCCATCCACCGGAGAACGACACCATGCGCTTGAACACATCGTCAGTCGCCGCCGCCATCGGCCTGCTCGCCAGCGCTTCGGCCCTGGCCGATCCGCAATACACCATCGTCGACCTGGGCCCGCTCGGCTCGGACACCGCTTCCGCGGCGCTCAACGTCTCGGCCGGCGGCCTGATCCTCGGACGCTCGTACACCGGCACCGCTGCGTCCACGGCCTTCACGGCCACGGTGGGCGGCGCGCAGCTGGCGCTGCCCGGCGTGGCGGGCCGCAGCGTGACGCAGGCCAACGGCGCCAATGACGGCGGCACGGTGGTCGGCACGAGCAGCTTCGGCGGCTTCAACGCAAGCCCGATCCCGGTGATGTGGCAGAACGGCCAGCTCAGCCAGCTGGCCCTGCCTGCCGGCATCACCACCGCCAGCGCCCTGGACGTCAACGCCTCGAACGTGGCCGTCGGCTCGACCGGCACCGGCTCGGCCCTGCAGGCCGTGCTGTATTCGAACGGCGGGGCCTCGCTCATCAACGGCATGGCCATGGCCAATGCCATCAACAACAGCGGCCTGGCCGTGGGCTACGGCATCGACTCGACGACCGGCCTGCGCGACGGCCTCGTCTACAACACCTTGAACGGCAGCAGCTTCCAGCTCGGCACGCTGGCCGGCAAGAACGGCGCCGTGGCCTATGACATCAGCAACACGGGTTATGTGGTGGGCGCCAGCGTGCTCAACCAGTCGGCCACGGGCCTGCCCTTCATCTGGTCGGCAACGGGCGGCATGCAGGCGATCCCGCTGATCAACGGCCAGACCACCGGCAGCGCGCGCAGCGTCAACGCCAGCGGCTGGGCGGTGGGCACGGTGGGCGTGGGCAACAGCACGCCCTTCCTGTTCGACGGCAGCAACAGCTACGACCTCGGCACGCTGATCGGCAGCGCCGCCGGCTGGTCGCTGACCAGCAACGTCAGCACCGCCTACGGCATCAGCGACAGCGGCGTGATCGTGGGCACGGCCGTGCTCAACGGCGTGGCGCACGCGTACGAGCTGGTGCCGGTCACGGCGGCCGTGCCCGAGCCCGGCAGCTGCGCGCTGCTGCTGGCCGGCCTGGCCTGCGTGGGTGCTGTGGCCCGGCGCCGCAAGGCCTGAGCCGCTGCAGTGATTTTCCAGGGGGGCGGGGTCCGGGGGACGCGGAATCGGCTCGCGGCGTAGTAATCTGGCGGCTCGGTCAGCAGCGGGATGGCGTTAGGCACCCTCGGTGCTGCTGGCGAATGACATGCCCGATGACGACCTGACGCTCGCGACCGCTCCGCGTCCCTCCGCACCTTGAACAGCTCGCCCCATCCCGACAGCAGCGCCCTCGCCGTACGTGGCCCCAACTTGCGCGAGGCCAGCTTCGGCTCGCGCCGCGAGGTCGAGGACTACCTGGACCGCCTGAACCAGGCCTCGCCCGTGGCCAAGCGGCAGATCCTCGGCTGGGGCGCCTCGGAGGCGGCGCGGCTGCACATCGGCGCGGTGCCCATGCTGGCCGAGCCGCAGGAGGCGCCGGACATCTTCCTCGGCGAGATCCACGCCGGCTTCGGCTTCGACGTGGTCTCCGCGCGGCCGCTGGTGGCGCCGTCCTATTCCATCGGCATCGTCCTTGCGGGCGCCATCCACACCGAGCGCCAGGACGGCGAGTTCGTCACCCGCGCCGGTGCGGGCCTGATCGTCGACCCGGCCGAGATCCAGCGCTCGCACATCGAGCCCGGCACGCATTTCGTCGAGTTCTGCCTGCCCAAGCGCTCGATGCTGGGCCTGAGCGCCGAGTGGGCGCCGGGCAGCCTGGCCGGCCCGCCGCGCTTTGCGCCCGAGCTGTCGGCCGAGCTGGCGCAGCGCCTGCTCTTCATGGGCCGGCAGACCGGCGCCGTGCTGGCCCAGCGCGAGGGCCCGGGGCGGCCCGAGGTGCTGTTCCGCCGCTGGATGGAACTGATCTCGCTGACCCTGCTGCAGGAGCGGCTGATCTCGGACGCCGCGCCGCAGCACGTCGGCACGGCCGTGGCACCGGCCAGCGTGCGCCGCGCGCTCGACTTCATCGAGGCCAATGCCCACCGCGACATCGCCCTGGCCGACGTGGCCTCGGCCGCCTGCGTCAGCGTGAGCAGCATGGTGCGCCTGTTCAACCGCCACATCGGCCGCTCGCCCGGCGCCTTCCTGCGCGACCTGCGCCTGGACCAGGCCCGCGAGGCGCTCAAGCGCGGCACGCCCGAATCGATCCGCGAGCTGGCCTTGCGTGCGGGCTTCCAGAGCCCGGCCAAGTTCAGCCAGGCCTACCAGCGCCGCTTCGGCGAGCGGCCGAGCGAGGCGCGCGCCGGGCTCTAAGTGGCCAGGGCCCGCAAGGCGAAATGCGCTTGCAACGCCTGCTCCGCCCGGGCCCGGGCTTCGCCCAGGGCATCCGGGCCATGGGTGGTTCCTTCGACGCTGAAGAAGTGCAGGTCTTGCAGGCCGATGGTGCCGAGGACGATCTTCAGGTAGGGCGTCAGAAAGTCCGGCTGACGGGCGCGCTCGCCTGAAAACACGCCGCCCGCGCTGACCGCGATGTAGACCGGCCGATCGCGCAGCAGCCCCACCTTGCCGGCCCGCGTCACGTTGAAAGTGCGCCCGGCGCGGACGATGTGGTCGATCCAGGCCTTCAGCGCCGAGGGCAGGCCCAGGTTGTGCATGGGCGTGCCGATGACCAGCACGTCCGCGCCCTCCAGCTCCTGGATCAGCGCTTCGGACCGGGCCAGCGTGCCCGCATCGCTGAGCGGGGCCGCTGTTGTGGCGGTCCCGGCGTGCTGCGCCAGCGCGTAGTCCGCATCGATGTCAGCGATCTCGCCATTGCCGACCGAGCGATCCAGCACGATGGCCCCGGGCTCGCGTTCCAGCAGGCCATCGACGATCTGGCGCGAGAGCCGGTAGCTCTCGGCGGCTTGCCCGCGTGGGCTGCTGCTGAGGTGCAGGATCTTCATGTTCGTTCCTTCTGTTCTAAGTGCGGCCAGTCTAGGAAAGACATGGATTTGCCAGAAGATCCATGAAATCTCTTTGTGAATGGGCCATGATTGCGTGATGGCCGCCGCAAAAACATCCAGCATCTCGCCGCTCGACCGCAACGCGAGCGAACCGTTTTTCAAGCAGATCTACGGCCGCCTGCGCAGCGCCATCGCCAGCGGCGTGCTCAAGCCTGGTGACCGGATTCCGTCGGCGCGTGCGCTGATGAAGGAGCTGGGCCTGTCCCGCGGCACGATCGAGGCGGCCTACGGCCTGCTGGCCGCCGAGGGCTACATCCAGGCGCGCGGCCAGGCCGGCACCATCGTGACGCCCGACCTCAAGCTCGCCGCGCCGGCGCTCGCCAGCCCGCCGCCACGCAAGGAGCCTGAGGACGAAGCGCCGCCGAGTTTTCGGCCGGACACGACGCTGCCTTTCCAGATGGGCCTGCCCGCGCTGGACGCCTTTCCGCGCAAGATCTGGGCGCGGCTCGGCGCACGCTGCGTGCGCGCCATGCAGCCGGCGGACATGGCGCACCCGAGCGTCTGCGGCCTGCCCTCGCTGCGCACCGAGATTGCCGCCTACCTGAACATCGCGCGCGGCGTGAACTGCGTGCCCTCGCAGGTCTTCGTCACCGCCGGCTACCGCCAGACCATCGGGCTGATCGGCCGCGCGCTGCTCAAGCCCGGTGATCGCGTCTGGCTCGAAGACCCGGGCTATCCGCCGACGCGCGAGATGCTCAAGCACATGGGCATCGAAGGCCTGGCCGTGCCGGTGGACCGCGACGGCATCGACGTGAGCGAAGGCCTGCGCCTGGCGCCGTGGGCACGCGCCGCGGTGGTCACGCCCGCGCACCAGAGCCCGCTGGGCGTCTCGCTGTCCCTGGCCCGGCGCCTGGCCCTGCTGGACTGGGCGGCGCGGCACCAGGCCTGGATCGTCGAGGATGATTACGACGGCGAATATCGCTACGCCAGCCGCCCGTTGCCCGCGCTGAAGAGCCTGGACCGCGAGGGCCGCGTGCTCTATGCCGGCACCTTCAGCAAGGTGCTGTTCCCGGGCCTGCGCCTGGCCTATCTGGTCGTGCCCGAAGCCCTGGTCGAACGCTTCGAGCAGATCAGCCAGGCGCTTGCCGCCGGCAGCCCGCAGCTGACGCAGGCGATCCTCACGGCCTTCATCACCGAGGGGCATTTCGCGCGCCACATCCAGCGCATGCGAAAGCTGTATGCCCGGCGCCGCGCAGACGCCGTGGCGGGCCTGGAGAGCGTGCTGGGCAGGCAGGCGCGGATCGACGCGCAGCCCGGTGGCATGCACCTGATCCTGCGGCTCAAGGGCACGCGCTCGGACAGGAAGCTCGTCGCCAGCATGTTGAAGGCCGGCCTTTACGGCGAAGCCTTGTCGGACTGGCAGATCGACAGCGCAGACGGCGGGGCTTCCGCCGTGCTGCTCGGCTTCACGAACATCGACTCGCGCCGCACGGCCGAGCGGCTGGCGAGGCAGATCCTGAGCCTGATGTGAGGGCGGCGGCCGGGTGGTGGGGCTTCCATCATGGACCAGTACAAATCACCATTCTTGGATCTTCTTGACGAGGCCAAGACTCGGCACCATGGCATCCTTCATTCACCCCCTATGCAAGGACCCTCATCATGAACAAGCGCATCGACTACGCCAAGGCATCGCCCGAGGGCTACAAGGCCTTCGGAGCCGTTTACCTCACGCTCCTCAAGGGCAGCCTGCCCAAGCCGCTGATCGACCTCGTCTACCTGCGCGTCTCGCAGATCAACGGCTGCGCCTTCTGCATCGACATGCACTCGCGCGACCTGCTCAAGGGTGGGCTCGGCGTGGACAAGCTGGTGCTGGTGTCCGTCTGGCATGACGCCGGTGCGGTGTTCAATGCCCGCGAGTGCGCCGCGCTGGCCTGGGCCGAGAGCGTGACGCGCGTGGCCGACAGCGGCGTGCCCGACGCAGCCTATGAAGCCGCGGCTGCCGAGTTCAACGAGAAGGAACTGGCCGACCTGACCTACGCCATCGGCCTGATGAACGCCTTCAACCGCTTCGGCGTCGCATTCCGCTCCACGCCGTTCGCGGCTGTTGTTGCTGCTGCCGCAGCCACCGCTCAAGCCTGATCGGAGTTGCAACCATGGCATGGCTACTCTTGACCGTCGCGGGTTTCCTCGAAATCGCATTCGCCTTTGCGATGAAGTCGTCCGAAGGTTTCACACGCTTGCTCCCCTCGGTCGGCACGGTGGCATCCGGCCTGACCAGCGTGGTCCTGCTTTCCATGGCGCTGCGCACCTTGCCGATGGGCACGGGCTACGCCGTCTGGACCGGCATCGGCGCAGCGGGCACGGCGATCCTCGGCATCCTGGTGCTGGGTGACTCGGCGGCGCCGCTCAGGGTCCTGTGCATTGGCTTGATCCTGGCGGGCGTCATCGGGCTGAAGCTGGTCTCCGGGGATTGAGCAGGCCTCACTATCGCCTGAGCGCCTCCAGCGCGGCCGCGCGCGCGTGGAGCGCCGTCGTGTCAAACAGCGGAACCGGTGAGTCCTGCGCGGCCACGAGAAGCGATATCTCGGTGCAGCCAAGAATGATGGCCTGCGCGCCCTGGGCGGCCAGTTCCTGCATGATCCTTCGGTACTCGGCGCGCGACGCGGGCTTCACGATGCCGAGGCACAACTCTTCGTAGATGACGCGATGGATGATCTCGCGATCTTGAACAGCAGGGACCTAGACTTGCAAGCCGTGGCGCTCGTGCAGCCGGTCCTTGTAGAAGGCCTGCTCCATGGTGAAGCGCGTGCCGATCAGGCCCACGACGGAATGCCCGCGCTGCTTGATCTCCGCCGCCGTTGGATCGGCGATGTGAAGCAGCTTGAGCGTGGTCGCCGCCTCGATATGGTGGGTGACCTTGTGCATCGTGTTCGTGCAAAGCACCAGAAAGGATGCGCCCGCCGCTTCCAGCGAACGCGCCGCATCGGCCAGCGCGAGGCCCGCGGCTTCCCAGTCGCCCTGGCGCTGAAGCGCTTCAATCTCATGGAAATCCACGCTGAACAGGATCAGCTTGGCCGAGTGCAGCCCGCCCAGTTGCGCCTTGATCGTTTCGTTGATCTGGCGGTAGTAGGGCACCGTGGATTCCCAGCTCATGCCACCGATGAGGCCGATTGTTTTCATGCGGGCTTGGGGCGTGCGAGTGAGGGGCAACGTTGAAGTTCACCTGCGGACCGAGGCTTGCCGAGGCACGTCCGGTGGGATGACAGGTTAGCGAGCCCGCAGGCGCTTGACCCACGCCACCATTTGTAACCATAATGGTTCCACTTTGGATGGAGCAAGCCATGCCCACGACCCTGACGCTGAAGAACATCCCTGACGCCGTGTACGACCGGCTCAAGCTAGCTGCGGAAATGCACCGCCGCAGCCTGAATAGCGAGGCAATCGTATGCCTGGAATCGGTACTGCTGCCGACCAAAATGATGCCAAGCGAGCGAATCGCTCGGGCGCGGGAATTGCGCGCAGCACTGTCGGTTGGGAAGTTCCCTGCGCACGACATTGACGCAGCGAAGCGCGAGGAACGCCCGTGATAGTGGTTGACTCCAACGTACTCACGTATTTGTACCTGCCAAGTGAATTCACGCCTGCGGCGGAAGCACTGCTTGAGAAAGACTCGGACTGGGCGGCACCCATTCTTTGGCGCAGCGAGTTCCGGAATATTCTGGCTGGCTTTCTGCGACGTAAGGCAATCACTTTCGAGCAGGCGATCAGCCTGCAACGCGAAGCTGAAAGCCTACTTGCGGGTGCCGAGTACGAAGTCGAATCCTCGGCGGTACTCGAACTGGTGCGCGACAGCGATTGCTCAGCGTACGACTGCGAATTCATCGCTCTTGCAATGAAGCTCGATGCGAAGCTTGTCACCATGGACAAGAAACTATTGAGAGCTTTCCCGAAGCGTGCCATTGCTCTTTCTGCGGGCTAGACAAGATGGCTTCGCGACGTCGGGCCATGGAGAGCAAATCTAGCACCCTGACGTCCTCTCGATTGAAGGGTTAGCGAAGTAATCGGCCCGCCCTTGCCGCAAATCGTCCCGAAGAAACACGTGATACCGCTCGACGGCGACGCGTGGCAAGGTGGAACGCGGCGCTGGGGAAGACCGAAGTAGCAATGGTGCAGATTGATCGAGACGACGAACCGGTCCGCGAGTTCAGGAGCTTCACGGCAGACCTGGAGCGGCTGGCCGACTGGCTTGATGCCTGCGGCATCGACGTCGTCGCCATGGAGTCCACGGGCGTGTACTGGATCCCGCTGTTCGAGTTGCTGGAGCGCCGCGGCTTCACCG